>Ga0075431_100004645_pt1 | contig 13486 bp, 12 predicted proteins | sample RhiMetdeltSRZDD5_FD_75297 | JGI IMG/M metagenome (GOLD analysis project Ga0075431, IMG submission 75297) | Populus rhizosphere microbial communities from Tennessee, USA - Rhizosphere MetaG P. deltoides SRZDD5 | ecosystem: Host-associated > Plants > Roots > Rhizosphere > Soil | place: USA... | reverse complement strand
GACGACATCCTGCCGGCCACATTCCTCGCGATCGTCATGACGGTGACGCTGTACGGCGTGACCGCCGCGCCAATCGCGAGGACGCTCCGCGTACTGCGGCCCTCGGGCGCCCGGCCGCTCATCGTGGGTGGCGATCCATGGGCGATCGGTGTCGGACGGGCCCTCCAGAAGGCCGGCCTGGACGTCCTCATGTGGGCCGGACGAGACGAGCAGCGAGAAGCCATCCGGCGAACCGGCCTGCGGGTGGCGCCGGGTGAGTTGCTGGCCGCTGCCACCGGACGTCGCGCCCAGCTCGAGGGCATCAGCGAGGTGTTCCTCCTGACCGCCGAGGACGACTTCAATGCTCTGGCCGCGGTCGTGTTGCCGGGCAGCCTGGATGGGCGGGTCTACCGGGTGGCTGCGCCGCATCGCAGTCACGGCGTGGTCGCGCCGTACACCGGCGGCGAATTGCTGTTCGACGAGACGTTGACCCGGTCGGCGCTGACCCGCCGCTTCGACCAGGGCGCCCGGATCCTGGCCGTGCCGGGCGAGCAACCCGTACCCGACGGAGGCTCGGTGCTCTTCGTCGTACGAAAGGACCGTCGGCTTGCCCCGGTCACGACGCACGACCAGCCTTCGGCAGAACCGGGGGACTCGCTGGTGATCCTGGGAGCTCCGGCGGTGCCGAGCGCGGGCTGAATGGTAAGTCGGACGGCTTGTTCATACGTTTCACAAATTTGTGAACACTATGTACGCTCGCCGATATGACATCTCTCGCGATCTCGGTGTCGGGCCTCGTGAAGACGTTCGGTTCGACCCGCGCTCTGGACGGACTGGATCTGTCGGTGGCGACCGGCGAGGTGCACGGCTTCCTCGGTCCGAACGGGTCGGGCAAGACCACGACGATCCGGGTGCTGCTCGGCCTGCTGCGGTCTGACTCCGGCGCAGTCCGGCTGCTCGACGGCGACCCATGGCGCGACGCGGTCGCCCTGCATCGCCGGCTCGCCTACGTCCCCGGTGACGTGAACCTGTGGCCCAATCTCACCGGCGGCGAGGCCATCGACCTGCTCGGCCGGCTGCGCGGCGGCCTCGATCCGAAGCGGCGGGCCGATCTGCTGGACCGGTTCGACCTCGACCCGACCAAGAAGGCGCGGTCGTACTCCAAGGGCAATCGCCAGAAGGTGGCGCTGGTCTCCGCCCTCGCGTCCGACGTCGACCTGCTGATCCTCGACGAGCCGACCTCCGGCCTCGACCCGTTGATGGAGGCGCTCTTCCAGGACTGCATCGACGAGTGGAAGGACGAGGGCCGTACCGTCTTGCTGTCCAGCCACATCCTCGCCGAGGTCGAGGCGTTGTGTGACCGGGTCAGCATCATCCGGCTCGGCAAGACGGTCGAGACCGGGACGCTCGCCGACCTGCGGCACCTGACCCGTACGTCGATCGCCGCCGAGACCGAGCGGCCGATCAGCGGTCTGGACGAGCTGCCGGGCGTCCATGACCTGCATGTCGAGGGCGAGCGGGCCCGCTTCGACGTCGACACTCCGCAGCTCGACGGCGTTTTGCGACGGCTCACCGAGTTCGGCGTACGCAGTCTGACCAGCCAGCCGCCGACGCTCGAGGAGCTCTTCCTGCGGCACTACGGCGACGAGCTGGCGGCCAACGGCGTCGACGTGGCAGCCGGCGAGCCCGCCGGAGAACGGTCATGAGCAGTCTCGCCGGCACCGGAACGCTGATCCGCTTCATCCTGCGCCGCGACCGGGTACGGCTGCCGATCTGGGTGCTCGGCATCGCCTTGTCGATGATGGGCTCGGTCGCGAGCTTCGCCGACACCTACCCGACCGCCGCGGATCGCCAGAAACGTGCCGAGGTGCTCGACAGCGCGATGGCGCAGCTGTTCGTCGGGCCGGGATACGGCACGGACCACTACACCTTCGGCGCGATGACCGCGAACGAGCTGCTGCCGTTTACGGCGATCGTGGTCGCACTCATGAGCATCTTCCTCGTCGTACGCCACACCCGGGCCGAAGAGGAGGACGGCCGGGCCGAGCTCGTCCGCGCCGGCGTCGTCGGTCGGCACGCATCGACGGTCGCCACGCTGACCGTCGTGTGCGGCGCGCAACTGCTCCTGGCGCTGCTCCTCACCTTCGGCCTGCCGGCCAGTCTCAGCGAGCTGTCGACCTCCGGATCGTTCGCGTTCGCCGCGGCTCTCGCCGGCGTCGGCCTGGTCTTCGCCGGCGTCGCCGTCGCGGTGGCGCAGCTGACCGCCAACGCCCGGACCGCCCTCGGCATCTCGTCGATGGTGCTCGGGGCGACGTACCTGATCCGGGCGATCGGCGACATGACCGGGACCAACCTGGCCTGGCTCTCGCCGTTCGGCTGGGCGACCGAGATGCGGGCGTACGTCGACGTGCGGTGGTGGCCGCTGCTCCTGTCGGCCGGACTCACGATCGGACTGATCGCCGCGGCGGTACGGATCAACGCCCGGCGCGACGTCGGGAGCGGCATCATCGCGGACCGGCCGGGCCGGCCCACGGCGTCGCCGCTGCTGGGCAGTCCGTTGGGGCTCGCCTTCCGGCTCCAACGGGTCAGCCTGCTCGCCTGGAGCCTGTCGCTGTTCCTGCTGGGTCTGGTCTACGGCAGCATCGCCGACGAGGCAGCCAGCCTCTACGAGGACATCAGCGCCCTCGACGACTACCTGGCGCGGATCGGTGCGGCCGACCCGGCCGACCAGTACCTCGCGATCACGCTGTCCATCTCGGCCCTGATCGCGGTCGGCTACGCCGTGCAGTCGACGCTGCGGGCCCGTGGCGAGGAGGCCGGGAAGCGGGCCGAGCCGGTGCTCGCCGCCTCGGTCAGCCGCTGGCGATGGGCCGGGAGCCACCTCGTCATGGCGCTCGGCGGCAGTGTCGTGCTGATGTTCGCGTACGGCTTGGGCGTCGGGGTCTCCCGGGCGATCAGTGCTGAGGACCTCGGTGAGCTGCCCCGCCTGATCGGTGCGGCACTGGCGTACACGCCGGCGCTGTGGGTGTTCGCCGGGTTCGCGGTCGCGCTGTTCGGGCTGCTGCCGCGGGCAGTCGGAGCGGCGTGGGCGCTGCTCGGATTCGTCGCGTTCGTCGGGTTCCTGGGGCCGCTGCTCCAGCTTCCCGAGTGGGTCTATGACATCTCGCCGGTCGAGCGGGTCCCGGATCTCCCGGTCGCCGAGTTCGCGGCCGGTCCGCTCCTGGCGCTGACCCTGATCGCCGCCGCGCTGGTCGGCGTCGGCCTGCTCGGCTTCTGGCGGCGAGACCTGGCGGAGGCCTGACCGCCGCCCGCCCCGCTGAGAGGACCGATCTTGCGCGGCACATCGGGCGGGTCGCGCCCTTTGGGTCCTCCCAGTGGGTGAGTGGCCAACCGCATGCCGACGGGCTTGTTGCAAGTAAGTCGCAACTGCGACTAATAATGAAGTGAACACAGGGAGGTGGCGCGTGCACGTACCTGACGGATTTTTCGAGGCGTCGACGTCGGTGGCCGCGGGTGGTGTCGCGCTCGTCGGGGTGGCTGCGTGCCTGCACGGCGCTCGGCGCGAGCTCGACGAGCGGACCGCGCCGCTGGCCGGCCTGGTCGCGGCGTTCGTGTTCGCCGTGCAGATGCTCAACTTCCCGGTCGGCGCCGGCACCAGTGGCCACCTCATGGGAGGCGCTTTAGCTGCGGTCTTGATCGGGCCGTGGGCGGGGGCGATGGCCGTCGCTGTAGTCCTCCTCGTCCAGGCGCTGCTGTTCGCTGACGGCGGACTGAGTGCGCTGGGCATCAACGTGATCCTGATGGCGCTGATCACGGCCGGCGTCGGCTACCTCGTCTTCCGGCTCGTGATGGGCGTACTGCCGAAGCGGCTCGCCTCGGTGCCGCTGGCGGCGGGGATCGGCGCGTTCGTCTCGGTGCCGGTCGCGGCGGTGGCGTTCGTCGGCTTTTATGCGATCGGCGGCACTGCTGACATCAGCCTCGGCGCCGTCGCGTCGGCGATGATCGGCGTCCACCTCCTGATCGGCATCGGCGAGGGCGTCATCACCGGACTGACCATCGGCAGCGTCATCGCGGTCCGGCCGGATCTGGTCTACGGAGCTCGGCGCCTGCTGCCGCGACCACAGCTTGAGTTGCGGCCGGCGCCGACGAGGGGGACGACGTCATGACGACCGGAACTCCGACGACCGACACCGGACGGTCGCGGCGTACGAAGCTCTTCCTCCTGGCCGGACTGTTCGTCGCCTTGGCGCTGGCCGGAATCGGAAGCTACTACGCCAGCGCCGATCCGGACGGACTCACCAAGGTGTCCGAGGACGAAGGCATGGCCGAGTCGGAGACACCGCATGACCTGGCCGACTCGCCATTGGCCGGCTACGAGACCGAGGACGTCGACAACGACCGCCTGTCCGGCGGCATGGCCGGTGTCGTCGGCGTCGGGGTGACCTTCGTGGTCGCCGGTGGGGCCGCTCTGCTGATTCGGCGGCGCTCCCGCCCGTCGGACGACCGCGAAGTCACCGAGGTCGAGGCGTCACGACCGTGAGCTCGAGCCGGTCCGACGGCCTCTATCGCCCGGGCACCAGCCTGATCCACCGGCTGCCCGCCCACGTCAAGGTCGTCGCCGTCCTCGGTTTCGTCATCGCCGTCGTCGCGACTCCAGGGCGGGCCGGAGCGGCATTCGTCGCCTACGCCGGAGTCCTCGTCGCCGTCACCGCCGTCGCGGGCATCGGGCCACGGTTCATCGCCCGCGGCTTCGTGGTCGAGCTGCCCTTCGTCGTCTTCGCGATCCTCCTGCTGTTCGTCGCCGGCGGCGAGCAGATCCAGATCCTCGGCCTGTCGATCAGCCGCGAGGGACTGGCCGACGCCGCGACCCTGCTCGCCAAGGCGACCCTCGGAGTCTGGACGTCGATGCTGCTCGCCGGGACGACGCGGCCACAGGAGCTGGTCGCCGGGCTGCAGCGGCTACGGCTGCCGCGACTGCTGGTCGAGACGCTGTCGTTCATGGTCCGCTACATCGACGTGGTCGCCGACGACCTGCGCCGGATGCGGATCGCCCGTGACTCCCGGGGGTTCAGCGCTCGCGGGCCGCGGCATTGGCGGGTGCTCGCGTCGGCGGCCGGTGCACTGTTCGTCCGCTCGTACGAACGTGGCGAGCGGGTCCACCTCGCGATGCTGAGCCGCTGCTACACGGGCCGGCTCGTGCTCTACAACGATCGGCCGGCGACCCGGCGGGAGTGGTTGTCCGCGGCACTTTTGCCCGCGGTCGGGGCGATGGTCGCCGTGGCAGCTTGGGTGGCGACATCGTGAGCCGGCGAGCCCGTGGTGGAGGAGGGGCGATGACCGCACCGGCGCTGGAGGTACGGGAGCTCGCCTACGCCTATCCGGACGGGCGGCAGGTGCTCTACGGCGTCGACCTGACGATCGGAGACGGCGAGCGAGTCGCCCTGCTCGGACCCAACGGAGCCGGCAAGACGACCTTGGTGCTGCACCTCAACGGCATCCTGACGCCTGGCCACGGCTCGGTGACCGTCGGCGGTCTGCCCGTGGCGCGTGAGCAGCTGCTCGAGATCCGGCGCCGGGTCGGCGTCGTCTTCCAGGACCCGGACGACCAGCTCTTCATGCCGACCGTCGCCGAGGACGTCGCGTTCGGCCCGACCAACCTGGGTCTGAGTCGCGAGACGGTGGCCGAACGCGTGGCCGAGGCGCTGGCGGCAGTCGGTCTCGCGGCCGAGGCGGATCGGCCGCCGCACCATCTGTCCTTCGGCCAACGGCGCCGCGTGGCGGTGGCGACGGTGCTGGCGATGCGGCCGGAGATCCTGGTCCTCGACGAGCCGACCAGCAATCTGGATCCGGCGAGCCGTCGGGAGTTGGCCGAGATCCTCGAGAGTCTGTCGTTGCCGACGCTGATCGTGACCCACGACCTGCCCTACGCGTGGCAGCTGTGTCCACGGTCCGTGTTGCTCGACGAGGGCATCGTCGTCGCCGATCGACCGACGGCGGAGCTGCTGGCCGACGAGGAGCTGCTGCGGGCGCATCGGCTGGAGCTGCCCTTCGGATTCGACCCCCGGGTGCAGCCGGCTACGCCGTAGCAGCCGGCTTCGTCGCGTCGGTGGAGTCGCTGTCGGCCGCGACAGTGCCCCGCAGGATGACCTCGGCGACCAGCTCGGGGTCGTCGCCCATCGGGACGTGGCCGCAGCCCGGCAGGGCGATGTGCACGGCGTTCGGCAGCCGCTGGCGCGCGATGTCCGCTTCTCGAGGCAGCAACACTCGGTCCCGGTCGCCCCACGCGACGGTCGTCGGGACCGACGGCGCCGCGTGGCAGTGGTAGGTCTTCCCGGCGGCAGCCGTCGGCCGGAAGCCCACGGAGTCGCGTATCGCACGCGCGTCGCCGAGGAACCGCTCCTCGTCGATCCGCTCGGGATGCGAGTAGATCGTGCGTACGGACTCTCGACGGAGCCGGGGACGGGAGGCGATCCGGCGCAGCACCGAGTCGGGAAGCCGGGCCGACATCCGCAGGGAGCTCAGCAAGGTGATCGCGTAGCGCCGCTCGGCCATGGTCCAAAAGCCCGCCGGCGCCAGTGCGACGACGCTGCGGGCGAGTCCGGCGGCGCCGAGCTCGAGGGCGATCGCGGCGCCGAGCGAGTTGCCGACGATGTGCGGTGTCTCGATGCCGAGGTCGTCGAGGAGGTCACCGAAGTTGGCGATCGTCGTCCGCATGTCGTAGCTCATGTCCTTGGGGAGGCCAGGCGACTCCCCGAATCCGGGCAGGTCGATCGCGATGACCTCGCACTCCTCGGCGAGCAGCGGAATGACCGGATCCCAGGCCTGACGGCGATGCCCGATGCCATGGACCAGCAGTACGGGTTCGCCGGCTCCGGCGCGTACGTATCGAATGTCCAGGCCCATGGCGGCCCCACCTCCGAGTCGGCGTCCCTGCGGAATGACCGTGACAGTCATGGTGTCACATTGCGCCGCAGCTGGGAGCCGGTCCAGACACGGCGACTGCCTCCCTCCTCCACGCGCCCGCCGCGTGATCGGAATGCCACGTTTGGGCGACGCGCGAAGGAGGGAGGCCGCGATCGTGGGCCCGGAATCGCACGATTCGAGGCTGGCCTGACGGCGGGCGTCACACCGACAGGTCGATCAGCTCCTCGACCGGTCGCTCGGCCTCGGCCGGCGGTCGGGAGAGGAACAGCTCGGCGTGGTAGTAGCCGGTGTCCTCCTTGCCGTCGGCCGACAGGCCCAGGGCGTCGATCCGTTTCAGCGCCGCCTGCGCCTCCTCGTCGTCGGCGAACCGGCGCTGCCGGAAGGTCGGCGTCGCCAGTCGCTCGGTGACCAAGCCGAATCCGGCGAGCGATTCGGCGATCGGCTCGTAGGACACTTCGCGCAGCACCAGCGCGACGACCCAGGGTGGTTGCTTCGCCGCTGCCAGGACGCGTTCGAAGGTGCGGTAGGTGATGTAGCCGACGCCGCCGCTCACCGTGATCATCGTGGCGTCCGCTGCCGCCTCGCGCAGGGCCGGGCTGGGCTCGGTGGTCTCGAGGTCCTCGGCGAACCCGGCGTCGAGTTGGCCGGCCGCGCAGGCGTACGCGATGGCCGGGGCGGACTGGTCGAGGCCGACCGTACGGGGTGCGTCGGATCGGCGGTGCGCGGCGAAGTAGGCCCGGTCGTGGGCGATCAGCTCGGCCACGTTGTCGGTCCCGACTTCGGCGGCGTAGTGCTCGTAGAGGTCTTCGAGCGTGAGGTCATGCGCCAGCAGGGCGGTGTTGACGCCGTAGGAGCAACACAGGTCGACGATGATCTCGGGGCCGCTTCGTTGTCGGAGCAGCGATTGAACGATGCACTGCGCGTGATGCGGGATCTGGTACTCCAGCGGACGGAGTGCCGCGTAGTAGGCGCGTGGGTCGTCGCGGGTGTAAATCGCGTCGAAACAAGCTTTGCCAGCCAGGCCATCGTCTTCGAGTGCGTCTCGCGACGTCATCTGGTCCTTTCGAGGATTGTCAATCGGGCTATGCGACAGGCTCGACGAACACCGCTGCCGCATGGCGTGGGAATAGGTGAACGGGGCCACCCGGCGCTTCGAGCCGGGCGCCGCCGCCGTCGGGCGTGGCGAACACTTCGACCCCGGGGAAGCAGCCGACGGCCGCCAGCCGCGGCAGTTGCTCCGGGTCGTCCTGCAGGACCTCGCCGATCCGGACCAAGCGCACCGCACGCGGTCGCGACTGGACAGCTTCGGTGAGGGCGAGCGAGCGTTCCGGCGCGACCGGTGAACTGGTGGGAGACGGCGGCGGAATCGTTCCGCCGTAGGGCGATCTCACTCGGTCGCGAAGCCGCTGGGTCATCTTCGCGACGACGACGTCCCCTGCGACCTGCTCCCATCGACAGGCTTCGGCGTGGACGTCGGCCCACGCCACTCCGAGCACCTGCGCGAGGAACGCCTCGATCGTGCGGTGCCGCCGGACGGCCGACGTCGCCCGCTCCCGCCCGATCGAGGTCAACGCCCAGCCGCCGTGCGTCGACTGCAGGAGACCGGCGTCAGCCGCCGCTCGCGCGGTCGCACCGACCGCCGGATCGTGCAGCCGGTCTTGCAGCTGTGGTTCGCTGGCCGGCACCCGGTCCTCGCCGCAGTCGGCGACCACGCGTAGCAGCGTGTCGACCTTGGCTTCCACGCTCATGCCGATCACAGTCTCCGCGCGATGGGACATTCCGTCGTCAAGCCCAACTTAGTCAGCGTCGGTGAACTTCAGTAACCGGGCGCTGGGTCTTCCGGCCCTGTCCGGGCAGTTTGGCCCGGTGGCACAGTCGGCGCATGGCCGCCAATCCCGAGGGGGCGAGCCGGCTGCGAACGTCTGAGCCGGCGGGGGTGGACGACCTTGTCGCTGCAGGTCAGGAGGCACTTGCGCGCGCGGCCTGGGCCCAGGCGCGGGAGGCGTTCGAGGCAGCGGTCGCGGGTTCGGACGCGCCGGAGGCATGGGAGGGACTCAGTCGCGCCACCTGGTGGCAGGGCGACCAGGAGCCGACGATGGCGGCTCGAGAACAGGCCTATCGGGCATATCGCCGCGCCGGCGATCCCTACGGTGCGGCTCGGATGGCGATGTGGCTGGCATCGGACCATCTCGACTTCCGAGGCGACGACGCGGTGGCGTCGGCCTGGCTGCGGCGTGGGTGGGACCTCGTGGGTGACCTCGATCCGTCGGCCGAACAGGGCAATCTCCTCGTGCTGGAAGCCGACATCGCGCTGCTCGCGCACTCCGATCCCACGACGGCCGAAGCGGTCGCCCGGCGCGCGCTCGACGTCGGGAAAGCCGTGCCGGACACCGGAGTCGAGGTGATCGCTCTGGCGATCTTGGGCAGTGCGCTGATCGCCTCGGGCCGTGTCGAGGAGGGGGTGCGGCGGCTCGAGGAGTGTGCGGGGCTGGCGGTCGGCGAGGAGTTCGCCGAGGCGGCGGCGCCGGGGTGGGCGCTGTGCCACACGGTGACGGCGTGCGCCGACATCGGTGACTTCGCACGAGCCGAGCAGTGGTGCCGGGCGATGCACGCGTGGTCGGCGACCTGGCAGGCCCGACACTTCTTCGGCATCTGCCGGACCGCCTACGGCGACGTCCTCGCGACCGGCGGCGACTGGTCGTCGGCCGAGGAGGAGCTGGTCAGCGCCATGGAGGACCTGAGTGCTACCCGGCCGGCGCTCGCGGCGCCGACGGCGGTACGCCTGGGTTGCCTGCGGGCCCGGCAGGGCGACGTCGCCGAAGCCCGTCGCCTCTTCGAGTCCGCGGTGCCGTTGCCGTCGGCCATCGTCTCCCTGGGCGGACTCGACCTGGATGCCGGTGACGCCACCGCGGCGGTGGACGCCGCCGAGCGTGCGCTGCGTCGCCTGAGCCAGGCGAGCGTGCTGGAGCGGTTCTCCGCGCTGGAGTTGCTGGCCCGGGCCCGGGCGAGTGCGGGCGACGGTGAGTCGGCGGCGAAGGTCGCCGACGACGTCGAGCGGGACGCGATCCGGCTCGCCACGCCGTACATGCGTGGCCGCGGCCGGCTGGTACGCGCACACGTACTCACCGCTGCCCATGACCACGACGGTGCGCGGCAGGCCGCCGAGGACGCGGTCGATCTGTTCACCGCCAGCTCGGCGCCGTACGAGGCTGCGGAGGCTCGCATGGTGTTGGCCACGGCGCTCAAGGCCCTGGGTCGGACCGACCGGGCCGCTGACGAGGCGCGGGCCGCCCGCGAGGCGTTCGCGCTGCTGGGCACGGCGGCGACCGGCGAGCGGGTCGAGAGCGAGGCACTCAGTCCCCGGGAGGTCGACATCCTGCGGCTGGTCGCCCAGGGGTTGAGCAACACCGAGATCGCCGAGCGGCTCTTCCTGAGCCCGCATACGGTGCACCGGCACGTCGCGAACATCCGGACGAAGCTGGGCGTACCGTCCCGGGCGGCGGCTGTGGGGTATGCGACTCGGCACGGTCTGCTCTGACGCCCTGGCCCGATCGGGCCATCGGGCCGAATGGCCGCTTCGGGCGAAGCCGAGCCGACGTCGGCGCGACGAGACTCCTCGGCATGACAGAGATCAGCTTCACCGCCCATGTCGACGAGCTCCGATTCCGCCTGCGGGGCGGGGTCTTCGAGCCCGGCGATCCCGAGTACGACGACACGTGCACGCTCGTCAACGCGATGATCGAGCGGCGGCCGCGGCTGGTCGTCCACTGCCTCGCGGTCGACGACGTCGTGGCGACGCTGGCGTTCGCCCGCGTCCACGGCCTGCCGATCGCCGTCCGTGGCGGCGGCCACTCCCTCGCCGGCCGGTCGCTGGTCGACGACGGCGTCGTCCTCGACCTGCGTGGCATGGCGGATATCGCGGTCAACCCGGATCGCCGGATCGCTCGCATCGGGGGCGGCGCCATCTGGGCCGACGTGGACCGCGCGACCCAGGCCCACGGCCTCGCGACGACCGGCGGGCGGGTCTCCACGACCGGAGTCGCCGGGCTGACCCTCGGCGGCGGGTCCGGCTGGCTCGAGCGCAAGTACGGCCTGGCGTGCGACAACCTGCTCGCCGCCGAGGTCGTGACGTGGGACGGCCGAATCGTCCATGCGTCCGAGGACGAGAACCCTCACCTTCTGTGGGCGCTGCGCGGCGGTGGCGGCAGCTTCGGCGTCGTGACCGCGCTCGAGTTGGCGTTGCATCCGGTCGGGCCCGAAGTCTATGGCGGGCTCGCTCTCTTCCCCGCCGAGCGCGGTGTGGAGGTCCTGCGGACCTACCGCGACCTGATGAACGACGCCCCCGACGAGCTCTCGCTCGCGGCCTCGTTCACCACGGCGCCCGACGATGACGACGACGTCCCGGTCGAGCTGCGAGGCCGTCGGATCGTCCTGGTCGCCGGCATCTGGGCCGGAGACGTCGCGGACGGTGAGGCGGCACTGGCGCCGATCCGGGCGCTCGGACCCGACGCGGACTTCTTCGGGCCGACGCCGTACGCCGACTTCCAGTGCTCGATCGACGACCCGCCTGGCTTCCGGAACTACTGGACGGCCGAGAACGTCGTCGACCTGCCCGACGAGGCCGTCGACCGGATCGTCAGCCGGGCGACCGAGCTGCCGTTCGGGCCGGCGCAGATCTTCATCGTGGCGTGGGGCGGTGCCGTCGGGCAGTTCGGCCCGGAGCACTCGCCGCTCGCCGGCCGCGAGGCCCGGTTCATCATTCACCCGCTGCTGCTGTGGGAGGACGCGGCCGACGACGACCGCAACCGCGACCTGGGCCGGGCGATCCGAGCCGACCTGGAGCGGTGGTCGACGGGAGCGTCGTATCCGAACTTCCTCGGTGAGGAAGGCGCCGCGCGGATGAGCGCCGCGTTCGGGAGTGCCACGGACCGGCTGGCTGCCCTCAAGGCCGAGTGGGATCCCCACGGTCACTTCGACACCCAGCAAGAACTTCGCTCACTGGCCACCACCGCGTGAGCCCCTAAGACCGGCGTCGCCGACGGGGCGGGGCCTAGGACAAGGAGACAGTCATGCACCGCGCCCATGTTGAACTGCAGGCCCTTGCCGACGCCCAGCGACACGACCGGATGTCCGCCGCTGAGCAGCACCGGCGCGCCCGCCAGGCCCGCCGTACCCCCCGATCGCCTGACGGCTTCGGTCGCCGCTCGCCTTGAGTGCCGCCGCCCTCGAGTTCCGACCTAGCGTTGGTCGTCGTCCCTCGACACCAACGCCAACCCGGAACGCGAGGGCGGCGAGCCGTGGGTCCGGGCGTCTTGACGATCGTGACAGTGCTGCTGTCACAATCGGATCATGACGTCCGGACCGCTGCATGGCGTACGGGTGGTCGAGCTGGCCGGACTCGGTCCGGCGCCGTTCGCCGCCATGCTGCTGGCTGACCTGGGTGCCGACGTAATCCGGGTCGACCGGCCCGGCGGCGACGAACTGGCCGCCGCGCCGCCGTCGTACGACCTGCTCGCTCGCGGCCGGCCGCGGGTCGCGATCGACCTGAAGCGGCCCGAAGGCGTTCGCGTCGTCAAGGACCTCGTCACCGGCGCCGACGCCCTCGTCGAGGGTTTCCGGCCGGGGGTCGCCGAGCGACTCGGGCTCGGGCCCGACGACTGCCTGGCCGTCAATCCGCAGCTGGTCTACGGCCGGATGACCGGCTGGGGCCAAGCCGGGCCGCTCGCCAAGACCGCCGGCCACGACATCGACTACATCGCGATGTCGGGCGTGCTGCACGCGATCGGGCGGGCCGGCGGCCCACCGCAGATCCCGATGAACCTGCTCGGCGACTTCGCCGGCGGCGGCCTCTACCTCGTCGTCGGCGTGCTCGCCGGGATCCTCGAAGCCCGCAGCTCCGGGCAGGGGCAGGTCGTGGACGCCGCGATCGTCGACGGCTCCGCCCACCTTGCCACGATGATCGTCGGCATGCTCGGTGTCGGTTCCTGGCGTCCGGAGCGCGGTCACAACGTCCTCGACAGCGGGGCACCGTTCTACGACGTCTACGAGACCGCCGACGGCGAGCACCTCGCCGTCGGGGCGATCGAGCCGCAGTTCTGGCAGGCCCTGCTTGATCGGCTGTCCGACGTCGGTGTCGACGTCGCCGAGCTGCCCGACCGCAACGACCTGGCCCGATGGCCCGAGCTCCGCAAGCGACTCGCCGAGACCTTCGCGACCAGGACCCGAGCGGAGTGGGCCGACGTGTTCGACGGCACCGACGCCTGCGTGGCGCCGGTCCTGTCGATGCCGGAGGCGGCGGAGCATCCGCAGCTCGCGGCGCGCGGCACCTACGTCGAGCACGACGGCGTGACCCAGCCGGCTCCGGCGCCCCGGTTCTCCCGTACTCCCGCAGCGTTGTCGACGCCTCCACGCCCGCCCGGCGCCGACGGTCCAGAAGCCTTGCAGCGCTGGGATGTCGACGATGTCGAGGCCCTGGTCGAGTCCGGTGTCGTCGGCGCCGGCCTTATGAACGACCCCGAGGAGTGAGCATGCGGCGCACGATCTTCGAGCCCGAGCACGACGCGTTCCGCGAGTCGGTGCGGGC
>Ga0075431_100004644_pt1 | contig 13486 bp, 16 predicted proteins | sample RhiMetdeltSRZDD5_FD_75297 | JGI IMG/M metagenome (GOLD analysis project Ga0075431, IMG submission 75297) | Populus rhizosphere microbial communities from Tennessee, USA - Rhizosphere MetaG P. deltoides SRZDD5 | ecosystem: Host-associated > Plants > Roots > Rhizosphere > Soil | place: USA... | reverse complement strand
TCGACGTTCACGAACACGCGCTCCATCGGCAGGCTCACACGCTTGGCGGCCGCCTCGATGATCCGCAGATTCGCCTGGTGCGGGATGAAGAGGTTCACGTCGGCGGCCGTGAAGCCGTTGCGCTCGAGGATCCGCTCGGTGCACTCCGCGAACATGCGCACCGCCACTTTGAAGACCTCGGCGCCCTTCATCTTCGCGTAGTGCATCCGCTTGTCGACGGTCTCGTGCGTGGCGGGGTGGCGCGAGCCACCGGCGGGCATGTAGAGCAGCTCCCAGTACTGCCCATCCGAGTAGAGATCGAAGTCGATCAGGCCGCTGTCGTCCGTCGATGGCTCGAGCACGGCGGCGCCCGCCGCATCGGCCAGCAGCACGCAGGTGCCGCGGTCGGTGAAGTCGGTGATCCGCGACAGGGTCTCCGCGCCCACGCAGAGCACGCGCCGGTATTTGCCGGTCTGGATGAACTGGGCGCCGATGGAGAGGCTGTACACCGAGCCGGCGCAGGCGGCGAGCATGTCGACGGAGCCGATGCGCTTGCAGCCCAGCCGCTGCTGCAGGATGTTGCCGACGGACGGGAAAATCATGTCCGGCGTGGTCGTGCCCACCGCGATGAACTCGATGTCCTCGGGCATCAGGTTGGCGCGCTCGAGGGCCTGCTGGGCTGCCTTCAACGCGAGGTCGGACGTCGCTTCGGTCTCATCGACGATGTGCCGTTCGCGGATGCCGCTGCGCTGCACGATCCACGCATCGTTCGTCTCGACCATCTTTTCGAGGTCGGCATTGGTCAGAATGCGCTTGGGCGCATAGGCCCCGACGCCGATGATCTTGGCCCGCGTCATTCGCGGCCTCCCTCTCGGCCCCCGCGCGCCACTTCGGCCTCCAGCGCGGCCCGGATGTGCTCATTCAATCCCTTCTTGGCCCACTCCCCCGCCACGCGGACGGCATTCTTGATGGCTTTGGCCGGCGAGCGTCCGTGGCAGATGATCGCCTCGCCGTCGATGCCGAGCAGCGGCGCGCCACCGAATTCGGTGTAGTCGACGCGCTTGCGGAAGCGCGTGATGGCCGGCGTCGACAGCGCCGCCCCGATCTTGCTGCGGAAGTCGCGGGTCAGCTCTTCCTTGATCATGGCGCCAAGCATTTCGGCCAGGCTCTCGGAGATCTTCAGCGCCACGTTGCCCGTGAATCCATCGGTCACGACCACGTCGCAGGCGCCGTTGTAGATGTCACGGCCTTCGACGTTGCCGATGAAGTTGAGCGACGACTCCTTGAGCTGCTCGTACGCCTCGCGCGTGAGGTCGTTGCCCTTGCCCTCTTCCTCGCCGACCGAGAGCAAGCCCACGCGGGGACGCTCGATGCCGAGGATGTCGCGCGCATAGACGTGACCCATGAGCGCGTACTGGAAGAGGTGCCAGGGCTTGGGCGCGACGTTCGCGCCGACGTCGAGCAGCAGGGTCGCGCGCTTGAGGCTCGGGAGCACGGTGGCGATGGCCGGACGATCGATACCACGCAGCACGCCGATGACGAACATCGCGATGGCCATGGCCGCGCCGGTGTTGCCCGCCGAGATGAAGGCGGAGGCGTGGCCGTCGCGCACGAGCTCGGCCGCGACGCGCAGCGAGGAGTCGCGCTTGCGTCGCAGCGCCTGCGAGGGCGATTCGGCCATCTCCACGACCTGCGAGGCGTGCCGGATCTCCAGGCCGAGGCTGCCCACGTGCAGGCGCGCGATCTCGCGCTCGATCGCGTCCCGGTCCCCCACGAGGATGACCGAAGCGCCGAACTCGCGCACCGCCGCCGCCGCGCCCTCGACGACGACGGTGGGGCCGTGATCGCCCCCCATCGCGTCGACCGCGATCTTCAGTTACGAGCCTTCGGTCGCGACGATCTCGCGACCCTTGTAGTACCCACAGTGCGGGCACACCCGGTGCGGCAGCTTGGCCTCACGGCACTGCGGACACACCGACCGGGTCGGCGGCGCCAGCTTGTAGTGCGTGCGGCGCTTGCGGCCGCGGGTCACGGAGTGGCGTCGCTTCGGCAGCGGCATCGGCGTCTCCTCTCGGTACTCGGGGTCAGTGGCGCAGGCGCGTCGCCAGATCGCGGAGGGGCGCCAGGCGTGGGTCGGGCGCGCGCTCGGGGCACGCGCACGGGGCGAGATTGCGATTGCCGCCACACACGGGGCAGAGCCCCCGGCAGTCCTCGCGACAGAGCGGCTTCATCGGCAGCGCGAGCGTCGTCTCGTTCTCCACCACGCGGCTGAGGTCGACCTGATCGTCCGTATAGAAGTCGACATCGAGGTCGTCGGCGCCCAGCTCCATGGTGTCGCCCGTGGCCGGACGCGGCAGCAGCCGGACATCGACGCGGACATTGACGCGCGCGGGGAACGCTTCGACGCAGCGTCCGCACGTCTGGGGGACCGTCGCCGTCAACTGCCCCTGAACGACCACGTCTCCGTCGTCGGGCGCAACCTGAAGCTCGACCGCGTCGAGGCGCCAGGCCGGATCGGAAAATGTCGGCTCGAGCGCTCGCGGATCCGAGATCGCGAGACCGTCTTCCTCGAGCTCCGATACCTTGATGATCATCGGTGATCTCGTGTAAGTCTCGTTTATTAAAGGATTTTTCTCGTTAACCGGCCCAGTATATCGGCGGGGTCCCCGCCAGTCAAGGCGTTTGAGGCCAGTTTGACCACCTTCGGACCGTTTGCTACCCTGCGAGCGATGTCCAACGTGCTGAAGACGGGCCTTCTTCTGGGCGTCCTCACCGCGCTCTTCGTCCTCGGCGGCCGGGCCATCGCCGGCGAGCAGGGCATGATCATCGGCTTCGTCGTCGCGGCGCTGATGAACTTCTTCTCCTACTGGTTTTCGGACAAGATCGTGCTCGCCATGTACGGCGCCCAGCCCGTCGACGAGGCTCAGGCGCCCGGCCTCCACGCGATGGTGCGACGGCTGGCCACGCGCGCGCAGATCCCGATGCCGCGCATCTACGTGATCCCCAGCGACACACCCAACGCGTTCGCCACGGGTCGCAACCCGCAGCATGCCGCCGTCGCCGTGACCGAAGGGATCATGCGGATCCTCGACGAGGAGGAGCTCGAAGGCGTGCTCGCCCACGAGCTCTCGCACGTCACGAACCGCGACGTGCTCATCTCCACGATCGCTGCCACGCTCGCCGGCGCCATCACGTACCTCGCACACATGGCCCAGTGGGCCGCGTTCTTCGGCGGCCGGTCGCGGGACGACGAGGAGGGCGGCGGAAGCAACCCGCTCGTGATGATGCTCTTCGCCGTCCTGGCGCCCATCGCCGCCATGCTCGTGCAGTTCGCCGTCTCGCGGTCGCGCGAGTTCCAGGCCGACGCCAGCGGCGCGCGGCTCGCCGGACGCAGTTATGGGCTCGCGAAGGCGCTCGAGAAGATCGACATGGCCTCGCGTGTCGAGCCACTGCCGGCCAACCCGGCCACGGCACACCTGTTCATCGTCAATCCGTTGACGGGGCAGAGCTTCGCGCGGCTCTTCTCCACGCACCCCCCGACCGAGGAGCGGATCGCTCGACTCCGCGCGATGCGGCTCGGTTGATGGTGGACCGGGCGGCGCTCGCCGCCCCGTGATCGCCCGGCGCTTCAACGCGCGGCTCGCAACGCGATGGATGGTGGCCGTGTCGCTCCTCGCGAGCGCCGTCACGCCGTCCGCCGCACAGCCCGACACGGTGTTCCTCGAAGAGCTCACGTGGACGGAGCTGCGCGCCGCGATCCAGGGAGGCAAGACGACGATCATCGTCCCGATCGGCGGCACCGAGCAGAGCGGGCCGCACCTGGCGCTCGGCAAGCACAACGCGCGCGTGAGGGCGCTGGCCGAACGGATCGCCCGCGCGCTGGGCAACGCGCTCGTCGCGCCGGTGATCGCGTACGTCCCCGAGGGCGACCTGCAGCCGCCGACCGGGCACATGCGGTTTCCGGGCACGATCACCGTCTCGGCGGACGTCTTTCAGCGCGCGCTCGGCTCCGCGGCGCGAAGCTTCAAGCTGCACGGATTCCGGGACATCGCGTTCCTCGGCGATCACGGCTCGACCCAGGCGTCGCAGCAGACGGTCGCCGCACGACTCAATCGTGAATGGCAGGCCGGGCCGGCGCGCGTGCACGCCGTCGCCGAGTACTACCGCGCCGCGACCGGCGGGTTCGGCGATCTTCTGAAGCGGCGCGGATATCGGCCGGAGGAGCTGGGGGAGCACGGCGGGCTCGTCGACACCTCGCTCACGCTCGCGCTCGCGCCGGGTCTGGCGCGGCCTCACGTGCGGCGCGACGCGGACCTGCTCCCCGGCATCGGCACCGGCGCCGACGGCGATCCCAGCCGTGCAACCGCCGAGCTGGGCCAGCTCGGTGCGGATCTCATCGTGGCCCGCACCGTCGAAGCGATCAAGGCAGCGACCAACCATCGCTGAGAGAGGATTGGTGTCCGTGAACCGACCGCGATCCCTGATGGCCACGCTCGTGATCGGGCTTTCGCTGTGCGGCGGCGTCATGCACGCGACGGCGCAGACGCCGAGCGTCGAGACGGTGCCGGGCATGCCGCCGGTCACCAACCCGACGAATCTCTACAGCGAGACGACGGCGGACAAGCTCATCCCCGCGCTCGCCAACGTTCCCGCGCGCGTCTACGTCCCCAACGTCAAGTCGCACGAGGTGCACGTCATCGATCCCGTGACGATGACCGTGATCGATCGCTACAAGGTCGGCCGGAACCCGCAGCACGTCGTCCCGTCGTGGGATCTCAAGACGCTGTGGGTGACCAACAACGCCGAGGGCCGTACGGACGGAACGCTGACGCCGATCGATCCGATGACCGGCAAGCCCGGCAACGAGATCGCCGTCGACGATCCCTACAACATGTACTTCACGCCCGACGGCAAGTCGGCGGTGGTGGTGGCGGAGGCGATGAAGCGCCTGGACTTCCGCGACCCGAAGACGCTGGCGCTGCAGGGCTCGGTGTCCGCGCCGAAGTGCGGCGGCATCAACCACGGCGACTTCTCCATCGACGGCAAGTACCTGATCATGACGTGCGAGTACGCCAGCCGGATGGTGAAGATCGACTGGCGCGCCCGCACCGTGCTCGGCTATCTGACCCTGCCGGATAGCGGCATTCCGCAGGACGTCCGCGTGAGCCCCGACGGGTCGACCTTCTATGTCGCCGATCTTCGAGCGGGGGGCGTCCATCTCATCGCCGGCGACACGTTCAAGCTCACCGGGTTCATCAAGACGGGCGTCGGGACGCACGGCCTCTACCCGAGCCGTGACGGGACCAAGCTCTACGTGACGAACCGCGGCTTCTCGGAGATCGGGGGCAAGCCGGGCGTCGGCAAGGGCAGCGTGTCGGTGATCGACTTCGCCACGCGCAAGGTCGTCGCCACGTGGACGCTGCCGCGCGCCGGCAGCCCGGACATGGGCAATCTCAGCGTGGACGGCAAGCAGCTCTGGCTCTCGGGCCGCTACGACCGGGTCGTCTACGTCATCGACACCACGACCGGCGAGGTGATCAAGACGATCTCCGTCGGTCACGAGCCCCACGGCCTCACGGTGTGGCCGCAGCCCGGGCGCTACTCGCTCGGGCACACGGGCAACATGCGCTGACTGCGGTTGGTCGGATGAGTGTCGATCCCATCGTTCGCGTCGTCGAGGTCCGGAAAGTCTTCGGCCTCGTGCCCGTCCTCGACGGCGTCAGCCTGGAGATCCGTGGCGGCGAGGCGGTGGCGCTATTGGGCGCCAATGGCGCAGGCAAAACGACGCTGCTGAAGATCCTTGCCACGCTGCTGCGGCCCACGCGCGGCACGGCGACGATCGCCGGCCACGACGTGGCCCGGGCGCCGGAAGCGGTGCGTCCCCTGCTCGGCGTGGTCGCGCACGGCGCGTGGGTCTACGACGATCTCACCGCGCGCGAGAATCTGAGGTTCTGGTCGACGCTCGGGGGCCTGCACACCGGGGCCGACGAGCTGACGGCGGCGCTGGCCGGGGTCGGCCTCGAGCGTGCCGCCGACGCGCGCGTGCGGACGTTCTCGGCGGGGATGAAGCGCCGTCTCTCCCTCGCGCGGGTGATGCTCGCGCGGCCGCGCGTCCTCCTGCTCGACGAGCCGTTCGCGGGACTGGACCAGCGCGCGAAGAAGTGGCTCGAGGAGCGACTGGAGGCATTGAAGGCCGGGGGCGCCGCGCTGCTCATGGTCACCCACTCGTTCGGGCGCGAGCTGGGCGTGGCCGATCGCCTGGCCATCCTCGCCGGCGGTCGCATCGCGCTCGAGACCCCGCGCGGCTCGCTCGGGCCCGACGACATCCAGCGCCTCTATGCCGTGCACGCCGAGGAGGCGTCGTGAGCTACGCGCGGCGCGCGCTGGCGATCGCGTGGAAGGATCTCGCGGTGGAGCGCCGCTCGAAGGAAACGCTGAACGCGCTGGTGTTCTTCTCGCTGCTGCTGCTGTTCGTCTTCCAGTTCACGCTCGGCAGCGATCGCGAGCGGCTGGCGGCCGTGCTGCCCGGGGTGTTGTGGCTCGGCTTCGTGCTGAGCGCGCTGCTCGCGCTCGGGCGTACGTTCCTCGTCGAGCGCGAGCACGACTGCTGGGAAGGCCTGCTGCTGGCGCCGGGCGATAAGTCCGCCATCTACCTGGGCAAGCTCGTCGGCAACCTCGCGCTGATGCTCCTCGTGGAGGCGCTCGTGCTCGGGCTCTTCGTCGTGTTCTTCGACATCGACCTCGGGCGCGCGCTGCCGGGACTGCTCGTGGTCGTCCTGCTCGGCACGCTCGGGCTTGCCGCGGTGGGCACGTTGTTCGCCGCCATGACCGCGAACATCCGCGCGCGCGAGCTGCTCTTTCCGGTGCTGCTGCTGCCGGTCCAGGTGCCGGTGCTGCTCGCCACCGTGAAGGCGACGGAGGGACTGCTGCAGGGGGAGCCGCTCGGCGCGGTGGCGCACTGGGTGAAGCTGCTCGTCGCCGCCGATACGATCTACGTGGTCCTGAGCCTGCTCACGTTCGACGTGGTGCTGGAGGGCTGAGGCGTGGTGAAGACGCTCGGGTGGCTGGCCGGCGCGGGATTGCTCGTCGGCCTGATCATGGCGTTCGGCGTGGCGCCGCGCGAGGTGACGCAGGGCAACGTGCAGCGCATCATGTACGTCCACGTGCCGCTGATCCTCGCCTCGTACGTTGCGTTCGGTGTGCTGGCCATCGCTTCCGTCGTCTATCTCGCGCGCCGCCATCCGGCCGCCGACCGCGTCGCCCACGCCTCGGGCGAAGTCGGCGTGCTGTTCGTCGGGCTGGGCATCGCCACGGGCTCGATCTGGGGCAAGCCCACGTGGGGCACGTGGTGGACGTGGGACGCGCGGCTCACCAGCGTGGCGATCCTCTTCGTGATGTACCTGGGCTACCTGCTCCTGCGCGGCACGATCGACGATCCCGAGCGCGCGGCCCGCTACTGCGCGGTGCTCGGCATCGTCGCGGCCCTCGACATCCCGCTCGTGCACTTCTCGGTGTACTGGTGGCGGACCCTGCACCAGCCGCCATCGCTGATGAAGCCGGGCGGGTTCACCGGATCGACGTCGATCCTCTGGCCGCTGCTCATCAACCTCCTCGCGTTCGTCCTGCTCTACGCATATTTCGTCGCGCGCCGCGTACGGCTGCTGCGCTCGGAGGCCGAGGTGACGGCGTGATGCCCGACAACTGGGGATTCGTGGCCGCCGCGTATGGGCTCACGGCCGCCGTGCTGCTGATGTACTGGCGCCGTCTGGCGCGGCGTGAGCGCGATCTCGACACGCTGAGGCGGCGCCGGCCATGAAGCCGAAGTTCCTCGTCGGCGGCGGCGTCATCGCCGCGGCGCTGGCCTATATGATCTATGCCGGCGTCACGCAGTCGGCCGTGTACTTCGTCACGCCCTCGGAGCTCCGCAGCGCGGCGGTGGCCGGCAAAGCCTATCGCCTCGGCGGCATGGTCGAGCGCGGCTCGCTACACTGGGAGCCGCGGACGCTGGCGCTGACCTTCGCGCTGTCCGACGGCAAGACGAGCGTGGCGGTCCGCCACACGGGCGCGCCGCCCGATCTGTTCGGCGAGGGCCGTGGCGCCGTCGTCGAGGGCTCGTGGACGCCCGAGGGCTACTTCCGCGCGACGCACATCATGGCCAAGCACTCGGAAGAATACAAAGCGCCGCACGACACCAGCCAGGCGGGGGTCAAGGAGCTGATGCGCACGCTCTCCGGTGATTCACGGTGATTCCGGAGCTCGGTGCGGGCGCGCTCATGGTCGCGCTCGGGCTGGCCGTCTACGGCAGCGCGGCGGCGGGCATCGGCGGCCGCACCGGCCGCGCCGCCCTGGTGGAATCGGCGCAACATGCCGCGCTGGCCGTGTTCGCGCTCGTGACGGCGTGTCTGCTGCTGCTCGCCTGGGCCTTCCTCTCGTTCGACTTCTCCGTCCGGTACGTCGCGACCAACACGAACCTCGGCACGCCGTTTTACTATCGCCTCACCGCCGTCTGGGGCGCGCTCGAAGGCTCCATCGTGCTGTGGGCGTGGATGCTGTCCGTCTACACGCTGATCGTCGTGCTGCGTCACCGCAACGCGCGCGAGCTCTACCCGTGGGTGCTGTCGGTCATGCTCGGCGTGCTCGCCTTCTTCCTGCTCGTGATGACCGTGCCGGCGCCGGTCTTCCAGCGGCTCACACCCATCCCCGCCGACGGGCGCGGACTGAATCCGCTGCTCGAAGACTCCGGGATGATCACGCATCCGGTCGCGCTCTATCTGGGCTTCACGGGATTCGCGGTCCCCTTCGCGTTCGCGATCGCGGCGCTGGTGACGGGCCGCGTCGGCGACGCGTGGATCACGACCACGCGACGCTGGACGATCACGGCGTGGTATTTCCTGTCGCTCGGTCTGCTCATCGGCGGCTGGTGGAGCTACCACGTGCTCGGCTGGGGCGGCTACTGGGCGTGGGATCCCGTCGAGAACGCGGCGTTCATGCCGTGGCTCACCGGCACCGCGTTCCTGCACTCGGTCATGATCCAGGAGCGGCGCCGCATGCTGCGGCTGTGGAACCTGGCGCTCGTCATCATGACGTTCGCGCTCACGCTGTTCGGCACGTTCCTCACGCGCTCCGGAATCATCGCGTCCGTCCACGCGTTCACCCAGGGCTCGATCGGCGTGTTCTTCCTGTCGTTCCTCGCGGTCGTGCTCGTGCTCGCATTCGGGCTCTTGGCCTGGCGCTGGGAGGCGCTGGGCGCGCAGGGCGAGCTCGATTCGGTCGTGTCGCGGGAGTCGGCGTTTCTGCTCAACAACGTCCTGCTCGTGGCCGCCACCTTCACGGTCTTCTTCGGGACCGTCTTTCCGCTCCTGTCCGAGGCGATGCGCGGCGTGAAGATCAGCGTGGGCGCGCCGTTCTTCAACCAGGTCAACGTGCCGCTGTTCCTCGGACTGATCTTCCTCATGGGCGTGGGGCCGCTGATCGCGTGGCGGCGCGCGTCGCTCGAGAATCTGCGGCGCAACTTCCTGTGGCCGGTGGTCATCGGCATCGCGGCCGCCGCGGTGTTCCGGTTGCTCGGCGTGCGCTCGACGCTCGCGGTGCTCACGCTGGCGCTGACCGTCTTCGTGGCGGGGACGATCACCGTGGACCTCGTGCGCGCCACGCGCGCTCGGCTGCGGATCGGCGAGCGGCTGCCGGCGGCGCTCGGCGGACTCCTGCTGCGCCACAATCGCCGGTACGGCGGCTTCGCCGTGCATCTCGGCATCCTCATCGTGGCCATCGGCGTCACCGGCTCGCAGGCGTGGTCCGTTCACACCGAAACCACGCTGCGGCGTGGCGAACACACCGACCTCGCCGGCTACCGCGTGCGCTTCGACGGGCTGGCGGCCAGCGAGGAGTCGAACCACTTCAAGGTCACGGGCACGTTCACGGTGGCCAACGGCCGCGCCGACACGACCGTGCTGCGTCCTGCCAAGAAGTTCTACCCGCAAGAGCAGTCGCCGATCGCGTACGTGGACTACCGGCTCGGTCTGCGTGAGGACGTCTACGTCGTGCTCGGGGACTTCGCGCGCGATGGGTCGCAGGCCACCGTCCGGCTGCAGGTCAATCGCCTCGTGTCCTGGATCTGGATCGGCGGCGTCGTGCTCACGCTCGGGACGGCGCTGGCGCTGGCGCCTGAGCGCCGGCGCACGGGCGCCGCGCAGGAGCTCCCCGCGTGACACGCGGCATGCGATGGCTCGTGCCCCTCTCGGTGCTGCCGATCGTGGCGCTGCTGGCGTACGGCTTCCGCACCGATCCGCGTGACATTCCCTCGCCGCTCGTCGGTCGGACGGCCTCGCCGTTCGCGCTCACGGCGTTCGACGGCTCGTCCCTCACGCTGAGCGGCCTTCACGGGAAAGTCGTCGTCCTGAACTTCTGGGCCTCCTGGTGCAATCCCGCCTGCTACGACGAGGCGCCGGTGCTGGAGCGCGCGTGGCGGACCTATCGCGAGCGTGGCGTCGTCGTCGTCGGCGTCGACATGCAGGACACGGCGGAGGCGGCACAGGCGTTCATCCAGCGCTTCGGCCTGACGTTTGCGAACGCTCCCGACCCGCAGGGCAAGATGGCGGTGGAGTACGGCGTCTACGGCGTGCCGGAAACGTTCTTCGTCGCGCGAGACGGCACCATTCGCGCCAAGCACGTCGGCGCCCTGACCGACGCGGTGATCCGTGCCAAGCTCGAACCGCTATTGTGAGATCACGCCCGGCCGTCGCCCACCGGGGCGACGACATCGTCGGCGCAACGCTTGAGCACGCTCGCCACGCGGCGGCGCGCCTCGTCGCGGTGCTCCGCGGCGGCCACTTCGTCACGCGGCAGCTCACAGCTCGCGACGACGCCGGTCGTACCCGCGACGCTGACGTGATACGCATCTCCCCGTTGCTCGATACCGACGACGGTCGCGTTCGGCTCGATCTCGGTGACGAGGCCTTTGAGAAACGTGTCCGCGTTCATCGCTCCCTCCTTCGCGGCGCGACGTTCGCGCTGATCGGTGCAACGCGGGTGCCACTGAGGGCCGGGCGCGCGCTCGCGCTCACGCTCGTGCTGCTGGTGAGCCTGACGGCCACCGCCGCCGCGACGCACGTGTCCGAGCAGACGGTTCAGGACGTGTCCGCGCAGTTGCGCTGCGTCGTCTGCCAGAACCTGTCCGTCGCCGACTCACCATCGGAGATGGCCGGCCAGATGCGCGCAATCGTGCGCGAGCGGCTCGAGGCGGGCGAGACGCCGGACCAGGTGCGCGACTACTTCGTCGCACGGTACGGTGAGTGGATCCTGCTCGCTCCGCGCCGCTCGGGCTTCAACCTGCTCGTCTGGGGCTTCCCCCTCGCCGCGGTTGCCGTCGGCTTCGCCGTCGTCGCGATGCTGCTGCGCCGGTGGACGCGGCGGCGGCGCGTGAGCGGCGCGCCGCCCGCCGTCGATCCCGCGATGCGCGAACGAATCCGCCGCGAGCTGGAAACCGAGTGATCACCTCTCCGATGATCGTCGCGCTCGTGCTCGGGCTGCCCGCCGCCGCGTTCGCGATCTGGCCCCTGCTGAGAACGCGCGACCGGCCCGCGCGACTGCTGCCCCTGCCGAGCGACGAACGCGAGCAGCTGCTCGAGGCCAAGCGCGTCGCGCTGTCGGCGCTGCGCGAGCTCGACTTCGAGCACACGGCCGGTCACGTCTCGGATGCCGATTACGCGGCGCTGCGCGCGCGCTACGAGGCGGAGGCGGCGGAGACGCTGCGCGCCCTCGACGCCCTGGGGCCGGCGCCGGCGGTCGCGGCGCCGACGCCCGCGGCCGCCCGCGCGCGTGGCTGGCGCCATCCCGCCGCGCTTGTCGTGGCGGCCGCGGCGCTGCTCGTGTTCGGCGTCGCGCTGGGCGTCGGCATCGTTCGATACACGGAGCCGGAGCCCATGGCCACCGCCGCGCCCGGCTCGCGCCCCCTCGCGTCGCTCGAGCCACCGGCGGCAGCCCGCCCGCCGTCGGCCGCCAACGCGCCGCGCGGGCCCGTCACCCCCGAGATGCTGCAGGGCATGCTGCAGGCGGCGCGCGAAAGCCTGTTTGCCGGACGGTACGGCGAGGCCATCGCCGCGTATCAGGCGGTGCTCAAGCGCGATCCCAACAACGTCGACGCGCTGACGCACATGGGGCTCATCGCCGCCGTCGCGGCGCGCGGCGAGCACGGCGCCGAGATGATCGATCGTGCGCTCGGACTCTTCGACCGGGCGCTGAAGCTTTCGCCCGACTACCCGCCTGCTCTGCTCTATCGCGGACAGGTGCTCTACGAGGCGAAGAAGGACACGGCGGGCGCGATTCGCTCGTGGGAGCAGTTCGTGAAAGTCATGCCGGCGGGCGACGATCGGGCGCGCGTCGAGCGCCTGATCGCCGAGGCCAAGGCGCGGCCACCACAGAAGTAGCGCGCGTCACGCCGTCGGCGGCGACGGGTCGTGGCAGGCCAGCCATACGCGCAGAACTTCCGCCACGCTCCACGCCTGAGCGATGCACCCGCGCGGCGTGAACGGCGGCTCGGCGTCGAAGACCTCGCTGATCGAGCCCACGCCCGCCTCGCTCAAGTGCGACACGAAGCCCTGCAGCCAGTGCCGCGCGCTCTCGTGGTCGCTCGGATGCACGCGTCGCCACGCGTCGACGAACGGGCCGATCAGCCACGCCCACACCGTGCCCTGGTGATAGGCGGCGTCTCGTGCGCGGAGATCGCCGAAATAGCGCGACTTGTAGTCCGGATGCTCGCGGGCGAGCGAGCGTAGCCCCACGGGCGTCAGGAGACGCTCGCGCACGACGTCCAGCACGGCCGCCCAGCGCGCCGCATCGAGCACGGGGTGGCGCAGCGCCACCGCGAGGATCTGATTGGGCCGGCAGGCGGAATCGTCGCCGCGTTCACCGTCCACGACGTCGTAGCAATAGCCGCCCGCGGCGTACCAGAATCGCGCGTTGAACGCGTCGGCGGCGCGAGCGGCCAGCTCGCCGTACGGCTTCGCCGCGGCATCGCCCTCGGCCTCGCGGACCCAGGCCTCCAGCAAGCGCAGGGCGTTGTACCAGAGGGCGTTGATCTCGACCGGCTTGCCTCGACGCGGCGTGACGATCCACTCGTCGACCTTGGCGTCCATCCACGTCAGCGGATGCTCGGCGGTTCCCTGCCGCAGCAGCCCGTCGGCGGGATCCACGCCGATGCCGAACCGCGTGCCGTGCACATGGTGGCGCACGACGTCCCGCAGCACCGGCAGCAGCAGCCCGAGCGTCACGCGATCGCCCGTCACGTGAACGTAGCGATCGAGCGCGTGAAAGAACCACAGCGTCGCATCCGCCGTGTGATAGACGCCGGCGTTCTCGCCCTCGGGAAACAGATTGGGGATGAGGCCGTCGCGAACGTAGTGACCAAACGTCCGCAAGATGTAGCCGGCCTCGAGATGTCGGCCCGTCGCGAGGGTCAGGCCCTCGAGCGCGATCATCGTGTCGCGGCCCCAGTCGGTGAACCAGTGAT
>Ga0075431_100004642_pt1 | contig 13489 bp, 8 predicted proteins | sample RhiMetdeltSRZDD5_FD_75297 | JGI IMG/M metagenome (GOLD analysis project Ga0075431, IMG submission 75297) | Populus rhizosphere microbial communities from Tennessee, USA - Rhizosphere MetaG P. deltoides SRZDD5 | ecosystem: Host-associated > Plants > Roots > Rhizosphere > Soil | place: USA... | reverse complement strand
GGCAGCGGCAGTCGTGGCTGACTCACGATGTCCTTTCTTGGCTGGCACGAGCCAACCTACCTGCCGCCTCATCGTCTCGCCCGGGAAGCTTGCACGGTTTTCGAGCAGTCTGCGCACGTAGCAACTCGTGCTGAGCGACCGCAAGCCACGTGCACGTGAGTTTCTGCAACCGCGTCGACCCGAAAGGGCGCCGAAGCCTGAATCAACACTTGAGAGTGGGATATATATAGCCAGGAAATGTAGACCAGACCACTAGTGTCAGAGGTTTCCACAAAGGCCACGCCTGGACATCAGGCGATCACGAGTTCGGTCCACAAACGATCAGAGCAGTGCACATCGTTTCCACACTGTTGTCCACATTCGGTGGAAAGTGGAATTTTTCGAACCGTTTGACGGGGACCTCGGCCGCGGATAGCGTTCCGAGCACGAAACCTCCAGATGGTCGGCACGCTCGCAGGGGAAGGCTAGCGGTACCGATGTCCCTGGAGGTTTCGTCTTTCTTTCCCAACGCTCTTTTCCACGGTCTGCCAGCGCTCGCTGCCCGCTCGCGTAGAGTTACGGGCGTCCAAGCGGTCGGGCGTTTGCCGCCGTAACGGTTGCCCCCCAACTGTGGCTGTTCAACGGTCGGTAACGTCGCGCGAGGTCCCGCAGCTGTGACCAGCGTGCGGACGAACAGCGAAACAAGGAGAAAGTCATGGCGGAGACGTACAGCGGCGAGTTCTACTGCGTGAAGTGCAAGGCGAAGCGCGAGGCCTCGGGCGAGGTGCACGTCAACGACAAGGGCACCCGGATGGCCAAGGCCAAGTGCCCGGTGTGCGGCACGAACCTCAACCGCATCCTCGGCAGGGTCTAGCACACCACACAGAGCAACCCATCAGGGACGGTCGCCAGCGGCCGTCCCTGATGCATGTCCCGCACCGGCTCAGATTGAAAGCGCGTAGGGGCAAGGATCGAGTTGATGAACCTCCGAATTTCGGCTGTGGATAGCGCGTGAGCAGGCGCCGGCTGGTCCCAGACTGGCCCAGTGAAGACCGCGAGATCCCGATCGACGTCGCATTCACTGCTCAATCATCCTCAGCTGATGCCGTACGCACCGGTCATCCAGCGCGCGAACGACGAGGTCCAAGTGGGCGTTGATCCTGACACCGCCTTGGTTTTCCGAGGCCCGGGCTTCGGCGCCATGCTGGATCTGCTGGACGGCTCGCAGCCGATGAGTGCGGTGCGGCGCGGTGCCCAGGCTGCTGGGCTGACGACCGCCCAGGTAAGCGGTGCATTGGAGGCATTGGCCGCGGCCGGCCTGATATGCGAACGTGGCACGGCGGCGTACTCAGCGTCCTTGACTCGGCTGAAGGTCAAGCTTCTCGGTGCCGGATCCGTGGGCTATCAGCTCGCGAGACTACTGGCGGCCAGCGGGCTCGGCACTCTGTACGTCTACGACGACGAGCCGCCCGATCTGGCGTTGTATCCCGCAGCAGGTGTCCTGGCCTCGCGATCGGAGGCACTGCGCACCGCACTCAGCGGCTGCGACACGACCGTGTTTCCGCTCAGCCATTGGTCCAAGCCCGATGCGGGACGGCTGGATCTCACCATCGTGGCGTGCGACCAACCCGAATTCGATCGAGTTATCACCGATCATCTGGTACGGAATGATCTGCCCCATCTGGTCCTTCGCTGCTGGGGCAACGGGGTAAGTGTGGGACCGCTGGTCGTCGCCGGTGAGACCTCATGCCTGCGCTGCTGTGATTTGGCTCGCAGCGATGCCGATCCGCAGTGGCCGACTGCGCTCAGGCAACTTTCCCGCGTGCATATAGCCTCGCCACCTGCGCTACTCGCCTGGGCCGCGTCGGTGGCCGCGGCTCAGGCACTGGCGTATCTGCATGGCGACCTCCCCGAAGCGGCTGGCGCGACTCTTGAGCTTGGTTGGCCGAACTTTGTCACACGGTTGCGTCGATGGCCTCCTCATCCCAGCTGCGGTTGCGGTTGGCTGAGCCAGACAGAATGGGGGCCATGAGCGACCAGCCGACCAATCCAACCAATGGGGCGGAGCGGCGGCTGCCCAGTGGGACGGATGGCAGTTCGCTCGCTCGTTCAACGTTCCGACGTGGTGCAAAACTGGCCTCACTGCCGCTCGGCTTCGCGGGCCGCGCGACGCTCGGCCTGGGCAAGCGATTGGGCGGAGCGCCCGCCGAAGAGGTGAGTGAGCAGCTGCAGCAGCGGGCTGCTGAGCAACTCTTCCGAGTTCTCGGCGAGCTCAAGGGCGGGGCGATGAAGTTCGGGCAGGCGCTCAGCTTGTTTGAGTCGGTGTTGCCTGAGGAGGTTGCGGCGCCGTACCGGGCACATCTGTCGAGGCTCCAGGACGCTGCGCCGCCAATGCCGACCTCGAGGGTGCACGCGGTCATGGCTCGGGAGTTCGGCTCGCGCTGGCGTGACTCGTTCATTGATTTCGACCCGCTTCCGGCGGCGGCCGCATCGATCGGTCAGGTGCATCAGGCCACGTGGTCCGATGGACGTACGGTCGCGGTGAAGGTTCAATATCCCGGGGCCGATGAGGCGCTCCGCTCCGACCTGCGGCAGATCGGGCGACTTTCGAAAGTGTTTGCGCCGCTCGCCGGGGGTATGGACGTGAGTTCTCTGGTGGACGAGCTCACCGCCAGGGTTAGCGAAGAGCTCGACTACACCCTCGAGGCAGGCTCCCAGCAACAGGCGGCCGAGGGCTTTGCAGGGAGCAGGGAGTTCTGCGTACCGCCAGTCCTTGCAAGCACGCCAAAGGTCATGGTGAGTGAGTGGGTCGAAGGTGCGCAGCTCTCCTCTGCCGCAAATCTGTCCGACCGGAAGCGCAACGCGGCCGCTCTGCAGTACGTGCGATTCCTCTTCGCGGGGCCCAGTGTCGCTGGACTGTTACATGCGGATCCGCACCCTGGAAACTTCAAGCTCATGAAGGACGGCCGACTCGGCGTTGTTGACTTCGGGCTGGTCGCGCGGCTACCCGACGGTCTTCCGCCAGCCATGGGCCGAATTCTGCGGATTGCGCAGCAGGGCGATGCGCATCGGGTGGCTGAGGGATTGCGGCAGGAGGGCTTTGTTGCCTCCGACATTGACGCCGAGGATCTGCTCGACTATCTGAGTCCGTTCGTGGAGCCCGCCGCCGTACCGCAGTTCCAATTCAACCGCGACTGGATGCGCGAGCAATTCATCCGCGTACGTGACCCGCACGCATCGGGCGGAGTTGCGATGAAGCTGAATCTGCCGCCCAGCTACCTGCTCATCCATCGGGTGTGGCTGGGAGGTCTGGCAGTCCTTTCGCAGCTCAACGCGCGCGCAGCGTTTGGCAAGGTACTTGAGGAGTTTCTCCCCGGCTACGCCTATGAATAGCGCTGCTCGCGCAATGCCGACGCTCTCAGAGGTTTGTTTGACGTAATTGCGTCCGACGACAAGGAACGGCTTGCATCATCAACGCGCGGCACAGCGTGGGGGCTAGGTCGCGGGCACGCACTTGGCCGGGGTAGCCAGGACTCCACTGTCGACCCGAAGGGGAGCCTCAAGGCTGTGCCGCGTATTGATGATGCAAGCCACTTCTTAGCTGCGAGCGTCGATATACGCGAGCAGCTCTCAAACATCGATGATGCTATCGGGACACAGCTTTGTGGTACGGGAGAATCGCCGTAAGCGTTTCGCCGGGTCACCCCACCACGTGTCATGCTGCGGCCTCGTCCTTCGCCGCCGGGGCAAATGGCTCGGCGACCGGGTACTTCCTGGGACGACCCCTTGGCCGCTTGTGTGCCACGACCACGCCGGCCACAAACAGCTGACCGCCCCAAACTCCCCAAGGCTCGCGCCGCTTCAGCGCACCGGCCAGGCACGCCTCACGGACCGGGCACTCCGCACACAGCGCCTTGGCCACTTCCACATCGGCAGGTGCCTCAGCGAAGAACAGGTCCGGATTCACCAATCGGCAGGGCAGCTCGGCGACGCCCAACCGCCCCCTCCTGGGAACGACCATCGGGCCACCTCCTGCGTCATACATGTCGGCCTACTTTTCTGATCATGAGGTGCCCTGGTACTGGGCTCCTCGAATCTGGCCGGGAAACACGAAGGCCGTGAATCCCGGTTGTCTGGGAGCCACGGCCCTGGAGGCGGTCGGTGTGATTTACACCGGCGGACTACAGGAAGGTGGCCCCAAGCTGGTCGAGAACTTGCGATCGGTGACGTCGTACGCGCCAAATCCGGCGATACGTCCGCCTTGTGCAGCGATGCCCTGAGGGCACATTTCACCCTTGCCGCGCCAGCTGGTTTCATTCGTCATCGGATGGCCGACATGCGAATGCAGCCTGCCGTCGGAGAGCTCCGCAACGACTGGCACAGCCGGCATGAGCGCACGCTGGGGAATCTGGAGCTCAGGCATGGTCACTTGAACCGTGCGTGAGCGAACTTTGCGTACGCCGCTGGTCCGAACGATGTCCACGAACTCCTCCTCTCGCGCGTCCAGGCTGGCGATTCTGAATTGCAATCAAAGATTACGATCCACAATCGCAATCAAAGATTCCAGGGCGGCCTCCTGCTCGGCAGAGCAAAAGGTCCTCGTCAACCCTAGGGGAGTATCGCAAACCGATGCAAATACATTTTTTTTGAAACGCCTACTCACATCGCGCTTTTTTGAACCCGCCCAGCTCGCAGTCGGGAGATCTCACGCTGATGATCTCGTGTGGTTGCCCTCGGCGGCGATGATCGCCAGCAGATGTTCGCCATATTTGTCGGCCTTGGTCCGCCCCAGGCCCTGCACCTTGATCAAATCGACGATGCTGCGTGGCCGCGCCTCGGCGATGGCGACCAGCGTGGCGTCGGTGAACACGCAGTACGCGGGGAGCTTCTGCTCGGCCGCTTCCTGGCGCCGCCACTCTTTCAGCAAGGTCATCGTGCGGTCGTCGTAGGTGGCCGGGCAATCAAGATGCCTGCCGATCTTGCGTTCTGCCGCCGCCGTCAGCGATCGGCCACAAGATCGGCAGTGCAACGACAGTGCAGAATGGCGGCTCCGCCGTGGCGATCCCGCACGCTTGGTCGGCTCCCGGAGTGAATCGGGTAGCACCGACTCGAGGAAGCGTGACGGCGGACGCGGGTGGCCATTGCCATTTCGGGTTCTCGACCAGGAGACATGGAGCAGTCGGCGCGCGCGGGTCACGCCGACGTAGAGCAGCCGCTGTTCCTCACTGATCTGCTGTGGCGAGCTGGCGAGGACGAACGGCAACGAACCCTCGTGAATTCCCAACAGCGCCACTGCATCCCACTCCAAGCCCTTCGCCGAATGCAGTGTGCTGACCGTCACGCCCTGCCCGACGGGGACATGTTGCGCCTCGGCGCGGCGGTCCAGCTCGGCTGAAAGATCTTGCAGAGTAAGGGATTCTCGGTGAACATCAGATCGAGTGTCGGCGTCGTTGGCCTCGGCCTCCATGTCCTCGGCAACGCTGAGCAATGCCGCCAGCGACTCCCACCGCTCGCGTACCGCGCCGCCGCCGTCCGGTGGCTGCCGAGTCCAGCCCAGGCTGATGAGCACCTCCATCATCTGCTCTACTGCACTCCCCTGCCCCGCACCGATCAGGTCGCGGGCCGTGGTGCGCAGCATCAGCAAAGCCTGCCGAACCTCTGGCCGCTCATAGAAGCGCTCCCCGCCGCGCACCAAGTATGGGATGTTGCGGTCGGCCAGCGCCTGCTCGATTGCCGGTGACTGCGCGTTGATGCGGAAGAGCACAGCCATGTCCCGGAAGTCGATCCCAGCCGCGGCCTGCTGGGCCAGCCAGTCGCCGACGCCGCCAGCCTCCGCAGATTCGTCGGGTGATTCGACGAATTCCACCTCAGGCCCCGCCGGCTGCTGGGCCTGGAGAATGACCGGGTGGAACCCGCCGCTCGGCACCATCTCCCCATTGCCAGGGGTTGACATGATCGAGTTCGCACATCGCACCACCTGCGGCGTCGAGCGGTAGTCGCGTACCAACCTGATCACCGTCGCCTTGGGAAAGCGCTGACCGAAACCGGTGAGATAGCCGGCTTGCGCGCCGGCGAAGGAATGGATGGTCTGTGCCGGATCACCAACTACGCATAACTCCGCTCGGTCACCGCGCCACAGAGTGAGCAGTGCCTCTTGCAGCGGGCTGACGTCTTGATACTCGTCGACCACCAGATGCCGATAAGTCCGTCGGATCGTTTCTGCGATCTCCGGGTGGTCCGACATCAGTGCGGCGGCACATAGCAGGATGTCTTCGAAATCGATCCGGGCGCGGTCGCGCTTGGCGTCCTCGTACGCAGCGAAGACCCGTGAGACAGTCTCGGCATCGTAGGAGGCGATGTGTCGGTTGTGCTGCCCCGCCAACCGCGGATAGTCCTCGGCGCCGACGTTGCTGACCTTGGCCCACGAGATCTCAGAAACCAAGTCACGCAAACCTGGCGTGTCGACCCTGACTCGGAGCCGGCTGGCGGCCTCGGCGACCAGGCCCATCCGGTTGTCCAGCACGTGTGGCAGCTCGCCGCCGTATACCTGCGGCCAGAAGTACTGCGCTTGACGCAGGGCGGCCGAATGGAACGTGCGGGCCTGGACGCCGCGGGCGCCCAACCCCTGCAATCGGCTGCGCAACTCCCCCGCAGCCCGCGTGGTGAACGTCACTGCCAGCACCGACGTGGGGTTGTAGACACCGCTTGCGACGCCGTATGCGATGCGATACGTGATCGCCCGGGTCTTGCCGGTGCCCGCTCCAGCGATCACCGCGACCGGCCCGCTCAGCGCTGTCGCGACCTGTCGCTGCTCGGGGTCAAGATCATCAAGCAGCGCGTCGGGCGAGACCGGCGATCGGGTCGGGGCTGTGGACACAGGGACACCATAAGGGCCCTTGCCGACATCCAGGGGTTGATCGCCGCGTCAGCGGATAGGCGAGCTCGATCTGGATGACGCTGGCATCGCGCTCGCAGACGAAAACCGTGTCTGCTCGTTCGTTCGTCCAGGACAGCGCCGCGCGATCTCGGCGCGCGTGGAGCCCGCGTACCCCGTCGGAGAGCTTGATGCAGGCGAGTGCCGAGCTAGCGTCGTTGCTGGAGGCGTTCCCGCGGGAACGCCTCCGTCTACGATCTCCGAACATCCTGCCCGCCGTGCTATAGCGCTGATGAGCGTGACAGTCGCCTCTCCACTGCGGTCGCTCCGCTCTGGCCGACGCTGTGACACCTCAGCTGTAGGGACACCTCAACTGGGGGAAAGCGCCACAGGTTGTCGGTCGCCCGCTTTAGTGTTAGCCGCGACCATGACGCTCTACGTGCATCGCGCCGAGCGGGCTGACCGATTGGTCACTGCACTCGGGGATCTACTCAGTACTCCGCTGCCTGATCCGTTTGCCACGGAGATCATCAGCGTGCCAACGCGCGGCGTCGAACGCTGGCTGTCGCAAGGCCTCGCACAGCGGCTTGGAGCTGCTCCCGGGCGCCGCGACGGAGTCTGCGTCGGGGTGGCTTTTCCCTCACCACGACGACTTGTCGCTCGCGCCGTCGCCGGTAGTGCGGACGACGAAGACGTCGATCCGTGGCAGCCCTACCGCGCGGTGTGGCCCCTCTTGCGGGTGATGGACGGCTGCCGCGGCGAGCCGTGGGCAGCCCTGCTGTGGCACCACCTCGGCGACAGCGGGCGCTCTCAAGAGTCGGACCGATTACGTGGGGGACGCCGCTGGTCGACCGCGCGGCATCTCGCGGGTCTCTTTGCCGCGTACGCCGCTACCCGTCCGGCGATGATCGACGCCTGGGCCCAGGGCCGTGACGTTGACGCATCGGGAGCCCCGCTGCTGCCGGATCGCGTTTGGCAGGCCGAACTGTGGCGTCGGCTACGAGACGAGCTTGAAGTACCGAGCCCTGCAGAACGCCTCCAGGCCGCGGCGACCAGGCTCCGGCTCCAGCCGGAAAGCAGCGATCTCCCAAAGCGTGTGTCGATATTCGGCGCGACCCGGCTCAATCCCGACCATCTGCTCGTGCTTTCGGCTCTTGCTGATCATCGCGATGTGCATCTCTGGCTGGCCCACCCCTCCCCCGCGCTCTGGACCCGCGTCAAGGCCGCAACGGAGATCAATGAACTGCAGCCGGGCCAGCTCACGCGACGCTCGGGCGACATCTCGGAGGCCTTGGTCGACCATCGACTCCTCGCCTACCTGGGCCGCGACGTGCGCGAGCTTCAACTCGTTCTGACCAAGATCATCCCGGATGCGACGGACGTACATCACGAGGCACCTGAATCGACCGAGCCGGCATCATTGCTCGGCCAGCTGCAGTCCGACGTTGCGGCGGACCGCGCGCCGAGGCCGAGTGGCGAGCGGGCATTTCTCGCAGCCGCTGACCACAGCGTGCAGTTCCACGCTTGTCACGGCCCCGATCGTCAGGTGGAGGTGCTGCGAGAGGTGCTCGTCGGCCTGCTTGCCGACGATCCAACCCTCGAACCCCGGGACATCGTCGTCATGTGTCCTGATATTGAGAAGTTCGCGCCGCTGATCGCGGCCTCGTTCGGCCTCGACACTCCAGATACTCAAGCCGAGCATCCGGGCCATCGGCTCCGGGTGCGACTCGCCGACCGGTCGCTGCGGCAGCTGAACCCGTTGCTTGCTCTGATCAGCCAGCTCATGGTGCTCGCCGAATCACGTGTCGAGGTGAGCGCTCTGCTGGATCTGTGCGCCGCCGCACCTGTCGGCCGCAAGTTCGGCTTTAGCTCCGACGATCTGGAGCGGCTCCACGATCTGGTGCCGCGGGCTGGGGTTCGCTGGGGGTTCGATGCCGCGCATCGTAGCCGGTTCAGCATGGGTGAGTTTCGGCAGAACACCTGGGCGGCCGGGTTGGAGCGACTGCTGCTCGGGGTCACGATGGACGAGACTGATCAGCATTTCATCGGCACCACACTGCCGATCGATGATGTCGACGCCGGCGATGTCGATCTTGTCGGCCGCCTGGCTGAGCTGGTGGCACGGGTCAGCATGCTGACTGCCGCGTGCGATGCCATCCAGCCCCTGAGTGCCTGGGTGGAGCTGTTCAAACAGGCGATCGATCTGTTGGCTTCCGTCACGCCCGGCGACGCGTGGCAGCTGAGCCATGCCTATCGCGAGCTGGGAGATCTTCTCCTCGCCGGGGACCAGGCGAGCGAGGTCTTGTTGAGCCTCGCCGAGGTCTCAGCCATGGTGAGCGATGCCTTCCGAGGACGGGCCAGCAGAGCGAACTTCCGCACTGGCACCCTAACTGTCTGCACCATGCTGCCCATGCGATCGGTGCCACATCGGGTGGTTTGCCTCCTCGGGGTCGACGATGGCGTCTTTCCGCGGCGACCTGAACCGGATGGCGACAACATCCTCGGCGACGAGCAATGGATCGGCGATCACGACGTACGAAGCGAGGATCGCCAGCTGCTGCTCGACGCCGTCATGTCCGCTCGCGAGCGACTGGTGGTGATCTTCGCAGGCGCCGATCCCCGCTCCGGATGCGAAATCCCCCCGGCAGTTCCGATCGGCGAGCTACTCGATGCATTCGACCACACTGCGCGTACCGACGACGGAGAGGCGATCCGTATCAAGATCACCACAAAGCACCCGTTGCAGCCCTTTGACGCGGCGAACTTCGCAGCCGGTGGGCTCGGCGGCCGGGACCGATTCAGCTTCGATCGGGCCGGCCTGCGGGCCGCCCGAGCTGCCGCGCGAGAGCGCCGGCCGGTCGTAGGAGCGTTTGGCCACGAGCCTTTGCCTGCGGTTACTGACGAAGGGCTGGTCAGCCTCAGCGATCTTGTTCGCTTCTTCAACCATCCGATACGCGCGCTGATCTATGCCCGGGCCGGACTGTGGATCTCGCGGCCCAATGAGGCGCCTGACGAGCAGATCCCCGTGACGTTGACCGGGCTGGATAACTGGAGCATTGGAGAACGGCTATTGCGGCTGCGCTTGGCCGGCCATGATCCTGGGCTATTGACAGCAGCCGAGTGGCGACGCGGTTACCTGCCGCCACGTGCTCTGGGACAAAGAGCCATCCAGGAGATCACTGATCAGGTCGAGGACCTTGTGCAGACCGCACAGCCCTTTCTCACCGCTCCACCGGCACCGCACGAGGTGATGATCGAGGTAGGAAACGGGCGGCTGACCGGGACCGTGAGCGGCGTCAGCGGCGACACGGTGGTCCGCGTCAGCTATTCCAAGCTGACGGCGAGGCACCGACTGCAAGCCTGGCTCGAGGCCCTGGCCCTCACGGTCAACGATCCGGGTCGAGCCTGGCAGGCAGTGACGATCGGACGCGGGGGCTGGTCACAGCTGCGAGCGGTCGACGCGACCTGGGCAGCCACGGTGTTGGCCGATCTCATCGAGCTGCGTGCGACGGGATTGCGTGAACCGATCCCGTTCGCCCCGAAAGTGTCAGCCGAGTACGCGGCGCTGCGCTTCCGCGACCGGCAGCCCGCGTTGTACCGAAAACAGCTGGAGAAGCTGTGGGTGGAAGACCGCGACGAGGCGTACGAGCTGTTCTTCGGTGTCGGAGCGAGCTTTGATGCCATGCTGGCCCAAGCGTCGATCTCCAGCGAAGAGCGCGGCAGTCTCGCTGAATCCAGCCGGTTCGGCACCTTGGCCCGACGGGTCTTCCAGCCGCTGCTCGCCGTCGAGGATCTGCGATGAGCAGCGATCCGGTGCCGTTCGATATCTCCGTCGAGCTGCCCGAGGGAACTACCGTCCTGGAGGCGAGTGCCGGTACGGGCAAGACGTACGCGATCGCTGCGCTGACCGCCCGCGTGATCGCGGAGGGCGCCGCAGAGCTGGGCCAGATGCTGCTCGTCACTTTCGGGCGGATGGCGACCAACGAGCTGCGGCTCCGCGTTCGGGAACGTTTGGTGGCGATCGAGGCCTACCTGGCCGAGGCAGTCGCCGGGCGTCCTCCGACCGATCCGCTGAGCGAGCTAGATGCCAAGATTTCCAGTGGTGAGCCGGAGGAGCTCGCGCATCGTCGCGCCAGGGTGGCTCGCGCGCTGGCCGAATTCGACGCGGCAACCATTGCCACCACACATGAGTTCTGCCTCCAGATGCTCGACGGCCTCGGCGTGCTCGGTGACCGCGAGCCCAACGCCACCATCGTGGAGCATCTGTCGGACCTGACGCGTGAAGTGACGACCGACCTCTACTTGCGCCGTTACGCCGCTAGCACTACGCCGCCCATGAGCTATGACGAAGCGTTGGAGGTGGCTCAGCAAGCGGTCGAGGCCGTACATGCTCGGCTCGTACCTCCGGGGCTCGGCGCGGACGACCCGTCGGGCGGAGGTGAGCGGGTGGCGTTCGCGACGGCCGTGCGGCGGGAGGTGGAGCGCCGGAAACGGGCCGCCGATCTCGTCACCTACGACGACATGCTGACCCGATTGCGGGATGCGTTAGCCGACCCTGAGTATGGACAGGCAGCTGCCGACCGGCTCCGCCGGCGCTATCGCATCGTCATGGTCGATGAGTTTCAGGACACCGACCCGATCCAGTGGGAGATCCTGCGTAGGGCGTTTCACGGACATTGCACATTGATCTTGATTGGCGACCCCAAACAGGCTATCTACGCGTTCCGCGGTGCCGACGTCTTCAGCTATCTAGACGCGGTGCAGCAGGCCGACCACGTGAGGACTCTGACCACGAATTGGCGCAGTGACCAGGCCGTGGTGGACGCACTCGATGTGCTGATCGGTGGCGCCGCCCTGGGAGACGATCGCATCGCCGTACGCCCGGTGACGGCTCAGCATCAGCAGCGACGTCTGATTGCCCCTGCGGCCGACCAGCACCTCGCGGCACCCGTGCGGTTGCGCGTCACGCCACACGAGACTGCTGCGGAAAGGGTGCCGAGTGTGGCTGCCATCCGGCCTCGGATCGCAGAGGACTTGGTCGCAGACATCACCGCACTGCTTGGTTCGGGCGTACAGCTGCTCGAAAAAGGCCGCTCTCGCCGGGTGCTCCCGTCCGACATTGCTGTTCTGGTGCGTAAGAACGAGCGAGGCGAGACGATCCGGGATCGGCTGGTGGCCGAGGGCGTACCAGCGGTGATGTATGGAGCCGGCTCGGTGTTCGACTCGCGGATGGCGCGCGACTGGTTGATCTTGCTACTTGCGCTGGAACAGACCCGGCAGCAAACGGTGCGGCAGGTTGCCCTCACGAGCTTCTTCGGCTGGACCTTCGCGGACCTCGCCGCCGCCACGGAAGAGTCCTTGATCGACCTCACACAGCGCATCCGCTGGTGGGGCAAGGTGCTCGAGAGCCGCGGCGTTGCCGCCTTGCTCGAGACCGCGACGACCGATGAGCGGATCCCAGAGCGACTATTGAGCCTCCGGGGCGGGGAACGCATGCTGACCGACTTGCGCCACCTCGGGCAGAGCCTGCATGCGGCGATGACGTCATCCCAGCTCGGCGTCGGCGCACTCGTCGAATGGTTGCGGGCACGGATGTCCGAAGCCCGCCGTAACGGCATGTCCGAAGTCACCCGGCGACTGGAGACCGATGCGACGGCCGTCACGATCTTGACCGTCCATCGCAGCAAGGGCCTGGAGTTCCCGATTGTCTACCTACCCGAGGCGTGGGATCGGCATGCCAACGGCACCGATGACGGTCGAATCCTGAGGCTGCATGAGCCCACCGCCACCAGTAGCGGAGAGTGCGTGCTCGATGTCGGAGGTCGATACGGTCCGGGCAGGCCCGAGCGCTTTTCGCGCTACCGCGACGAGGAGGCCGGAGAGGATCTCCGGCTGCTCTACGTGGCGTTGACCCGAGCGAAATGTCAGGTGGTGACCTGGTGGGCACCATCGTTCAATACGCCCGCATCGGCACTGCAGCGATTCGCCTCTCGCGAGCCCGGTGATCCGCCGACTCCTAGGGCCACGTACCCGCTGAACGGCGATCCCTTCACCAACCGTGAGATGGGTCCGGGATTCAGCGTCGAGGTGATGGCGCCGCGCGAACTGACCGTGTGGCGGCCTATTCATGAGCCGCAGCTGGTGCTCACAGTTCGCAGCTTCGACCGCACGCTCGATCTGGATTGGCGCCGAACCTCCTACTCGGCGCTCACCGCTGCCGTGCATGGCACCGACCTGCCATTGGCGGCAGTGGCGAGTGAGCCTGACCTCAAACGGGAGGATGACGAGTCGGCTCCAGAAACCTCGACGGCGGTGCCTGCCGAAGCCACAGCCACCCCGGCCGAAAGCCGTCTTGATCAACTCTCGCCCATGCACCACCTGCCGTCAGGCGTGGAGTTCGGGACGGCTGTCCATGCGGTGTTCGAGCGCGTCGACCCGACGGCCGGCGACCTGCCAGCCGCGCTGCGTCAGGCGTGCACAGTAACGCTGGCGCAAGGTCCGGCCGTGACGATCACGGCCGATGATCTCGCAAGCGCGATGCTGCCAGCCTTCCGGACGCCGCTTGGACCGCTCGCCGCAGAGCGGCGGCTTTGCGACATCCGTCGCAGCGATCGACTGACCGAGCTTGGTTTCGAA
>Ga0075431_100004633_pt1 | contig 13505 bp, 16 predicted proteins | sample RhiMetdeltSRZDD5_FD_75297 | JGI IMG/M metagenome (GOLD analysis project Ga0075431, IMG submission 75297) | Populus rhizosphere microbial communities from Tennessee, USA - Rhizosphere MetaG P. deltoides SRZDD5 | ecosystem: Host-associated > Plants > Roots > Rhizosphere > Soil | place: USA... | reverse complement strand
TATCCCTTGTCCTCCCGCATCGACGAGAACGATGCGGTGTTCATCATGGACAAGGTGCTGGTGCCCTGGGAGAACGTGTTCTGCTACGGCGACGTGGACAAGGCCAACAACTTCTTCCCGCAGACCGGCTTCCTCCCGCGCGCGCTGCTGCACGGCTGCACGCGGCTGGCCGTGAAGCTCGACTTCATCGCCGGATTGCTGCTCAAGGCCGTGGAGGCGACGGGCTCCAAGGACTTCCGCGGCGTGCAGGCCAACGTCGGCGAGGTGCTGGTGTGGCGCAACCTGTTCTGGGGCCTCAGCGAAGCCATGGTGCGCAATCCCAAGCCCTGGATCGGCGACTACCTGTTGCCCGACATCGAGCCGGCCGGCGCCTACCAGATCACCTCCACCATGGCCTACAGCAAGGTCAAGTATCTGATCGAGCAGACGGTGGCATCGGGGCTGATCTACCTCAACTCGTCGGCGCGCGACTTCAAGAACCCGGCGCTGCGCCCCTATCTCGACAAGTACATGCGCGGCTCCAACGGCTACGCCGCCGTCGACCGTGTAAAGCTGCTCAAGCTGCTGTGGGACTCGATCGGCACCGAGTTCGGCGGCCGGCACGAGCTCTATGAGATCAACTACGGCGGCTCCACCGAGGAGATCCGCCGCTACGTGCTGTTCGGCGCGCAGGCGCTCGGCACGGCCGACCGGCTGAAGGAGCTGGTCGACAAGTGCCTGGCCGAGTATGACCTGGACGGCTGGACGGTTCCCGACCTCGCCAATCCCGGCGAGCTGAGCCACCACCGGGGCGCGAACGGCGCGGGCCATGCGGCTGCGCCGTCCGGCAATGCAACAGCGCCTGCGCCCAGCCCGGCACTCCGGCCCATCGCCGCCAGCAGCGACGCCAACGGCAGCACGAAGGCCGATCGCCGCACCTATCCGGGCGGGTTCCGCAATCCCTACGCGAGCTAGCAGCCTGGCAGTACGGCGCCCGGGCGGGGTCAGACCCTCAGGGTCTGACCCCGGGCGCTCCAGTCGTCAGAAAGCCTGCTGCTCGTCGGGAGACTTGCTGCCCGGGACAGAGGGCGTCACGTCGGCGGGAGGCCAATCCGATAGCAACGTGATGCCGAACCTTGGTGAAGCCTCGCGGAGACGCTCGATGTCCTCGGGCGTTGGTGGTCCTGCGACTTCGTCCGGCCGAAGCGCGCGGCCAGCCTCCTGGAGAAACCGATCGAAGACAGCGGGTGTCCCGATCAAAATGTATCTGCCAGGCTTGCAGCTCATGTTCATCAGCTGGTGCGGAATGCCGCGCGGCAGGAAAATGCTGTCGCCTGCAGTCAGGCGCCGAGGCCGGCCGTCCATGACCGCAGTCAGCTCGCCTTCGATGATGTAAATCGTCTCATCATCCTTGGCGTGGACATGGATCGGCGTCCTCGTGTTGCCGTCGCTCGTGTTCTCGAAGAGGCAGAACTGCCCCGCAGTCTGCTCTCCGGACAGCAGGCGTTTCATGACGACGCCTGCAAGAACGAACTCCGTGCTGTCGCCATCGCTCATGGTCGCTTCCTTTCGACGGATCGTGCAGGTGTCCATGCGGCAGTCGGCAGTCGGGCTTCGGCAGTCGCGGAAGCGGCGACGCCCGACTGCCTATTGCCGATTGCCGACTGCCGGGTTGGGTCAGAACTTGGCCGGGCGGTATCAGTTCCAAGCCAGACCAGGCAGGACGAGTCATGTGGGCGCGCTTGACGGACCCATGCCGCTCAACCCAAGCTCCGGCCATCCTGGAGCTTGAACGGGCGGAGACATGACACTGCTGGCATTCATCGGCTTTGGCGAGGTGGGGCAGACCTTTGCCAAAGGCCTCTTGGGCAATGACGGGGTCGAGGTCGCGGCCTACGATCTGCTGTTCGACGACCCCCAGAAGCGCAGCGGCATGCTCGCCCGCGCCGAGGCGCTGGGCGTCAGGGTGGCCACCGACGCGACCGATGCCGCCCGCGACGCGCGCATGGTCATCTCGGCAGTGACGGCGGCGGCGGCAGGCGAGGTGGCTCGGGCGGCGGCGGGCTACCTGAAGCCGGGGCAGATCTTCCTCGACATCAACTCGGCCTCGCCCAACACCAAGCGGGCAGCGGCAGGGCACGTGGCAGCCTCGCGCGCCGACTATGTCGAGGGCGCGGTGATGGCGGCCGTAGCAGGGCCGGGCTTGAAGGTGCCGATCCTGGCCGGCGGCACGGCGGCGCAGACGGCGGCCGACCTCCTCAACCCGCTCGGGATGAGCCTGAAGCCGGTGGCGACCGAGATCGGGCGGGCCTCCGCCACCAAGCTCTCCCGCAGCATCGTCATCAAGGGGATCGAGGCGATACTCGTGCAGTGCGCCGCCGCGGCCCGGCGCTGGGACGTGGAGGCCGACGTGATCGCCAGCCTCAAGGCGACCTATCCGGGCATCGACTGGCCGGCCCAAGTGGAGTACGCGGCCGAGCGCGTGGGCACGCACGGGCTCCGCCGCGCGCAGGAGATGCGCGAGGCCGCCGCCATGGTGGCCGACCTCGGCCTCGACCCGGCGTTGTGCGAGGGCATCGCCTCCGTGCAGGAGAAGGGTGCGAAGAAATGACCGCCCCAGCCACCATGAGGCCCGGCATTGCAGGCCGACGCCGGCCGCGCTTCCGGCTGCCGCCCGGCGCCTGCGACGCGCACTGCCACGTGTTCGGCCCCGGCGCCCGCTTTCCCTACGCGCCGGATCGGCGTTACACGCCACAGGACGCCCCCAAGGAGGACTTGACGGCCCTGCACGCGCACCTGGGCGTCGGCCGCGCTGTGATCGTGCAGGCGAGCTGCCATGGGACCGACAATGCCGCCATGCTCGACGCCATCGCCGCCGCGCCGGAGCGTTTGCGTGGCGTGGCGATCGTCGATGACAGCTTCGATGAGACGGCGCTGGAGCGGCTGCATGCGGGCGGCGTGCGCGGCGTGCGGTTCAACTTCGTGCGCCACCTGGGCGGTGCGCCGGACATGGACGCGTTCAACCGGGTGATCCCGCGGCTCGTGCCGCTCGGTTGGCACGTGGTGCTCCACCTCGATGCGCCTGACATCATCCTCCTCAGCCCCATGATCCGTGCTCTGCCGGTGCCGTTCGTGATCGACCACATGGGGCGTGTCGATGCCAGCCTCGGGCCGGAGCAGCCGGCGCTGAAGGCCTTGCTGGAGTTGGCAAGACTTGACTCGTGCTGGATCAAGGTGAGCGGCGCGGAGCGCATCAGCGCGCCGCCGTTCTCTGCGGCGGTGCCCATCGCCGCACGCATCATGGCTGCCATCCCGGACCGCGTGCTGTGGGGCACGGACTTCCCGCATCCCAACCTCAAGGTCACCGTCGATGAGGCAGACCTCGTCGATCTGGTGCCGGCGTTCGCCGAGACCGAGGCGGCGCAGCGGCGGCTGCTGGTGGACAATCCGGCGAGGCTCTATGGCTTCTGAACGGGGTCAGACCCCTCGCGCCAACGCTGGCGTTTCAGCCGCTGCATCGGAGGCGAGGGGTCTGACCCCGCTCGCGCTGATCGCCTACGCTGGCAACAACGTCACCGGGACGAGCGGCGTCATCGCCATCGACAAGGTGGGCAACCACATCCGCTTCTACGACCCGGAGACCCTTCGGGAGATCAAGAGCTTCGCGGCGCCGGAGTCGGCGGCGCACGAACTGGCCATCTCGCACGATCGGGGCCATGCCTTCGTGCCGCTCTACGGCGACGGCATCTACGGCAACAACAAGACCCCCAACAACAAGATCCTCGTCATCGACCTCAGGGCGCAGGCCCTCGCGGATATCATCGAGCTCGGCGAGATGACGGCCCCGCACGGCCTGGTGGCCACGTCGGATGGGAAGCTGTGGGTGGTGGCCGACATCCCCAACAAGCTCCTCGTCGTCGATCCGGCACGCCGCGAGGTCGAGGCCGCCTACGACTGCCCCTCCAGGGGCGCGCACCAGATGGCGTTGCTGCCCGACGAGTCCAAGGTCTACGTCTCCTGCAAGGAGGGCGACCTCGCCGTCTTCGACCGTCGGCACCGCACATGGACGGCGAGCGTGCCCATGCGCGCCCCCGGCGTCATGAGCGGCAATGGCAGCGGCAGCGAGGGTGTGATGCCCGCGCCGGCCGGCGACCGGCTTGTCGTCATCGACAACGACCGCAACGACCTGCGCGTGATCGACACCCGCAGCGACACCGAGGTGGACCGCGTTCCCCTCGTCTCGTGCCCTCCGTCCAACCCGAAGCGCTCCCGCCTCGCCAAGCTGATGTTCTCGCCCGACGGGCGCTGCCTCGTCGCCACCAGCTACGCCAGCGCGCTCGCCTGGGTGATCGACGCCGCCGACCTGCGGCGCCAGACCCCGGTACCCGTCGCCAAGGGCCCGCAGGGCATGGCCTTCCCGCCCGAGGGCAAGTCCGTGATCGTCGCAAGCCACGACAGCGGGCTCCTCACCCGCATCGACCTGGCCGAGCCCCGCGCGGTCGCCGCCTACGACGGCGGCAGCGGGATCGAGGTGCTTGCGTGGTATTGATGGCGGCTGACGCTCGCGCTTATGCGGCACCGTAGGCGGTTTGCGGCGCTTCCTCGAAGCTCCCCGGCACGTTGCAGAGCACGCGTCGGCCGTGCACCACCCGCAGGATGCGCGGCATCTGCCATCGGAACACCTCGTTGCCGGTCGGCGCCATCATAAGCAGAATTGTTGGATTCCACAAAGAGCCAGCCCGGAGACGGGACGGGGTGCGCCAAGTTCTCCATCACAGTCCTCAGCCCACAAAGTCTAGTCGCCGATCTCCTTCATCAGAGCCTTCGCAGCGCGACAAGCCTCGTCAATCTCGCCGTGCCGGCAGGATTTCGACAGGAGTTGTCTGGCACGCTCGTGGTCTTTGCCGATGCCGATGCCGCGCGCCAGATGCATGCCGATCATGGTGCAAGCCCATGGGTCGTCGCGCTCGCAGGCCGCCGCAAAGGTTCGGATGGCACAAGGAATGCCCGGGCCCGAATCCAGGCTCGCGGCCCGATTCGTGCAGCCTGACGTAACACCCAGCGCGCACGCTCTGAGGAAGAGTGCGTTCGGGATAGGGCTGTCTGCCTTCACCTTCTGCAGAACCAAGGCCGACGCGTAGCAGTCGCCCGCCTTGCCGGCACCGCAGTCCCGCAGGCACTGCGGCAATGCGCTTTCACAGCGCCCCTCGTAGAAGCCGCTCTTGGTCTCGCGTGCCGGCATGACATCGGCGGGGCACGTGTCGAGGCTCGGCAGCCAGGCCGGCTTGGTCGCCTCCATGTCTTCCAGCACCTTCGCCGCGTCGGCAGCGCCGGCAGGCGACTGGTGCAACCCGGATGACAGGAGAACGAGGGCCGTCAAGCCAACGCGAGCAAGCCAGGAAATCACGTCCATCCCTCCCCCGATCGGCTCGACGCCTGACGAGGGCGAGCCACGTCCACGCAACGGCGTCGCGACGCCTCCAGGTTGCTGCAAATATCGGCCTCACGCCGCCAGCCGCTCCAGCTCCTCCAGGATGGCCGAGCCCATCTCGGCGGTGCCGACCTTGCGCATATTGGGCTGCATGATGTCGGCGGTGCGCAGGCCCCGGCTCAGAGCACCGGCGATGGCTTGGTCGATCAGGTCCGCCTCCTTGGCGAGGCCGCAGGAGTAGCGCAGCGCCATGCCGTAGCTGGCGATGGCCGCGATGGGGTTGGCGAGGCCCTTCCCCGCGATGTCGGGGGCGGAGCCGTGCACCGGCTCGTAGAGCGCCTTGCGCTTGCCGGTCCTGGGGTCGGGCGCGCCCAGCGAGGCCGAGGGCAGCATGCCGATGGAGCCCGTCAGCATGGCCGCCTCGTCGGACAGCATGTCGCCGAACAGGTTGTCGCACACGATCACGTCGAACTGCTTGGGGTCGCGCACGAGTTGCATGGCGCAGGCATCGGCCAGGATGTGCTGCAGCTCAACGTCCTCGAACTCCCTGGCGTGCAACTCGGTGACCACCTGGTTCCACAGCACGCCCGTGCGCATGACGTTGCGCTTCTCGGCCGAGTGCACCTTGTTGCGGCGCTTGCGGGCGAGGTCGAAGGCGACGCGGGCGATGCGCTCGATCTCGCTCGTCGTGTAGACAGTCGTGTCGACGGCGCGCTTCTGGCCGTTCTCCAGGGTGACGATCTCCTTGGGCTCGCCGAAATAGGTGCCCCCCGTGAGCTCGCGCAGAATGAGAATGTCGAGCCCCTCCACCACCTCGCGCCGGAGCGAGGACGCCTCGGCGAGCGCCGGGTAGCAGATGGCGGGGCGCAGGTTGGCGAACAGGTCGAGGTCCTTGCGCAGGCGCAGGAGGCCCGCCTCGGGCCTGATCTCGTAAGGCACCTTGTCCCACTTCGGCCCGCCGACGGCGCCGAACAGGACAGCGTCGGCGGCGTCGGCCTTGGCCAGCGTCTCGCCGTCGAGTGGCACACCGTATTTGTCGATAGCGGCGCCGCCGACGAGGCCGGTCTCGGTCTTGAGCTCCACCTTCCCCTTCTTGTTGAAGAAGGCGACGATGCGCTCCACCTCGGCCATCACCTCGGGGCCGATGCCGTCGCCGGGTAGGAGCAGGAGAGACTGTGCGGTCATGGGCGCCCCCCAAGTGCGTTTTGCAGGTTGTGTTGCGCCCTAGCTAGCCGTCCGGGGCACGCCGCGCAAGACGCGATCCGCCGCGAGCGCCGATCATGGCTGCTTGCTGCTCGACACCAGCATGCGCTGCGCCTCAGCCAGCGTGATCATCACCTTGAGCGGAAAGGTCGTCGAGGGCCGAAACCCAAATCGCTCGTAGAACGCCCGCGCCGTGTCATCTACTGCATCCACCAGAATGCCGCGGACGCCGACAATGTCTGCCGCCTGCATCACGCGCAGAACGGCATCTTTCAGCAAACCGGCCCCCAAACCCTGACCCTGGACTGAACGGTCCACGGCCAGTCGTGCCAGCACCATCATCGGAACCGGGTCAGGCATGTAGCGCTTGACGCGCCCCGGCGCCTCAGCGTGCTCGATGCCGCCGGCGGCCAACGCGTAGTAGCCGACGATAGCTTGCCCGCGACAGACAACGTAGGTGCGGCTTGCACCGGCCCCCTGGTTGGCCAGAGCTCGGCGCTTCAGCCATTCGCCGAGGGAAGAAAGGCCACAATCAAAGGCGCTTGCATCGTGCGCCGCCGTAAAAAGTTCTGGTGCCGTGAGGGTCACGGCTCCCACGGTGCCTTGCGCTGGAGAAGAGCGCGCAGCCGCGGATTGTCGCGCGGAGGTCTGTCAAGCTCGGCGAGAAACGCCTTGAACGTCTTTGCGTCCACACGGAACACCGTCTGGTCGAGAAGGACCTCCTGCGCCTCACGCCGCATCGTCTCGATCACGAACTCCGAGCGCGACTTGCCAAGCTGCGTGGCCGCGCGGTCGATCAGATCGCGGTCTGCCGTTCGAGCCCGGATGTGGATGTTTGCTTCGCGTGTCACGTCGTCGGTCATGCAGGGGACCTCCTCTGCATGCGACACTTAGTGAATTGTGATTACAATGTCAACACGCGCCGCAAGTCTTCCCGCCGCACATCAACGCGACGGGAGATATCAACCCGCAGTCCCCCCTATCCCAGCAACGGCAGCGCCACCGCCAGGGTATAGCCGTTGAGCATCAGCAGGATGCCGAGGCCCGCCAGGCCGCCGCTCAGCCCGAGGAGCAGGAAACTGCCGACGATCAGGTACACCGAGGCCAGCACGATGGCGATCTGGAGGAGCGCCTGGCTCCAGTCGAAATACGGGTCCTTGCGGAGGGCGATGTCGCGCTCGACCTCCAGCGCCTTGGCCTTGGCGAACAGCTGCTCCGCCCCATCGCCGGCCTTCGGCTCGCTCCTCATGCGGGCCGCCTCGGAGCGGTGGACCGCGATCTTGTCCTCGACGACCTTGCGCGCGGCGCCGGCGAGACCCTGCTGTGTCGCAAGCATCGCCTCGAGATCGTCGGCAGCTACCGTGTAAACGGTGCGGCGGAGATTCTTGGCTTGGAAGAACGCCCAGATGTTGGACGCTTCAATGTTGGCGCGGGTGGCGTCCTTGGCGGCATTGGCGCCGCCGACGTTGCAGACGGCCAGCAGCACCGCCAGCACGCCGATATAGACGCCGACCCATTTCTTCAACTCCTCCGCATCGGATTTCAGGCGATCGAGAACATCTTCCATGGACATGCGCCACCTCCCCGCGGTGCATTCAGGATCAACCGGTCAACTGATCAGTCAACTTTGCTCGGCACAAGATCGTTCCGGTCGAGCATCGTTCCATCCGAGTTCAGACGATAGACGATGGGCACACCGGTCGCCAGCTCCCGCGCTACGATCTCCTCGCCGGTGAGCCCTTCCAGCCGCATGATGAGGGCGCGGAGCGAGTTGCCGTGGGCGGACACGAGCACGTTGCGGCCGGCCTTCACCGCTGGCCAGATCTCAGCCTCGTAATAGGGCAGCACGCGGGCAGCGGTATCCTTGAGGCTCTCGCCGCCGGGCGGGGCGATGTCGTAGCTGCGGCGCCAGACGTGCACTTGGGCCTCGCCCCACTTGGCGCGCGACTCGTCCTTGTTGAGGCCAGACAGGTCACCGTAGTCACGCTCGTTGAGCTTCTGCGACTTGCGCGTCGGCAGGCCCGCCTGACCCAGCTCCTCCAGCATCAGGTCGAGGGTGTGCTGGGCGCGCAGAAGGTCGCTGGTGAAGGCGATGTCGAATTCATAGCCCTTGGCCTTGAGCAGCCGGCCGGCAGCACGGGCTTCCTCAACACCCTTCTCGCTGAGGTCGGGGTCCTTCCAGCCGGTGAACAGGTTGAGCTTGTTCCATTGGCTTTCGCCGTGACGCACGAGAACGAGCACGTTGTTCATGTCGGATCCTTCGATCTGGGTCAGCCCCTCGCACCGGCCGTTGTACAGAATCTCGATGGTCGGAGGCGAGGGGTCTGACCCAAGTCCAGAATGTCGTTGGTTAGACGCGAGGGGTCTGCCCCCGGTTCCTGAGGGGGCAGACCCCTCGCCTCTATCCATGAGTTTCTGTGCAGCCGTCTGTGCGAGAGGTCTGACCCCTTTTTCAGTCGAGCCCCAGCACATCCATCATGCTGTAGAGCCCCGGCCCCTTGCCGCGCCCCCACAGCGCCGCCTTGACCGCGCCGCGGGCGAAGATGCCACGGTCGGCGGCGCGGTGCTTCAGCTCGACGATCTCGCCCTCGGCCGCGAACAGCACGCTATGGTCGCCGACGACGCTGCCGCCGCGCAGGGTAGCGAAGCCGATGTCGCCGCGCCGGCGCGCGCCGGTGTGACCGTCGCGTACGCGCACGCTCACCTTGTCGAGGTCGGCACCGCGGCCCTCGGCGGCAGCCCGGCCGAGCATCAGGGCGGTGCCCGATGGGGCATCGATCTTGTGCCGGTGGTGCATCTCCAGCACCTCGATGTCGAAGTCGGCGTCCAGCGCCGCCGCCACCTTGCGGGTGAGCGCCACCAGCAGGTTGACCCCCAGGCTCATGTTGCCCGAGCGGATGATGGTGGCGTGGCGCGCGGCGGCGGCGATCTTAGCCTCGTCGTCGGCGCCGAGCCCGGTGGTGCCCAGCACGTGCACGATGCGGGCGTTAGCGGCGAGTGCCGCAAAGTCCACCGACGCCGCGGGGATGGTGAAGTCCAGCACCGCATCGGCCTTGGCGAACAGCTCCGGCGCGTCGTCGGTGATGACGACGCCCAGCTTGCCGAGACCCGCCAGCAGCCCGGCATCTTGCCCGAGCGCGAGGGAGCCTTCGGGCTCTACGGCGCCGATCAGCGCGCACGCCTCGCTGGCATGCACCGCACGGATCAGCTCGCGCCCCATGCGCCCCGCCGCTCCCATGACGGCGATCTTCATCTTGCTCATTCGGCTGGCCTCCGACCGTGAGGCGGTATAGCAGCGCCGCATGTTGGCGCAAGGGAGGCGTGGCGCAGGAAAGGGGTCAGACCCCTCGCGTCGAGCTTCTCGGGTGGATCTCAAGCGCAGTAGCGAGGGGTCTGACCCCTTACCGCCCCGTCAGCGCCAGGCGAAAGCGACCTTCTCCAGCCTGGCATCGCCGAACTTGGTGTAGGCGCTCGCCACCGGGCGGCCGCCGCGGCGCCAGTAGAAGTCGCAGGCCGGCGTATTGGCGAGGAGCGCCCACACGATCAGGCCCTTGGCCTTGCGCATGTCGAGGGCATGGCGGCAGCCCTCGAACAGGTGCTCGCCCAGGCCCATGCCCTGGTGGACGGGATCGAGATAGAGCTCGTAGATCTCGCCCTGGTAGGGCCCACGGTGGCGGGCGGCGCCGAAGGTGGCATATCCCACCACCTTGCCGTCGAGATCGAGAACCAGCGGGCACTCGCCTGACCGCACGGCGCTGCGCCACCACTCCGGCGTGCGTTGCCGGATGTAGCCCTCAAGGTGCACGTGGGGAATGATGCCGCGGTAGGCAAGATGCCAGGATTCGCGGAAGACCTGCGACAAGGCCCCCGTATCGGCCGGCCTGCCCTTGCGTACGCACACCTTTGCACTCGACCCCAGCATGCGTCCACTATAGCCGGTCCGAGCGCGGTGCGCTGCAGTGATTTTTTGCCGCGACTTCGGTTGCAGGATCAGGCGTCAGGGAAGGTGTCAGGTTACAGGGTCTAGGTTTCAGGGATGACGCCTTCAAGGTCCTCCCTGAAACCTGGAACCTGACACCTGATCTGCGCCATACAGCGGCCAAACTCCCGTCGGTCCTATCCCTGCATGGTCGGAAAGTCTGTCACACTCGGCAAACCCGCCGCTAGGCGCGTCTGGTTGCAGGCGCAAAGGCTCGACTCGCCGGCGCCCTTCGGTAGCGGGCCCGAGGCGACATGCGCGGCGATCCAGCACCTGGGATACGTGCAGATCGACACCATCAGCGTCATCGAGCGCTGCCACCACCATATCCTTTTTACTCGGATACCGGACTATCGGCGCGACGACCTCCACCGGGCGCAAAGAGTCGACAAGACGGTGTTCGAATACTGGACGCACGCCTTGTCATACGTGCCCAGCCCCGACATGCGCTTCTACATCCGCGCCATGCAGCGGCACTGGCAGCGCCGCAGCGCCTGGTTCGCCGCGGTGAAGCCGCACGACCTGCGCAAGGTCCTCCGTCTCCTGAGAAGCAACGGCCCGCTGACGATCCGCGACATCGACGACGACGTGCTCGTGGAGAAGGAGCATTTGTGGGCGAGCCGCAAGCCGTCGAAGCGGGCGCTGCAGCTCGCCTTCTACCGCGGTCTGGTGACCGTCAGCCAACGCTCCGGCATGCTCAAGACCTACGAGCTGACGACCCGCCACTTCGGCTGGGAGCGGCTGCCCAAGGCGGCGTCCGAGCGGGAGATCCTGGAGTATCGGATCGACCGCGCGCTGCGCTCGCAGGGCATCGTGAGCCTCGATTCGGTCTGCTACCTTGCCGCCAGCCTCAAGCCGGGCGTGCGGCGGCTGATCGAGACAAGGATGCGGCGCGGAGAGCTGGTGCCGGTCGCACTCGAGGGGGCCGGCAAGCAGGAGCACTGGGCGCGACCCGAGGCGCTGGACAATGGCTTCGAGCCCGACACGGGCGTGGTACACATCCTGTCGCCGTTCGATCCGCTCGTGATCCAGCGCAAGCGGCTCGCCCTGTTCTTCGGCTACGAGCACCGCTTCGAGGCCTACGTGCCCAAGGACAAGCGGGTCTACGGCTACTTCGCCTGCCCCATACTCATCGACGACGAGATCGTCGCCGCCATCGACCTCAAGACGGATCGCGAGAGGGGCAAGCTCCTGGTGCAGCAATGGACCTGGCTCGGCGACGGCGCCCGCCGGGAGCGCAAACGGCGCATCGAGGAGGCCCTCCACCGCTTCGAGCGGTTCCAGCTGCGAAGATGAGAGCGGGATCTGGGTAAGCACTACCCGGCTCTCTTGAATGGCCATGAGTCGTATGCTATTGTCATACACATGAGCGATCGCACCTCCTCTCCATCGATCTTGAGTGTCAGGGTTAGCCCGGACGAGCGCGCGCTGCTGGAAGCCGCGTCCGAGCAGGCCCGCACCAGCCTCAGCGACTTCGTGCGCCGCAAGGCGCTGGAGGCTGCGGAGATCGATGTGCTGGAGCGTCGCTCCGTGATCATTTCGGCCAAGGACTGGGAGGCGTTCGAAGCGTGGGTCAATAAGCCCGCCGAGACCATCCCGGCGCTCAAGCGGCTCGCCCGCCGGACACCGACCTGGGAACGGTGACATGACGCGCGCCGTCGCGGAAGTGACGCCGCCGCGCCCGCTCGCCGAGGACGATGATCGTACCGCCTTCGACTGCGGCCGGGAATCGATGAACGGCTGGTTCCGGCGTCATGCCCTGGCGAACCACACCAGCGGCGCCTCGCGGGTCAACGTGATCTGCGAGGCCAGCTCGGGAAGGATCGTCGCCTACGTGACACTGAGCGCCGCGCAGATCGAGCGCGCATTCCTGCCGAAGGCGCAGCAGCGCAACCAGCCCGATCCGTTACCCGCGACGCTCCTCGGGCAGCTCGCCGTCCATAAGGATGACCACGGGCAAGGCCACGCCAGCTCGCTGCTAGTCTTCGCCCTCAGGACGTCCCTGCGTGCCGCCGAGATCGTCGGCAGCATCGGCGTCATCACGCACCCGCTCGACGACGGCGTCCGCGCCGTCTACGCGAAGTGGGGCTTTCAGGATCTGCCGTTCGATCCGCGCCGCGCGATGATGGTGCGCATGGTGGATTTGAAGAAGAGCGGCATCGGCCCATCGTAGGGTGCAATCGGGCGTAGCACGATTGCACCGATGCACCTCTCAGGGGTGCTCTCGTGGCAGGAGAGGTGGTTACGGCGTCAATCCCGCTGACACGGGATTGACGCCCTATGAGTCCCCACCCAATCCCAGATAGCTCTCCACAATCCGCGGGTCGGCCGCCAGCCTCGACGCCGGCCCCTCTGCCGTGATCTCGCCCAACTCCATCACGTACGCGTAATCCGCCACCTGCAGCGCGGCGCGGGCGTTCTGCTCCACCAGGAGGATCGACACGCCGGTGGCCTTGAGGCCGACGATGATCTCGAAGATGTCGCGCACGATGAGGGGGGCGAGCCCCAGGCTCGGCTCGTCCAGCATCAGCAGCCGCGGGCGGCCCATCAGGGCACGGCCCATGGCCAGCATCTGGCGCTCGCCGCCGGACAGCGTGCCGGCGAGCTGGGTCTCGCGCTCCTTGAGGCGGGGGAAGCGGGCATAGACTTGCGCCAAGGCCTGCGCGCGCTCGGCTGCGGGACGGCGGAAGCCGCCGAGCAGGAGGTTGTCGGCCACCGTCATGGAGCCGAACAGCTCGCGCCGCTCCGGCACCAGGGCGAGCCCCAGGCCCACGCGCTCCTCAATATCCGTGTCGTCGAGCGACGCGCCCTCGAAGGCGATGCGTCCGCGCGAGGGCAGGAGGCCCATGGCGGCGTTGAGCAGCGTCGTCTTGCCGGCGCCGTTGGCGCCGATCACCGTGACGATGCTGCCGG
>Ga0075431_100004632_pt1 | contig 13505 bp, 8 predicted proteins | sample RhiMetdeltSRZDD5_FD_75297 | JGI IMG/M metagenome (GOLD analysis project Ga0075431, IMG submission 75297) | Populus rhizosphere microbial communities from Tennessee, USA - Rhizosphere MetaG P. deltoides SRZDD5 | ecosystem: Host-associated > Plants > Roots > Rhizosphere > Soil | place: USA... | reverse complement strand
AGGATTCTACCTTGCGCCGGCCAGCGTCCTGAACAGAACCTCGCCGAGCACGGTGCTCGTTCGAAGAGGCAACGACCGCACTGCGTGAGCGGCTTCGTCACGTTCGGCGTCTCCTCGCGTGGTCGCCTCGTCGTGGCCCATACGGAGCGTGAAGATATAATCAGGATCATCAGTGCACGCGAAGCGACCAGGGACCAGCATTCGAGAGTGGCTGCAGGCGCTCGGGCTCGAAGAGTACGCGGAGCTTTTCGAGCGGGAGCGGATCGATCTAGCGACCGTGCGCCACCTGTCCGACGCCGACCTCAGAGAGCTCGGCCTGCCCCTCGGCCCTCGGGTGAGGCTTCGAGTGGCCGTGCAGGCCCTGGCGCCCGCTGCGGCAACCGAGCGGGCGGCTCCGATCCCGGCCATCGAGCCGCCCTCCCCCCGACCGCAAGCCGAGCGCCGCCGACTCACCGTGATGTTCTGCGACCTCGTCGGCTCGACCGCGTTGGCGGAGCGCCTTGATCCGGAAGAGCTGCGCGAGATGATGCACGCCTATCAGGGCGCTTGCAGCGAGGCAATCGCGCGGTTCGAAGGCCATGTGGCGCAGTATCTCGGTGACGGGCTCATGGTGTACTTCGGCTGGCCCACGGCGCACGAGGACGACGTCGAGCGCGCGGCGCGCGCAGCCCTGGCCATCATCCTTGCCGTCAAAGGGGTGGCCGCTCCCGCTCCCTTACGTGTGCGCATTGGCATCGCGACCGGGCCGGTGGTCGTGGGCGAGACCGGGGCTGGCGACGCTTCTGTACCCAAGATGGCGGTCGGGGAGACGCCCAATCTCGCCGCTCGTGTCCAGGGGTTGGCTGGACCCGACGAGGTCGTCATCGCCGCCGCCAGCCGGCGGCTGCTCAGCGCCGGATTCGATCTCGAGGACATGGGTGAACACGTGCTCAAAGGGATCGTGGAGCCGGTTCGGGCGTTCCGTCTGCTCGCCGCGCGTCCGGTACCGGACCGATTCGAAGCCGCCCGCGGTACGCGGCTCACCCCGCTCGTAGGGCGCGAGAGCGAGCTCGCGCTCCTGTTCGACCGTTGGCAGCACGCGACGGAGGGGCACGGGCAGGCGATTGTGCTGAGCGGCGAGCCCGGCATGGGTAAGTCGCGCATCGTACGCGCGTTCCGGGACCGCATCACAGCAGAGGGGCCGACCTGGGTCCAGTACCAGTGCTCGCCCTTCTTCACGAATACGGCGTTCTACCCCGTCACGGAGCAGCTGAAGCGCGCTGCGGGCTTCGACGACGAGGAGAGCGCCGACGTCAGGCTCGACAAGCTCGAGAGCCTGCTCGACCGCTGGGGCGGCGCCGTGGCGGACGCCCCGGCATTGCTCGCAGCGCTCCTCTCGGTGCCGAGCGAGACGCGCTATCCACGCCTCGACCTCTCGCCCCTCCGGCAGAAGGAGCGGACGATCGAAGTTGTCTCTCAGACCGTCGGGCGCCTGGCTGCGATGGCCCCGTTACTGGCCGTGTTCGAGGACGTCCACTGGATCGATCCGAGCACGCTGGAGCTGGTCACGTACCTGGTCGCTCACATCCCTGAGTGGCGCGTGCTTCTCCTCGTCACCCATCGGCCTGAGTTCGAGCCTCCCTGGGAGAGGCGGCAGTCGCACGTCATCCTGCATTCGCTCAGCCGCCTGTCCCGGCCGCAGTCCGCGCTCATGGCAGGAGGCGTCGCTCAGAAGACGCTCTCGCAAGCGCTGATCGCGCAGATCGTCGACAAGACCGATGGCGTGCCGCTCTTCGTAGAAGAGCTGACCAAAGCCGTGTTGGAGTCGGGCATCCCGCTGGGAGCGGACCCGCCCCCTGCCCCACTGGCCATCCCCACCACCTTGCACGACTCGCTGATGGCGCGCCTCGATCGGCTCGGGACCGCCAAGGAGGTGGCGCAGCTCGGTGCCGCCCTGGGACGCGAGTTCGCCTACGAGCTGATCGAGGCGGTGTCACCTCTCGACGCGGCGAGCTTGCGGCAGGCACTCGCGAAGCTGGTCGATGCGGAGCTGCTCCACCAGCGCGGGCAGCCGCCGCAGGCGCGTTACATCTTCAAGCATGCGTTGATTCAGGACGCGGCCTACCAGTCTCTGCTCAAGAGCACGCGGCAGCGGTACCACGCACAGATCGCGCGCGCGATCGAAGAGCACCTGCCGGACGCCATCGAGACCCAGCCCGAGCTGCTGGCCCATCACTACACCGAGGCGGGTCGCGCAGAAGAGGCGCTGCTGTACTGGCAGGATGCCGGGAAACGAGCAGTCCAGCGCTCGGCGAACGTGGAAGCGATCAATCACCTCACGCGGGGACTGGACCTGCTGAAGACGTTGCCGGACAGCCCCGAGCACGCCCGACAGGAGCTCGCGTTCCTCATCGCCCTCGGTGTGCCGCTGCGAGCCATCAAGGGCTTCGCCGCTCCCGAGGTGGGTAAGGCATACGCCCGCGCGCTCGAACTGTGTCAGCGAGAAGGGCAGACATCGCAGCTCGTGCCCGTCCTGCGCGGCCTCTGGGAATTCCATGAGCTGAGGGCCGAATATGAGAAGGCCCGTGAGCTAGGAGAGGAGCTCGTCACCCTGGCTGGGCGGTTGCAGGATCCGGGTGCGCTTCTGGTCGCCCACGATGTCATGGGAGACACCTTGTTCTGGCTCGGAGAGTTCGCAGCGGCGCGCTCACACCTCGAGCAAGGCGCCGCACTCTACGACGTCCGGCACCGCCAGTCCCATATCTTTCTCTACGGATACGATTCCGGGGTCGCCTGCCTGGGCTTCGGAGCGTGGGCTCTGTGGTTCCTGGGATACCCCGATCAAGCCCTTCGAAGAGCGCAAGAGGCGCTCAGCCTGGGACGGGAGCTGGCCCACCCGTTCAGCCTCGCGTTCGGTCTGCAGTTCATGGCACAGCTCCATCATTACCGACGGGAGTACGCGCTCGCTTGCGACCTGGCCGGGGAAGTCATCGCGGTCTCGAGCGAACAAGGTTTTCCGCTCTGGTCAGGCATGGGAACGATCGTACGAGGTTGGGCGCTGGCCAAGCAGGGGCGAGGCATGGACGGCCTCGCACAGGTCCGGCAGGGGATCGCCCAGTGGCAGGTGACAGGATTCGAGCTCGAATGGCCGCATTTTCTGGCGATGCTGGCCGACGTGCACGGAACGGTGGACCAGCCAGGTGAGGGACTCAAGCTGTTGGCCGACGCCCGAGCGGCAGCGGACAAGACTGGAGAGGGCTTCTGGGATGCCGAAATGCATCGGCTGCATGGCGAGCTTTCGCTCCAAATCGCCACGACGGAGCCGGGACGCGCCGAGAAATCGTTCCTGACGGCGATCGAGATTGCCCGTCGCCAGCAAGCCAGGTCCCTGGAGCTGCGCGCGGGGATGAGCCTGAGTCAGCTGTGGAAGCGCCAGGGCAAGAAAGGCGAGGCTCGACAGTTGCTGGCGGCCATCTATGCGTGGTTCACCGAAGGACATGACACGCCCGATCTCCGAGAGGCCAGAGCGCTTCTCGACGAGCTGTCGTAGTACGCGAAGCCGAGCCTGCGCGTTTGCCAGCACGATGTCCACGACGCTCTCTGGCAGTCCCAGTCGGCGCGCGATCTCTTCGGCGACCGCGGTGCGCGCGTCCGCTCTCGAACCGGACGCGGGCATCCGTCTCTCAAGGGGCCGACGCGAGCACGATCGGGCCGGTGGGCACAAGCACACCGCTCGCCGGCTCGACGCTGACGGCGAAGCCCTCGACGGCACCGTCGGCGGCCGCGACGCCGACCGCAGCGCGACCGGCATCGTCGACGTGGAAGACGCCGGCCGGCCGTGGCGTGCCGGAGCGCAACGTCCACAGCTCGTATGCCTTGCCCTCCGGTACGCGAGGCAGCCCCGTGACGACGAGCTGCCCACCATCGGCGATGAGCGGACCGGCGCAGACGGAGCGCACGTCGGTAACACCGGCCGCCACGCTGCGGACGACGCTCAATGCGCTTCTCGCGGAGCACGTGATTCTCGCCGCCGCGGCGACCGGCGCCGCCCTCGATGGCCGCGACGCCGAGTTCAACGCGGGGCCCGTGCACTCGATGGCAACTCGGTCGATATCGCGAGAGCGATCGGCTCGGTGTATGGGGCCGATGCGGAGCAGGCGTTCTTGCCGCTCTGGCGTCGTCACATCGGCTTCGCCGTGGATTACACGGTCGGCGTCGCCACGAAGGTCGCGAAGCAGGAGCAAGCTGTTGGCGACCTCATCGCCTACACGCAGGACTTCGGCGCGTTCCTTCAGTCGGCTGACCCGAATCTCCCCAAGGCGGTCGTCGCCGATCTCGTGAAGCACCACGTCGTCGGCCTGAAGGACGTCATCGATGCGCAGGCGTCGCGAGACCACGCCCGAGCGTACGCCGCGCAGCGCACGGCCACCGCGCACATGACGGTGATCGCCGACCCGCTGGCGAGCGCGATCGCCCAGCAGTTCCCCGCACGATTCGGCAGAAACCCGCAGGCCGATGCGGCGAGGCTCCGCACGACCCTGAACGTGGTGCACCGCGAGCACGCCTATCTCGCCGCCGCCGCCACCGGCGCGGCACTCGGCGGCCGCGACGCGGAGTTCGAGGCGGCCGCGGGCGCGCTCGACGCGAACTCCGTCGAGATCGCCAAAGCCGTCGGATCAGTCTACGGCGCCGATGCCGAGCACGCGTTTCTCCCGCTATGGCGGCGACACATTGGATTCTTCGTCGACTACACGGTGGGCGTCGCCACGGCTGATCGCGCGAAGCAGGACAAGGCCGTGAGCGAGCTGATGGCGTACACGCAGGACTTCGGCGCCTTCCTTCAGTTGGCGAGCCCGCGCCTGCCGAAGCAGGTGGTCGCGGAGCTCGTGAAGCACCACGTCGTCACGCTCAAGACCGTCGTTGATGCGCAGGCCGCCAAGGAGCCGGCGAAGGCGTTCAGCGGCGTCCGCACGGCCGCCGCCCACATGCAGATGATTGCCGACCCGCTCGCGGAGACCATCGTCAAGCAGTTCCCCGACCGGTTCATGGCCGAGCTCAAGTAGCGCACCACCGCCGCGACAACGAGGCGCCCCGGGACAAGCCGGGGCGCCGTCGTCTTACTTTCGCTGCGGGGGGCGGATGCCGAGTCCCGCCAGGTAGGCGGAGATGTCCGCGAGCTCCTGGCCAGTCAACAGCGGTAGCGTTGTCGGCTGACGACGCCCCTGGGTCTCCATGTATCGCGCGTGATTCCACATCGCCGCGACCTGACCGGCGGGCGTACTGACGACATTGCTGACCGCCAGGTCACTTGCGCTGGTGCCTCCCCTTCGGTAGATCGCGTGGCAGGTGAGGCAGCCCTTCTTCTGTACGAGGTCGCGCCCTCGTCGGGCCCGGCCAGCGGCGGACTCGAAGTAGTACGAGGTGTAGAGGTAGGCAGCGATATCAGCCATCTCTTGCCCCGTGAGGTCCGGCATCCGAAGGCCGCGCTGTCTCATGGCCGCCCAAACCTTGGTACCGTGGTTCGACATCAGGCCGGCGAACTCACTGGCGCTCACGTGATGCGTCTGAGTGGCGAGGCGCGGAGCCGCCGTCGGGCTCTTCTCGGCGCCCACGGCGTGACACGTGGCGCAGCCCTTGTCGGCAAAAAGCTTCTCGCCCCGCTCGGGAACGCCGGGGACGACCCGTCCGCTCTCTCGGCCCTCGTCCTGCGCCGCGATGACTATGTAGGCGACGAGATCGGCCACGTCCGTTCCCTGGAACTTGGGCCAGGCAATTCCGCGGGTCGCCAGCGTGTCGGCTACCTGGACGCCATGGTTCCACAAGGCGGCGCCCATCAGGACCGGTGAGTTGGACCGCTTGAAGCTGTCGAGGGCAGGGCCCGTGGTGCCCCCTTTGCCGCCCACAGCATGGCACTGCGCACAGCTCTTGGCCGCGAACAGGCGAGAGCCCTTGACCGGGTCGGCCGCGACGGCATCGACATACTGAGTCGTGAAGAGGAACGCGGCCAGGCTAGAGAATTCGACCGGTGTGAGCTGTGGGCGCTGGATCCCCAGATCCCGCATCGCGGCACCCATCCGCGGCAGATGGTTCCACATGGCTGCCCCCAGATGGAAGAGACCCGCGCTTGCCTGAAGCCCGGCCAGGTCCGGCCCGACGGTGCCGTCGCCGATTCCGCGCACCCGGTGGCAGGCGCTGCAGCCCTTGTCGACGAAGACCGTCCAGCCCGGGGCGCTCTTCCACTCAGGAGGAACCTCTCCGGGACCCTGCGGTCGCGCCGCCGCGGGAAGAAGCACGGTGAGCACGACGAGCCCGCAGGCGGTCAGGGTTCGACAGTGACGTCTACCAGTCGGTTCGTTCTCCGGCGCTGTCACAGATCCTATTATCTCCATCGCAGGCGCGAACGTTCACCGTCCACCGAACCGGCGGCAATTCCGGTCTTGCTGGCGCGCCGGGACGTTGCGGGTGCAGATGAAGTGACTGGTGTCGCGAGGCTCGGCGGGCGGATCACTCCGCCCGTCGGCGGGGCGGTGACTGCGCCAGGACGTATCGCTGGTCGCCCAAAGACGCGTGAGCGTCAGGCCTGCACCCGCCGCAGCGCCGGCAGAAGCTCGTCGCTCATGAGCCGCATGCTGGCCAATGCGTGGGCCACCGGCATGCCGAGCCAGTGCGTGCGGAAGAAGAGGAAGTTCGCGCCGACCGCTTCCCAGCACGGGCGGAGCTGCTCGTAGCATTCGTCCGGACTGCCCAGCACGAAGCGGTCGGGGATGAGCTCCTCGAACGGCTGGCGGAACGTGTCGCCGTCGGGCAGCACTGCGTCCTGGCCCCACGACGCGTACGCCCGGTACTTCGCGCCGAGATATGGTCCGGCCAGCTCGAGCGCTGTCCGCCGGTCCTTCGCGCAGTAGATCTCCTTGATGAGCGGCCGCACGCGGGGCAGCGGCCTGCCCAGTCGCGCGAGCTCCTCGCGGTACAGGTTCATCTGGCGCGCGATGCTGGCCATGGTCGCGTGCGGGTTCACGAACCACGTGTCGCCGAGGCGAGCCGCCCGCCGCACCGCGGCGTCGCTGTTGGCCGCGAACCAGATCGGCGGGTGCGGCTTCTGGACGGGTCGGCATGTCAGCGTGACGTTAGCGAGCGTGCAGACGTCGGTCTCGACGCTCACCTTGTCCTCGGTCCAGAGCCGCTTGACGATCGCCAGGCACTCCTCGAACCGCCGCAGACGCTGCCCCTTCGGCACCTTGAATGCGTCAAACTCGACCTTGCGATAGCCCAGGCCCACGCCGAAGACAAAGTTGCCGCGCCAGATGACGTCGAGCGAGGCGATGCACTCGGCGACCTCCACCGGGTTGTGAAGATTGATGAGGAGCACGCCGGCCACGCCGGTCATCTCCCCCGCCTCGGCCGCCAGGCGCGCGAGGAACGGAATGAGCTGGAGCTGGCTCATGCCTTCACTGAGGTAGTGCTGGCCGGTGCCGACCGCGTCCCAGCCGCGGTCGCGCGCCAGACGCGTCATCGCGAACTGCTCGTCGAGCGCGGCGACCATGTCCGTGCCGAGCGGGTTCTGGTTGGTGACGAAGATACCGACTTTCATGTTGTCCTCCCCCCGCTCCGCGGGAACCGCCACGCGTCGTCACGGCGGCCTTCGATCAGCGCCATCTCACCGCACGCGTGGCGCAGGAGGGCACGATTTTACCGCGGGGTCGCGGCAAGCGTGGAAAGCGATCCGGGCACGCGGCATCGCAGCGGGTATGGTCCGATTGCACAGACGATGTGCGGGACTGTACCAATTCATGTGCACCTCTGATCGAGCTTCGGCCCCTGCGCAATTCCCTGAAGCGCGGGAACACGACGACTTACGGGGAGTGGCACAGATCGTGCCCACTCGGCCCGCGTGACTGTCTCGCGCGTTATCGGGCTCGTCCTCCTGACGGCATTCGTGACGCTGACGGGCTATCGGCCGCCTGGCGGACCGACGCCCCTGGCGATTGGCGGTGCTGAGTCGGTCGGCAAGCCCATCGGCCTGCCACGCGTGCGCGACTACCAGTCGGTAAAGGCGCTACGGGACATTCACTTCGACTTCGGCAAGGCCACGATCCGACCGGACGACGAGGAGATCCTCGACGCCAATGCCGCGTGGCTCCGCGCAAATCCGGCCTACCTCCTGCTGATCGAGGGGCACAGCGACACTCGTGGAGTCACGGATCGAAAGAACGAGCTCAACATGGACCTGGCGGAGCGCCGGGCCCACGCGGCGATGACATACCTCGTCGCCCGGGGGATCCAGCCAGGCCGCATCACGATCCTGAGCTATGGGGAAGAACGACCGCAGTGCACCGCGGAGACCGAACGCTGCTGGAGGGAGAATCGGCGAGCCCGCTTCCTCGTAAAGCCACGCTGACGGGAAAACGTCATGGATGAACTGAGTCCGGTGCCGCCGTGCGGCCACCCGAATCCGCCGACCGCGAACTTTTGCGATGTGTGTGGAGCCCGATTGCAGGCGCGGTGTCCCGGTTGCCAGGCGATCAACCGCAGTCGGGCGAAATTCTGCAGCAACTGCGGGGCCAGTCTCGAGCTGCCGGGGATCGCCGCCACAGAGACGCCCGGCGAATCCGCAGAGCCGGTGCACTCGTCCGCGGCGCGTGCGCCCGCGCAAGCGCCGAGTGACGATCGCCTCGACGAAGACGCGAACGACCGTGCGCGCCTCGAAGATATCAAGCGCTACTTGCGGCAACAACAACAGCGCGGGCCGCGACGCGCGCGGGGCGTCTGGCTGGCCAGTGCCAGCATCGTCGTCGGTCTTCTCGGTCTCGTCTTCGCCGCGACGTACATCGCACCGCGAGCGGGCCACGCCCCACGGTCGGATATTGCTACCCAGACCGATCCGAGCGCTGTTCAGCCGATCAACGTCGGCGCGGCGTCGCGGACAGGGCCGCCGGCACCGCCGGATCATCGCGAAGCGTCGCCGGCTCCGAGCGCACCCGAGACGGAACCGGCCGCTGCGCCGTCGACGCCTCGTGTCGGCGGGAAGCTCACATTCGTGGTGCCAGGTGAACCACCCTCGTACGACGCTCATCGGGAGGAAACCTTCGCATTGATCCACCCGGCGGCGCCACATTACAACACGCTGCTCCGCATCGATCCGTTCGATGCCACGGGCACTCGAGTCGTTGGGGACCTGGCGACGTCGTGGACGGTCTCGTCCGACAAACGCACCTATGTGCTTCGGCTGCGTCGTGGGGTGAAGTTCCACGACGGCACCGAGATGACCTCGCGCGACGTGCGCGCGACGTACGAGAAGATCATCAATCCGCCCCCCGGTGTGACATCGACGCGCAAGGGCGAATACTTGCAGATCGAGACCGTGCAGGCGCCCGAGCCGTACATCATCGCCTTCAAGCTGAAGTGGCCGTCGCCCTCCTTCATCCACTCGCTGGCGTCGCCGTGGAACTGGATCTACAAGGCGGACATCCTCGAGCGCGATGTCCGCTGGTACGAAAAGAACATCAACGGAACGGGCCCATTTCTGTTCGTCGAGCACGTCAAGGGCAAGCGCTGGGTGGCCCAGCGCAACCCGGAGTACTGGGACCACGGAAAGCCCTATCTCGACGGGTACCAGGCCCTCTTCCTGCGCGACGACGCGGCGCAGGTGGCCGCCATCCGCTCAGGGGAAGCCGATATCCAGTTCCGTGGGTTCTCGCCGGCCCAGCGCGACGAGATCGTCCAGGCACGGGGGAACGACATCACCGTGCAGGCCAGCCCGTGGAATTGCGCGCTGATCGTCGCCATCAACCATGAGCGGCCGCCGTTCGACGATGCGCGCGTACGCCGCGCCCTGTCGCTCGCGCTCGACCGCTACAGCGCCGCCAGCGCGCTGTCGAAGCGCGCGATCGTCCGCGACGTCGCCGGCGTCCAGCTGCCGGGCTCGCCGTTCGCCACGTCGCCGGCGCAGCTGTTGAAGCTCGCCGGGTACTGGCGTGACGTGCGCGAGTCGCGCTCCGAGGCACGGCGCTTGCTGGCCGACGCGGGTGTCCCCGATGGGTTTTCGTTCGTCCTGAAGAATCGCGACATTCCCATGCCGTACCACGATATCGGGAGCTGGCTGGTGGACGACTGGCGGAGTGTCGGACTGAAGGTCCGCCACGAAATACAGGACTCGGCGCAGTACTTCAAAGATCTTCGCGCCGGCAACTTCGAGCTCAGCACCGACTTCCAGTGCGGGTACGTGGTCGATCCGGATCTCGATCTCTACAAGTTTCAGTCACCGAGCCGCAGCCATGCCAACTACGGCCGCTACACCGATGCCGTCCTCGACGATCTCTACGTCCGGCAGAGTCGCACGGTCGATCCCGAACACCGCCGGCGATATATCCGCGCCTTCGAGCAGCGACTCCTCGCCGACGAGGCACACTACATCTATACGCTGCAGTGGCACCGCATCGTGCCGCACAGCTCCCGCGTGCGCGGCTGGACCATCACGCCGAGCCACTACGTCAACAATCAGCTCGACACCGTCTGGCTGGCGCACTGAGGGGGCCGTCAATCGATCACGCGGTCGGCCTGCAGCAACACCTCCTGCGGCATCGTCACCCCGAGCGCCTTGGCCGTCGTGAGATTGATCACCAGCTCCAGTTTCACCGGCTGCTCGATCGGAAGATCCCTCGGCGTGGCCCCCTTGAGGATCTTGTCGACGTAGGTGGCGGAGCGTCGGAGCTGGTCGTAGAAGTCCGCCGCGTACGACATGAGGCCGCCCGCTTCGACGAACTGCCGCTCACCCCAGATCGCGGGGAGGCGCGCCTTGGCCGCGAGGCTCACGAGCGTTTGCCGGTGCGGCGTCGTGAGCAGACCGGCGGCCCCGAACAGCGCCTGGGCCTTCGCTCGCGTCATCGCGGCAAAGGCGCCTTCGAATTCGGCGGAGTTGCGCACTGCCACGCGTTGCAGCGTGAGGTGAAGCGCCGGCGCTGACTGCTGCAACTCCTTCGCGGCCAGCACGTTCGAGCTGTCGCCGGGGTTGTAGAGCACCGCGATCCGCGACGCCTTCGGCACGACCGCCTTCAGGAATTCCAGGCGCTTGCCACCGAGCTGGGCGCTGTTGCTCGTCAAGCCCGTGATGTTCGCCGTCGGTCGCCCGAAGTTGGCGGCCAGCCCGGAGCCGACCGCATCTGCGACACCGACGAACACGATCGGGATCGTTGCCGTGGCCTGCTTGGCCGCCACTGCCGCCGGCGTGCCGGGAGCGACGATCACGCTGGGTTTGAGCGCGACGAGCTGCGTGGCGAGCTCGGGCAGTCGCTCGGCTCGCCCGTCGGCGAACCGATAGTCGACGGCGACGTTCTGCGCCTCGATGTACCCGACGTCGGTCAACCCCTTCTCGAAAGCCTTCAGCTCCGGCGATGGGCCCGGCGAGCCGTAGAAGAGGAAGCCGACTCGGGGAAGCCCGCCCGCCGGCTGCGCCGCCGCGACACGCGCTGCCGACAGCGCAGCGACGGTTCCGGTGAGAAAATCACGGCGGCTCAGCATCGTGCGGCATTCTACAGCCGCCACGTGCTCGATGCGCCGTGCTATCGTGGTGAACCGCCGATGGCATGGTCTCTGGTCGTGCGCGCGAGCTTGCGGAGTCTGCCCGTCTGCGCCACGCTGAGCGCGGCCTTACTGGCGAGCGCCACCAACATCAGCCACGCTGCCGACGTGACCACGGGGGCCGGCATCCTCCAGGAGCTGCGGAGCTTCGCCACCACCGGCAGCGTGCTGTACGTCGCCGCGCATCCTGACGACGAGAACACCCAGGTCATCACCTATTTTGCGCGCGGCCGCGGCTATCGCACCGCGTATCTCTCGCTCACCCGCGGCGACGGCGGACAGAACCTGCTCGGCCCCCAGCTCGGCGAGGCGCTCGGCGTGGCGCGCACGCAGGAGCTGCTCGCGGCGCGCCGCGTCGACGGCGGCCGACAGTACTTCACGCGCGCGAAGGATTTCGGCTACTCGAAGAGTCCCGGGGAGACACTCGGCGTGTGGGATCGGCAGGCCGTCCTCGGCGACATCGTCCGCGTGATCCGCGAGCTCCGTCCGGACGTGATCATCACGCGGTTCCCGCCGGGACCGGCGCGAACGCATGGCCATCACACCGCCTCCGCCGTCCTGGCCGTCGAAGCCTTCCGCCTCGCCGCCGACCCCACGGCGTTTCCCGAGCAGCTCGGCGAGCTCAAGCCATGGCAGGCGCGCCGCATCGTCCACAACGTCGGGCGCGGCATCGCCGCGGCGAATCCCGCCGCCGGCATGGCGGTCGCCGGCTTGCCGGCCGACGTGCCCGACGGTCCCGGCGTGGCAAAGCTCGACGTCGGCGGCCGGGATCCGGCCTCCGGCGAGTCGTTCGGCGCGATCGCCGCCCGCAGCCGGGGCATGCACAAGACGCAGGGCTTCGATGTCACCGGCCCGCCGTTGAACGAAGGCTCGCGCGTCGAAGCGTTCGTGCACCTCGCCGGCGACATGGCGACGGGCAACCTCTTCGAAGGGATCGATACGGCGTGGGCCCGCATCCCGGGCGGCGCCGAGGTTGCGCGGTCCATCGACGAGGCGATCGCGAGCTTCAACGCGCAAGACGTCGCGGCCTCGGTGCCCGCGCTCCTCGGCATCCGGCATCGGCTGGCCGCGCTGCCGGCCGATCCCGTCGTCGCTGACAAGCGCGCGCAGCTCGATCGCATCATCCAGGCATGCCTCGGTCTCGAGGTGGACGCCGTCCTCGATCGCGCCGAGGCCGTTCCCGGCGAGACCGTGAAGCTGCATCACCGCGTCCTCGCGCGCTCACGCGTGCCGGTGCGCTGGACGGCGATGCGGCATCCGGGCGGGCACGACGCGCTCGGCAAGGCCGTCGAGCTGCGCCGCGACCAGCCGGTCGTCCGCGAGACTTCATGGACTGTGCCGACGGACACGCCGCCGAGTCAGCCGTACTGGCTGCGCGGTGAAGCGACGGCGGGGACGTTCGCCGTCGACGATTCCTCTCTCGTGGGCCGCGCCGAGGATCCGCCGGTTCTCCCGTTCGAGTATGTCTTCGAGGTTGGCGGGCAGAGCCTGGTGATTCGCGGCGAGCCGATGACCCTCGCCGATCCTGCGCTGCGCCGGCGGCTCACGATCATCGCCCCGGTCTCGCTGCGGTTCGTGGCGGGCGTGCAGCTCTTCCGGCCCGGTGCGGCACGTTTGGTCGTGGTGGAGGTCACCGGCGCGCGCGCGGGCGCGGCCGGCACGGTGCATCTCGACACGCCGGCCGGCTGGACCGTCGCGCCCGATTCGCACCGGTTTCGCCTCGGCACGCCGGGAGAGCACGCCCTCTTCACGTTCACGGTGACGGCGCCGCCGCGGCCCATGACCGCGGCAGTCGGCGCGAGCGTGGAGATCGACGGCCGGCGCTTCGCTCGGCAGCGCGTGGAGGTCCGCTACGATCACCTCCCGCTTCAGCTCCTGCAGCCGCCCGCGCGGGCGAAGGTCCTGGCCCTGGACCTCGCGACTCGCGGCCACCGCGTCGGGTACCTGCC
>Ga0075431_100004631_pt1 | contig 13505 bp, 9 predicted proteins | sample RhiMetdeltSRZDD5_FD_75297 | JGI IMG/M metagenome (GOLD analysis project Ga0075431, IMG submission 75297) | Populus rhizosphere microbial communities from Tennessee, USA - Rhizosphere MetaG P. deltoides SRZDD5 | ecosystem: Host-associated > Plants > Roots > Rhizosphere > Soil | place: USA... | reverse complement strand
GTGGCCGTTAACCGACGCCGGAATGTCTATCGTCACGATTGTGCCACCGCCCGGCGCGTCGGAGATGCTCATGAGACCACCATCGCCATACAGCTGCGCGAGCCGCTCGCGCGTGTTACGCAGACCGGTCCCGGAGCCAGGGCTTTTCGTGGCCGCGGAGAGGCCCGGGCCGTCATCACGCACGACCAGCCGAAGTCGGGACCCGTCGCGCGTGGCCGACACCTCGAGTATGCCGGCCGTCGAGACGGCCGAGATGCCATGCCGCACCGCGTTCTCGACGAGCGGCTGGAGGATGAGTGGAGGGACCAGACAGTCCAGCACGTCGGGCTGCGCGGAGACGCGCGGGCGGAGCCTGTCGCGAAAGCGCACCGCTTCGATCGCGAGGTAATCGCGCACCAGCTCGAGCTCCTCCGCGAGCGAGACCTCGAAGCGCGACGTGGAGCTCGAGACCTTGTGAAACAACGCGCCGAGGTGGTCGAGCACCGCGTCTGCGTCGTCGCTTCGACCGGTGCGCCACAGCTGCCCGATCGTGTGCAGCGTGTTGAACAGGAAATGAGGACGGATCTGCGCGTTCAGCGCTTGAAGTCGCGCCTGGGCGAGCTGGCCTTCCATTCGGGCGAGCTGCAGCTCACGCGACTGGGCACTCCGATAATAGAGGATCCCTTGCGTGGTACCGAGGATGGCGGCGTAGATGAGCAGCGCGATGTGGAAGCGGACGGTGGCCCAGATGGCGCCTTGCTGCGCGAGCATCGCGAGCCCGCCGAATTGCCCCGAGCTTGCCCAGTACATGAGCACCACGAGCACGTTCGCCGCGAACGCGAGGAGCGGCGCCGCGACGAGGTGAATCGCCGCGTGGGCTGGCCAGCGATCACGCGTGAGGGGGTACCGAACCGTGAGCGCGATGACGGCGAGCGTGACAGGAACCCATGGGAGAATTTGCTGAAGTGCCGCCTTGATCGCAGTCGCGAGTCCCATTGGCTCCGAACCCATGACCGCGGAGCCAAGCGCCGTCTGCGCACCCCAAAGGACCCCGACGACGAGCCAGAGCGCACAGACGCCGAGGAAGATCCGACTCTTCATTTCGAAAGCGTAGCGCCGGTACACAGTGAAGTCGAGGCGCCAGCCGGCCAAGTGCGGAGGCGGGGCGCCGAAGCGCTGAGATTCGACGACCGTTCGTCCCGCGCTTGCGGCGATGCCACGCAGCCGAGACTTTGGCGGGACTGCATTCCCGGATGTCATGAAGTCGGAGTCTCGAGTGCGAGCCGCATGGCTCGCCCAACTTTTCTCTACCGCACTCGCGGATCGCCCGCGTGCGGAGCAGGCCGTCCGCCGCCTGTATGTGGCCGCGGGCTTCGCCGAGCCTCGGCACCTTCTCTGGTACGACTCACCGCACGCTGCGTCCTGGGTCGTCGGCGTCGTGGCCGAGCGATACGACGACAGCTGGTCGCAGCTCTTCACGGCGTACGCTCAGGCTCGGGACGTCAAGCAGAGGGCGGAGCAGACGCGCGAAACGTTAGGCGCCCGGCTAGGCGTCAGCACATGGGACGAGGGGCTCGCGGCCATCGGCGCGCCGCTTGGCACCTCGCTCCAGTTTCCGCCGGACCCGTCGCGCATCCTGTCAGGCCGCTTCATCGACGCGCGCTTCGGGCTGGTGGACGACGTCTCCGCCTTGTTTACGGTTCGAGGGGATGACGACGACCTGCAGCGCGCGGAGGACCATTACTGGGGAGGTAACCGCGGCGCCTTGAACAGCGCGCTCCACTGTCCTACAACGGAGACCATTATCGGTCGCTCGTTCTACAACGAATACTCGTACTCGGCGATGGCCGACGACGAGCATCGCGTCGGGGATCGTGAGGCGCCAGCAATCATGAGCGCAGCCTGGGAAATCGCGCGCTCCGCCGGGCTCTGGTGGCCGTTCCAGAACGCCGTGATCCTGAGCGACCGACCGGCCGAGATCCATGTGAACGAGCGGCACCTGCTGCATCGTGGCGATGGGCCGGCTGTCGCGTTCCGTGATGGTTGGGCGGCGTACGCGTGGAATGGCAAGGCCGTGCCCGAACGATGGGTCATGCAGCCGGAGTCGGTGCCGCCCAAGGAGCTCAAGGGGTTCGACCCGACGTTCCGGAAGTACGTCGAGTCGCGAGTCGGCACGGCTGCGCCGAAAGCGGAGAAGCGCGCGAAACCTTCGACTGGCAAGCCGCTCTTCGAGCGATACCAGGCCGGCGAGCATCAGCAGGTGTGGCGTGAGCTCATGGCGTTAGGCGCGGACGTTCGCACCCAGCCGTACGCCGCGGATGCCGTGGCCGTCGCCTACGAAACGATGCAGCGGGTCCAGGCCAACGTCCGCACGCTCGTTCAGCGACTTCGGGCGATGCGCTACGTGTTCAAGCACGACGCCAGTAGCGGGCCGGCCCCGGAGGTGCGCAAGGCCATTGTTGCCTTCGAGAAGGAGACCGGCGCCGCCCTGCCGCTCTCGTTACGGGCGTTCTACGAAGTCGTGGGCGAGGTCAATCTCATCGGGCACCACGCGTCACTGGCCCCGAAGCACGGTTCGGCGGCACCCGATCCACTCGTCGTCTACGGATTCGATGAAGGCGCCGTGGAGTTCGACGACGACGGCGCGTCCGCCATCACGATCGCCCCTGATGATCTTCACAAAGCCGACACGAGCGGCGGCGACGCCTACGAGATGGCTATCCCCGATCTTCGAGCGGACGGCGAGTTGCTGAACGAACGCCACAACCTGTTCTTCGTGGACTACCTCCGCCTTTGCTTCAGATTCGGCGGGTTCCCAGGCTACGACGGCATGGACCGTGTACCACCGGAGATTGCCACGCTGCGCGAAGGGTTGATCGAGTTCTGAGCGCGATTGTCATCCCGAGCGAGCCGGGTGCCCGCCGAAGGCGGGCAGATGAGTCGAGGGATCTACCATCCGTGTCTCGTGGCTGATCACCAGTACCGCACAGTAGATCCCTCGACTCCCTCATCTGCCCGCTTCGCGGGCACCCGGCTCGGTCGCTCGGGGTGACAACAGCTACACGCCGGCGACGCGGCGCTTGTACTCGGCGAGCGCCGCGTCGAGCCGCGCGTGTGCCGTCGTGTCGCCGGGCACGTTGTGCGACGGATGGATGAACAGCTTCACCCCACGCGCCGCGAGTATCTCGGCGACCGTCGTGATGGTCATCCAGACGACGGTGACGAACGCCATCGTCGAAACCGGCCCGACCTTGTCCTGATGGCCCGTGAGTGGCACCGACGAGTCCCCCGCCGGCACACGGGTATCGATCACGACGTCGGCGAGTTGGAACAACTTCTTCCCTGACGGATGGCGCGGCGCGCTCGTCGCCGCCTGCTCGGCCGAGCCGGTCGCGATGACCCGAAGCCCGAGCTCCTTCGCGCGCAAGGCAACGTCGATGTTCACGTTGTTGATGCCGGTGTGCGAGAAGATCCACAACGTGTCGCGCGGGTCGAACGCGTAGCTCTTCATGATCGCGTTGCCGTACCCTTCCGCCCGCTCGAGGAAGAGGAACTGGTGGATTCCCATCTCCCCCGTAATTCGCGTGAAGAACGTGAGCGGGAGCTCGACGATGGGGTGAAACCCGACGAAGCCGCCAATGCGCGGGTACATCTCCTCCACCGGGATCGTCGCGTGTCCACACCCGAACGTGTGCACCCAGCGCTCGGCGGCAATGGAGTCCGCCATGATCTCTGCCGCCTGACGGATGGCAGGAAGTTGCGTCCGCTCGATGTCATCGATCACGCTTCGAGCGTTGGAGAGCCACGTAAGAGCAAGCATGCGGTATTGCGTTCAGGGCTCGGTGGCCGGCCGAGTGGCAAGCCGTGACGTCGTCACCGTGACCAACAATGCGAGCAGGATCAGGGCGACCGGGACGATGAGGAACGAACCGCGCAGTCCGTAGGATGCGCCTAACACGCCGGTCGTGTACGGCAGGATCATGCCGCCGGTCAGCGCGATCACGATCACGATGCTGAATGCCGTGCCCGACAGCTGAGCGTATCGATCGCCAACGAAACCCAGCACCACGGGGAATGACGCCGCGAATCCGCAGCCGAGGAGAAACACGCCCACCGCGGCCAGCGACGCGCTGCGTGTCAGAATGAGCAGTAGCGCTCCGGCGAACGCGATCGACAGACATCCCAACAACACCCGCGCAGGCGCAACGCGCCGCACCGCCGAGCTGAGCCCGAGACGACCGAGCATCATGCCGAACCAGTACAAGGAGAGGTACACGAGCGCGCGCCGATCGGGGATCTGGAGCTCGTCCTTGAAGAACGTCGCCGTCCACCCGCCCACCGTGATCTCCATCCCGCTCGCGAGAAAGAGCATCAACCCCATGAGGAGCAGGGCGGGGTCGCGCAGGAGCCCCTGTGCGGCGACGAGTGGGAAGCCTTGCGGTTGCTTCGGCGCAGGGAAGGTGGTGAGCGCCGTGAGCCCGAGCGGGATGACCACCAGGGCGCCGACCGCCGCAATGATCGTCGAGTACGAGAACGTGCCAAGCAGGCTGCCGAGAGCGAACGGCACGCCCACGGCGCCGACGCCGAAAAACACACCAAGCAGGCTGAGTCCGGAAGTGCGTTCTTCACTGCTGATGTCGGCGACCAGCGCGCTCGTCCCGCCGTTGATGATCCCGCCGCCGAACCCGATCAGCGCGACGGCGACGCGAAGTGATGCCATCGATGGCGCGAAGGCGATTCCCTCGAGACCGACGACGATGAGCCCGATCGCGAGCAGCAGCATCCCCTTGTAGCCGTTGCGGTCTACAATGGGGCCGAACACGAGCGACCCGACAAGGATCCCGAACGTCAGGAGCAGGAACAGCGATCCCGCGGCGGCGGTGTCGATCCCGAAACGCTCGATCACGGACGGAAGGACGGCACCGAGCGTCGTGAGCACGATGCCGAACGACAGCATGCCGAGACAGGCAATCGCGAACAGCGTCCGCCGGTTGATCATGGGTCCTGGAGAGCGAGGCATGCCGCGCCGTACAATCCCGCATCGCCGCCGAGCGCGCTCGCGACGAACCGGACCTGTTCCATGGAGATTGGTTGCCCCCATCGGCGGGCTTCAGCGTAGATGCGATCGAGGAACCGCACGGCCGGCCCGAACACACCGCCGCCGAAGATGATGGTTTCCGGATTGAACAGGCTCACGAGATTCGCGGCGGCCATCCCCCAGAATTCGATGGCCTCGTCCAGCGTCCGTCGAGCGACGTCGTCACCGCGGTCGTAGGCGTCGAACAGCCGGGCCGTCGAGAGCTCGCGCCCCCCGACGGATCGAAGCTCGCCAGCGTACGCGGGCGACGTCTCGACGAGCCTCCGGGCCACGCTCGTTAGGCCCGGCCCCGACGCGTGGGACTCGAAGCACCCACAGCCGACGTACGGATCGCGGAACGGCCGGTCCAGCGCCATCCAGCCAATGGCGCCGGCAATGTCCGCGTGCCCGCGCAGCACGCTTCCGTTCACGAGGATCCCCGCACCGATGCCGGTCCCTACCGCGAGGAAGATCGCGTCGCGCGCGCCACGAGCTGCGCCCCGCCATGTCTCGCCGAGGATGTACGCGGCTCGATCGCTGTCGACGACGACACGCGTGCCGTCGCCGAGCGCGCGGCACAACTCAGCCCGGAGCGGATAGTCATCCCATTCTGGAATGTTCGGCGCCCACACTGTGCCCCGGTCCGCGCGGTAGATGCCCGGAACGGCAATCCCGACTGCGGAGGGCTCTGAATCACCGCCCGCGCGCGCTGCAGCGCGCATCGCGATGCACTGCTCGACGATGAGCGCCGCGACGTCGGCACCACCTCGGCCACCTAACAACGCGTGATCGCGCGCTCCGATCTCCCCCGCGGCGGCGACAACGGCGGAGGCGATCTTCGTCCCTCCGAGGTCGATGGCAATGACACTCACGGCAGTCGGCGCACTCCGCTCGGCGAAAACCGCGCGGAAGATGCCGCTGACTGCCGTGAGTCGCCAGCCCTGACGCGGCGATGCTACGCAGCTACGCGTTCACGCCGCGACATGAGCTCCAGGCTTCGGACGAGCATGTGCGAGGTGTAGCGCCGCCGTATTCGTTCGCTCCGCGATCACACCGGCCAGGTAGTCGGCGTCTCGGCCGACACCATGAACCATGGGCGACGACATCGCGTACAGCCAATGCAGGCCCACGAAGTAGAATCCCGGCTCTCCGCGTACGACGCCGCGGTCGTGCTGGGGATCCCCGCCGTCGTCGAAGACTGGTACCTCGATCCACGAGAAACCCGGGTCATAGCCGGTGCACCAGATGACGTTCGCGGCGTCGACGACTCGGCCGTCCGCGAGCACCGGCCGACCGTCTCGTACGCCGGCCACCCGGTCAATCCGTTCGACGCCGGCGCGGGCCAGGTCGTTAGGCTTCGTGCGGATGAGCGGGGTGACGCCATGGGCTGCCTTGGCGCGAACCTTTCGACCGATGGGCGTCGAGATCGTCAGCACACGGTGGAACAGCACGCGGAACAGCAACCGGCGGAGAATCAGTCGCGCGATCGTGGTGTCGAGCCGGAAGGGAACGGCCCCGACGTCCCGCCCCGCGATCCACGTCGGATGACCCCCACGGACGGTTTCGATCGCGATCTCCGCCCCGGAATTCCCAGCACCGACGATCAACACACCGCCGGGTCGAAGCTGAGCGAGGTTGCGGTACTCGGTCGAATGCATCTGCACGATGCCAGGATCGAGCTCACCCGCGAACGCCGGCACCCGCGGTTTTTGGTATGACCCCATCGCCACGACGACGTGATCCGCCTCGATTCGTAGACCATCGGCCGCGACCAGGTAGCGATCGCCGACCCGCGACACGCTGGTCACCCGCACGCCGGTGCGCACCGGCAGCTTGAATCGCTCCGCGTACGCTTCGAGGTAGTCGGCCATCTCATCCTTTCGCGGGAACGCATCCGGCGACCCCGGAAATCGCATCCCGTCGAGCCCGTCGTACTCCGCCGGCGTGAAGAGGCGAAGCGAGTCCCAACGCTTCCTCCAGGCGTCCCCTATCCGCTCGTGTGCGTCGAGGATGACGAACGGAAGTCCTCGCCGCGCCAGGTGGTAGCCAACGGACAGCCCGGTCTGCCCTCCGCCGATGACGACGGTCTCGATGCGTTCGGGTGCATATATACCATTCATGTCCCCTCCGTGCGGTTTTGGTGGCCTTCACGGCCTCGCGCACGGTACGCCCGCGCCAGCCCTTCCGCTTCGGCCAAACTGTGCATCTTCCAGCGCGGAGGGGGATGGGTATTTCTATGTAGGCCGTCGTTGGCGAGGGCCTCCCGACTGGCTTGGCGCGTCTCAGACTAGCCGATTCCGATACGCATACGCCGTTGCCGCGGCCCGCGTCGTTAGTCCGAGCTTCGTGAAGATGTTGCTCACGTGTCGGGCGACGGTCTTTTCGCTCAACGCGAGCGCGTCGGCAATCGCGCGATTCGTCTTCCCCGTAGCGATGAGCGCGAGCACCTCGAGCTCTCGCGACGTCAATCGGCGTGCGCTCGCTTCCCCCGTCCCCTTCCCGGCGGTCGGGCGCGTGAGCTCGGCAACCCGAGCGAGGTCCGTGGCCGCGCCGAGACGCTGGAACGTTCGGCGCGAAGCGTCGATCTCGAGGTCACTCAGGTCGGTGTCACCGATGGCCCGGGACGCCCGTCCGGCGAGGAAGCGCGTGCGAGCGGCCTCGTACGGCGCGTCCAGATCCTGCCAGAGGTCGCATGCTTCGCGTAAAGCGACCAGAGCGGCGTGCGGGTCGCCCTCGGCCAGCAGCACCCCCCCGCGCGCGTGAGCGGAGCACGCCCGCAGGAACGGCGCGTCGAGCGTGTTCGCGATGTCGCTCAGTTCGTCGGCTGCAGCCCGGGCCTCGCCCGTCTCGTTCGCCGCGAGCATGATCTCCACATAAGCGCCGAGCACGCGAGACCGCCCAGCCCGGTCGCTCACCTCCTCGAGGACTCGGCGAATCGCTGTCACCGCCGCTCCAACATCGCCCTGCGCTAGCCGGAGCAGCGCGAGACCTGGCTGCGGCTTACGACTCACCTCGCTCGCCTGGCGGTACGCCTCCTCCGCCTTGGCGAACTCCCCGCGAAGGCGATGCAGCTCGGCGCACTGATAGTGCGCAGCGGCCGCCCCGGGCTTCGGTGGTGGAAGCGTGAGTCGCTCACAGGCCTGCGCCGCTTCCTTGAGTGCCTCCTCCCACGCCCCGTGCAACCGCAGGACCTCCGCTCGGCGCACCAGACACGCCCCGCGGTAAGGGAGCAATTCCGGCTGGCGCTCGCACCATTCCGAGAGCGCCGCCGTCCATTCCTGCGCGCGCCGGAGGTCGAAGATCTCGTGACACGCCTCGATGACGCTACAGTAGACCTCCCCGGCGACGATTGGTGACAGCTCGCCCGCAGTCACGGCCACCATCGTCTCATCGAGGAGTGCGACGCCCTCGGCCACCTTCCCCATCTTGATGAGCGCGCGCCCCATCCCCTGGCGCGCGGCGGCCGTCAGATCCGTGTCGCCGAATCGCCCGCCGATCGTGGCCGCTTCCATGAACGCTGCGTGGGCGCGCGCCGGATCCCCACTTCCGACGGCTCGGATTCCATCCGGGATCAGCAGGTAGCCGTGTGCGACGGTCTCGCGCCCGAGCTCGTCGATGAGTCGTCTGGCTCGCGCGAGCCACCCACTGCCCTGCGCGGCTTGACCCTGTGTGAGCAGCTCGAATCCAACGCGGAACGCGCACAAGGCAGCGTGTTCGGCGTCACCGCGATGCTGGAACTCCTGACAGGCGCGTGACCAGAGCTGCGGGCTGTCGGCTTCGCTGCCCAGCAGGTACGCGCACGTGGCGAGGCGAACGAGGTCTTCGGGATCGAGCGGCTCCTCGCGCTCCGCCGCGAGGAAATGGGCGTGCGCTTCGCGCCATGCCTGTCGTTCGTAACAGGTACGGGCCTGATGCAGCGCATGTTCTGCCGTCATTGATCGCACGGCATGTCTTCCTCACTCGCAGTTCGCCTCACGTGCACCCGCTTCGGCCCGATACGCTGGAGCGACGCGGCGCGCGCCCTATAACCCTGAAGCATACACGTCGGTCGCGCCATGAGTGACGTGGTTGTTGCCGCCATACCGGGGTCGCGGTAACCTGGCAGCGCCCTGCCCTGTTTAACCGTTACGCTCAGGCCGAACCGTGCTCTTTTCAACGTGGTTCCCGCGCCGGACAGTCGAAGCGATGGCTGAGCGCCACAGGCAATGACGGCGCTCCGCCATCTGCTCGCGATCCTGCTCCTGCCGGTCGTCGCGGCGATCGTTGTGCCGCAATGGATCTTGCGTTCGTTCCACGCCGCCGACTCCCGCTGGCCGGCTGACAGCGCGCTCGGCCCCGTCGCTCGCTTGCTGGGCGCCCTGCTCGTTCTGGCTGGCGTCGCGCTCGTTGGCTGGTGCATCGCGCTCTTCGCGCGAGTCGGAAAGGGAACGCTCGCGCCGTGGGACCCGACGTCCCGCCTCGTTGCCGTCGGCCCGTATCGATACACCCGGAACCCGATGATCACGGGGGTGGCCGCGACGCTCGCCGGCCAGGCCCTGCTGTCGGGCTCGCGGTGGCTCGCGTTCTGGTTCCTCACCTTCGTCGTCATCAACCACGGCTACTTCATCCTCTCCGAGGAACCAGGGCTGGAGGCACGGTTCGGCGAGGACTACCGCGCATACAAGCGTGAGGTTCCGCGGTGGATCCCGCGTCCTCCAACTAAGGGGTCAGAGTCCTAACGCATCGTTCTATCGCGGCGTCGTTAGGTCAGAGTTCTCGGGTCGCCCGGTGGGTACTACGATTGTGACGGAAACCGCCGAAACTGCCGGATTGGCCCGCCCGCGGCGTTCGCCTCGCCACGCGAGCAATTACCAGGGGCAAGCCTGAGGAAATGAAGGGGACGGCTCGCCGCGACTGTAGTGTCCCGTAGAGCCGTTCCCCTCCTTCCCATCGTCGCGCCAGCAACTAGATCAGCGGGAGCTTTCTCCGGCTCCTTCCGGAGTTTCAGTCACAATCGTAGTACCCACCTGCTCAAGCCGGGCAAACGCGAAGCCGGTCACTCACGGCCCATGCCTAACGTCATTGGAGAATCGACCTTGGCTCCGCCGACGTCGCCCGATGCGCTGGGAGGTAGGCAGCAATCGCCGCCACGAGCGTCATGAACGCCACTGCGCCGAGCATGACGAGGGGATCGAGCGCGCTGATCCCGAACACCATGGAAGTCAGGAGCCGCGAGAGCGCGATTGCACCCAACAGCCCGATCACCGTCCCGATCGCAGTCACGGTGAGCCCCTCGCGCAGGACCATGCGACGGATCTTCCGCCGATCCGCGCCGAGCGCCATGCGGATTCCGAACTCGCGACCGCGGAGCCGGACGCCATAGGACAGGACACCGAACAACCCTAACGCCGCAAGCGCGAGCGCCACGCCGGCGAACGTCGTCAGCAGTTGGAGCGTGAAGACTCGCTGCGCCTCGCTCCGGCCAATGACATCGCCCAGCTCCGCGGGTTTGTACACGACAAGCTGCGGGTCCAGCGCCGCGAGGGTGCGCCGCACGTCGGCCTGCAGCCCCGCCGTCGATCCACTCGCACGAAGAACCTGCGTCAGCGCCCAGTTGCGGTTCCCGGCGAACTGCCGATGCGCGTGGTATACGTACGGCACCACGTCACCTCGGGCATCGAGCGCCACGTCGCCGACGACACCAATGACCTCGGCCGTCCGGCCACCCGCGCGAATCCGCTCCCCGACCGCCCGAACGCCTGGGAAAAGCAGGTCGGCGGCCCGGCGGCTCACGACCATCCGGAGCGGCGCGGTCGCGTCATCTCGAGTGTCGAACAGGCGGCCCTCCACAAGCGGGATTCCGACGGCCGCGAAGTAGTCCCCGGCCACCACGCGCTGCTGCGCTTGCATGGCGCCGCGTTCTGTATTCACGAGCGGACCCGACATCGCCCGCGTGCCCCACACGTGGTAGTTCCCGGTCGCCGGCAATCGAGAGACGCCAGCCGCCGCACTCACACCTCGAATTTCGGAAAGGCGCGCCGCAACCTCCTCGTAGAACCGAGCCCGCGCCGTGGAGTCGTAGCGCGCGTCGGGAAGGTGCAGCTCGAACGTCAGCACGCCCGATGTCTTCAGGCCAAGATTTACGTCGCGAAGGTTCTTGAGACTCAAGATGAGCAGGCCCGCACCAACCAGCAGCACGAACGCGAGCGCCACCTGCGACACCACGAGCCATTCGCGGAGCCGCATCTGCGAGCCAGTGCTCGTCGACGAGCGGGTTTCGACCCGCAGGACGTCGCCCGGATCCGCCTTCGCCGCGCGGAACGCGGGGGCGAGCCCGAATCCGATGGCACTGAGTGTGGCGATGACGACCGAGAACGCAAGCAATCGCGGCGCCAGCGTCAGCTCCGACAATCGCGGGATGGAGTCGGCACCGAGCGCCACGATCGCCGACATGGCGAAGCGAGCCACGATGACCCCGACGATGGCGCCGGCAAGCGCGAGCGTCACGCTTTCGATCAACGTCTGCCGCACCAGGCGCGTCCGCTCCGCGCCAAGCGCCGACCGCAGCGCAAACTCGCGAGCCCGGTCCGAACCGCGCACCAGCAGCAGGTTGGCGATGTTCACGCAGACCAGGACGAGCACCATCGCCACGGCGCCCAACATGATGCCTAACGCGCGATCGGCCGAGCCGACGACGTCCTCCTTCAGCGGATCGAGTCGAGCGACGGCGTCGCTTGCGTCGGCGTACCGGGCGCCGAGCGTGGCATTGAGCCGGTCGAGCTCCGCCTGTGCGCGCGTGATCGACACGCCCGGCCGCAGCCTCGCGATCACGGAGAGGTAATGATTCTCGGCGTTGTCCGGATCGCGAGCCGGGCCGAGGTCCAAGGGCACCCAGACGTCCGTGGGCCCCGCGATCGGATCCTCGAACTCGGCCGGCATCACGCCGACGACGGTGTACGGTCGGCCATTCATCGTCAGGCGCTGGCCGATCGCTTCGCGGTCCCCATGAAAGCGCTCTCGCCACAAGCGATCGCTCAGCACGACGAGCAATTCCCCATTCTCCTCGTCCGGCTGAAAGCCGCGGCCCAGTTTCGGCGGCACGCGAACGACGTCGAAGTACCCAGAGGTGACGGGCAACACGCGAATCCGCCGGACATCGTCGCCCTCGCCGATGTCTCCGCCGGTCTCGCTGTACGTGTAGAGTGCCGCCACGGCATCGAACGCGCCCAATTCGCGGCGGTAGTCCACGAAATGAACCGGCGTTACGAACTGCCGGTCCGCGGGATACGCGGAGTCGGCCTGATAGAGCCGTGCCAGCTGGCCGGGCTCCTGGAAAGGCAGCGGTTGCAACAGGACCGCGTCCACTGCGCTGAAGACCGCCGTCGTACCGCCGATGCCAACGGCCAGCGTGAGGATCGCGACGGTTGCGAACCCGGGATTGTGCGCCAGCGTCCGAACGGCGAAGCCGAAGTCGCGGCCGATATCGTGGAACGTGCGCGTCCCGCGGGCGTCGCGCGCGTCCTCCTTTACACGCTCGATACCGCCGAGCGCGATGAGACTCTGGCGGCGCGCGTCGCTTGCCGTGTAGCCGGCGCGCTCGAGCTGCTCCGCCTCCATCGTCGCGTGGAACGCGAGCTCCTCGTCGAGCTCGCGCTCGTCGCGTCGACGGAAGACGATGGATCGGAGGCGTTCGAAGAGGTCGGTTAGGCCGCTCATCGCCGGCCTCCGTCGGTTGCCAGGCGAGCACCCATGACCCAGTTCACCGCGTCGGACATGCGCTGCCAACTCGTCTGCTCGACCCCGAGCTGTTTCCGCCCGGCCGGCGTGAGCTCGTAATACCGAGCCCGGCGCCCGTTCTCGGTCACGCGCCAAGAGGTGGTGAGCCACCCCCGCCGCTTCATGCGGATGAGCGCGGGGTAGAGCGACCCCTGGCTCACGAGGAAGACGTCCTTCGACATCTGCTGGATGCGCTGCGCTATCCCCCACCCATGCATGGGTTCGAGGGACAGCGTCTTGAGCACCATCATTTCGAGCGTACCCTGGAGCAGCTCGCCAGGCTCGCCGGCCATTGCGTGTCTCCTTCAGATTGTCTGAAGGTAAGACAGGCGGACGTCCAAAAAGGTTCGACCGTTGGATCCCGGCCTTGTCGTGTCTTGCTCCGCGTGACGAGGACGCTTCGGCGAGCGATACGCTTGAGAGGGGTGAGTACAACGATTGGAACGGGAACTCCGGAAAAGGCCGAAGACTGCTGAACCTCAAGCTTGCTGTCGCCATCGGACCTGCGACGCTGAGGACACTGAAGAACCGAACGCTGACGACACTGAGAAGCAGTTCTCTGCGTCTTCAGCGTTCGCTGTTGCAGCGTCTTCAGCGTTCCGTCCGATGGCGCGATGGGGTCAATGGGGTCAGCCTTATTGAAACAGATCTTTCAACAACTCTGACCCTTTGAAATTGATCCGGCTTCTTCCGG
>Ga0075431_100004626_pt1 | contig 13512 bp, 9 predicted proteins | sample RhiMetdeltSRZDD5_FD_75297 | JGI IMG/M metagenome (GOLD analysis project Ga0075431, IMG submission 75297) | Populus rhizosphere microbial communities from Tennessee, USA - Rhizosphere MetaG P. deltoides SRZDD5 | ecosystem: Host-associated > Plants > Roots > Rhizosphere > Soil | place: USA... | reverse complement strand
TTGTCGGTGGCGCAAGCGTCGGCGCGGCCATCGCGACCGACGTGATGAGTCTGATCCTCGTCGAGCACGGCACCCACGAGCAGAAGCAGCGCTGGTGCCCGGGGATCGTCGCCGGCGAGGTGATCCAGGCGCTCGGTCTCACCGAGCCCGGCAGCGGCAGCGACGTGAGCAGCATCCAGACGCGCGCGCGGCGCGACGGCGATCACTTCGTGCTGAGCGGCAACAAGTGCTACATGAGCAGCGGGTCGAAGGCGGACCTGATCTTTGCGGTGGCGCGCACCGACGACGACGTGGCGAAGGGACGCGGCGCCATGACGATCTTCCTCGTGGACGCCAGGACGCCGGGGGTCAAGCTGGCGCGCATGGATACGCTCGGTATGCGCGCCTCCGGCATCGGCGAGTGCTTCTTCGACGACGTCCGCGTGCCCGCCGACTGCATGCTCGGTGCCGAAGGTGGCGCGCTGCGCAACGTGCTCAAGGGCACCTTCACGCTCGACCGGACGCTGATCGCGACCCGCGCCCAGGCCGTTGCCGAGCTCGCCTTCGAGCTGACGCTCGACTACGTGAAGAATCGCAAGGTCTTCGGGCAGACGGTATTCGAGTTCCAGAACACGCAGTTCAAGCTCGCCGAGATGAAGGCCGATCTCGTCGCGGGCGCGGCATTTCGCGACAGCCTGCTGCGCTCGCTGGTGGACGGCACTCTCGACGTCCTGACCGCCACCACCGCCAAGCTCTGGTTCACCGAGATGGAGTACCGGCTGGTGGACACCTGCCTGCAGCTGCACGGCGGCTTCGGCTACATGTCCGCCAGCCCGATCTCGCGCATCTACACGTATGCGCGCGTCGAGCCCATCTACGGCGGGACCTCCGAGATCCAGAAGGTCAACATCGCGAAGTCACTGCGCTGACGTCCGGGGACGCCCCATGCAATCGCCGTTCTCAGAGGAACACGACCAGTACCGCCGGGCGTTGCGGCGCTTCCTCGATGCGGAGCTCGAGCCGAACATCGAGAAGTTCGTCGAGGCGGGAGGTCACGACGCCACGCTGTGGAAGAAAGCCGGGGAGGCCGGGCTGCTCGGCGTGACCATCCCGGAGGAATACGGCGGCCCGGGCGGCGACAAGCTCTTCAACGTCATCCAGAGCGAGGAAATGGGGCGGAGCCTTGGCGGGGCGACGGTCGGCTCGTCGATCAGCAGCGACCTGGCCACGTCGCTTCTGGTCGACTATGGCACGCACGAGCAGAAGCTCAGGTGGTGTCCCGGGATACTCGCGGGGGACACCATACAGGCCTTCGCAGTCACCGAGCCGCAGTCCGGGAGCGACTTCACGGCGATGCGCACCCGCGCGGTGCGGCAGGGCGACGAGTGGGTCGTCAACGGCAGCAAGACCTTCATTTCGAACGTGACCAAGGCCGGGCTCATCTATCTCTTCGCCAAGACGAACTCGACGGATCGCGTCACCTGCTTCCTGCTCGATGCGAAATCGCCGGGCATCAGCCGCGCAAAGCTCAAGAGTATGGGGCAGCCCGCGGGTAATGTCGGCGAGCTCTTCCTCGACAACGTCCGGATCCCGCACGATGCGGTGCTGGGCAACGAGAACGAGGGGCTCAAGGTCGCCTTCAACACTTTCTCCGTCGACCGGCTCTGCATCGCGGCGCGCGCACTGTCCGAGGCGGAACTTGCGTTCAGGCTGACGCTCGAGTTCGTCAGGACCCGCGAGTCCTTCGGTCACAAGATCGTCGAGTACCAGAACACTCAGTTCAAGCTCGCCGAGATGAAGACCGCGCTTGAGGTCGCGCGTGCCTTCCACGAGCGCTGCATCTGGGACTACAGGGAAGGCCGCCTCGAGCTCGCGCGCTCGGCGATGGTGAAGCTGCACTCGGCGCAGACGGCGTGCCGGGTGGTCGACGACTGCGTTCAGCTGCACGGCGGTGCCGGCTGGATGGACGCGAGCCCGGTATCGCGGATCTACACCTCGCTCCGTCTGTCGCGGATCTACGCCGGAACCGATGAGATGCAGAAGATCGCCATCGCCCGCACCCTGTAGGGTTCATCACCACCCGGGAAGCGGTCGGCGCGAGACGGTACGCTTCCTGGAACCCGCGTGCGGCGCGGGGTCGAGGCGGGCGAGTCAACCCACGGTCCCGGCGCGCCGCAGCGCATCGATCGCGGCAGGGGCGTAGCCGAGCTCGGCGAGCACGGCATCGGTGTGTTCACCCGCGAGTGGCGGCCGGGACCGCAGCTCGGCGAACCGGCCGTCGACGACGATCGGTGCCTTAAGAAGCTTGAGATCCGGTCGCGCGGGATGGGCGAGACTCTGCAGAAGCCCGAGCGCCGCAAGCTGCGGCTCCTCGAGCGCTTCCTGCAGCGAGTTGACCGGGGCACCCGGCAGCCGATTTTCGCGCAGTTGTTGCAGCGCGTCGGCGGTGGTGCGCTGCCGGCACCAGTCCGCGACGCCCTCGCTCAGCACGGCACCGTTATCGGCGCGGTCGTTGTCCGTCTGGAAGCGCGGGTCGTCGATCCATTCAGGATGACCGACCAGCCGCGCGATCCTGGCGAACATGCCGTCGCCAAGCACCTGCACCACGATCCAGCCGTCGCGGCTCCGGAAGATGTCGCTGGGGCCCGACGACTGCGCGCGGTTCCCGGTACGCGTGCGGTTGCGACCGGTGGCCGCCTGTTCGACGAGGAGCCAGCTCATCGCGGCGTAGCCGCTGGTCATGAGCGACGTCTCGATGCTGTGCCCCTTGCCCGTGCGCTCGCGGTCGAGAAGAGCGCAGGCGATCGCGAAGGCCGAATAGATTCCCGTAGTCACGTCGATGAACGAGCAGAATGAGCGGGTCGGCGTGTCACCGAAGCCGGACATGTAGGCGGCGCCGGACATGACCTGTCCGATGCCGTCGAAGCCCGTCTCGTCCGCCCGCGGCCCGATGCTGGTGAACGCGGAGACGTTGAGATAGATGAGCCGCGGATTGACCTTCGACAGCGTGTCGTAGTCGAGCCGCTGCCGGCGCAGCGTCCCAATCGGTGCGCCGAGCACGGACACGTCCGCCGCGGCGAGCAGCCGGTTCAGGACCTCGCGACCCTCGGCGGACTCGTGGTTGAGGCACATGCTGCGCTTGTTGCTGTGCAGCTGCAGGAAGCCCGCGCCGTCGAGATCGTCGCTGATGCGGAACGGCTCGCGGTCCGGCGAACCGCCCACCGGCTCGATCTTGAGCACGTCGGCGCCCATGTTGGACAGCAGCCACGTCGACGATGGCGCGGCCACGAACTTGCCGAAGTCGAGCACCCGGACGCCCCGCAGTACGTCGAACACGGTCACCTCCCGCGGAAATCCGCCGTCATGCCGCGGCGGCAGTTTTCAGGCTGAACGCCGGATCGACCAGCCGCGCCGGTTCGACGACGTTGCCGGACTCGATCAGGCGCTGCGCGAACTTGAGATCGCGCGGCTCATTTATGCCGGCGGCACCGACCACGCGACCGCCATCGAGATGCAGGAACATGAACTTGTTGCGCGCGGGATCGCCGCGCGTCACGTAGGTCTCCGTGTCGAACCGCCCGGTCGTCTGGATCTTCAGGTCGTACTGGTCTGACCACATGTACGGCGTCTGCCGGTAGGGCTCGTTCGCGCCCAGGACATTCCTTGCGACGGCAGCGGCCTGGTTCTGCGCGTGCATCCAGTTCTCGCTGCGCATGGTGCGCGCCAGGAACGAGTCCGGATAGCACACGGCGTCGCCCGCCGCGAAAATGCCGGCCGCGCTGGTCGCGCCGAACTCGTCGACGTGGATCCCGTCGGCGCAGGCGATGCCGGCGGCGGAGGCCAGCTCGACGTTCGGGACCACGCCGATGCCGATGACGATGATGTCGGCAGGAAGGCGGCTCCCGTCCTCGAGCGCGAGCGCCGGTGACTCGGGCGCCTGCCCGAGAACGCGCACCCCCAGCCGCAGCTTGACACCCCTGGCTTGGTGATAGGCGGCGAGAAACCCGGATATCGCCGCGGGCAGTCCGCGCGACATGATGCGCGGTGCAAGCTCCGCCACTGTCACGTCGCAGTCCCGCAGCACCGCGCTTGCGGCGACTTCCATGCCGATGACGCCACCACCCAGCAGCACGACGCGGCTGCCCGGCCGCAACCGGCGTCGGAGCTCGATGGCGTCCGCGAGCGTCCGCAGATAGGCGTGGGGCACGAGGCCGGTCTCGACCGCCGGCAGGCGCCTAGCGCGCGCACCCGGCGCGAGGATGAGCTTGTCCCAGGAGATGGTGCTCGCGTCGTCGAGCTCGATCTCCTGCGTGTCCGGCCGGATCGCCGTGACGCGCCTGCCACACAGCAACTCGATGCGCTGTGATTCGTACCAGCCGTCGGGGCGGAGGCCGATGTTGGCGGGCGCGCGCAGCGCGATGTCGCCCGGCAGATGCTCGGCCACCAGCGATTCGAATTCGTCGTGCACGAGCACCGCCTTCGACAGCGGCGGCCGGTCGTAGGGCAGCGGTCGCTCCTCGCCAACGAGCAGCACGCGCCCGTCGAATCCGGCATCGCGCAGCGTTCCGGCCGCGGTCACACCCGCCACACCCGCGCCGATGATGACGATGGTTTCAGGACGCGACATCTGCATGGCCCCGTTATGAGGCAACGGCGCGGCGCTCGCGCCGCTGGGGCAGCCGATTCCAGTCGACCGAAGGGACCGTCGTTCCGAGCGTGAGCTCCGCCAGGGCGCGCGGCGTGTAACGGCTCTCGAGGCTCCCGTGCAGGAACGGCGCCTTGCGGCGGAACTCGACCAGCCCAAAGACGAGCGCGAAGCTCGTGAACGCCGTGGCCACGGGATCGCCGCCCGCAGGGACCAGCGAGCTGAACGCCGCACAGAGCGCGGTGAACGACTGCTTCCAGCACCGCTCGGTCAGGCGGCGGATGCCCTCGCGGTCCTGGTCGATCATCTCGCGATGCATCAGCTTGAAGAAGTTCTCGTTTTCCAGCAGGTCCGACGCCAGGTCGACGAAGAAATCGAACACCCGCTGCGCGTCGCTCGCGCCGGACGCCGAGTAGGTCGCCAGCGCGCGCTCGGCGCGGGGCGCGAAAGTCGCGAGGCAGGCCTCGAGATAGAGGTTCGCCTTGTCGCCGAAGTAATGATAGACAGTAGGCAGTGTCACGCCCGCGTGGCTCGCAATAGCCCGCATCGTCGTCGCCTCGTATCCGGAGGCGGCAAACCGCTGTACGGCCACCTTGAGCAGCCGATCGCGGACCGGTGAGCTGTTCACGATCGCACCTCCCGTCGTCGCGGGACTCAAGCCAGCGCGCCGCATGAGCGTAAGCCTCCGATCTCGTCGGGTGTGAAGCCAAACGACCGCAGCACCAGCTCCGAGTGCTCGCCAGGGCGGGGCGGCGGGTCGCACGGAGCCGCGACCGAGCGCGAGAATCGCGGCGCAGGCGCGGGGTGTTTCACACCGCGGGATTCGCGGAACGCGCCGCGTGCGATCGCATGCGGATGTCGCGCAGCTTCCTCGGGCGACAGCACGGGTGTCACGCACGCGTCGCTGTCCCGGAACACGCGCGACCATTCCTCGCGGCTGCGTGACCGGAAGATCCCGGCGAACTGCCGCTTCATCTGCGGCCAGCTCGCGCGGTCCATCTGCGGCGGTATCTCCGCCGGATCGATGCCCAGCCCCTTCAGGAGCAGCGCATAGAACTGCGGCTCGATCGCGCCCACGGCCATGTGCCCGCCATCGCTCGTCTCGTATACCTCGTAGAAGGGCGCCCCGGAATCGAGCAGATTGGTGCCGCGCTCGTCGCGCCACCAGCCCATCGCCTTCCAGGCGTAGATCGAGGTCGCGAGCAGGGCCGCGCCCTCGACCATCGCCGCGTCCACCACCTGGCCGTGGCCGGTGCGGGCTCGCTCGAGGAAGGCACAGGTCATGCCGTAGGCGAGCAACATGCCGCCGCCGCCCATGTCCGCCACCAGGTTGAGCGGCGCGCTCGGGCGTTCCCCGGCCCTGCCGAACATGTAGAGGCTGCCGGACATCGCAAGGTAGTTGATGTCATGCCCGGCGAGCTCGCGCAAGGGTCCGTCCTGTCCCCAGCCTGTCATCCGGCCATACACGAGCGCAGGATTGACGGCGAGGCAGTGATCGGGCCCGAGCCCGAGCCTCTCCATCACGCCCGGGCGGAATCCCTCGATCAGACCGTCGACCTGCGTGCAGAGACGCAGCACCGCCTTCACGGCTTCCGGCTTCTTGAGATCCAGCGCCAGTGACTTGCGCCCGCGCGCGGAGATGTCGAGCCGCACGTCGCCGTCGATCGGGCGCGAGCTGCCGCTCGCGCGATCGATGCGGATGATCTCGGCGCCCTGGTCGGCGAGCATCATTGCGCAGAATGGGCCCGGGCCGATCCCGGCCACCTCGAGTATCCGATAACCCGACAACGGTCCCATCTGACAGCTCCGACGTCCACGGCCCGCCCCGCTCGGGTGCATGGCCGGAGCGAGTTAGCATGCATGCAAATCAAGTGTTGACGTATATATCAAACGATATAGACTCTGTACAGGCCCAAGTTCGGCAGGAGGGCGCGCCGATGGCGGACCAGGCGATACGTGACCGGAAGCTTGTGCACATCGATCAGCCGAAGGGCCGGTTCCGGGTGCATCGGGATGCCTTTCGCTCCGCGGAGATCTTTGCGGTCGAGAAGGAACTGATCTTCGCTAAGTGCTGGCTGTACCTGGGGCACGTGTCAGAGCTTCGAAACAAGGGCGACTATCTCGCGCGAACGGTCGGCGGGCGCGACCTGATCTTCATCCGCTCGCGCGCTGGCGAGCTCGTCGCGGTGTTCAACACCTGCGCCCATCGCGGCGCGCGCGTGTGCCGCGAGAAACGCGGCAACGCGAAGAATTTCTCCTGCCCCTATCACGGCTGGGTCTACAACACCGAAGGCAAGCTGCTGTCGATGAATGCCGAGCGCGGCTTCCCGCAGGACATCAACGCCGACGGCTCGCTCAACCTGCGGCGTGTCCCGCGCCTGGAGGAATACCGAGGATTCTATTTCGTCAGCTTCGATCCGGACGCGATCAGCCTGTCGGCCTACCTCGCGGACGCCAAGGGTTTCCTCGACGTGATGTGCGACCAGGCGGAAGGCGAAATCGAGGTGCTCCCCGGCGAGCACGCGTACTCGATAGGCGCCAACTACAAGCTGCTCTGCGAGAACAGCTACGACGGCTATCACCTGCTGCCGACGCATATCAGCTACCTGGAGTTCCTCGACGAGCGGAACCAGGCGTCCGGAGCCGACAGCGCCGTCGCATTCATGCTCAAGCAGTACGCCAAACAGGGACGAGCCCGCGGGCTTGGGCACGGTCATGCCGCGCTCGAGTCATGGGTGCCGACCGGTCGACCGGTCGCGCAGTGGGTTCCAGCGTGGGGACCAGAGATCAAGCAGGAGATCGAGGCGACACGGGCCCGGCTCGAGCAGAAGTTCGGCAAAGAGCGCGCGGAGCTGATCGCCGACGTTCAGAAGAACATGGTGATCTTTCCGAACCTGGTCATCAACGACAACGTCGGCTTCACGCTGCGCGTCATCGAGCCGACCGGGCCGTCCAGCATGCGCGTGAACGCGTGGGCCTTTGCTCCCGTGAGCGAGTCGCCGCGGCTGCGCGCGCTTCGGCTGGACAACTTCGTCAGCTTCCTCGGACCTGCCGGGTTCGGCTCCGCCGACGACGTGGAGATGCTCGAGCTGTGTCAGCGTGGGCTCGACCACGCGCCGCTCGAGTGGAATGAGCTGTCGAAGGGCATGAACGGCGAGGGCGATCCGCGCACTCAGGAGTGCGGGCCGGACGACGAGGGCCAGATGCGCGCGTACTGGGCGCAGTGGGACCTCATGATGCGCGGCGCGTCCGCGTTCAGCGGCAGCTAGGAGACGCCCCGCATGAGCGAGCTGCTGCAGTCCCGCGCGGCGATCGAGGAGTTCCTGTACAGGGAGGCGGAGCTGCTCGACGACTGGCGGCTGCCCGAATGGGCGGAGCTCTTCACCGACGACGCGCGCTACGACATTGCTTCGCTCGACTCCGAGGATCCCGCCAAGGCTGATCCGGCCACCTCGCTCTTCGTCCTGGCGGACGACAAGACGAGGATCGTGAGCCGCGCCAAGCGGCTGATGAAGAAGACCGCGCACGCCGAGTACCCACACTCGAAGACTCGCCACATCACCGGAAATGTCCGGCTGGGCGAGATCCAGGGCAACGAGCGCGCGGTGCGCGCCAATTTCGTCGTCTACCGCACCAAGGGCGACAAGACCGTCCAGTACATGGGCGAGGCGCATTACCTGCTGGTGGCGAACGACGGCGCGATCCGAATCCGTCGCAAGCGATGCAATCTCGATCTCAATACCCTTGCCGACCAGGGGCGGCTCACGATCATCCTCTGACCGAGTCCGCAACCGCGTCGCGCGATAGTCACACTCCCGCGGAGTAACCCGACATGGCAGCCAGTTTTCGTTATCGCAAGCTCGGATACGTGGCGCTGAACGTGACCGATGTTGCGCGGACCACCGAGTTCGCGACGCGAACCTTCGCGCTCGAGGACACCGGGCAGGGACCGTCGGGCGAGCAGTTCCTCAGCTGTGGCCCGCAGCATCACGATCTGGTCCTGTACCAGAACAAGGAACCCGGTGTGGTTCGTGGTGCGTGGGAGCTCGAGTCGCCGGACGACGTGGAGCGTGCCTTCGCCCACTACGAGGCGCTCGGTCTCAAGCCCGGTTGGCTTGCGCAGGAGGAAAAGGACGTGCTCGGCCTCGGCGTGTGGCCGGCGTTCCGCGTGCGCGAGCCGACCGTGGGGCTCTGCTTCGAGTACTACGCGAAGATCATGATCCGGGCCCGGGCACGGCCGACGCAGGTCACGAGCTTCCGTCACATCGGTCACTTCGGCGTCAACGTGCCGAACGTACGCGAGGCGACGGAGTACGCGATCGCGAACATGGGCTTCCTGGCGTCGGACATCCTCGGGAACTACATCGGCACGCTGCTGCGGGCCTTCCCGAATCCGAATCACCACTCGTTCGCTTATCTGCCGGCAAAGGACGGCAAGAAGCAGTTGAACCACGTGGCGTTCATGGTCGAGAGCATCGACGACATCGGCAAGCTCTTCAACCGCATCGAGGCGCACGGCGTCAAGCGCGCGTTCGGGATCGGGCGGCACCCGACCTCGGAGAGCATCCATCTCTACATCTTCGATCCGGACTCGATGGTCTGGGAGTACACGCTCGGTATGGAGCAGTTCCCGGAGACGGGCGCGCGCGAGGCGCGTTTCATGTCGGCGGCGCCGGAGGACTACGACCTCTGGGGTGCGGTGCCGAAGCCGGGGTTCGGCGGCTCGGGCAACGTCGTGACCCACGACGCGCCTGTCATGAAGATCGCCTGAGTCGGCTGCGGATCAATGCGGAAACCCGTGAACGTCATCGACTTCCACTCGCACATCGTGCCGGGCCGGTACCCCGAGCGCCCGGCCTCGTGCACCGAGCCGAACTGGCCGGCGATGGAGAAGATCGACGATCAGCACTCGCGGATGATGATCGCCGGGCGCCAGTTCCGGGTGTTCGAGAGCTTCTACTGGAACGCCGACGAGCGGATCGCCCGGCTCGACGAGGAGGGCATAGACGTCCAGGTCATCTCGCCGCTGCCCGAGCTGCTGTCGTACTGGCTCGCGCCCGATGCGGCCGAAGCGATCACCGACTTCATGAACCAGTTCGTCCGCGACATGGTCGGCAAGGCGCCGACGCGGTTCGCGGGCATGGGGAGCGTGGCGCTGCAGGACCCGGAGCGCGCGGTGCGCCAGCTGGGCGAGATGAAGTATGCGCTGGGCTTGAAGGGCGTGCATGTCGGGAGCCACGTCAACGGCGTCTCGATCGCCGACGAGCGGTTCTACCCGTTTCTCGAGGCCGCCGAGTCGCTGGAGCTGTTCGTGTTCGTCCACGGGATCAAGCCCGGCGGTGCTGCGCTGATGCTCGGTCCGTCGCTGATGCCGGCGGTGCTCGGCGTGCCACACGAGAACGCGGTCGCGATCAGCTCTTTCATCATGACGGACATCCTGGGGCGGTTCCCCCGTCTCAAGCTGGTCTTCAGCCACGGCGGCGGCACCATCGGCGCCGTGATCGACCGCTTCACCGCGGTCTGGAAGGAATTCGAGCCGATGCGGCGCGCGGTTGCGATCTCGCCCGAGGATTACCTGCGTCGCTTCCATTACGACACCGTGGTCTTCGGCGCCGACTACCTGGCGTACCTGGCGAAGAAGGTCGGCGCGAGCCAGCTGGTGGCCGGCACCGACGGGCCGGTGGACTTCGGTCAGCCGCGGGTCGCGGATCTGCTCGGGGCGGCCGGCGTGCCGCATGCGGACCGCGAGCGCATCGCGCATGTGAACGCCGAGCGGCTGCTCGGAAGCGGATAGACGACGAACGTCGCCAGGAACAGCGCCCGGCGCTTAGGAGAACGCAGTGAGCAGGAAATCGGTCGCCCTCGACGACAAGTACACGCAGCAGGCCGGCGATGTATACCTGTCGTCGATCCAGGCGCTCGTGCGTCTGCCATTGATGCAGCGGCTGCGCGATGTCGCCGCGGGACTCAACACCGCGGGATTCATCACCGGCTACCGCGGTTCGCCGATCGGTACCTACGACTTCGCGCTGTGGGCCGCGCGCAAGCACCTCGAGACGAACCACATCCGCTTCGTGCCGGCGGTCAACGAGGAGCTCGCGGCCGCCGCGATCAAGGGCACGCAGTGGCTCGATCGCTACGACAAGGCCCGCTACGACGGTGTGTTCTCCATCTGGTATGGCAAGCACCTGGGTGTCGAGCGCGCCTGCGAGGCGCTCAAGATCGGCAACTACGACGGCTCGAGCCGCCACGGCGGGGTCCTGGTCGTCGGCGCCGACGACATGGGCGGTAAGTCCTCGGTCACGGCCGCGGAGTCCGATCACGTCTTCATCGCCGGCATGCTGCCGGTGCTCGCGCCGACGGACACGCAGGAGTACCTCGACTTCGGCCTGCTCGGCATAGCGCTCTCGCGCTTCTCGGGGCTCTGGGTCGGGTTCAAGGCGGTCACCGACACCATCGAGCTCACGCGCACGATCGACGCGGATCTGAACCGTGTCCGGATCATCCTGCCGCAGGACGTGGATATGCCCCCGGGCGGCCTCAATTCGCGCCGGGGTGACTTCTTCCCGCTGCCGATGGAGCGCCGGCTGGTCGACTTCAAGTTGCCGGCGGCCAGGGCCTTTGCGCGCGTCAATGGGCTTGACCGGGTGGTGTTCGATGGCGAGTGGCGGGGGCTCGGAATCGTCACCTCCGGCAAGGCGTACCTCGACACGCGCGAGGCACTGCGCGAGCTCGGCATCGACGAGGCGCGCGCCCGCGCGCTGGGCATCCGGCTCTACAAGGTCGGCATGGTCTGGCCGCTCGACACCGAGTCCGCGCTCGCGTTCGGCCGCGGGCACCGGGAGCTGCTGGTGATCGAGGAAAAGCGCCCGATCATCGAGGAGCAGCTCACGCACGCCTTCTACCACGCGCCCGCCGATGAGCGGCCGCGCATCACCGGCAAGACCGATGAGCTCGGCAAGACTCTCAAGCCCGCACACGGCGAGCTGTCGGTAAACCTCGCGGTCGATATTCTCGCGAGGCGCATCGAGGCGCTCGGGCTCGCGGACGGCGCGCTCGCGGAACGTATCGCGGCGCTTCGCGGCCAGCGGGCAAAGGTTGTGCCGCTGCCGGCGAGCAATCTCATTCGCACGGCGTATTTCTGCTCCGGATGCCCGCACAACACCTCGACCCGGACCATCGAGGGCAGCATGGCGTTCACGGGCGTCGGCTGCTACGGCCTCGTGCCGATGCTGATGCCGGACCGCAAGACCGAGTGGGCAGCACAGATGGGCGCCGAGGGCGCGCTATGGGTAGGGCTGCAGTCGTTCGTCGACGTGCCGCACGCCTTCCAGAACCTCGGCGACGGAACGTACTTCCATTCGGGGATCCTCGCGGTGCGACAGGCCGTCGCCGTCAAGGCCAACATCACCTACAAGATGCTCTACAACGACGCGGTCGCGATGACAGGCGGGCAGCCGATCGACGGCCAGCTCTCCGTCGAGGACATGGCGAACCAGCTGTACTGGGAAGGCGTCCGTCCAATCGTGATCGTGACCGACGAGCCGGAGAAGTACCCCGCTACCGTGAGCTGGCCGAAGGGCACGACCATCCGTCACCGCAAGGAGCTCGAGCTGGTCCAGAAGGAGCTCCAGCAGGTCAAGGGCGTCTCCGCGATCATCTACGATCAGACCTGCGCGGCGGAGAAGCGCCGGCGCCGCAAGCGGGGCCAGTTCCCGAATCCGCCGAAGCGGGTGTTCGTCAACCAGGAGGTGTGTGAGGGCTGCGGCGACTGCAACAAGAAGTCGAACTGCGTGAGCGTCCAGCCGCTGGACACGGAGTTCGGGCGCAAGCGCAAGATCGACCAGTCGAACTGCAACAAGGACTACAGCTGTCTGGACGGGTTCTGCCCGTCGTTCGTCACGGTGCACGGCGGTGCACCGCGCAAAGGGGAGGCGGCCAACTCGGCGGACGAGCTCGCGGGAATCTTCACCGACCTGCCGACGCCTGCCATGGCGCCGCTCCAGGACGCCTACAACGTGCTCATCACCGGAATCGGGGGCACCGGTGTGCTCACCGTCGGCGCGATCCTCGGCATGGCCGCGCATCTCGACGGCAAGGCCTGCAGCGTCATGGACATCACGGGGATGGCGCAGAAGGGCGGTGCCGTGGTCACGCACCTGCGCTTCGGCGCGTCACGTGACAAGCTGTTCGCGACCCGGCTGTGGGAGAACTCGGCCGATCTCGTGATCGGTTGCGACCTGGTTGTCACGGCGAGCCAGGCGACGCTCGATCTGGTACGGGACGATTCGGCACGCATCGTGGTCAACGACGACGTGGTGCCGACCGCGCAGTTCCAGTCGAACCAGGCCATCGATCTGAGCCAGCACCGCCTGCTCGGCGTGCTGGCGCAACGCGTGGCGCGCGAGCGGATTTCCGCGGTCCCGGCCACGTCTTCGGCGGTCCGCCTGATGGGCGACAGCATCGCGACCAACGTCTTCATGCTCGGCTATGCGATCCAGAAGGGACTGATGCCGATCGGGGTCCAGGCGGTCGAGCAGGCGATCGGGCTGAACGGCGTCGCGATCGAACAGAACCTGCACGCGCTCAACTGGGGCCGGCTCGCGGCCCACGATGCCCGGCGTTTCGAAGGTCTCCTGGCCGGTGCCTCGGGCGGCCAGTCCGGGGAGGAGCCGCTATCGCAGACGCTCGAGCAGCTGATCGCGCGCCGCACCCGCCACTTGACCGACTACCAGGATGCGGCCTACGCACGGGAGTATGCCGAGTACGTCGACAGGGTCCGGCAGCTGGAGAGTGCCCGCATCCCGGGTTCGACCACGATCACGAACGCGGTGGCCTTCTCGCTCGCGAAGCTGATGAGCTACAAGGACGAGTACGAGGTCGCCCGG
>Ga0075431_100004624_pt1 | contig 13512 bp, 12 predicted proteins | sample RhiMetdeltSRZDD5_FD_75297 | JGI IMG/M metagenome (GOLD analysis project Ga0075431, IMG submission 75297) | Populus rhizosphere microbial communities from Tennessee, USA - Rhizosphere MetaG P. deltoides SRZDD5 | ecosystem: Host-associated > Plants > Roots > Rhizosphere > Soil | place: USA... | reverse complement strand
ATCCAAACCAGCCGTATCAGGCAGGAAAAGACGGCCGACTATCTCGTAGGGACCGGATTCAGTGAGATATTTACAAACTCCATTACCAATGCAGCCTATTTTGAGGATGGGGAACTGGCCACAGGAGTGAAGTTGCTGAACAACCTGAGCGCCGTTCATAATATGATGAGGCCGTCGATGCTCGAAACCGGACTTGAGTCGGTTGCATATAATCTGAACAGGAAGAATAATGACCTGAAGTTTTTCGAGTTTGGGAAAACTTATCGTACAGAAGGCGCAGGCAAATATGTGGAAACGGAACATTTGTGCTTTTTTGTTACAGGCAATAAAGCAGAGGCGACATGGAAGGAGAGAGCCGTTGCTGCAGACATCTATTATCTTAAAGGAATTGTTGAGGCGGTGCTGGCGATATGCGGGATTAAAGATGCTGTGTGGGAAATTTCTTCAGTGAACAAACTGAAAAATTCTCTATCATTGAATATCCGCGGCCAGTTACTTGTTGAGCTGGGGGCTGTAGCTAAGCATGAGTTGAGCAGGTTCGACATAAAGCAGGAAGTTTGTTTTGCAGATATAAACTGGCGGGCCGTTCTTGAACTGACGAAAACCACAGAATTAAAATTCACTCCTTTGCCGAACCAGTTGCCGGTGTATCGCGACCTCGCGATGGTAGTACCGAGAACACTTGCATTCAATACAGTGAACGAGTCGATCAGTAAGATCAAACTGCCGAAGCTAAAAGCGGTCAGGCTGTTTGATGTATTTGAGAGTGAGAAACTTGGTGTTGAAAAGAAATCTCTTGCCATCAATTTCACTTTCCTTGACGATGAAAAAACTTTGACAGACAAAGAAATTGATGGGATGATGAACACGATCATGCTTACCTTGGAACATGAATTGAAAGCGGAGATCCGCAGAGGCTCATAAAACACACGCACATGAGTTCTGAGCAGCTTAAAAGAATTACGGTAAAACTACAGGAGCTCGTAAAGAAGTACGACAATCTCAAAAAGGAAAATGAAAGGCTGAGAGGAGAATTGCTGCCTTCAAAAGAAAGGGAAGTGAGTTTACTTGAGCAGATTGGAAACCTTGAGCAAAGGATCATGGTTTTAAAGGCAGGTGCCGGTAAACTCGATGACGCAGATAAGAAGGAGCTTGACAAAAGACTTCATACTTACCTCAAGGAGATAGACAGGTGTATCAGCATGCTGAGTGAGTAATTCAGACGCGCTTAACGAGACGCAATCTTATTTTTTCTTCGCCCTGGGATAGTTCCAGAAAGTACACACCGTATGGAAGATCATTTAAGCCTTTCCAGGTGATTTCGGGTTCTTCCTGAATGAAGATTGTTTCAAATTGGCTGCAAACGCTGCCTTTGTCATCGCGAAGAACCGCCTTAAGAAGATTGTGAGACGGTGCGAGCAATTCGAAACGCAACGTGTCGATAAACGTTGCAGTTTTTACTTTAGCGATCATAACTGTTAGTCGTTTTAGTTTTCAAAGGATTGAATTGGGTAACTAGAATTATTGGATTAGATAAGGATTGTTAATTATCTGTGAATAAATATAATATAACCTTTTCAAATAAGCAAGCATGGAAGATTCATTAATACCGGTAAATATCGTGGTGGGCGATCGCACCTACAGGGTAAGGATCGAGCCCGCACATGAGGAAATAGTGAGAAAGACCGTAAAGGTGATCAATGATAAGCTGCTCGAATTCAAAACGAACTTTGCCGGGAAGGACATGCAGGACTATATCGCCATGGTGGTGCTTTGGTACGCGACGACAGCCGCCGAAACCGGGGGTACCGTAGACGGGCAGGAGGCAACCGGACAAATGTCTGCCCTGGAAAACCTGCTGGACAGGGCTCTCAGCTGATCAAACTTATTGAAAAACAACGCTAACCCCCGCGGGGTTTTTGTATTTTCGCAAATTATAACATATGAAAGAACAATTTAAAATAGATCAACACAATGGAACCGAACGTAGTGCCTTATATATTAGCGGTCATAGCATTAATCGTTGGAATAATAGCAGGTAAGTTTATTTTTTCAAAAAACACAAAACGACAAGTCGAGGAAGCAGAACAGAGAGCAAATAAAATCATATCAGATGCCCAGTTGCAGGCGGAAACACTAAAAAAGGAAAAGCTACTTGAAGCAAAAGAAAAATTCGTTCAACTAAAGGCGGAACACGACAAGGAAGTACTTGAAAAAAACAGGAGGGTAAGCGAAGGGGAAAACAGGGTAAGGCAGAAGGAGCAAAGTATTACGATCAAGCTTGAACAGCTTGAGAGGCAGGCTAAAGACAACGAGGTGATAAAGGACAACCTTAACCGCCAGATCGAAGTAGTTAACCTTAAGCGTACGGAACTGGAAAAACACCAGGAGGAACATATACGCCGGCTGGAAAAAATAGCGGGACTTTCTGCCGAAGAAGCTAAATCGCAGCTGATCGAAAGCCTGAAGCATGAGGCGCATACACAGGCGTTGTCGCTGCAGCAGGAAATAGTTGACGACGCTAAACAACGTGCAAACAAGGAAGCGAGGAAGATAATCATCCAGAGCATTCAACGGACAGCGGCCGAACAGGCGATAGAAAATGCGATAACTGTGTTTAACCTTGAAAGCGACGAAATAAAGGGCCAGATCATAGGTCGTGAAGGACGAAATATCCGCGCAATTGAAGCAGCGACGGGGGTCGATCTGATTGTAGACGACACACCGGAAGCAATCATCCTGTCATCTTTCGATCCGCTGCGCAGGGAAATAGCCAGACTTAGTTTGCAAAGACTGGTATCAGATGGCCGGATTCATCCTGCACGGATTGAAGAAATAGTAGAAAAAACCCGTAAGCAGATTGAAGAGCAGGTGGTGGAGATCGGAGAAAGAACGGTTATAGAACTGGGAATTCACGGATTGCATAAAGAGCTTGTAAGAATTGTTGGAAAAATGCGGTTCAGGTCGAGCTATGGTCAGAACCTGCTCATGCACAGCCGTGAGGTTGCGAATATCTGCAGCATTATGGCTTCGGAGCTGGGAATGAACCCAAAGTTGGCAAAAAGGGCCGGCTTGCTGCATGATATCGGTAAGGTTCCGGATGAAGAAACAGAATTGAGCCACGCATTGCTGGGGGCGAAACTTGCGGAGAAATATGGCGAGAACCCGGCAGTGGTGAACGCGATAGGTGCGCACCACGATGAGATGGAGATGCAGTATGTGATCTCTCCCATCGTGCAGGCATGTGATGCCATAAGTGGAGCTAGGCCAGGCGCGAGGCGCGAGATCATGCAGCAGTATCTGAAAAGGATAAAAGACCTTGAAAACCTCGCACTTTCGTATCCCGGTGTAGAAAAAGCATATGCGATACAGGCTGGACGTGAACTCAGGGTAATTGTTGAGGCGGATAAGGTGACAGACGCTGATTCGGACAGGCTTTCATTTGAAATTGCCCAGAAGATCCAGACGGAAATGACGTTTCCGGGACAGATCAAGGTGACAGTAATAAGGGAGAAGAGAGCGGTAAATGTTGCGAGATAAGAAGTGAAAAGTCAAAAGTGAAAAGTCACAAGTGAAAAGTGAAAACTTTACTTTCAACTTTTAACTTTTAACTTTTAACTTATAATCCCTACCTTTGCCTCCCAAAAATTAAGCAGCCATGAACCCAGCAGTTCAGTTCGTACACGACCAGTTAACAGGCCAGAAAGAATTCCCGAAATTCAAGGCAGGGGATAATGTAACTGTCAATTACAAGATCATTGAAGGTGGTAAGGAACGTATCCAGAGCTTCAGGGGTGATGTGATAAAACGCCAGGGATCAGGCAGTACTGCAAGCTTTACCGTTAGAAAGATATCTGACAGCATTGGTGTGGAGAGGACCTTTCCGTTATTCTCACCGAATATCGACTCTATAGAACTGAACAAAAGTGGCCGTGTACGCCGTTCAAAACTATACTTCCTCCGCAGCCGTAGCGGTAAGAGCGCAAGGATCAAGGAGAAAAGAATGGCTACTGTCGCAGAATAATTCAGGAACTGAAAATATTGATAGAGCGGAACAAAAGGTTCCGCTTTTTTATTCTGTTTTTTATTGAAATAATTCAATTCAAAATCACGTAATTTCGTAAGTCTAACTAATAAAAAGTTCATTATGTTACAAGCTGCCAACAATACCCTGCTGATGATCTCTATGCCAGGCGGTACAGAGTGGATCCTGATCATCCTTGCAGTGTTGATTTTGTTCGGAGGACGTAAGATTCCAGAGTTCATGAGAGGATTGGGAAGGGGTATTCGTGAGTTTAACGATGCTAAGACCAATGTGAGAAAAGAAATTGAAGAAGGAATGAATGAAACCAAGGAAACTTCGAAAGAAAAATCTTCCACCACAGTTCAACCATAACTTAGTCCGCCGCCGATCTAATTTACAGCCGGGCCATTGTGTTTTTATTCGAATCGATAAGTAGTTACCATTCTCAACTTCGTAATGGCTCGACCACCTGTCTCGCAGCTGTTGAGCATTATCTTGCCCGTATCGCCGACAACAAGCATTTAAATGCTTTCGTGCGTATATACGACGACGAAGCGCGCGAAACCGCAAAACTTCTCGATAAAAAACGGGCCGCAGGGCAAGCTTCAGGAAAACTTCATGGTGTAGTTATAGCCATAAAAGATGTGATATGTTACAAGGATCATCCCGTATCTGCTGCGTCAAATATTCTCAAAAATTTCGTTTCTATCTATAATGCCACAGCCGTAGAACGGCTGCTGCAGGAAGAAGCCATTATAATTGGCCATACCAATTGCGATGAATTTGCCATGGGTTCAACCAATGAGAACTCGGCTTATGGTGCCACCCTAAATGCCCTGGATCAAACGAGGGTCCCCGGTGGTTCGTCAGGCGGATCTGCTGTTGCAGTGCAGGCCGGGATGTGTATGGCAAGTCTTGGGAGTGATACCGGAGGCTCTGTACGGCAGCCTGCAGACTTCTGCGGTATAGTCGGATTTAAACCCTCATATGGCTCAATTTCACGCTACGGCCTTATCGCCTATGCCTCTTCCTTCGACCAGATAGGCATTTTTGGGATTAATGTTCCTGATGTGGGATCAGTTTTGGAGGTCATTTCAGGACCTGATAGCTTTGACAGCACCGCCCATCCAAAACCCCTGGAATATGGAAAAAAGGCTGCTGAAAAGTTAAAAATTGCGTATTTCCCTGAGGCTCTTGACACTGCGGCACTAGATCCTGAAATACGCAAGGGATTGCTAAACTTCATCACGAAGCTGGAGGACGCAGGCCATTCGGTACAGCCGGTTCATTTTGAATTCCTTGACTACATAGTTCCTACATATTATATTTTGACTACTGCCGAGGCCTCATCGAACCTTTCACGCTTTGATGGGATCAAATTTGGGTATCGCCATGTGGATAAAAATCCGGAATTGGCAGAAATGTACAATAAAACGCGCTCCGAGGGCTTCGGGAAAGAGGTAAAAAGAAGAATAATGCTTGGCACCTTTGTTCTAAGCGCGGGATATTACGATGCGTATTTTACTAAGGCTCAGCAGGTACGAAAACTACTTGTAGAAAAAACCGAGCTGATCTTCAAGGAATTTGATTTCCTCATATTTCCTACCTCACCGTCTACCGCATTTAAACTCGGAGAAAAGCTTTCTGACCCCGTGGAAATGTACGCGGCTGACATTTTTACAGTTTTCTCCAATTTAACGGGTATTCCTTCGATTTCATTACCCCTTTTCTGGCACAATAATGGTTTACCTTACGGTGTCCAGATCATGAGCAACAGGTTCAGCGAGACAACTTTGCTGAACTTATCAGACAGATGGATGCAACAGTTCAAAGGTCCCGGTAATGAAAAACCTAAACCTTCGACGCCGATACCCTACTGACGCATGCCTTCCAAAATCCTGTGTTGAATCATCATCTTAGTTTAATCCATCCTAACGTCGACATTGTTTTAACTAAACAAAATGATGATGAAACGTGTTTTTTTAGTTTACTGCACAGTGTCACTTTGTATCCTTGGAACGGCCAGTGCTTCCGACACTACGAAAACTCCAGGCCCTGCACAGGTGATGACCATCCCCGTGACGGAGGCCACCGATGTTGAAGCTATGATCGAGAACGAGGCAGTCGCTGCAAAAACAGTTAGACTTAATCCGCGGGCTAAAACGTTTGTAGAAGACTACACCACCAGAAACCGTAAAGATGTTATGGGTATTAAAGACAAGGGTCTTGTATACCTTAAAATGATCGACAACATTTTCACCCAGCACGGTTTACCCACAGAGCTCAAATATCTTGCTATTATTGAATCGAGACTGAATTCACGCGCTGTATCACATGTCGGCGCAGTTGGTCCCTGGCAGTTTATGGCAGGAACAGCAAGGGATTACGGCCTCGTGGTAAATGCCAGCCGCGACGAGCGTAAGGATTACTTTAAGAGTACTCACGCTGCGGCTCGCTATCTTAAGTATTTATATAATGAATTTGGCGACTGGCTGCTTGTTCTCGCTGCTTATAACGGCGGACCGGGATATGTATACAACGCCATCAAGAAAAGCAGGAGCCGTAATTTCTGGGACCTCCAGTATTATCTGCCTGCTGAATCAAGAAATCACGTGAAGCGCTTTATCAGCACGCATTATATCCTGGAAGGGCAAGGAGGTATAACCACGCTTACCAAAGCGGAAGCTACCGAACAGATAGGTTCGCTTGCTGGATATCTTCTTAACCGTTCACTTACTGCACAGGAACTGAATGATGCACGCACCACCACTATTTCTGGAAAATACAGGGCGGTTGTGATAGCGAAATATGTGAATATGGACACAGACGAGTTTAATAGGTACAATCCTAAATTCGATAAGATCATGGATTCTGAACAGAATACCTATGAACTTAAGCTTCCGGCGGAGAATATGCAGAAATTTATAGCAAACAAATATCCCATTCTCAATGAATCGGTTCAATTATTGCTTAATGAATCGAGTAATTCTGCGACAGCGGAAGAACTAACAAGAAAGCAACAAACTACGGCCATCAAATAAATTTTGCTCTGTTTGTGTTCTCTAATGAAAGGTATTGGTTTCGGCCAATGCCTTTTTTATTGCGGCAGCTTTAAGCAAGCATTCTTCATATTCTCTTTCCGGATCGCTGCCGAAAGTAATTGCGGACCCCGTATGGAACGAAAGGTATTTTGTCGAAGCATTATATAAGACGCTCCTGATAACTACGTTGAAGTCGAAATCGCCTTCGGGCGTAATATATCCGATGGAACCAGAGAAAAGGCCGCGTTTCGACCGCTCGTAACGCTCGATAAGTTCCATCACTTTCCTTTTCGGGGCGCCAGTCATTGAGCCCATGGGAAATGTGGCCCTGATAGCTTCTGTAAGCGTAACGTCTTTTCTCAACTCGCCGCTTATTGTTGATATCATCTGGTGTACCTGGGGAAAAGTGTAGATGCCACAAAGTTCATCAACCACAACGGTTCCTTCAACACAGATCCTTGAAAGGTCATTCCTCACAAGATCCACCACCATGATATTCTCAGCTCTTTCCTTTTCGCTCGATCGTAGCGTGTTGACATTTACATTGTCCAGTTCCGGATCATTTATATTTCTCCTGGCGGTGCCCTTAATAGGTTGCGAAAGTATTCTGTTAGCTACTTTTTTCAGGTAACGCTCCGGGCTCATGCAAGCAAGGTAACGGTCGGCAATTCTATAATATCCTGAGAATGGATTTGGCGACGCTTTACTAAGTGAAATGTAAAGGCCAAGAGGATCGATGCTTATATCGTCTGCAAAAAATTCCTGGCACAGATTTATTTCATAACAATCACCACGTCGGATATGCTGGCGCAGATTTTCTACAACTTCTATATACTCTTGTTTTGAATACCGGCTATTCACATTTGAAAATGCAGAATTGGATTTTCTTCGCGCTGGTTCAACTTCTATTATTTCTTTAAAAATCTTTTCATGATCATTATTCACTGAACCGATGTGAACGGAAGAATCGCCTAGCTGAATAACGTATTGCGGTACGAAAAAGAAAAGATCTGGAAATTCTATACCGTCAGCATGTGATGAAGAAAGAGTTTCAATTTCATTTTTCAGGTCGTACGAAAGATGACCGAACAGCCAATCGCGATGTTGCGAGAAAAAGGCGGATAATTGAGTCAGTGCTTCTCCCGCGGGTAGTTCAATTTTGTCGGTTAAACCGGCCGCGAGCACACATTCGATGCTATTATGCGAAAGATGGTAATTATGGTTGTCCAGAAAACAACAAATGTTGAACCGGTTACCCCAATTCAACATTTGCATTTTCGTTTGCTGGAAGTCAGCTATCGGAAAAGAAATAAATCTTCTTGTCAATTTATTTTTTAATAGTCGTCTTCGTCGTCATCTATTCCGGAATCGTTGAAAAGATCCATATCCTTGAAATCATCATCCAAACCCAGATCATCATCATCTCCCTTACCACCTTTTTTACCTGTGGCACTTGACTTTTTGGCCTTTGACTTCGGAAGATCGAATTCTTCGAAATCAGGGTCCCATGAATCTTCCTCTTCAGGTTTTTCCCAATCATCCACTTCATCTTCAACATCATCGTCGTCATCATCATCCCGGTCTTTCCTGGCTGTGGACTTTACAGTTTTTTTCGCAGATGATTTCACAGATTCGGTGTCATCATCATTATCCTCATCTTCCAGTTCGTCATCTTCCATTTGCTTCTTAGGTTTGGAAGTGGCTTTCTTAGGAGTTTCTTTAGGTGCTTTGGGCTCTGATTTTCCCATGGATTTTTTTGCTGCCATACTCAGGTGATATTGAGTTGTAAAATTTCAGCGAAGTTTTTAATTAGCCAAACTTTTTTTCGATTATTTTAGTCCACATGGATCAGCTGGTCCCGCCCTGGCCCATTTGATATACAGCTCACTTTTACGCCTAAAAACCTGTTGATGAAGTCGACATACGATTTCATTTCCGCGGGCAATTGTTTTTCACTTTTAAGAGCTGAGATATCTGTGTTCCAGCCCTTAAATGTTTTCAGCACCGGTTGAATATCAACTCTCGTCATCTGGAAGGGTACTTCACTCGTTTCTTCACCATTGATCTGATATGCTGTGCAGACTGAGAGTTGCTCGAACGCGTCGAGCACATCTGCCTTTGTCATGATAAGCTGGGTGGTTCCGTTTACCATGCAGGTATACTTTAGTGCAACAAGGTCGATCCAACCGCAGCGTCTTGGGCGCCCGGTAGTTGCGCCAAATTCCTGTCCGATTTTTCTCAATTCATCGCCTGTGGCGTCGAATAATTCCGTTGGGAAAGGTCCGCTGCCAACACGCGTACAATATGCTTTTGTTACACCCATTACCTCTTTGATATGCTGGGGTGCGATACCCAACCCTGTGCAAACGCCCGCAGAAATGGTGTTTGATGAAGTGACAAACGGAAAAGTACCAAAATCAACATCCAGCATGCTCCCTTGTGCGCCCTCTGCAAGAACTTTTTTACCCTCGCGGATCTTTTCGTTTATAAAGTATTCTCCATTTACGATCTTGAACTGGCGCATGAAGTCCATTGCTTCCAGGAATTCTTCTTCCCATGCAGAAATGTCTTCCGTGAAATTCAGGTTGTCGAGTAATTTCTGATGCTTAATTCTCAGCTTGATGTATTGCGACGTGAAACTTCTATCGAGGATATCGCCAACACGAATACCATTTCTGCCGGTTTTGTCCATGTAAGCAGGACCTATACCTTTAAGCGTTGAGCCGATTTTCTCACTTCCTTTTGCCAGCTCGGATGCTTTGTCAAGCGCGCGGTGCGTTGGGAGGATAACATGCGTGCGCTGCGATATGTAAAGATTTTTTCTGAAATCTGAAACGAAAGGCTTTACTGTTTCACATTCCCGCTTTAACGTTACGGGATCAAGTACCACACCATTACCGATCAGGTTGACCTTGTTTTCGTGAAATATTCCGGAGGGAATCTGATGAAGAACAATTTTCTTGTCGTTTACATAAAGTGTGTGGCCTGCATTCGGCCCGCCCTGGAATCTTGCGATCACATCATATCGGGGAGCAAAGTAATCAACGATCTTTCCTTTTCCTTCGTCGCCCCACTGAAGTCCCAGTATTACATCAACCATGTTTAGTGAATTTCAAAGGGAGCAAAAGTAGGAGGAAACAAGCAGAAGGCAAAAAGCAGAAGCCCTTAACCTTCCGTATCGTACCGATCCACCGTTTCTATCCCAGGCAGTTTTTTGAGTTTATCCACAAGCACCTCCAGTTCATCTTTGTCGTGCACATATATTTTTATGTTCCCGTAAAAAAGACCTTCACGTGCTTCGATCGTCATCGCGTTAATATTAATTCTAAGTTCGCCGGAAATAAGATTCGTGATTTTATGTATTACGCCTACATCGTCCAGGCCCACAATTTTTAAACCGGTGAGGAATGAAATTTCCTTGTTGCGCGCCCATTTCGTTTTTACGACTCTGTGTCCGTAATTCGCCATGAGCTTCGCGGCATTTGGACAATTCGTACGGTGTATGGTAAGTCCTTTACCCGTTGTTACAAATCCGAAAACGTCGTCGCCAGGTATGGGCTTACAACAGTTGGCCAGGTTATAAACTATTTTGTCGCTGCTCTCGCCGAAGATGATCAATTCTGCATCTTTTTTACCTGGCGAAGGGTGATCGGGTTTAAATTCCACCGTCGCTTTTACGGGCTTCGGTAGCTCGATCCTGTCGCCCATAAGCTGAAATTCTGAAAGCTCTTTGAGGTCGATCGTTTTTATTGCTACCTGGTAATACAGGTCGAGTGATGACGCGAGTTTATAATATGCAACAATCACATCAACATTGTGTTGATTGAAAGTAGCTCCTAAATTTTCCAGCTTACGCTGCACCGTATATTTCCCTTCGTCGGCGATTCTTCTTTTTTCATCTTTCAGTGCATCTTTGATCTTCGCTTTCGCCTTGGCAGTAACAACAAGACCGAGCCAGTCTTCATTAGGTCTTTGCTTACCCGACGTGATGATTTCCACCTGGTCGCCGCTACGCAGTTTATGACTGATGGGTACGAGCTTGTGATTTACCTTGGCGCCGATACATTGAGAGCCGACCATACTATGAATGGCGAATGCGAAATCAAGTGCCGATGAACCGACAGGCAACATTTTCACGTCGCCCTTTGGCGTGTACACATAGATCTCCTCTGCCAGGAAGCTCGTTTTAAAGTCCTGCAAAAAATCTATGGAATCGGTTTCCTGCGCGCCGATCATTTCCCTGATCTGCTGGAACCATTTTTCAAAACGTCCTTCATCATTTCCTCCTTCTTTATATTTCCAATGCGCAGCGAGACCCTTCTCGGCAATCTCATTCATTCTTTTCGTGCGTATCTGCACTTCCACCCACTTTCCCTGCGGACCCATCACTGTTGTGTGCAACGCTTCGTATCCATTTGATTTGGGGTTGCTGAGCCAGTCGCGCAGGCGTTCAGGGGCGGGTGTGTACTCGTCGGTTATGAACGAATACACTTTCCAGCAATCTTCCTTTTCCTTTTCTGGTGGTGAATTAAGAATAACACGGATGGCGAAGAGGTCGTACACTTCTTCAAACTCCACACCTTTCTTTAGAATTTTGTTCCAGATTGAGTGAATGCTTTTGGGGCGACCATAAATTTCAAAATCGAACCCGTGTTTTTCAAGTTTCTCACGTATAGGACGGATAAACTCATTTATATAGCGTGAACGTTCGCGTTTTGTTTCTGAAAGTTTTCTTGCAATTTCCTTGTAAGCCTCGGGTTCAAGATATTTCATTGCGAGGTCTTCCATTTCAGTTTTAATGTTGTACAGACCCATCCTGTGTGAAAGAGGAGCATACACATAAACTGTTTCAGAAGAAATTTTCAATTGCTTTTCACGCTTCATGTGATCGAGCGTGCGCATATTATGCAGCCTGTCAGAAAGTTTAATGAGGATAACACGTGGATCATCTGTTAATGTAAGCAGTATCTTTTTGAAATTCTCTGCCTGCTGCGAGGCGCTTACATCAATTACGTTGGAGATTTTCGTGAGTCCGTCGACGATACGGGCTATTTCTGATCCGAAGGTTTTTTCTATGTCTTCAAGCGTTATGTCTGTGTCTTCCACTGTGTCGTGGAGAAGACAACAAATAGTAGATCGTACGCCGAGGCCGATCTCCTCAACGCATATCCTTGCCACGGCCAGGGGATGAAGAATATACGGCTCGCCGCTTTTACGGCGCATGGTTTTATGGGCATCGGCCGCCATTTCGAAAGCAAGCCGAATCAGTTCTTTGTCGCCTGGCTTTAACTTGGGTTTCAACGAACGGAGTAGCGCCCTGTATTCCCGTATTATCAGCTTCTTTTCCTGGTCCTGGTTGAGACTATATTTAGGCTGCGCTGCAACAATATCCATCACTACGAATTTACATAAATTGGCTGGTTTTCCTGAATCACTTAATTTTGCACCCCAATCTCAAAATTGAGCGGATGTGGCGAAATTGGTAGACGCACTAGACTTAGGATCTAGCGCCGCGAGGCATGGGGGTTCGAGTCCCTCCATCCGCACGAAAAAGTTAAAAGTTAAAAGTTAAAAGTGAAAGTGGGTAGACGTTAAACTTTTAACTTTTCAGATTTAAGTTAAACATATGGCAACAGTTACAAGAGAGAATATTGGTGTGCTGAATGATAAGATCGTGGTGAAAGTGAACAAGGAAGATTATCTTTCTTCGTTCGAGAAAACCTTGAAAACATACAGCAAATCGGCAAGCATTCCCGGTTTCAGAAAGGGTATGGTTCCCACCGGCGTAATCAAAAAAATGCACGGGCAGGCTGTATTTACCGATGAGGTGCTGCGTTCTGTTGAAAGAGAGCTCACAAAATACATGGACGACCAGAAACTGGACATCTTCGCCCAACCGTTGCCTCTTGCAGACAATGATGCAGGGAAGCTGGATGTAAACAATCCATCTGAATACACGTTTGGTTTTGAAGTAGGTCTGAAGCCTGAATTCAATGTAGCTGATCTCTCAAAGGAAAGAGTAAAGTACTATAGGATTACCGTTACCGATGAAATGATCAATCAACATGTTGAAAGACTTCAGAAAGGTTACGGCAAAAAGAAGGATCCCGATGCAGGAAATGAAGATGAGAATATCGAAAAGGCTGAAATAAATGAAGAGCTTTTTAAGGCCGCTTATCCGGCAAAGGACATAAAAACCGAAGAAGAATTCAGGGCAGAGATAAAGAAGGATATTGAATCCTATTGGGAAAATGAATCGAAGAAACATTTCCAGCACGAAATTTATCACAGGCTGCTCGATCATTCTGAAGTAACCTTTCCCGAATCGTTTCTTAAAAGGTGGCTCGAAAGCGGAACAGAAAAGCAGAAGTCCGCGGAAGAAGTGGAAAAAGAATACCCGGGATTTGTGAACCAGCTCAAATGGACGCTGATCAATGATAAGATCGC
>Ga0075431_100004623_pt1 | contig 13514 bp, 10 predicted proteins | sample RhiMetdeltSRZDD5_FD_75297 | JGI IMG/M metagenome (GOLD analysis project Ga0075431, IMG submission 75297) | Populus rhizosphere microbial communities from Tennessee, USA - Rhizosphere MetaG P. deltoides SRZDD5 | ecosystem: Host-associated > Plants > Roots > Rhizosphere > Soil | place: USA... | reverse complement strand
CGGATCGAGCGCCTGCAGCGGGTTCACGCCGACGCCTACAAGCGCGTGGCGAAACAGATTCGACCACTCCCAGGTGCGCGCGCGCTGATCGCGGCGCTCACCGACGCCGAGATCCCCTGGGCGATCGCCACGAGCGGGCGAATGGAGACCGCGGCACCGGTGCTCGAGACACTCGGTGTCTCACGCGACCGCGTGCCGGTGATTACGCGCGACCTCGTGAAGTACGCCAAGCCGGATCCCGACCTCTTTCTCACCGCCGCAGAGCGGCTCGGCGTCTCGATCCAGGCCGCTTCCGTCGTCGGTGACAGCGTGTGGGACATGCTCGCGGCACAGCGTGCGCACTCGCTGGGCATCGGTCTGTTATCGGGGGGATACGGCCTCGAAGAGCTCGAGCGTGCCGGTGCCTATCGCGTTTTCGAGGACCCCGCCGATTTGCTGGAGCACCTCGACGAAGTGGGCGGAAGGAAGTAGCGGGACGTGGAAGAACACAGCGTGCTCGAGACGCTCGACACCCGGATCAAGACGTTGCTGCCGGAGGAGTACCGCGACTCCTACGAAGCGGTGCAGCCTGTGTCGATGGGATCGGCGGGACTCAAGTACGACGCCGACGGCCAGGTCGCGTGGGACCAGATGTGGGGAAGCTTCTGCGATCTCGCGATGGCCGGCGGTCCTCCGCACAAGGGAATGCTTCTCGAACCGGGCACCGAAGCGGACATTGACGCCGACTACGGACGTTACGACGAGGTCGTCGACGAGATCTGTCGTGGAATCAGGATGGTGACTGGTCTCCGGTCGTACATGTCACCGACTCCGGGCTGGGTCTCGGTGACCTGCCTTGGCGACGGGATGGCAGCCTGGCTCGTTCGCGCAATCGTCATGGAGAATGTCGCGGCCCGCCGTCGCGGCGCGATCCTGGAGTTACCGGCGGCGCCGCACTTCCGCCTCGAGAAAGAGATCAAGAACGTCATCACCGTGATCGCCAAGACCTGTCACTACTGGCTTGGCCACATGCCGCACGAACAGCAGCAGGCCGTTGCCGAACTTTTCGTGGCAATGGCCGGCGAGTCGCCGCTGATCGAGCCCGACCTCTCCAGTCCGGTCGCTCCTGACGACGGCCGAGGCCTTGCCGCCAGCGTCGCGAAATTGATTCAGCGCGACACTGGCCTTCGGTCGTCGAATCATCACTATGCGGGCTGGCTCGGCATCGAGTGCACGACCGTTCGCTCAGCGGTGTGGATGATGCGCGCGCTCGTCGCGACTAATGTCTTGTCGCGACGAGAGGGAACCGTGCTGTTCGTTCCGCTCAATGCGGTAACGGACCCGCGCGGAACGATTGTCGCGAGTGCGGTTCAGCAGGTCTATCGTTGCGCGTCCGCACGCGGCATCCGCTGAACGGCCGCGCTCACCGCTGTCCCAGATAAATCGCGTATACCTCAGTTGGTGTTTGCTCCGACGTCATCGGGTCGTGGCAGACTAGAAGATTGCGGATCCTCGAACGTGCGCGATCGAGGTCAGCCGTACGTTCATGAACGTCGGGAGGTGTTCAATGGCAGTTGCTACGTCAACTTTGCTTGGACGGCCGGTCTGGTACGAATTGAGGACCACTGACATGAAGACGGCCGAAAACTTCTACAAGAATGTTGTGGACTGGACGACGAAGCCGTTCGAAGGCGCCGGTCAGCCATACACGATGTTCAGTCGCAGCAGCGATGTGTCCGTCGGCGGTGTGATGACCAAGCCATCCGAGATGAAGGCGCCGCCGTTCTGGGCGATGTACATCGCCGTACCGAAACTCGAAGAGGCGGCGGCCAACATCAAGCGGCTTGGTGGCAAGTCCCACACGGAGGTGATCGAGATCCCGAACGTCGGACGCCTGCAGATGTGGATGGACCCGCAGGGCGCTGCGTTCTTCATCATCGAGCCGAGCCCCACGGAGCAGCGTCCGGAAACGGCAGCGGAGATCGGCGAGGCGTCGTGGCACGAGTTGTTGACCACCGACTGGGCGGCAGCGATGAAGTTCTATCAGGACGCGTTTGGTTGGCAGCCGAGCGACCAGATGGACATGGGCCCGGAGGGCAAGTACCAGATGTTCAATCGCCCGCACGGGATGATCGGCGGCATCATGAACAAGCCGAAAGAGATGGCCAACGTGCCGCCGCACTGGCTGATCTACTTCCGCGTACCTGACGTGGACGCGGCCGCCGAACGGATCAAGGCGAACGGCGGCAAGATCCTCAACGGCCCGATGGAAGTCCCCGGCGGGGATCGAGTCGTCAGCGCTGAGGATCCGCAGGGCGCGGCCTTTGGGCTGCACGCGAGGAAGACCACGTAACTACAACCGTGATCTCGTACGTAGGGCGGGTCTTGTTTGAGAGACCCGCCTGACCAGCCGGTCCAAACAACAGGACCCGGGCCTACGGAACGATATCCGGGCGCGGACTCACCACGCTGCCGATTGGCAGAATAGTCGAAGCGTTCAGCGCCTGCGTTCCTGCAGCGGCACCGTTGAATTGGAGGATGTACGCCGCGATCGAGGCGTACTCCTCCACCGGTAACGACGGCCCGCCCGGCGGCATCGCGGTCGACATGTAGTCGAGCAGGTCCTTCGAGCTGCGCGTGCCCCACGAGCTCACGAAGTTCACGCCCGCAAGTGGGGGTGCGTCATCTTTTCCGCTCAGGTCGGGCATGTGGCAGCCGGCACATGTTTCCGCAAACAGCGCCTTGCCTGCCTGCGCTTGTTGAGCGGTGAAAACACCACCCTTCTGTACTCCTGCCGATACAACGACAGCGAACGCGATGGTTGCCGCTACAAACGTCGTGAGAGTCCCGCGCGTCATTTCTGCCTCGCTACCTGCTGCGCGCGGCTTGTACTTCGATCTCGACGAGCGCGCCGGCGGCAACCAGGGCCGCGACCTGCACCGTCGAGCGCGCGGGCTTGGTCGGCTGCTCCGCTGTCCCGAAGAACTTGGCATACGCGGCGTTCATGCCTGTGAAGTCGAGCTTGTTGTCCATCGCCGGGTCGGCTGCCATGTAGACGCGCATCATCACGACATCGCCCATGCCGAGGCCCTGTTCCTTCAGCAGTGCCTGGATCTTGGTGAACGTGCTCTCGGCCTGGGCGTGCGTATTTCCATAGACGGCCGGCGTGCCCTTTGCGCGATCAGCGGGCGTAATCGGCGTCGGTAACTGCCCGCTCAGATACAGCATGTCGCCGACCCAGACACCGGTGGCGATGCCTGCGCTCTCGGACTGAATGTGCTTGACCGATTGCGCCACGGCAGGCGTCACCGACGCGGCAGACGCAATGAGGATCGCTACGAGGAGGGTTTTCCTGGACATATGTACTCCTGACGAATGATCGAAGGTCCCAACTGCTCCGAACTCCCACCTTCAGACGCCAACTTTCAACCTCTCCGCCTTCGCGCCACGACGTTTCCGGCGCTTCGGCGAGACCCGCCAAAGCTTGTCGCTACGCCACAGGCGACAAGTGTCTTCGCTGAGTGACTACGCACTTGGATGACTGCCTGTGCTCATGACGCGTTCGTGAAGCTGTTTCACCTGTTTCCATGCCGCGGCGACAGCGCCTTCCTGCCAGCCGCCGTTTCCACTGACCGCCGCGCACCCGAGAAAAATTCGATGGTCCGGTTTCCCCAACGCTTGAAGCCGGTCTGCGGCTCCGCCGCCACCGCTGGCAAACGCGCCGAGGCTGTAGGGTGTTCTTTCCCAGAATGTGCAGTAGGCGGTCTCGTACTCCGCGCGAATCTGCGGATGCACTTTGCTCGCGTGCGTGAGGACGTGCTCGATGCGGTCTTTGATCGGCATGTTGACCAGGCCGGCCATCTGTCCGTTGCCGTAAAAGCCGAGCAGGACGCCTTTGTCGCCGAAGAAGCCGGTCGATGGATACGCGAAGTTGCCGATTGGCAGATTCGAGTAGAGGTGGCCGCCGAAGATGCGATCGTCCTCTTCCCAGAATCGCCGCTTCATCTGCAGTCCCATCTTCGCGCTCGGGCTGTATAGCGTCGCCTTCACCGCCGCCATCGTCTCTGGCGACAGGTTGACGTCGAGGCCTCTCAGGATCGTCAGCGGTAAACACGACACGCAGTAGTCGGCGGTGACTTCGGTCATCGCTCCCGTCTTGACGTTCTTCCAGGCGACTTTGACCTCGTCTGAGCTCTGACGAATTGAGACAATCTCGGCCCCGAACGTGATTTTGTCGGCGAGCTTCCGCTGAAAGCCTTTCGGGAACTGGTCCATGCCACCGACCGGCTGGAACATCGGCGCCTGCCCCGTGCCTTCGATCACCGAACGGATGCGAGTGGCGAGTCCGGACTGCAGGAGTGCCCTGAAGTCATTGGGATCGCCGGGACCTCTCGCGCTGTTCTTCTTGTAGGCGCGATCGGTCGAATCGAGGTAGCCCTCGGTGACGAGGAACGACACGAACCGCTCCTTGTCGTCGGCCGACAATGGAATATCGAGAGCCGCCTGATCGACGGCCTTCGCCATCAGCTCGCAGGTGTAGCCGATCATGTCGGCCTTCACCTCGCGCAGGCGGACGCGCGTGTTCGCCAGGGGACCGATGTTGTCACCCTCGTAGTAGAAGTACGACGCCTCACCTTCGTTGATGAAGATCTCCACGGGCACACCGAGCTCTTTGCAGTACCCAAGGACACCTGTGTGCCAGTGGGGAAGACGCCATGGGCCTCCGTTGAAGTAGAGACGCTCGTCAAAGTTGCAGACCTGCGTTTCTCCAGTAACGCCGAGCTCGGTATGACTGGCACCGCGCCGTACGGTGTAGTTCACGCCACCCACCCGATCGCGCGCCTCGAGAATGCTGACGTTGTATCCGACCTTCCCGAGCTCGTAGCCGACGGTCAGCCCCGAAACGCCTGCACCCAAGACCACCACTCTCGTGCCGTTTGGCCGGCCCGAAAGAACCGGTCGCGGGCCTGCCTGCGCTGCCATCAAATCCCATGACCGCATGGCGGTCATGACGAGCGTCGAACCTCCAACCAGGCCGAACTGCTCGAGGAAACTTCGTCGGGTCAAGGGCCACACGCCCCCGGCCGCTGATTGATTCGGTGTCATGAGACCTCCAGGAATCTGCCGCGCGGCCTAGAACCCAAACCGAACCTGGAACTGCACGGAGCGCGCATATCCGCCAACGGCGGTGAGCTGCCCGAAGGTCGGCGTTCCGAACTGAGACTGCAAAGTGGTGAAGAGCGGATCGTCGAGCAGGTTCAGCACGTCTGCTCTGACAGAGATGGTCTTCGTGCCGATCGAATGCGCTTTCTGGACGCTGAGATCGATGTTGCGCTGCCCAGGTGTGCGCAGGTCCGGCAATGTGCGTGGCGCGTTGCCGAAAGTAAAAGCCGGCGCTGCGACGAACGCACTGGCGTTGATCCAGTTGTTCAGACGCTCGTCCAGCGAGCCGCTCGTGGCGACGTCGACGCCAGGGACGATGTTCGGCCGCTGTGAGCTGCCGAGCAGTCCGGAGTTGTTGTTGGACTGCCAGACGCTGACGGGAAAGCCGTTCTGAAAACGGGCGGCCATCGTCACCGACCACCCGCCCAGGAGCGCATTGCCGAGCCCATCCGTGAGCCATTTCTGCCCGGCGCCGAGCGGTACGATGAACGTGCCGTTGACGTTCACGCGATGCGGCACGTCGAGTAGCGAGTACCCCCACTCGCCATCGAGGTTGTAGTTGTCGAGCGCGTTCTGATTCCGATTGGAGTAGGTGTTGGACTCGCCGAACTGGTTGTCCATCAAACGGCTGAACGTGTAGTTCGCGTTCACGCCCCAGTTGTTCTGGATTCGTTTGTCGAAACGCAGCGTCAGGGCGTTGTAGCGGGTGCGCGCCTCGGTCACGCGATGAGCGAGCACGTCGGTGAACTGAGGAAAGGGTCGCAGCAACTGGCCGCGCGTGATCGTCGATGAGTTCGCGAGGTTGCCGAAAGCGGCATTGCCGAAGAACGGGTTCGGCACCAGGTCGAGCAGCGCCGATCCGAGCGACAGGTAGGAGGCGTCGAGTTGATTGATGTTGACCGTCGCGTCGACGGTCCCGCCGACCGGCATGTTCTCGGATCGGCTGCCGGAGTAACCGACCGATACGGCGATGCCACCCTGTAATTCGCGGGTGTAGTCGACCGAATACTGCTGGACCTTCCCTGGCCGCGAGTCCGGATCGACGAAGTCGATGACGCCACCGGCGCCAGTGGCGAGTCCGAGTGCGTCACCTTGCGGCAGCGTGATACCAGTGGGGAACGGATCGCTCAGGGAGTTGGCTGGAGTGCGATTGCCGTTCGTGCTCGCAAGGTAGGTGGTCGTGGCGGTGTAGCCGAGGCGCCCCATCGCCGTCTCACCAACGCCGGCGAACTGGATCGGCGCCCAATAGAAACCGTAGCCGCCGCGGATGACGTCGCGCTCCGAAAGCGACCATGCGAACCCGCCGCGTGGGGCCGCTCCGTTGAGCGGGGTTCCCTGCCTCGCGGGATATCCGTTCTGGCCGGCATACATCACCCCGCCCTTGACCGTCTGGCCGGGCACCTGCACCGGGAAGTCGGCGTCTTGGTCGAAACCCACCGTGAATTGGTTGTCAGCTTCGCGCACCCCGGGCTCGTACTCGTAGCGCAGCCCGTAGTTCACCGTGAGATTGGAGCTGACGCGAAACTCGTCCTGCACGAAGCCGGCGTAGTAGTCGATCAGGTACTCCGCGGGCGTCGCATACACGATGCTGCCGCTCGCCGGATACCCGAGGAGGAAGCTGGCGAACGCATCACCGCCTGATGCCGTGGGCGTCGCCGCGGTGAACGATTGCGTGAAACCGTAGGTGCCGGCCGACGAGCTGAAGGAATTCACAGTGGCGCCGATGCGGCGATACTCCGCGCCGAACTTGAGCGTGTGACTTCCGATGAAGCGCGAGATCGACGCATTCGCGGTTTGCGTGACGTGTGTCGTGCGATTCGGACCGCCGTTGCCCAGCCCGTTGTACCCGGTGATGTTCACGGTTGGAAACGTGTTGAACGTCATCGCATCCACGAGGCTCGAGGGGAAACCGAGCGTCGCTGCGTCAAACTCCGGGTAGTTGCCGCCGAAGTCCTTGAAACGGTTGTAGCCGTAGCGAACGGCGATCGCCGTGTTGGCAGTGGGGACGAAGATGTTGTTCAGCGCAAAGAAGTCGACCGTTCGAAACAGCAGGCTGGCACTCGGATCGCCGGGCACGGTTCCGTGCGGCCCATAAAACGCCGAGCCCGGCTCCTTCGTGTACTGGTGGGCATACATGCCGGTCGTGGTCCAGCCGTCGGTCCACCGTTGATCGACCTTGAGTGTTTCCTGGTTCTGCGGACCGTCGTCGAGTGTGGCCTGTCCGTTGAAAGACTTGCCGGACGTTGGAAGCGGATACGGCGCCAGCATCGCCCTGGCGACCGGATTGATCCGGTCTGCAGGAATCACGTTCCCCGGAAACGGATCGCGGATGATGACGCCGTTGACGGTCCGCGTGGTCAGCGGGTCGTAAATCGTCACCAGCTGGCCGGTAGAAGTTCGAGTCTGTGAGAAGTCGCCGCTGCGTTCAACCGCCGCGGGGAGTGTCAGCACGTTGTTACGCGTGCTGCGTTGCTTGTAGTCGTCAGTGCTGAACCAGAAGAACGTCTTGTTCCTGACGATCGGGCCGCCAATCGACCCGGCCCAGTTGTAGTAATACTGCGGCGGGTTGGGGAGATCTGCGCGCTTGGCGAAGAACAGCGTTCCCGTCGTGGCTCCCGGCTTGCTGACGAGCAGCGCGCTGCCGTGCCACACGTTCGATCCCGAGCGAGCCGTCGTGTTGAAGACGCCACCGGCGGCGTGGCCCATGTCCGCTTCATAGGTCTTGGTCTGCACCTTGAGCTCTTCGACTGTTTCCATCGAGGGGGCGATGGTCGGACGATTGGTCATGTCGGTGATCGACACGCCCTCGATCAAGTAGCCATTGCCGCGCCGCGGGCCGCCGCCGAGCGAAAGCTGCGATGAGCCGGATTGGTCCTGGTAGCGCACGAATTGCGGATCGCCGGTCTGAATCACTCCCGCTGTGGAGATGGCGGCGAAGAAAGTGTTGCGGCCGAAGATCGGCAGGTTCTTCAGCGCCTCCTTGTCGAGCGTCGATGCCTGCGTCGCGCTCGCGCGTTCGACCAGCGGCGTTTCGCCGACGACGGTAATCTGTTCGGAGAGGGCGCCGACCTCGAGGACGAAGTCGAGCACGGCCGACTGCTGCGTGCCGATGCGAAAGCCTTTACGTTCTTCGGTCCTGAATCCCGGTAGCGAGACGCGGACCGTATAGGTGCCCGGCAGCACGCTCGCAAATGCGTACTCGCCGACTTCGTTCGTCATCGCCGAACGCGTCGCGTTCGTATCCTCGTTGACGAGGATGACTTCCGCTCCAGGAATCACGCCCTGTGCATCGCGCACTTCACCGCGCAGCGCTCCCTGGTACGTCTGCGCGCGGGTATCGGTCGCGCATGCCAGCGCGAACACGACGCAGCCAATGGCCCAGCGCCGTCTTCTGCCGCTCCATGTCATAGGTGCTCCCTTCAATGAAAAACAGCGAGCAACGAGGCGGTGATTGGCGGCGGCAAGGCCACTCGATGGTGGTGCGTCGGGTGCAACCGATCGGCACCCGAGCCATGAGACGAAGCGTCGAAGTCAGGCTGGCGACGCAACAGAGCGCAGCCGTCTGCACGGGTAGCAACATGCGCGCCACGCGCGCGCGCGTTACACGCGGCGAGAGCTCGATGCGTGCCGGCGTCGGCAAAAACCGCCGAAATGTCTGGAATTCACACCACGCGGCGCTGTGTCATCGATGCCGCTCCACCGCTGGAGAGGAGTGCACCGGACATAGCGAGATTGTCGGAAGTGGCCGCCGATGGGATCGTTTCTGTCAGATCAGAAGCGAGTCAGAGGGGGCGCGGCGTCCAGCTCACGCGAGATCGATTCGAGCGCGCGGTGCATGCCGGCGGCTTCGCTCGTGGAAAATCGCCATTGGTCGCTCGTTGCACCGAGTTGACCATCTGGCCATTCGGCTCGCATCAGGCCAGACGCACCGTGATAGTCGACGCCGAGCAACAGATGCCCCACTTCATGCGCCATCACGCGGCCAAGGAGCGTACCTGCGTCGACACCTGCGCGGACGGCCGCTTTCTCGATCCGATCGGAGAAGACGGTGGCCAGCCATCCGCGATTGGTTTTCTGGACAACGTAGGTCACGCCGTAAGCGTCGGCAGGGAGTCCGGTGTTGAAGGCCGCTGCGTTGATTACGCGGACGACGACTTCTGATGCCTGCAGCGGCTCATCGCATCGGTCGAGATGTTCTGGCAATACCGGGCGCCCGCAATGCCGGACCATCACATCCAGATCCGTCTCGCGGAGGATCGCCTCGGCCGTGCGGCCGGCCGTCAGCAACTCGAGCGGGGGAATCGCTGCCGGGTTGTAGAGCCTCACCGTGAGTGTGGGCTGCGGCTCGGCGCGCGTGACCGCCATTGTTGACGCTACAGCCAGCACCAGCACTACGCACATCAGGACTACTCTCATAGGACTTGCCGCACGCCTCGACCAGCACAAGAGCGTACCACTGTCCCGAGAAATGCGACGAGAGCGTACGTTTTCTGAAGAAACGCCTGACGTGTGCGACTCTTTTGTCACTCTTCCTGATTCACGACATCGTCGTCTGATCGACAATGTCGAAGCATGCCGCACGGCCGGAGGCGCAGATGAAGTGGTTACCTCGGCGGTGGCCGGACCTGCTCATCGTCGTCGGCGTCACGTGGCTGTCGTTTGCGTGTTCGGCATTCGCCGGCGACGGCAACGTCGAGGGTCAGATCGATCGGGACGGCGGTGACGTAGCGGGGGATTTTTCGATCGGCTATACACCGGGCGAGCGTCTCAGTGTTGCTGCCGCCTCCGCGCTGACAGCGATGGGTCTGCTGGGAAAGATCAACCAACGCCGCGCCGATCCGCCGGCGCCTGACCAGTCTCATTCGCACGAATGAATTCGAGCGAGTTCTCTCACGTTCCCGTCATCGATGTCGCGTCGCTTGTCGATCGGGGGGCGGATCGCAATCGCACGGCCGAACAGATTCGTGCCGCTTGTCGCGAGAGCGGTTTCTTCTACGTCATCAACCACGGCGTTGACGAGGCGTTGTGTCAGCGGCTGGAAGCGCTCAGCCGCGAGTTCTTCGCGCAGAACGAGCCGGAGAAGATGTCGATCGGGATGTCGCGAGGCGGGCGCGCGTGGCGCGGCTATTTTCCCGTAGGCCGCGAGCTCACGTCGGGAAAGCCCGATCGGAAAGAGGGGCTTTACTTCGGCGCGGAGCTGGCAGCCGATCATCCCGCGGTCCGCGCTGGCACACCGCTTCACGGACCCAACCTGTTTCCTGCGATTCCCGGCTTCCGCGAGACCGTGCTGCGCTACGTTGATGCGCTCACGGGGCTCGGGCACGCGTTGATCTCTGGTATCTCACTCAGCCTGGGGCTGGACGAGGGCGATCTTCGGGAGCGCTACACGCGCGATCCGCTCATCCTGTTTCGCATTTTCAACTATCCACATGCTGCAACGGTGCAGGACCGCGACCACTGGGGAGTGGGCGAGCACACCGACTACGGACTACTGACTATCCTGCGACAGGACGACACCGGCGGCCTGCAGGTGAAGTCGCGATCCGCCTGGATTGATGCTCCGCCGATCGCCGGATCTTTTCTCTGCAATATCGGCGACATGCTCGAGCGCCTGACGCGCGGGTTCTATCGCTCGACTCCACATCGCGTCCTCAACACGTCGACGCGCGACCGGCTGTCCTTCCCGTTCTTCTTCGATCCCGGCTTCTACGCGCGGATGCTGCCGATCGAGGGTCTCGTCGCCAACGAGCCCACCGATGATTCCAGCGAGCGCTGGGATCACGCCAGCGTGCATGAGTTCACCGGCACGTACGGCGAGTACCTGCTGAACAAGGTCTCCAAGGTGTTCCCCGAATTGCGCGACGAAGTGTTTTAGCAGCCCTCAACGGCGGGTCCGAAGAACAGGGCCCGCCCTACGTAGCGTAGGCCGGGTCTTGCTTTCTAGACCCGGCGCTGATTGCTGCTGATAATTCAGCACCGGTGCTGACATGTCGGCATCGCCTGATTTTTCGACGCTCCTGCCGAAGATCATCGGCGGTTTCTTGTTGGCATAACTCTCGCCCTCGACGCCAAACGACCAAGCCGCCGACACGTTGAGGCGCAGTCGGCGCGGGCGTTATCAAGATCAAGTGAGGGTCACATGCAGCGATTCGGCATTTTTCTCGTCGTCATGCTGCTGAGCACGACGGCCTTTGTAAACGCACACGACAAAACTCCGCAGGACAGGACCCCGTGGGGCGACCCAGACCTCCAGGGCATCTGGAGCAACCAGAGCCCGACGCCACTCGAACGTCCCGACGCGCTGGCCGGAAAGGCCACGCTCTCGGAGGAGGAAGCGATTCAGTTCGAGAAGACATCGCTCGACCGATTGCTCACCACCTTTGCTCGCGAAGTTCCGATCAGCGGCGAGTTGAACGAGATCTGGCTCGAAACGGCGAAAGGCAAGGTCCCGCCCGGCCGCGGCACGTCCATGGTCGTGGACCCGCCGGACGGAAAGATCCCGTACTCGCCTGAGGGCCAGAAGCGCTGGGATGCAGTGCCGAAGATGGGGAAGCCGATGCTCGCCAACGGCCCCGAGGATCGGAACTTGGCCGAGCGGTGCATCACGACAGATGGCCTACTGGTGCCGAATCCGTTCTACAACAACTACCTCGAGATCGTTCAGGCGCCCGGGTACGTGGCCATCGTCACCGAGATGATGCACGAGGTCCGCGTCGTCCCCCTGGATCGTCGTCCTCATGTTGGCGAAGGCGTGCGCATGTGGTCGGGCGATTCACGCGGATGGTGGGAGGGGCAGACGCTCGTCGTCGAGACCACGAACTTCAATGACAAGAAACTCTTCAGGGGTGCGAGCGCGCAACTCCATCTCGTCGAGCGATTCACGAGGCTCGATCCCGACACGATCGAGTACCGGCTCACAGTGACCGATCCGGCGACGTTCACGCAGCCGTGGACGCTGGTGAATGGGTTGTGGCGGGCTGAGGGCGGCATCTATGAGGTCGCGTGCCACGAAGGCAACGTCGGCTTGAGAGGCATTCTTGCCGGAGCGCGCGCCCAGGAAGCGCGTTGAACGCCGTTCCTCACTGGCTACCGGCGGCGGAAAGCGCGGACAGAAAATTCAGCACGACGGTGAAAGACGACGTGTCGGCCGCGCTGCCCGCCGCCGGTGTGGGTGCAACCAGCTCGTTCACGAGTAAGCGACCGTCTCGCGCGACGTCGTAAGGCGCGCCGCCCGGATAGTGGGTACCTCGTGCGCGGGTCTTGATCACGACGCGCGGCGTTGCTGCGGAGATCGACGTACCATCCGTGGTGATCGCCGCCACCATGAGCATTGTGCTTTCTTGATTCAGATAGTACAGCCCACGTCCGTCCGGCGACCAACGCGGGTGAACCCCACCATTTGTCGAGATACGCCACGGCCCGTTCAAACCCGGGTAGGACCGCACGTATACTTCCGAGCCGGGAACACCTGTCTGCGCTCCCGCATACGCAACCCAACGCCCGTCAGGCGAGAACTCGGAGAGAAACTCAGTGGAGTTGGCCGGCTTCAGCGGAGTTGCCGTCCGTTCGCCAGTGAGCGGGAGTTGCCAGAGAAGCCAATCAAGCAGGCCGGGGCCGCCGTTGGCAAAGAGCACGAGGCCACCGTGGTGCGCGGTCCATGTCTCGGGAATCTTGCTGACCTTTGATTCCAGCACGAGTTCCTCGGCGGTTGCCCCAGTCGCCGCCTTCCGATACAAGTTGAAGATGTTTCCTCCGCGATTGGAGGCGAACAGGATCGATGTGCCATCGGGAGACCAGATCGGCACGATGTTGTGCGACCGGTCGAACGTGAACTGCGAAAAGTTTCCGCGACTGGTGTCCCACAGCCACAGATTGCCGCCCGTCGGTTCCTCATGAAGATGCGTGGCGATGAGTCGGCCGTCCGGTGAGATGGCAACGTCGCCGTATTCGGCGGGTTCTCCAACGGTGCCCATCGATCGGCCGTCGCGTCCGTACCATGTCAAACGACTGAGCGAAGTACCCGCTGGCCCGCCGGGGACATACGCCAGCACGCCCGTCGGCGACGCCGAGAATGCCGCTAGCAGTCCTTGCCCTCCGGTGACGGCTTCAGCGACTCGCACCGGCTCTCCACTCAGGACGAGACGATCGACGTCGAAGGACTGCGCCATGATCACCGCGCCGCGATCGAAGACGAGATGCCGTGGCGCTACATGGACCGCTCGCGCCGCGCCGTTCACGAGTTGAATGGCCTCGGCCCCATCCAGCGAGGCGACGAAAACGTCTGACCCGCCAGGCGAGGCGGATCGGACGGTGACGAACAGGAAGTGCCGGCCATCAGGCAGGAACGATGGCCGGATGTGGGCGAGGGTACT
>Ga0075431_100004622_pt1 | contig 13516 bp, 17 predicted proteins | sample RhiMetdeltSRZDD5_FD_75297 | JGI IMG/M metagenome (GOLD analysis project Ga0075431, IMG submission 75297) | Populus rhizosphere microbial communities from Tennessee, USA - Rhizosphere MetaG P. deltoides SRZDD5 | ecosystem: Host-associated > Plants > Roots > Rhizosphere > Soil | place: USA... | reverse complement strand
GACACCATCCTGCTCGGCGGTCACTACGACACCAAGCACTTTACGGAATTTCGGTTCGTCGGCGCCAACGACGGTGGGTCGAGTGCCGCGCTTCTGCTCGAGCTGACGCGCCGGCTGGCCGCCGCCCCGAGGGAGTATACGTACTGGGTGGTGTGGTTCGACGGCGAGGAGGCGCGGGTGTCGTGGAGCGCCGCTGACAGCCTGTACGGCTCGCGGCGGCTGGCCGCGGAGCTCGCGCGCGCGGGCCGCCTGCCACGCGCCATGGTGCTGGTCGACATGATCGGCGACAGGAACCTCGGAATCCTGCGCGACACGTACTCCACGCCATGGCTGGCCGAGCTGCTCTGGACGACCGCCGCCCGTCTCGGTCACGGTCGGCACTTCCTCGATACGGCCATGGGTGTGGAAGACGACCACGCGCCCTTCTTGCAGGCGGGGGTGCCGGCGGCGCTGCTGATCGACTTCGACTATCCGCCCTGGCACACGGCCAACGACACGCTCGACAAGATCTCCGCGCAGAGCCTCGCCGTCGTCGGCGATGTCGTGCTCGGCGCGCTGCCCGCCATCGAGCGGCAGCTGAGTGGCGCGCGATGAGGCTATAATCCAGGCGATGCCCCGCGTTCGCGAGATCGAGGAGCCCGGTGACGATCAGATTCTCCGGGAGACGTTCGCGCGCGAGCAGGAGCTCTTCGGCTTCATCCTGAATCCCACGAAGGTGCAGGCGCATACGCCGGGCATCATGAAGGCGGCCAAGCAGCTGTCGCTGGCCGTCGATCGCTCCGGCCTGCTGCCGAAGGAGCTGCTGGCCCTCGTCAACGTCCGCGTCGCGCTGATCAACGGCTGCCCGTTCTGAATCGACATCAATTCTTCCCGCGGTCTGCGGGAAGGCGCCTCCGAGGACAAGCTCCGTGATCTCACGGCCTTCGCGACGAGCCCACACTACTCGGCGGCCGAGCGGGTGGCGCTGGCATTCGCGGAGGCGATGACGTTCACGGGTCAGAAGGTGACCGACGAGCTCTTCGCGGACGCGCGCCGCCACTTCTCCGAGGCGCAGCTCGTGGAGCTCTCCGCCGCGATCGCTCTCGAGAACTTCCGCAGCAAGTTCAACGTCGCCCTGGGCGTCGAGAGCCAGGGCTTCTGCCTCCTCCGGTAAGCCCAGTAGGCCGGGCCGGCTTGTGATCCGCGACGTTCCGCTGTACCGTCGCGGCATTCGTCCACGGGAGGGCGGACCAATGGCCACACGGCTGTTCCGGCCGGTCGTAGCCTCGGTGCTCGTCGCCTGGGCCCCGTCGTTCTACACGGGGTACGTCAAAGGCTGAGACAACGTCCAAAGGGAGGCACCATGCCTAATCTCGGCCCCTGGATTGTCGTGGTTGTCGGGATCGTGATCTTGGTGATCTCCGCGGTGTCCGGGCAGCGGTTCGGCTACGGCTCAATGGCCGTGATCGGCATCCTCATCGGCGTGGCGGCCATCCTCGCCGGACTGCGCTGGAGACGACGCAGCACAAGCACGTCACACGCGTGAGGACGGCGCTGACACGGAGGTTCGCCGCGCGGGGAGCGCGAGGAACCGTAGGATACGAGCCCGCCTCACGTAATATCCTCAGGTATGCCCAAACCGCCCAGCCCCTTCCTGCACGGACGACAGCCATGCCCTGGGTTCGAGGAGGATCGGCTCAACCGGCCGCGCACGTGCCCCCGCTGTCCGAAGCTCGTTCAGTGGTGTCGTAACTGCCGTCGCAATCACCACGCGGACGGCTGGGAGCGGTGCGCGGCGACGACGTAGCTCACGCGCGGCACATAGCCGTCTGGCATGCCTCCCGTTCCCTCTGCTGAGCCCCTTCGAAGGCCACAGGGGCGTGACGTCCAGAGAGGTTGGGAGTTCACGGGACGCGTCGCCGAAGGACGGCCGCCGTTGCGCTGTCGATGGCCTTCGTGGTCGCCGGATGCGCGACGAACCTGCCGCGGTTGATCGGCCCCCGGCAGCGCGTCCCGCCCGACCGCAATTCTTGCGGTCGGTGACCGCGGGATGCCCGGCTTCGGCGAAATTCCTGCCGGAAACTCACCCTGCTCGAAGTCGGCAAACCAATAATTTCAACGACTTGGGAGCTCGGCACGATAGAAGCACTTGATGGGACTCGTGATCGATCCACCGGTGACCGAGGACGAGCGCCTGACCGACGCACTCGCGGCGTTCGGACTCCTCTGTGACCGTGCGATCGAGTACCTCGATCTGTTCACGTGGGGTGACCGCGAGTCGTCCAGCGCGGATGGATCGACGCCCGCCTGACGTTCTGCGCGAACACTGTCCGGTCGTCGACACGGTGAGCTGCCCGCCGCCCGCCAAAAATGCGGATGGACAATGAGGCACTGTCCTTGCTGATCACCCGAGCGGCACGTTGCACGCAGGCAGGGAAGACATTTTCCATTTCGCGCAGGAGCTCGGGTCATGAACAGCTACGAGTTCGCCTATTACGGGGCCCGTCTGAATGCTCTCAACGAAACGATCTCATCCTGGTGCGCGCGTCGCGATTGCGTCCTCGAGACGACGGCCTTGCTGCAGGGGGCCCGGCTCCGGATTTCGGGGCCGGACGAGACCGTCCGGGAAGCCATTCGCACGGTGCGCCTTTGGATCCGCAACACGAACTGATCGCCGCATTCCTGCGGCGCCATCCGGGCGAGCTCTGCGTGGACTGCCTGGCCGACGCGATCGACGTCCCGCCGAGCCAGGTCAGCATGGCGATGCAACGGCTCACCTTCGGCGGCGCGTTCGCGTCGCGGCTCGGCATCTGCACGCGCTGCCATCATCGCCGGACAGTGGTGAAAGCCGCCTGAGGCGGAGCGTTCAGGGCAGTTCCGGGAAGCTCGTCCACGCGCGATAGCACTCCTCGTGGAAGGCGAGCGTCAGCGCGCCTCGCACGTCGACGGCGACTTGCGCCTCGCTACGGGCAATGACGTCGCCGCAGCCGCTGCACACCTCACCGGAGCCGCTGCCGCGCCATGGTCTGGTTGGAAACGCCGCCGGAAGCCCGCCGCGCTTCATCTTGTCGCGCGTCTTGTCGGTGCGCCAGCGCATCCCCGGACTCTAGGCTGGCCGGGGCGGCGCGGGCAATCCGCAGATCTACCGACTGAGAAAAGCCTTGCTCACGGCGATTCGCAGCGACCATGCCGGGTTGAAAATCGACGCGGCCCACGTACGCTGAGTTCATCCGAGGTCTCGCGCATCTCCGCCTCGCTCTCGGCGCGGGCCTGATGCTGAAGGAGCCGGTCATGGATGTTGTCAGGTACGTGCTCGTCACCGCCCTCATCGGTGCGCTCACCGCCGCGCCCGCCGTTGCTCAGACGTCGGGGACCGGGGGTACGTCGTCCGGCAGCGTGCTGCGTCCTTCGGATCCGAGTCAGCCGCCTTCCACGCGTCAACCGACGCCGTCGACGCCGAACACCGGCATCGGCGGGTCGGTCACCGGCGGCATTCCCGGCACGCTCGGGGGCACGCCGTACAGCACCGGCGGCTCGGTCACGGGCGGCATCCCGGGCACGCTCGGCAGCACCCCGTCGGGCGGCGGGAGCTCGCAGAGCAACACGTCGGTCGGCGGCGCCGGGATCTCGACGACGCCGTCAACGCCGTCCACCGTCGGCGGCTCTCCGACGGGCGCGATCGGCGGCGCGTCGCCGAGCGGCATCGGCGGCTCGTCGAGCGGAGCGCTCGGCGGTTCGTCGAGGGGCCCCCTGGGCGGCGGCACCTCCGGAGGCACCACCGGCACGATTCGCTGACGACGATACGCGCGGGGGGAGCCGTCGCGCACGCGGTGCTACCATGACGGCGTTCGTATGGGGCCGACCCTGCTCCGGCTGCGCGACCGCCACGTGTTGCCGCTCGCGATGTTCTTCGGGACGTTCTCTTGGTCCTTCGTCTATATCAGTCTGCCGTTCCACATCCAGCGCATCTCGACGTGGGACGAGGTCTCGACGCTCGCCTGGAGCGGCTGGATCCTCGGCATTCCGAACCTCGTCACCGTCGGCGCCGCGCCGTTCTGGGGCGGGCTGGCGGAGCGCCGGAATCCGAAGCGTCTCTACGTCATGGCCCAGGCCTTCCAGGGCGTCGCGTTTCTCGGCATGGCGGTGGCGCGCACGCTGCCGGAGCTCCTCGCCGTCCGGATCGTCCTCGGCTTCATCGGCGCCTCGTCGACCTTTGCCTTCGTCAGCGCCGGCCGGAACGCCGACCCGCTGGAGGTGAGGCGGCAGGTCGCCTCGGTGCAATCTGCCATGACGGTGGGCCAGGTCATCGGTCCTCTCGTCGGCGCCGTCGCCGCCGCCCGACTTGGCTTCCGCGAATCGTTCGTCGTGGGCGCCCTCATTCTCTTCGCGTGTGGCGCGCTGGCCTCGTGGGGCCTGCGTGATCTGGGCGAGGTCGGTCGTCCGCGGGCCACGGCGGCCCCGGCGCGGTGGGACGAGGTCCTCGTGGTCTCGCTCATCGTGCTCGGCGGTTCGGCGCAGGTCTTCTTCCTGACCTCGATCCTGCCCCAGATCCTCCCGCCGCTCGGCGTGTCGGGGGATCAGACGCTCGAGATGGGCGGCGTCCTCATCTTCGTCTCCGGCGTGGCCGCCGCGCTCGGGTCGATGCTCGCTTCACGCCTCGCCGACCTCGTGCCGGAGCGGCGCTTGATTCCGGGACTCCTCGCGATGTCCTCGCTGTTCGTGCTCGCGCTGGCCGCCGCGCGTTCGGTCTGGCCCTTCGGCATCCTCCGTTTCGTCCAGGTGGCCTGCATCGCGCCGGTGTTCCCGATCGTCGTCGGGCGCGTCGCGCACTCGGCGGGCGGCCGCGCCATCGGGATCATCAACTCCGCACGCATCGGCGCCGCGTTCCTCGGTCCGGTGATCGCGACCAGCTTGCTCGCGTGGACCTCGGTGGTCGCCGTATACGGCGCGCTGGCCGTCATGGGGCTCGCGTGTGTCCCGCTGGCGGCGCGGCCGCTCACGCGCGGCCGTGGTGAGGCGCGCGTGTGAGCCGGCCGCTGGTCGACATCCGTCTCGAAGCGATCAGCACGCGTGGCGGCGCGCCGCCGGGGCTCGCGGAGGTCAGCGTGCACGTCCGTTACGGTGAGTTCTTCACGTTCCTCGGGCCGCCGCACTCCGGCAAGACCGACGTGCTGCGCGCCGTGGCCGGCTTCATGCCGATCTCCGCCGGCCGTGTCCTGGTGGACGGTCAGGACATCGGCGGCCGCGCGCCGGGGGCGCGCTCCATCGGCTACGTCTTCCAGGACGGCGGGCTCTGGCCGCATCTGACCGTCCGAGATCACGTAGCATTCGGGCTCGAGGCGCAGGGGATGTCGCCGGCCGACGTCGAGCAGCAGGTCTCGACCGTGCTCGGCCGTCTCGGATTGAGCGACGTCGCCGCGCGGCGGCCGGTTGCACTGACGCTCGAGCAGCGGCGGCGACTGGCCCTGGCGCGCGCGCTCGCGCCGGAGCCGCACGTGCTCCTTCTCGACGAGCCGCTGGCGCATCTCGACCCCATCACGCGCAAGACGCTGCGGATCGAGCTCGCCAAGCTCCACCGCGACCTGGCCGTCACCACCATTCACGTGACGCGCGATGCGGCCGACGCGCTGGCGCTCTCCGATCGCCTCGCCATCATGAACGGAGGTCGAGTCGAGCAACTGGGCGATCCGCCGGACGTGTATCAGCATCCGCGGTCCCGGGCGGTCGCCGAGGCGCTCGGGCCGGCGAACTTCCTGCCCGTCCGTGTCGTGGAAGTTCGCGACCTCGGCGTCGTCGTCGAGACCGAGGGCGGTCACCGCGTGCCGGTGGCGGGTATGGGCCAGTACGGTGGCGGCAGCCGGGGCTTGCTCGTCCTGCGACCGGAGATCCTCTCGATGACGGATGCCGCGATGGCGCGCGGGCCCGGGCTCCCGGGTGTCGTCACGCTCCGCGTCTTCGAGGGCGCCCGTCAGCTCTACGAGGTCGACATCGGCGGCACGCTGCCCGTGCGCGTCGAGCTCCCTGCGCAGCACGAGAGCCGCCTCTTCCGCGTCGGCGAGCGCGTCCGCGTCGAGCTGAGCAGCGATACGGTCGTCCTCGTGCCCGTGTAGGCATCGGAGGGCCGCCGAGCCCCCTCCGAGTTCAGAGCGAATAGGTCTTGTCTTGCTCGAGCAGGGAGATGCGTGCGGGATCGATGCGCGAAAGCTCCGCGGCGATCTCGTCGTGGAACTGCGGCTTGATGTGATAGATCCAGACCGGAACGTCCGGCGGCAGCTTCTCGATCTCCCGTGCGATCAGCTCGGGTGTCATGTGCATCGCGACATTGGCGAGTTCCGCCAGGCGGTTCGGATAGGCGCATTCGAGGATGATGGCGCGCAGGCCGCGCAGGCCGCGCGCGGCTTTCCAGATCGCGGTGGTAGGGCCGGTATCCCCGGAGAAAATGAAGCCCGTGCTGCCGTCGTGCAGGATGAAGCCGGTCGTCGGCACGCTGTGGCTGACGGCGACGGGGGTGACCCACAGGTCGCCCACGCGCTGCTCGGCGTCCTCGACGAGCGTCCGGTACTTCATGACCGGCGCCTCGGGCGGGATCTGCGCGAAGTTCGGCCAGCCGACGTTGTTGAAGACCCCCGTCCGCAGCGCGTTGATCACGGGCTCCACGCTGGCGATAGTGAGCGGGTCGCGCTGCTCGCAGGCGAAGGCGAGCGTCTCGGTGAGGAACGCGAGGCCGGTCACGTGATCGAGATGGGCGTGCGAGATGAGCGCGTGCTGCACGAGACGCTGCTCGGCGGTGGTGAGTGCGCCGCCGACGGTGCCGGCATCGACGAGGATCCGCTCGTTGACGAGAAATGCGGAGGGGCGCTGACCGAGTCCTTCGGCTCCATAGGCGCCGAGTACTCGTATCTTCATTACCGCCGCATACTAGCATACTCTGTCGGTGATGGCCGTACGCCGGGCGTGGCTGCAGGACGTCGCGCGCAAGCATCTGGCGGGCATCCTGGCCGCACTCGTTACCATCGTGCTCGTCAGCTTCGGGCTTCTCGACGGGCTCGAGTACTGGTCCCTCTCCCAGCTCTTCGAGCGCCGCGGCGAGCGGGCACCGGTCGCGCCGATCGTGATCGTCACCATCGACGAGTCGACATTCGCCGAGCTCAACACGCAGTGGCCGTTTCCGCGAGCGATGCACGCGGACCTGCTGAGCACCATCGCCGCCGGCGGCCCGTTCGTGATCGGCGTTGACCTGATCTTCGACACGCCCTCCTCGCGCGGGCCGGCCGACGATGAGGCGCTCGGCGCCGCCGTCTCGCGTGCCGGCAACGTCGTGCTCGGGGCGGCCGCCGCGGAGGAGATCCAGCCGTTTTACCGTCGCCAGACCCTGAACCCGCCCATCGCCAGCATCCGGCACGGCGCAGCCGGCGTGGCGGCGGTCAATATGTATCCCGACCCCGACAGCGCGATCCGGCAGGCGCCGCTCTGGCTGGCGGTGGGGGACCGGCGCGTGGCCGGGTTCGATACGCAGCTGCACGCGCTGCTCGCGCGAAAGGGCGTCTCGGTGGCGCCGCTGCCGGCGGCCGACAGCGTGCTGATCAACTTCAATGGCGGCCCACGAACCTATCCGTGGGTCTCCTACTATCGCGTGCTGAATGGCGAGGTTCCGCCCGACTACTTCAAGGGCAAGATCGTGCTGATCGGACCGACCACGGAGCTGCTGCACGACCAGTTCCGCACGCCGTTCGCGCCGGGCGGCGACATGCCCGGCGTCGAGATCCACGCCAACGCGCTCGAGACGCTGATCCGCGGCACCGCCATCCGCCCGGTACCGCGCGGCCTGACGACGGCGCTCGCCGTGGTGGCCGCGCTGGTCGCGGCCGGACTCGTCGTGCGAGTTCACGCGCTTCGTGCGCTGGCGGCCGCCGTCGCGCTGTGGGCGGCTGTGCTGGCGCTCAGCTATGCGTGCTTCGCGCTCGCCGACGTGTGGCTGCGCGCGATGGCTCCCTCGCTCGCGCTCGTGGCCGGGTACGGCGCCACCGTCATCGACGGCTTCGTGCGCGAGCAGCGCGAGCGGCGGCGGCTGTCCCAGTTCTTCTCACCCGACGTCGTGCGGGAGGTGGTGCGCCACAAGGATGAGGGCAGCCTGACCACGAGTCGACGGACGGTGACCGTGCTCTTCAGCGACATTCGCGGGTTCACGTCGATCTCCGAGAAGGTCGAGCCGGAGCAGGTGGCCGAGATGCTGCGCGAGTACCTCTCGGAGATGACGGAAATCGTCTTCAGGCACGGCGGCACCGTCGACAAGTACATCGGCGACTGCATCATGGCTCTCTACAACGTGCCGTTCGAGGATCCCGAGCACGCCGTCAAGGCCGTGCGGACCGGACTGGAGTTCCAGGAGCGCACGCTGGCCGTCTCGCAGCGCTGGGAAGCCAGGCTCGGCATCGTGATCCGCAACGGCGTCGGCATCACCACGGGCGAGGCGGTCGTCGGCACCCTGGGCTCGCGGCAGCGGCTCGAGTACACGGCCATCGGCGACACCATCAACCTCGGGGCGCGGTTGGAGTCGATCACGAAGGAGTACAAGACGGACATCATCATCAGCGAGTTCACCTACGAGCACGTGAAGGACCACTTCACCACCAAGGAGCTCGGCGACGTCACCGTGAAGGGCAAGACCCGCCCGGTGAAGATTTACGCCGTGCTGCCGCGTGAGTTGCCGTGATGCAACCGGCGTGGTAGAACTCGGCTGTAGATGAGCGCGGCTGACTTCGACTTTCCGACGATGTCGCGAGCGCTGATCCTCGGCGACAAGGACACCGTCGCCGCCAAGACGCGCGAGGGTCTCGGCCTCTCCATGGATCCCAAGGAGCTCATCTTCAAGGGGCTCATCCCCGGCATGGACGTCGTCGGTGAGAAATTCCGCCGCAACGAGTACTACGTGCCCCAGGTGCTGCTGTCGGCGCGCGCCATGTACGCCGGGCTCGACTTGCTGAAGCCGCTCATCACGGCCGCCGCCAGGGGCGACGACTATCACGGTGTGGTGGTGATCGGCACCGCCCAGGGCGACCTGCATGACATCGGCAAGAACCTCGTGGCCATGATGCTCGAGGGCGCGGGGTTCAAGGTCGTGAACCTCGGTCGCGACGTCGCCCCCGAGAAGTTCGTGGCCGCCGTCGAAGAGCACCAGGCCAACATCGTCGGCATCTCGGCGCTGATGACGACGACCATGCCGGCCATGAAGCGGACGATCGACGCGCTGCTGAAGGCTGGCCTGCGCGAGCGGGTCAAGGTGATGGTCGGCGGTGCGCCGGTGAGCCAGGCGTTCGCCGACGAGATCGGCGCCGACGGCTACGCGAAGGACTCCACCCTGTCCGTGGTCAAGGCCAAGTCGCTGCTCGGCGTAGCGGTGAGCCGATGACGGCGCGCGGCTGGGAGATCGTGGAGCGTGTCAAGGCCGGCGAGCTGCTCGTCTTCGACGGCGGCTACGGCACCATGCTGTTCGCGGCGGGGCTCCTCAACGGCGCGTGCCCAGAGCTCTGGAATGACACGCACGCCGACGTGGTGCGGGGCATCCACGCGGGCTACTACGACGCCGGCAGCCACCTGGTCGAGACGAACACCTTCGGGGGCACGCGGCTAAAGCTCAACGAGTACAAGCTGGGTGATCGGACCCGCGAGCTCAACGCGAAGGGAGCCCGGCTCGCCCGCGCGGCGGCGCCCGCCGACCGGTACGTGGCCGGCTCGATCGGACCCACGAGCCGGCTGCCCGTCGACTATGCGCTCGACGAGGGTGTGACCGACGAGGAGTACGAGGCGACCTTCCGCGAGCAGGCGGAGGCGCTGGCCGAGGGCGGCGTCGACATCTTTGCCGTCGAGACGATGATGTTTCCCCAGGAGGCGACGGCGGCCATCCGCGCGTGCAAGGCGGTGACGCCGCTCCCCGTGATGGCGACGATGTTCTTCCAGTTCGAGGAGCTCCACGATCGCGACCGGACGATGTGGGGCGAGAGCCCGGCCGAGGTGGCCAAGAACCTGCTCGCGGCCGGCGCCGACATCGTCGGCATGAACTGCGGCCGCGGTCCGGATCGCGCCATCACGATCATCCGGGAGATGCGCGCGGTCACGGACGCGCCGCTGATCGCGTATCCGAACGCGGGGCTGCCGATCACGACCGGCGATACGGTCACCTACGAGCTCGGGCCGGAGGCGATGGCCCGCGAGTATCCGGCGCTGCTCGATGCCGGCTGCAACATCGTCGGCGCCTGCTGCGGCTCCAATCCGGAGCACATCCGCCGCATCGCGGAGGTCGTGCGCAGCCGCACGCGGTGAGCCTGCCGGGCGGCGTGCAGGTCCTCGATGACCTGCCGCTCGCCATCGATCCCGACGAGGTCCTGCGCTTCCAGGGCTACAAGAAAGGCGTCGACGTGCCGACGCCGGACGTCCGCGCCCTGTTCGACGACGCGCTCGCCCTCGGCAGTCGCCTCATGGTGCCGCGCGCCGTCATCCGGTGGGTCGCCGTGGATCGGCGTGAGTCCGACCGTCTCGAGGCGGACGGCGTGACGCTCACGATTCCGGCGGTCGGCGCGCGCTGGGGCGCCGTGGAGCACGTGGCCGTCGCCATCTGCACGATCGGCGAGGCGCTCGAGCGGCACGTGGCGGAGCTCTGGGAGGCCCGCGAGCTCCCGCTGGCCTCGATGCTCGACAGCGTCGGCTCGGGCGCCGTGGAGAGCCTCGCGGAGTACGTCAACGACGTGCTCTGCCAGCAGGGCCTCGCCGCCGGCCTCCAGGTCACCAACCGCATCAGTCCCGGGTACGCCGACTGGGAGATGGCGGAGCAGGCGGAGCTCTTCCGCGTGTGCCCCGGGACGCCGGTCGGCGTCGTCCTGAACGCCGCATGCGTGATGGCTCCGGGCAAGTCGATTTCCCTGCTGGCCGGCGCCGGCGTGGCGGCGCGGGTCGATCACTACTTCAGCCAGTGCGCGCGCTGCTGGATGCGCGACTGCGCGTATCGTCGCGCGCCGGCGCGCCGCACGGTGCATCGCTGATGGACGTCCCGTCGCGGCTGCCGTGGCCGATGGTGCTGCAGATCCTCGGGGTGATCGCGGCCGCCTGGGTGGTGATCGCCACCTGGGAGATCTGGTTGCTGTTCTTCACCTCCCTGATCCTGGCGGCCGCGATCCTGCCGGCTGCGCGCTGGGGCGAGCGGCGCCGCATCCCGCGCGGGGTGGTCGTGCTCGCCGTCTACGTCGGCGTCTTCGGTGTTCTCGCGCTGATGGGACGTCTCGTGTGGCCGGCGCTGAGCGAGCAATGGATGCAGTTCACCGAGCAGCTTCCAAAGCTGCTCGACAACGCCCGCGTTTTGCTCGGACGGTTCGACTACTGGCTCGCGCAGTGGGGCGCCTCGCTGCCGCAGCCGAAGGCCGACAACGTGCCGGGCCTCGCCGGGAGCCTGCTGGGCAATGTGCTACGCGTGACCACTGGCGCCGTCGGCGTCGTGGTGGAGCTGCTGGCCGTGCTCGTGGTGGCCGCCTACGTCGTCATCGACGCCCGTGAGATCGGGCATACGCTGCTGGCGCTGCTGCCGCGCGAGCATCGCCCCACCGCCACCCGGCTCGCGCCCTCGGTGCTCGAGCGCATCGGCGGCTACGTGCGGGGTCAGCTCGTCTCCTCGTTCTTCGTCGGGGTGCTGATCGCGGTCGCGCTCTCGCTCCTCGGCGTCCGGTACGGGCTCCTGATCGGCGCCCTCGCGGCCGTGCTCAACATCGTGCCGTTCGTCGGCGCGACGGTGGCCGCCGTGCTGGCCGTCCTGTCGGCGCTCAGCGACGGCATCGTGCTGGCCGCCGTCGCGCTGGCCGTGATGGTGGGATGTCAGACGATCGAGGGCAAGCTGCTGGCGCCGTACTTCGTCGGGCGCGCCACCGGCCTGCACGCGCTCGCCGTCTTGCTTGCGCTGCTGGCCGGCTTCAAGCTCCACGGGCTCCTCGGTGGCCTGGTGGCGGTGCCGCTGCTGGCCGGCGCCTGGGAGATCGTGCGCACGCTGTGGGTGGAGCCGCGCCGCCGCGACTGATGTGAGCGGGCAGCTCGTCCAGATCCTCGGAGCGGTCTTGGTCCTCGCGGGCTTCGTGGCCGGCCAGGCCGGCGTCTTGCGCGTCGACTCGCGGCCGTACCTCTGGCTCAACCTCGTCGGCTCGCTGATGCTCACGGTCGACGCCTGGCGCGGCCGGCAATGGGGCTTCGTGCTGCTGGAAGGCGTGTGGGCGGTCGTGTCGGCGCGGGGCCTCGTCACCCGCCGACGCTGATCGCGCCCATAGTCGCGGTGGTACGATGACGTGTCATGGCGGCCGACAATATCGTCCTTGTCGGATTCATGGGCGCCGGCAAGTCGGTGTCCGGCCGTCTGCTCGCGCGCCGTCTCGGACGCTGCTTCGTCGAGACCGACGACATGATCGTGTCGCGCGACGGCCGCTCCATTCCGGAGATCTTCCGGATCGATGGCGAGGAGACGTTTCGCCGGCTCGAGGCCGAGACGCTGGAGGCGCTGCGGCTGAAGTCGAGGGACGTCATCGCAACCGGCGGCGGTCTGCCGTGTCGAGACGGCCGGATGGAAGCGCTCCGTGCGCTCGGCATCGTGGTGTGGCTGCGTGGCGATCTCGGCGTGCTGCTGGAGCGCGCAGGCCGCATCGGTGGCCGCCCCATGCTGGAGCGGTCACCGGCCGAGGTGGAAGCGCTCTACCGGAGCCGCGAGCCGTATTACGCGCGGGCGCACGTCACCATCGACACGGCGGGCCTCGGCGTGGATCAGGTCGTGTCGCGCGTGCTCGCGGCGCTCCGGGAGAGTCATGCCGCACGCGTTTAGCGAGCGCCTCGGCGAGGGCGCGCTGCTCTGCGACGGCGCCATGGGGACCGTGCTCTACGCGCGCGGCGTTCCGCTCGACGCCTGCTTCGACGTGCTCAACCTGAACAATCCGCGGCTCGTGCAGGGCGTCCACGCGGAGTACATCGCGGCCGGCGCCGACTGCATCGAGACCAACACCTTCGGCGCCAACCGGTTCAAGCTTGCCATCCACGGGCTCGAGGATCAGACGCACGAGGTGAACCGGCGCGGGGTGCGGCTGGCGCGCGACGTGCGGGAGTCGGCGGGGCGCGACGTCTGGGTGCTGGGCTCGATGGGACCGCTCGGGAAGTACCTGCAGCCGCTCGGGACGATCACCGCCGACGACGCGCGGGAGGCGTTCCGCGAGCAGGCGGAGGCGCTGCTCGAGGGCGGCGTCGACGCGTTTGTGGTGGAGACGTTCTCGGACCTCGCGGAGATCCGGCTGGCCATCGAGGCGATCCGCTCGGTCACCGATCTGCCCATCGTGGCGCAGATGGCCTTCACCGACGAGGCGGTCACGTTCATGGGACGGGCGCCGGCCGACGTCGCGCGCGATTTGCGGCCGCTCGCCGTGCAGGCCATCGGGGCCAACTGCTCGGTGGGCTCGTCGACGCTCTACGACGTGCTCGAGCGCATGGCGCCGGAGGCGGGGGGCCTGCCCCTCGCCATCCA
>Ga0075431_100004618_pt1 | contig 13518 bp, 12 predicted proteins | sample RhiMetdeltSRZDD5_FD_75297 | JGI IMG/M metagenome (GOLD analysis project Ga0075431, IMG submission 75297) | Populus rhizosphere microbial communities from Tennessee, USA - Rhizosphere MetaG P. deltoides SRZDD5 | ecosystem: Host-associated > Plants > Roots > Rhizosphere > Soil | place: USA... | reverse complement strand
AGGATACGATACATCCGAGGCGCCTTCCCTGCGCGACAAGCGTCGACGCTTATTGATCATCAGGTCCAGCAGAGGGATTAGCCGGTGAAGGGACAAGAAACCGCAAATAGAGACGGTCAAGCCGCGATAAAAAAATTAACTAAAATTAGAGCCATTTTTTCCACTTGAAGAAATAGTACGGGAGGACCGCCGCCAACAGAATGAGCACCAAAGCCATCGGATAGCCCAACGTCCATTCCAGCTCGGGCATGTTCCTGAAGTTCATGCCGTAGACCGTGGCGACCAGGGAGGGCGGCAGCAGCACGACCGCCGCGACCGAGAAAATCTTGATGACGTTGTTCTGGTCGAGCGTGACCATTCCGAGCAGGGCATCGAGCAGGAACTGGATCTTGTTGGTGAGATAGGCGGCGTGATCCGACAGCGACTGCACGTCGCGCTGCATGCCCCGCAGCTGGGCGCGCGGCTCCTTCGCCCAGCGCATGCTGTCGGCCTCGTTGGCGAGATAGAGCAGCAGGCGACCGATCGAGACCAGGCTCTCGCGCACCTTCGAGGTCAGGTCGCCCTTGCGGCCGATCGTCTTGAGGATGGTTCGATAGCTTTTCGAGCGCTCCGCTGTGGTTTCCTCCGACTCGAAAATCTCGCGCGAGACCTGATCGACCTCGATGCCGATGCGCTCCAGGATGTCGGCCGCGCGGTCGATCACGGCGTCCAGCAGCTCCATCAGCACCGATTCGCCCGAGGCGCCGGCCGGGCAAATGCGCGCGAGCTTGTGGCCGACGATCATGAACGGGCGCGGCTCGTCGTAGCGCACCGTGATGAGCCGGTGTCCGGACAGGATGAAGGTCACCGGCGTGGTCTTGGGCGCGTCGGTGTCGGACTGGCACATCAAGGTCGCGGTCATGTAGCGCGCGCCCTGCTCGACGTAGAGCCGGCTGGTGACCTCGATCTCCTGCATCTCCTCGCGCGTCGGCACCGCGATGCCGACCTGGCGCTCGACGATCTTGTCTTCCTGCAGGGTCGGAGTGACGAGGTCGAACCACACCGCGGCTTCCGGCACGTCCGCATCCGCCGCGACCGGAACGCGGTCGAGCGCGTTGCCGCGCGGAACATAGACCGAGAGCATGACCCCTCCGCCGGCCGCCCCGCCCCTGCTCACGGACGGCGCAACAAGATCGAGTGTGACTGGCCAGTGATGGCCCAATCCCGTCCATTGTTGCAAGAAATTTGCGCGCCGAGGTCGGCCATCCGCCGCCGTCACGCGGACCGTGCGGACGGAGTGCGGTCCAGCCGACGCGTCATCGATCGATCATCGAAGCGTCAGGGCGCGACGGCGAGGGCGACGGCGGCGTGATCAGGCCGCGATCTCGGCCATCTCCTCCGACCGCTGGTCGGGCCGCGGGACGACCGGCGCATAGGCGGGGTTCTTGGCCACGCTCTGATAGTGCAGCGCCGCCGCGACTGCGGATATTCCGATCTCGCCATAGCGGCTGTCGAGGTTGGGCCCGTTGCCCGGCGACTTTTCGACAGGCTGGGCCGCGTTCTTCTTTGTCATTTCGAACTCCTGGGACGTTTATTCTTGGAACACTTGTGGATCTTCTTTGGATCGTTTCGCGCTTGATTGAAATGGCCGCCGAGTAGGGCAGAAATACGCAACAAATCGTGTGCTATCGTGACATTTCGATTGTTCCGCGCGCGCGATCGCCAAGGCGGCCTATTGAGCCGCGGGCTGGGTAAACCGCGGGTTAAGAAATCGGACGCTATATGGTCCTGCCGAGGGCGCCGAAATGGCCTCTCCCATGGCGTGCGACGCCGATTTTCCCACAGCCGGGGGCGGCAACTGAGGCATTCTTGCAACAGGTCGCCAAGACAACGAACGTGACTGTGTCAATGCCCTAGAAGTGCCGAATCCTTTTAGGTAATTGAGACGGCTAAGCTTGAGTCGGGGAACCAGTGACGGGGCACGCCAAAAAGCGGAAAAAGGGGCAGCTATGGCGGTACGGGGATTAGCTTTAATACTCACCGGGCTTCTGCTCGGCGGCTGCATGCAGGGGACGTTGGAGCAGGCCTCCGACGCCAACTTCAGCCCGCGCGACCGCAAGCTCCTGGCCAACGCGCCTTATGCGCGGGCCAGCATCCCGATGGCCTATCAGCGCGCCATCGTGACCTATCACCGCAAGGAGGCGCCGGGCTCGATCGTCGTCGATACCGATGCGCGCTACCTCTATTACGTGCTGCCGGACAGCAAGGCGATCCGCTACGGCGTGACCGTGGGCGAAGACGCGCTGTCCTGGTACGGCATCGCCAAGGTCGGCCGCAAGGAAGAGTGGCCGACCTGGACTCCCACCGCCGATATCAAGAGGCGGATGGATGTTCCCAACTTCGTCGAAGGCGGCGCGCACAATCCGATGGGCGCCCGCGGCATCTATCTCTTTCAGGGCAGCAAGGACACCCTGTTCCGCATCCACGGCACCAATCAGCCCGAATATATCGGGCAGGCGATCTCCTCGGGCTGCATCCGCATGACCAACGAGGACGTCATCGATCTCTACAACCGCGTCAGGATGGGCGCGATCGTGGTCGTGCTGGCGCCGAAGGGCGGCGGCGAGCCGGCCAGTCCGCCGCGGATGGCAGCGGCCAATCCATACACGCACTAGACACTTGAGGGGGCTGGGAGACGGCGCCGGGCGGGGGCTCGGCGCCGTTTTCATTTGGGAAAAATCAAGATCGGCAGTCAATCGGCGCTCAACAGCGATCATCTGATCGCTGATTCCTGATCCCCTGATCCCTACACCCCCGACGGCCGCGGTCGCGGCAGCGGCACCTGCGCGGCGGCGTCGGGTTGAGCGCCTGGCTCGCGCACCTCCCACCGGCACATGCGGTGGCCGTGGCTGCGCTCGGCGAGGTCCACGTGCACGTGGTTCTCGTGATAGCCGTCGGAGCCCGGGCCGAGCACGGTGTTGAAGCGCGCGCAGGTCGCCTTCCGCATCGCCTCGCGAAAATCCTTGGCCACGTGCGGATCGGTCAGCCCCACCACCCTGCCGTCGGCGAGCCGCAGCGAACGCATGTCGAGCGCGTTGGCCTTGCCGTGCTCGGAGAGCTTGGCGCCGATGACCCGATTGCGACCGCGGCAGTCGTAGGACGCATAGTTGTCGAGGCTCTTGAGCGGCGCGCCGAACTCGCGCACCGCCGGCGCCACGTCGTCGCGCACCCACTGCACGATCGCCTCGGCCAAGGTGCAGCGCAGGACCGCCGGCGGCGTCACGGCGACGCGGGTCTTGTCGGGCAGCATCACCGCCTCAAGCTGCACCACGTCCTCGGCGCCGCACTCGTTGGGGCCGGAGACCGGCGGCAGCGAGGGCGCCACCGCGAGCGCGGGCGTCAGGCGCAGGCGGCAGGCCGACGGCGGCGCCGGCTCGTCGGGCTTCGATACTTGGGTAGTGGGTGGCGGCCCGGCCTCGGCCGGCCGCGGCCGCGGCAACGGAACGGTTTGGGCCATCGCGACCTCGCAGGCCGCCGCCAGCAGGATGATGGGATAGATCGGCTTCACGCGAGCGATGTCGGCCAAGAATTGCGGCGTTGTGGGGGCTTGCCGCCCCCAATCGGGGCCTCGTGGCGCTACCCCGTCATGGTAGCGTCCAGGCCCCAGCAGGTACGCGGGCAACTATGGCTGATTTCGACGTCGTCGTCTGCGGGCTCGGCGCGATGGGGAGCGCCGCGCTCTACCAGTTGGCCTGCCGGCGCGTGCGGGCGCTGGGGCTCGAGCGTTTCGCCCCCGGTCACGACCGCGGCTCCTCGCACGGCGCGACCCGTATCTTCCGGCTGGGCTATTTCGAGCACCCGTCTTACGTGCCGCTGCTGCGCCGGGCGCAGACGCTGTGGCACGAGCTGGAGGCGGCGTCGGGACGTCCGCTGCTCCATGTCACCGGCATCGCCGAGATCGGCCCGCCCGACGGCGTGCTGGTGCGAGGCACGCTGGCGTCCGCCCGTCTGCATGGCCTGCGCCACGAGGTCCTGGCCGCGCCCGAGCTGACGCGGCGGTTTCCGGCCTTCCGGGTGCCGCCGGACTACGTCGCCGTCGTCCAGCCCGACGGCGGGTTCGTCGAGGTCGAGCCCGCGCTCGCGGCGCAGATCGCGCTCGCGACCGCGGCCGGGGCCGAGCTGCGCGCCGGCGAGCGCGTGCGCGCCATCGAGCCCGGCGCGGGCAGCGTGCGCATCGTCACCGAGCGCGGCACGGTCGCGGCGAAAGCCGCCATCATCGCGGCGGGTCCCTGGACCGGATCGCTGCTGCCCGAGCTGGCGGCGCCGTTGCGGGTGACGCGCGAGGTCACCGGCTGGTTCGAGCCGGCGGACGCGACGCTGTTCGCGCCCGGGCGCTTCCCGACCTTCATCATTGAAAGCCGGCACGGCATGCATTACGGCGTACCGCCGCACGGCGACGCGGGCGCCAAGGCCGCCAAGCATCACCATCGCGACCAGGCGGTCGATCCCGACGGCTATGATCGGACGGTGTCGGCCGACGACGAGCGGCTGATCCGCATCGCGCTTGCCGACCACATCCCGGCGGCGAACGGACGGCTGCTCGCGGCCAAAACCTGCCTCTACACCATGACCCCGGACGGCGATTTTCTCATCGACCGGCTGCCCGGCCATCCCAACGTCATCGTTGCGTCGCCCTGCTCCGGTCACGGCTTCAAGTTCGCGCCGGTGATCGGGGAAATCCTCGCCGACTTGGCGACCGGCGGGGAAACCCGGCACGACATCGCGCGCTTCGCGCTCGCCCGGTTCGATCGACGACTGTAGCGCCGCCGCGGTGCGGGCCGTCGATTGTCGATGGCGGTCGGATACCGCCGTCACGGCCCCTCGACCAAATTTACGCGTTATTGACGCGCCTTCTGCCGGCGGGGCCTTCCCATCAAATCGCGCCGGTCGTACCCTTGCGCAAAAGCCGTGAATGGGGAGGACGCGCGATGACACGCGGCGCGTTGATCGTCTTGAGCCTGCTCGCCCTGCCGCAGGGCGCGTCCGCCGAGCCGGGCTCCCTCAACGATACCCAGCAGCTGGGGCTTCGGCTGTTCACCCAGTCGTGCGCGGTCTGCCATACCAAGCCGACGCTCACCAGCGGCGTGTTCGGGCCGGTGCTGTCGAAGGATTCGGCCGGCGGCCGCGACGACGTCATGCGCGACGTCATCAGCAACGGCACGCCGCGCATGCCGGGCTTCAAGTATCAATTCACGTCGCCCGAGATCGCCGCCATCGTCGCCTATCTCATGACCGTGCCGGCGCCGGCGCCGCCTGCGCCGCGTTGAACGGGTCAGGCCTCCAAGGAGAAGACGCCATGAAGAACGCCCTCACGCTCGCCGGCCTCGCCACCGCGCTGGCCGTGCTGACCTTTCCGCACACGGTGCTCGCCAATGAGGCGCTGCTCGCCGGAACGGTCAAATCATCGGCGGGCGAAAAGATGGGCGGCGTCACGGTCTCGGCCAAGGCCGAGGGTGCGACCATCACCACCACCGTCTTCACCGACGACGCCGGCAGCTATTACTTCCCGCCGATGCCGGCCGGCAAATACCGGGTCTGGGCGCAGGCGCTCGCCTACGAGGCCGCCAGGGGCGACGTCGATCTCGCCCGCACCAGGCATCAGGACTTCACGCTCGCGCCGATCAAGGACTTCGAGCGGCAGGTGCGGCAATTGCCCGGCGATGCGTTCATGGCCGCGCTGCCGGACGCCACGCCGGAGGACGCCCGCATGAAGCGGCTGGTGCGAAACAACTGCACCGGCTGCCACACCCCGAGCTACGTGCTGCAGCACCGCTTCGACGAGGCCGGCTGGAGCGCGATCATCGATCTGATGAAGCGGGTCAACGTCTATGGCGTGGTGCAGGCCGAACGTCCGCCCAACGGCATCCTCGACTTCCACCAGAAGGAATTGGCCGCCTATCTCGCGCGTGTGCGCGGGCCCGGCGAAAACGGGCTGACGATCAAGCCGCGTCCGCGCCCCACCGGCGAGGCGGCGCGCGCGGTGATCAAGGAATACGACGTTCCGATCGACCCCGATTCCACCTTCCCGAGCCGGTCACCGACCAATGACGGCAGCGACTGGTCGCTGGGGACCCCGTCGGGGCTGATCAACGGCTACGGCGTGCATGACGCCTGGTTCGATCTCGACGGCAAGCTCTGGTTCACCTGCAACGTCCCCAACCGCCATCTGACGATGGGGCGCATCGATCCGAGCAACGGCCAGGTGCGGATGTTCAAGGTGCCGGCGCCGAACGGCCTTGCCGCTCCCACCCACGGCATGACCCGGGACGAGAAGGGCATCATCTGGTTCAACGTGAATCCCGGGCGCGGCGGGCTGGGCCGGCTCGATCCCAAGACCGAGAAGATCGACGTCTACCTGCCGCCCTCCGGCATGTCGCCGACCGGCGGCGCGGTGACCGTGGACTTCGACGGCAAGGGCCGGATCTGGTCGTCGGCGCCCGATGGTGCGCTGCGCTTCGATCCGGAGACCGAGAAGTTCACCGAGTTCAAGTCGCTCACCTTCAAGACCCCGAACGGCAACGGCATCACCTACGGCATGGCCGCCGACCGCGACGGCAACGGTTGGTGGGCCGAGATGATCATCGACATCATCGGCAAGGGCGATGCCGCGAGCGGCAAGTCGATGGAGATCAAGCTGCCGCCGATCAAGGCGGAGGTGGACCGGACCCCGCCGGACGTGCGCAAGCACTACGAGGGCGTGTTCTCGCCCGACTTCAACACCCCGTTCCCGTGGTCGCAGGGGCCGCGCCGCATGGGCACCGACAAGAAAGCCGACGTGCTCTGGGTCGGCAATTCCTGGGGCGGCAACCTGGCGCGGATCGATACCCGCACCATGGAAACGACCTTTGTGCCGCTGCCCGACAACCTGCAGCCCTATCACGTGATGGTCGACAGCAACCACAATGCGTGGACCAATCTCTGGATGACCGATCAGGTGGCGAGATACGACCCCCGCACCGCCAAATGGACGGTCTTCGACCTGCCGACGCGGGGCAGCGAGGTGCGCTACGTGTCGGTCGAGGAGCGCGACGGCAAGGTGCAGGTGGTCCTGCCCTACTACCGGACCCGGAAGGTCGCGGTCATGACGTTGCGCAGCGAGGGGGAGCTGGCGGCGCTCAAGGGCCAAGCCGGGCGCTGAGGCGTCGGGCCGGACAGGCCAACGCACGCCGGCCGCGACGCACCGCGGCCGGCATCGGTTCGCCCCCGCCGCTGCAACCCGATCGCCTTTTCACTCGTACCATCTGGTAATGCCGGACCCGGTTGCGTCGCCGCGCCGGCCCGGTAACCTTGGCGCCGGCCGGACCGCGGCCCAACGCAAGTTGCCGAGACCCAAGGCTCGGAGACCAGGAAGGGGAAAACGCCATGCTCGGGCTGATGCAGGACTGGCCGCTGCTCTGCCATCGCGTCATCGACCATGCCGCCATCAACCACGGCGAGCGCCAGGTCATCACCCGGTCGGTCGAAGGGCCGTTCCACACCACCAGCTATGCGGAAATCCGCGCCCGGGCGCTCAAGGTCGCGCAGCGCCTCGACCGGGATGGCGTGCGGCTCGGCGACCGGGTGGCGACGCTCGCCTGGAACACCTGGCGCCATCTCGAGGCGTGGTACGGCATCATGGGGATCGGCGCCATCTATCACACGGTCAATCCGCGGCTGTTTCCCGACCAGATCACCTGGATCGTCAATCACGCCGAGGACCGCGTGCTGATGAGCGACCTGACCTTCCTGCCGCTGGTCGAAAAGCTCGCCGACAAGCTGCCTTCGATCGAACGCCATGTGCTGCTGACTGACGCGGCGCACATGCCGAAGACGCAGCTCAAGAACGCCGTGCCCTACGAGGAGTGGATCGGCGAGGTCGACGGCGATTTCGCCTGGAAATCGTTCGACGAGAAGACCGCCGCCGGAATGTGCTACACCTCGGGCACCACCGGCCATCCCAAAGGCGTGGTCTATTCCCACCGCTCGAACGTGCTGCATTCGATGATGGCGATGGCGCCCGACGCCATGGGCATCGCCTCCCGCGACGTGGTGTTGCCGGTGGTGCCGATGTTTCACGCCAATTGCTGGGGGCTCGCGCTCACTTCGCCGATGATCGGCGCGACCATGGTGATGCCGGGCGCCAAGCTCGACGGGCCTTCGGTGTACGAATTGCTGAACGAATACCGCGTGAGCTTCTCGGCCGCCGTGCCGACGGTGTGGATGATGCTGCTGCAGCATCTCGAGGCCAACAATGCCAAGCTGCCGCATCTCAAGAAGGTGGTGATCGGAGGCTCCGCCTGCCCGCGCGCGATGACCCGGACCTTCCAGGACGTCTACGGCGTCGAGGTCTGCCACGCCTGGGGCATGACTGAGATGAGCCCGCTCGGCTCGCTCGGCTCGATGAAGCCGGAATACGCAAATTTGAGCGGCGAAGAGCGGCTCGACGTCCAGGTCAAGCAAGGGCATCCGCCATTCGGCGTGGAAATGAAGATCTGCGACGACGCCGGCAAGGAGCTCCCCCGCGACGGCAAGACCTTCGGCCGTCTCAAGGTGCGCGGACCGGCGGTGGCCAGGAGCTACTACAAGGGCGAAGGCGGCGAGATCCTCGACCCGGACGGCTTCTTCGACACCGGCGACGTGTCGACCATCGACCGCTACGGCTACATGCAGATCACCGACCGCGCCAAGGACGTGATCAAGTCGGGCGGCGAATGGATCTCCTCGATCGACCTGGAGAACCTCGCGGTCGCCCACCCCAAGGTGGCGGAAGCCGCCGTCATCGGCGTCAAGCATCCCAAATGGGACGAGCGGCCGCTGCTCATCGTGGTCCCGAAAAAGGACCAGTCGGCGACCAAGGACGAGATCCTGAAGTTCATGCGCGGCAAGATCGCCAATTGGTGGATGCCCGACGACGTCGTCTTCGTCGACGAGATCCCGCACACCGCGACCGGCAAGATTCAGAAGACCACGTTGCGCGAGCTCTACAAGGATTTTGTCCTCCCTGCCGCCGCGGCCAGCCGCTAACGATTTAGCAAACCGGAACTGCCGACGGTGTGCGGGCGAACGGAACCTGCTCGATACGAGCTATTCCTCTCGCAACGCGGCCGCTCGATAGGCTATGGTGCGCCGCAACACCGCCACAAGGCCACTCCCATGACCACCCTCGATGCGGCCGTCCCCGCGGCGCCGCCCGGGCATGCCGCACCGGGGCGCGGGCCGGTCCGTTTTCTTGGCGAGGCCCGATTCTTTTGGCGGCTGCTGACCCGCGGCGCCGTGCTGCTGATGTTCACGCTGGGCATCTATCGGTTCTGGCTGACCACCGATGTCCGCCGCTTCCTGTGGTCCAACACCGAGCTCTCGGGCGACACCTTCGAGTACACCGGGACCGCGGTCGAGCTGCTGCTCGGCTTTCTGATCGCCATCGTGCTCCTGGTGCCGCTCTACACCTTGTTCTTCGTGATCACGCTGAGCGCCGGGCCGATCGGCGAGATGTCGAGCCTGCTGAGCTTCCTGATGCTGGTGGTGCTCGGCAACTATGCGATCTATCGGGCGCGGCGCTACCGCCTGACCCGCACGATCTATCGCGGGGTGCGGTTTCATCAGTCCGGCTCGGCCTGGCACTACGCCCTCTGCGCCGTGCTGTGGTGGGGTTTGGTGATATTGACCTTGGGCCTCGCCTATCCGTTCGCGCAGTCGCAGCTCGAGCGCTTCAAGATGCGCAACACCTTCTTCGGCGACCTGCCCGGCCGCTTCGAAGGCACCGGATGGGCCTTGTTCGTCCGCGGCATCCTGATGTGGTTTCTGTCCATCGTGCCTTTCATGGTGGGCCTGATAGCAACGCTGGGCGCCATCGATTGGGATGCGCTGGCGGCCGACGGCGGCAGCGACGACCTTTCCGGCTGGTTCGACGCAACGGGACTTTCCGGCGCGATCGTCTATGGCGGGTTCTCGGTGGGCTGGCTGGTGCTGTCGATCGTCGTTTTCTATCCGTTGTTCCAGGCGATGGTGCTGCGCTGGTGGACCTCGGGGCTGCGCTTCGGCGAGGTGCGGGTGACGTCGCACCTGCGCACCGCGCAGATCTATGGCGTCTACGCCCGCTTCCTCTGGTACGCTTTGCTGTTCTCGCTGGTCGTGCTGGTGATGGTAGTGCTCGCCCTCTTCACGGTTCCGAGCGCGCTCAAGGAGGAGCATTCGAAGCTGAGCGAGATCATCGCCACCGCGGCGCTGCTGGTCACCTACCTCGTCGCGGCGCTCGGCTATTCGACCATCTACCAGGCGACGGTGCGGCTCGGGCTCTGGCGCAGCGTCGTGGAATCCCTCGACATCGCGGGCGGCGCCGCGCTCGAACGGGTGCACGCCGGCGGCGAGGCGAGCTCGCCGATCGGCGAAGGCCTGGCCGACGCGCTCAACGTGGGCGGAATGTGATCGATCCGGGACCTTGCGCGTCATGACGAAGTCCGGCCACGCCATCTTTTTCGACGGCAAGACCACTGCCCGTCACGATGTGACGGTCGAGTTGGCGCCGGCGGAGCTGATCATCCGCGACGCCGACAGGACCGTGCTGGCGCAATGGGGCTATGACGATCTCGAGACTCTGTCGGCGCCGGACTCGGTGCTGCGGGTCGGCAAGCGTGGCAACCCGGTGCTGGCCCGGCTCGAGGTTCGCGACCCGGAGCTGGCCGCCGCGATCGACGAGTTCTCGGTGCCGGTCGACCGCAGCGGCCGCAGCGAGCGGCGCATGCGCCGGAACATCGTGATCTGGACCGTGGTTGCGACCGCCTCGCTGCTCCTCGTCGCCGTGCTGGGCCTGCCGGAGATCGCCACCCGCCTCGCGCCGCTGGTCCCTTACTCGGTCGAACGCAGGCTCGGCGAGGCGATCGACGCCCAGACGCGGGCCCAGCTCGACGACCGCCGTGTTGGCGCCGCATTCGAATGTGGAAGTGCCGAGACCGAGCAGCGGGGGCGCGCGGCTTTCGACAAGCTGATGAAGCAATTGGAGGCGGCGGCCGCCGTGCGGTTCCCGCTGCGGCCGGCGGTGATCCGGCGGCCCGAGGCCAACGCAGTCGCCCTGCCAGGCGGGCGTATCTACGTGTTCCAGGGCCTCATCGACAAGGCCGAGAGGCCTGACGAGGTCGCCGGCGTGATTGCCCACGAGATCGGCCACGTCGCCAACCGCGACAACACCCGCTCGGTCCTGCAGGGCGCCGGGTTGTCGCTGCTGTTCGGCATGCTGCTCGGCGATTTCGTCGGCGGCGGCGCGGTCGTGATCGCGGCGACGACTATCCTGCAGACGAGCTACTCGCGCGATGTCGAGGCCGCCGCCGACCTCTACGGCGTGCTGCTGATGACCAAGATCGGCGGCGACCCGCGCGCGCTGGCGACGATCCTGCAGCGGCTCGACGGCGGCATCCATCCGGGAGGAATAAGGATCCTGCTCGACCATCCCGAGACCCAGGAGCGCGTGACCAAGATCAACGCCGCGGCGGCGCCCGGGCCGCGGCGGGCCCTGCTCGACGACGCGGAATGGTCCGCGCTCAAGCGCATCTGCGCGGGAGGGTGAGGCTCGCCGATGGTGCGCCGTTACGTCCATTCCGAGCCGACCTCGCGGCTCGCCATCTGGTCGCGCCGGATGGCCGGATTCGCCCTTGCGGCCTCGTTCCTCGCGGCCATCATCGTGCGGTCGGGGCTGCTCGAGATCCAGCCGGCGCTGGCGACCTTCGGCGGCGCGCTCGTCATCGCGGCGATCGCGCTCCTTCTCGCCATCGCGGCGTTCGTGGTGATCTGGCTGGAGGGGTTGGGCGGCATGGGGGCGGCGCTGACCGCCATGCTGGTCTCGCTCGCGCTGCTGGCCTATCCGGCCTATCTCGGCATGAAGGCCTACCGGTTGCCCTGGATCTACGACATCACCACCGATCCGATCGATCCGCCGCGCTACGAGGCCTTGGCGCGGGTTCGCCCGCGCGACGCCAATCCGGTCGCCTATGCGGGCCTCTACGCCGCCGAGCAGCAGCGCACGGCCTATCCCGACATCGGCCCGCTCAGCGCGAGCGCCACGCCGCAGGCCGCCTACGACGCCGCGCTGGCGATCGTCAACAAGCGCCGCTGGCGGGTGGTCGAGCAGCGCACGCCGCAGGCCGGCCGCCGCGAGGGCCGCATCGAGGCGGTGGCGCGCACCCCGATCATGGGCTTCCGCGACGACGTGGTGATGCGCGTGCGGCCGGAGGGCAGCGACGGCTCGCGCATCGACGTGCGCTCGTCCTCGCGCTACGGCCAGTTCGACTTCGGCGCCAACGCCTCGCGGATCCGCAGCCTGTTGGACGACATCGAGGAGGCGATGACCGCGCAGAAGGCGGTCCGGCAGCCGACCCCGCCCCCCGGCAAGAAGGCCACGCCACCGCCCGCCAAGAAGGACAAAAAGTAAGCGAGTAGCGAATAGCGAATGGCGAGTAGGGTTTCTCGCTATTCGCCATTCGCTATTCGCTCATTTCAAACGGTAGACCCCGTCGATCGAGGGCGGCCCCTCGGTCGCGACCCGTCCGCGCGCCGCCAGATCCTCGAGATGGGCGAGCACGGAGCGGCCCGCCGCCGGTACCAGGCGCGGGTCGAGACCGATATAGATCGCGCGCACCAAGGACGGGATGTCGGCCTCGCCTTTGCCGAGCCGGTGCAGGATCGCGTCCTCGCGGCCGCGGCGGTGGCGGATGTAGTGCTGCACGAAGCGCGGCGCATTGCGCACGGCGCCGCCGTGGCCCGGCAGGTAGACCGGCTCGGTGCGCCGCGCGAGCTTGTCGAGCGAGGCCATGTAGTCGCTCATGGAGCCGTCGGGCGGCGCCACCACCGGCGTCGACCACGCCATCACGTGATCGCCCGAAAACAGCAGGTTGGCCTCCTTGAACGCGAACGCCATGTGGTTGGCGGTATGGCCCGGCGTGGCGACCGCCTCGATGCTCCAGCCGGCGCCGGTGACGACCTCGCCGTCGGCAAGCGCGCGGTCGGGACGAAAATCGGTGTCGTTGCTGGCTTCGGCCCGCGGCGCCTCGCCGACATTGAGCGGCCGCGCCGCGCGATGCGGGCCTTCCGCCAGCACGGTCGCGCCGGTCGCCGCCTTGATGCGCGGCACCGCCGGCGAGTGATCGTGGTGGGTGTGGGTGACGAAGATATGGGTGACGGTCTCGCCGCGCACGGCGTCGAGCAGCGCCGCGATATGGGCCTCGTCGAGCGGGCCGGGATCGACGATGGCGACCCGGTCGCGCCCGATGATGTAGCTCACGGTGCCCTTGAAGGTGAACGGGCTTGGATTGTTGGCAAGGAGCCGGCGCACCCCGGGCACGACCTCCTCGACCCGGCCGGGGGCGAGATCGAACGTCCTGTCGAACGGGATGTCGTCGCTCATGGAAGGAGGATCAGCTCGAATACTACGTGGCCCGGGCGACCGGAACGAGACCCGGGACCTCGCGAAGCGCGATGTTGGTGCGGCCCGTCATGTGGCTCCTGGGTCCC
>Ga0075431_100004613_pt1 | contig 13528 bp, 13 predicted proteins | sample RhiMetdeltSRZDD5_FD_75297 | JGI IMG/M metagenome (GOLD analysis project Ga0075431, IMG submission 75297) | Populus rhizosphere microbial communities from Tennessee, USA - Rhizosphere MetaG P. deltoides SRZDD5 | ecosystem: Host-associated > Plants > Roots > Rhizosphere > Soil | place: USA... | reverse complement strand
GCTCTTTTACCGTGCGCACGGGCAATGAGGGGTGGACGACGAGCAGGTTAGGAGCCGTTGTCGTCAGAGTGATCGGCGCGAAGTCGGCGATCACGTCGAACGGCAGCTTCTTGTAGAGGGTCACGTTGACCGTCGTGGGCGTGCCGCCGAGGAAGATCGTGTAGCCGTCCGGCGTAGCGCGCGCGACGAGCTCCGCGCCGATGTTCGTTCCGCCGCCCGGACGGTTATCGACGACGACGCTCTGGCCGATCGTCTCCGTAAGTTTCTGGGCAATCGTCCGCGCCACGAAATCCGAGCCGCCGCCCGCCACGTACGGACAGATGATGCGTATCGGCCGTGCCGGATAGCTTTGGGCGTATGCAGCCTGAGCGCCGACAAGCAGCGCGCTTGAAACAATCACTACCTGCAGCAGCGTGGACCCGCGGAAAAGGCGCGTCATGCGGCGGTCGAAACGGGTGCGCTGGACGCCTGGGGCTCGCGCAAATGACACGCCGCCCAGTGCCGCCGCGCGATCTCCACGAGCGGTGGCGTTTCGACTCTGCAGCGCTCCATCGCGTATGGACAGCGCGTGTGGAAATGGCAACCCGATGGCGGATTGATCGGGCTTGGCACGTCGCCCTGCAGGACGCGTTTCTTGCGCTTGAGCCGCGGGTTCGGCACGGGTACCGCTGAAAGCAGCGCCTCGGTATAGGGATGCTGCGGGTTCGCGAAGAGCGCGCGCTTGTCCGCGAGCTCCACGATGCGCCCGAGATACATCACGGCGACGCGATGGCTGATGTGCTCGACCACCGCGAGATCGTGCGCAATGAAGAGATACGAAAGGTTCTTCTCCTGCTGCAGGTCCATCATGAGATTGATGACCTGCGCCTGAATGGATACGTCGAGCGCGGAGACCGGCTCGTCACCCACGATGAGCTGCGGGTCGAGCGCAAGGGCTCGCGCGATGCCGATCCGCTGCCGCTGCCCGCCCGAGAACTGGTGGGGCAGGCTCTCCATCTGCGAAGGGCGAAGCCCGACGCGCTCGAACAGCGCGGCGACTTTCTCGCGCCGTTCCTTCTTACCGCCAATACCGTGAACGCGGAGCGGCTCCCCCACGATCTCTCCCGCGGGCATGCGGGGATTCAGCGACGAGAACGGGTCCTGGAAGATGATCTGCGCCTGCCGCCGATATGGGCGCATCTCCGACTTGGTGAGCGGCAGGATGTCGCGCCCGAGAATGCGCACTTCGCCGGCCGTCGGCTCGACGAGACGCAGCACCGCACGGGCAACCGTCGATTTCCCGCATCCGCTTTCGCCCACGAGCCCGAGCGTTTCGCCAGGCGCGATCGAGAACGTTACGCCGTCGACGGCATACACGTGGCCGACGGTCTTGCGCAGGATACCTTTGCGAACCGGAAAGTGTTTCTTCAGGTCCCGAACGTCGAGAACAGGCGCGGGCGCCCTCGCCCCCTCCACGCTCATCACGGCCTCAGGCATGCGCGGCTCCCTCGACTTTCTCGGAGTGCCAGCACGCGGCCAGATGCCCCGGCGCCTTCGCTTCGTACGGCGGAAATTCGCTGCGGCAGATTTCTGTCGCGAAAGGACAGCGCGGCGCGAACGTGCACCCTTTCGGAAGGTTCACGAGCGCGGGCACCATGCCGGGGATTTCTTTCAGGCGCCCGGCCTGCTGCTCCCCCGACAACGCGTCGAGCCGCGGTATGGCTGCAAGCAGGCCCTGCGTATACGGATGCCGCGGCTGCTCGAAAAGGTCATCGACCAGGGCTTCTTCGACCTTCTTGCCTCCGTACATCACGATCACGCGCTGCGCCGTCTCCGCAACCACGCCGAGATCGTGCGTGATCAGAACGACGGCCGTGCCGAGGCGCTCCTGCAACTCGAGAATGAGATCGAGGATCTGCGCCTGGATCGTCACGTCGAGCGCAGTGGTCGGCTCGTCGGCGAGCAGCACTTTCGGATTGCACGCGAGCGCCATCGCAGTCATCGCGCGTTGCCGCATGCCGCCGGAGAGCTGATGCGGATACTCGCGCGCCCGTCGTGCCGGCTCCGGAATTTTCACGAGCTTGAGCAGCTCGACGGCTTTATCGAAAGCATCGCCCCGCGACAGGTGCTGGTGAAGCATCAGCGCTTCGCCGATCTGGTTCCCGATCGACAGCACCGGGTTGAGCGAGGTCATCGGCTCCTGGAAGATCATCGAGATCTGATTGCCGCGCACCTTGCGCATCTCGCTTTCCGGGAGCTTCAGCAGGTCCTTTCCATCGAGCCGGACGCTGCCCGCGACAATGCGCCCAGGCGGGTCCGGAACGAGCCGCAGGATCGAAAGCGCCGTCATGCTCTTGCCGCAGCCGGACTCGCCGACGATCGCGAGCTTCTCTCCGGCTTTGAGCGAGAAGGACACGTCATCGACGGCTTTGACGATGCCCTGACGGACGAAGAAGTAGGTTTTGAGGCCTTCGACTTCCAGGACGCTCGGCGCCGCTGTGCGTTGCAGTGCGTTGGGCTTGCTGATGGTTTCGCGCTCCGAGACTACAGTGTTCATCATGGCCTCAGTTCGTCGTGCGCTGCCGCGGATCGAGCAGGTCGCGCAGAGCGTCGCCGAGCAGGTTCGTCCCGAACACCGCAAAAGTGATCGCAAGCCCCGGGAAGATCACGAGCCACGGCGCGGTACGCACGTATTCGGCTGCCGACTCGGAAAGCATGCGGCCCCACGACGGATGCGGCTCCGGAACCCCCAGTCCAAGGAATGAGAGCGACGCCTCGACCAGAATCGCGCTGCCGAGTCCCGCCGTTGCGAGCACGATCAGCGGAGCGAGCGTATTCGGCAGGATGTGCCGGATCGCGATGCGCATTTCGCTCATGCCCATCGCCCTCGCCGCCTCCACGAACGGCATTTCGCGCAACGAAAGCGTATTCGCGCGAATCACGCGTGCGATGCTCGGCAGCTTCGGAATCGCGATCGCGATGATCGTGTTCGTGAGCGACGGCCCGAGGGCCGCTGCCATCGCCATCGCGAGTATCAACGTCGGCAGCGACTGCAACATGTCGATGAAGCGCTGAATCGTGAGGTCCACCGTCCCGCCGAGGAAGCCGCACGCGAGACCGATCAACACCCCCAGGAACACGCCGAGGGCCGTCGCGCCGAACGCCACCGCGAGCGAGGTGCGCGCCCCATACACCACACGGCTGTAAAGATCGCGTCCCATGAAGTCGGTGCCCATTGGATGCGCCGCGGTCGGGACGCCTAGTGATATGCGGGGATTCGTCGCAAGCGGGTCATGCCGCGTGATATAAGGCGCGAACGCCGCGACCAGCACGAAAATCACCACGACGGCCAGACCCACTGCGCCCAGCGGGTAGCGTTTCGCGAGAAACCACGCCATCCCCCACTTCGACTTGACGTGCGCGCCCGCCCGTTCCAGGTCCGCGTGGAACTCTTCGGTGGAAAGCCGCAGGTCGACGCCCTCGGTCGCGGCGACAGCGGCAACGGAGGTGTTGTCTGCAGGTGCGTTCATTCCGGTTCTCCCGTCCCGCCGCCTAGTCCGAATACTTGATGCGCGGATCGATGACCGCGTACAGCATGTCGACGATGAAATTCATGATGACGACCGCGAACGCGCTGAAGAGCACGAGGTTCTGAACGATCGGATAGTCGCGCCACTTGATCGCATCCACGAGATAGCGACCGAGCCCCGGGATGTTGAACACCGTCTCGATGACCACCAGGCCGCCGATCAGCTGCGCCGCCTCGATGCCGAGAAGCGTGATCACCGGGAGGACGGCATTCTTCAGCGCATGGTGGTAATTGATGAGCTTCTCCGAAGCCCCTTTCGCGCGCGCCGTGCGGATATAGTCCTGACGCAGCACCTCGAGCATCGATGACCGGGTGAGCCGCACGATGAGCGCCGAGCTCCGAAATCCCACCACGAGCGCCGGGATGCTCAGCAACCGAAGCTCATGCCAGAGGCTGCTCGGCTGGTCGGCATAGATGGGGATCGTGCCGAAGACATGCACCGCGAACATGAGCACGAGCAGTCCGCACCAGAACGAAGGCAGCGAGAGCGCGCTCAGCGTGACGACCCGAAGCGTATTGTCGACGAGCCCGTTCTGTTTGACCGCGCTCCAGACGCCGAGCGGGATCCCGAATGCGATCGTGAAGAAGAGCGTCAGCGCCGCGAGCTTGAGCGTAACGGGCAGCCGCGGGGCGATCTCGGAAATCGCCGGCCGCTCGCTCATGTAGGAATAGCCGAGATCGCCTTCGAAAAGGCCGCCGATCCACTTGAAGTACTGCTCGGGAAGCGGTTTGTCGAGCCCCAGCTCGGCTTCGATTTTCGCTTTCTGCTGCGCGTCGATGTATCCCGAGTTCTCGAACAGGATGTCCGCGATGTTCCCGGGAACGACGCGCATCAGCGCGAAAATGATGATCGAGACGCCGAGCACCGTGACGACGAGCAGCATCGTCCGCCTGACAAGGTAGGTGCCCATGTCCTCTCTCCTCCTTCGACGGTGAGCGTTGGCTACGGCTCACCCTGCGCCTCGAAGCTCGGCAGAGCCGCGGCCTCTTGACGGGCCGTCGTGCTCTGCCGTTTGTTACGTCACTGCTTTACGTAGTTATCGGGACGTTGGCTGAACCGATTCCGGCACTCGATCGTATCGAAGTAGTACCACTTGCCGTCATGAAACTGCCGCGTTCCGGCTTTCGGGTCCACTTCTTTCGCGCCGCCGGGAGTCATCCCCGACTGCGCTTTTGCAGCAGCTTCGTCCACTGATTTCTGACAGACCGGGCATGTCGCCATCAAACAACTCCTTTGGTTAAGCAGTGGCTTCAGATACTGCGCGCGACTTGGCCGTCGGCGCCGCTTCCTCTTCGGCCACCGCAGGCACCGGACGGCCGAGGATCACCTCACCAGGCATGTCGATCAGGGCATGCGCGATGCGTGCGCGGTGCTCGAAGCTCGTGCCCAGCCGCATCGTCCACGATGACACGCGCCGGAACCACAGGTGCAGGTCGAACTCCATCATGAAGCCGATCCCGCCGTGGATCGTCTGGGAATTGCGCACCGCCGCTTCGCATTTCTCATTGCAGAACGCTTTCGCCTGCGACACTTCCACTGACGCGGGCAGCCCCTGGTCCATTTTCCAGAGCGCTTCGAACGTCAGCAGCTCGCCGCCGTCGGCCCAGATCTGCATGTCGGCGCACATGTGCTGCACCGACTGGAACGCGCCGATCGGTTGGCCGAACGCTTCGCGGAACTTCGCGTATTCGAACGCCATCTCGATGTCCTTGCGCGTCGCGCCGATCATCTGAGCGCAGATGAGTGCCGTGCCGCGGTCGACCATCGCTCGCACGACCGGCCACCCTTCGCCGACAGGTCCGATCACGTTCGCCTTGGGAATGCGCACGCCCTTGAACGTCACTTCGCTTTGACGATCCTTCGCGAGCGTGACGAGCGGCGTGTGGCCGATTCCATTCGCTTTCGTATCGACGATGAAAAGCGTGATGCCTTTCTCGCCTTTGTCCGAACCTGTTCTCGCGACGACGAGGCAGTGGCTCGCGGCCTCGAAGTTGTCGACGAAGAGCTTCGTCCCATCGAGCACGAAGTCGTTGCCATCCGCACGCGCGCTCATGTGGATCGCGTCGGGGATGTAGCGCGGGTCCTTCTCGGTGAACGCCCACGTGAGAACCGATTTGCCCTCCACGACGGCAGGAAGGTACTGGTGCTTCTGTGCATCGGAGCCATCGCGCGCGATCGTGAGTGATGCGACCGCGGTGCTATGAAGCGGTAGCGGTGCGAGCGCGCGACCGGCTTCGCGAAGCACTAGGCCCAGGTACACGAGCGGCATGTCCGAGCCGCCCACTTGTTCGGGCAGGCACATGCCCTGCCATCCGAGCTCCGCTACTTTCTTCCAAAGCTCAGGCGGGTAACCGAGCGGGTCCTTTTCCATCGCCCGCACGAGGCTCGGCGGACACTCGCCTTCCAGGAATTCACGCGCGCTTTCCGCAACCGCGCGTTCGTCATCGTTCAGCAATACGTCCATTATTTACCCTCCGCTTTCTTCGATCTGCGCGCCGACGGCAGGCCCAGCCCACGTCGCGCCACCTGGTCGCGCATGACCTGCACGCTGCCGTGATTGATGCCCGACTGGAACGAACCCATGACGTTGTGCGCGAACACACCCGATTCGATCGCGTGGGGAGAACCGTTGAGCAATGTCGCATAGGGTCCAAGCATTTGCGTGATCGCTTCGGTGACCCGCACACCGTGCTCGGGCGCCCAGACTTTTTCGGCAGACCCTTCGTACGTGAAGTTGCCCCCGCGCTCGACGATCGACATGCTCCGCATCGTCATCAGCCGGCAGACCTGCGCTTCGATCCAGAGCTCGGCGATCTTGTCGCGGACCGCGGGATCTTTGCCGGGCGCATGGCCGTTGAAGCTGTTGTTCTTCACCCAGTTCACGATGTCCTCATCGCGCCGGACGGAGATCAAGTAACGCGAAGCGCCGACGCGATCGAGATTGAGACCCATCGAACCGACGCGCCAGCCCTTGTTCTCTTCGCCGAGGAGACACGACTCGTGCACGCGCACGTCGTCGAAGAACGTTTCGTTCGTCCGTGAGGCGCCATAGGTCGTGTCAGGCGGCGCGATCGGATCGTTCTGGATCGTCCAGAGCGGACGCACCGTGATGCCGGGTGTGTCCATCGGGATCAGGAAAATCGAGATACCTTCGTGCTTGGGCACGTCTCTATTCGTGCGGGCCATGAGATAGATGTGCGTCGAGGCATGCGCGCCGGTCGTGTACATCTTCTGGCCATTGATCACGAAGTGGTCGCCGTCGCGGACCGCGCTGCAGCGCAGGTTCGCGAGGTCCGCACCGGCGTGGGGCTCGGTGAACCCGAGACAGAACGAGACCTCGCGTTTGATGAGCCGCGGAATGTAGTACTTCTTCTGGTCTTCCGTACCGGCTGCCAGAATGGCTGGAGCACCGCTGCCACCGAGGTTCACGGGCACACCCGCCCGCGTGAACTCCTCCTCGACGATATATTGACTGATCCGATCGCCGCCCTGGCCGCCGTATTCTTTGGGATAAGCGATGCCGAGCCAGCCGCGGTCGTAGATTTTCTTGTAGAGCGCCGCAGTCTTCGGCGTCTGCCCGCGCGGGCGGTGCGCGCCTGCGTGCGGATCGAGCTCTTCGACGACATCAGGCGTGACGTTCTCCTTGATGAACTGTCGAACCTCGCGCCTCAACGCTTCCTGCTCCGGTGTATATGCGAAATCCATGAGCGTTCCTTTCAGTAAAGCTAAATAACGCCTTGCTCTGTCAGCGTCGCGATACGTGCGGGGTCCAGCCCGAGTTCCTCTCCGTATATTTCAGCGTTGTGCTGGCCCAGCAAGGGCGCGGGCCTGCGGTATGTGGCGGCACTGTCCGACATCCCCCACATACGAAACGGCACCTTGATGCGGCCGATGACGGGATGATCCACTTCCTGGAAGAAACCGCGCGCCTCGAGATGCGGGCACTGAGCGAGATCTTTCGGCTCCTGCACGATACCGAAGAGCATGTGGTACTGCTCGGACGCGGTCGTGAAGAGCTCCTTCATCGTGCGGTCCTTCGTGGATTCGAGCACGAGGTGATCGAGCTCCTCGCCATGGACGGTTCGACCCGGCACCGTCGAAAAGCGTTCCTCCTTCAGCTTCTCGTGCCCGAAGAACTCGGCGATGTCTTCCCACTCCGCGCCGCCGCCGGTCTGCCAGACGAAATAGCCGTCCTTGCAGCGCTGCACCTGCCCGTAGCTCGAGCCGCCGGGCTGCCGCCGGCCCTGCACTGCGCCTGCCCAGCTGTAGAAAGGCTGGTGAATGATGAGCGTTGAGGCAACGACATCCTGCAGGGAAAGATCGACCTGTTGCCCCTCGCCCGTGAGGTCGCGCGTGTAGAGCGCGGCGAGCGCCCCGACGAAGCCGCTCAAACCCCCTTCGTACTGCGCCTGCATTCCGCCGTGCTTGAGCGGCTCGCGGTCAGCGGTGCCGCTGATGCTCATGATGCCGGAGAGGCCGTACGTGACGATCTCTTCGCTTTCGTACTGGCTGTACGGGCCCGTCTGCCCGAATGGCGTGATCGACACCATGATCAGCCCCGGGTTGTCGCGCGAAAGCGTGGCGTAGTCAAGTCCGAGCGACGCGAGATAACCGGGCTTGTAGCTTTCGACGATCACGTCCGCTTTTCGCGCGAGCTCGCGAACGAGCTGACGGCCTGTTTCGCTTTCGAAATCGAGCCTGATGCCGCGCTTGTTCAAATTGGCGAGCAGGAAGATCAGGCTTTTTTCCCGATGCGGATCGTTGTCGAAAAACGGCGGCATCTTGCGGCCGACGTCTCCTTTCGGAGGTTCGACTTTGAGCACGTCGGCGCCGAAGTCGCCGAGCATTTTGGCGCAGAGCGGACCGGCAAGACCTTGGCTCAGATCAAGCACTTTCAAATCGTCAAGCGCAGCAGGAAGCATGATCGTATGGGAGTCGCGCGCCTCGGCAGAAGATCCGTGCCAACGTGCGGAATGCCGGGCACTTCAGAACTTTTAACGATAGCACAGCTGCGAACAAAAAGGTTGACAGTGTGACGGGGGCGTGCTGCAATCGACGAGCACCCTGCTCGCATCGCAGCGCGCGAGCTCATCGTCCCAATCCACCAGACCGGCTGAACGGCTCTTCTCAGGAGGCACTCACATGGCTCGAGGTTATCCGAAGATCGTCTTTACGGACGAAACCATGCGCGAAGGCATGCAGATCGAGGATGCCAACATTCCGATCGAAGCGAAAGTCGAGCTGCTGAACAAGATCTCGGAGACCGGTCTCAAGAACATCGTGGTGGGCTCGTTCGTGAGCCCGAAGTACACGCCGCAGATGAAGAACATCGCGGAAGTGATGAAGAAATTCACGCCGAAGCCCGGCGTCACCTACACCGCGATGATCCCGAACCAGAAAGGCATCGAGCGCGCGCAGGAGTTCTCGCCGCCGCTCACGTTGTCGCGCGGCAAGGGCCTGCCCCGCACGAGTGTCCATCAGTGCGACGTGTTCGTGCGCCGCAACTACAATCGCACCCAGATGCAGGAAATGGCGCAGTGGGTGAAAACCATCGCCGCCGCCAAGGCGAAAGGTGCCACCGAAGCCGGCATCGGCACGAACGCCACGTTCGGCTCGAACTTCCTCGGCGATTTCTCCGTCGACGTCACGATGACGTTCCTCAAGAAACAACACGAGCTCTGGGACGCGGCCGGCATCAAGGTGACCCAGGTGTCGGTCGGCGATCCGATGGGCTGGGTGCATCCCATCAAGGTCGAAGAGATTTTCGGGCGCGTGAAACAAATGTGGCCCGACGTGACCGACTTCCGCGCGCATCTGCATAACAGCCGCGGCATGGCGATCACCTCGACTTACGCCGCGATCCGCGCGCTCGACGAGCGCGACACCGTGTACTTCGAAGGCACGCTCGGTGGCGTCGGCGGCTGCCCGTACTGCGGCAACGGCCAGGCGACCGGCATGATGCCCACCGAAGATTTCATGCACATGCTGGAAGGCATGGGCATCGAAACCGGCGTCGACATGGACAAGCTGATCGAATGCGTGTGGCTGCTCGAGAAGATCCTCGGGCGCCAGACCTGGGGCCACGTGTCGCGCGCGGGTCCGCGTCCGGCGACCAAAGATCGGCTGTTCGACGCGAATGCGCCGTTCATCGAAACGATCGAGCAGGCGAAGCACTTCAAATTGGGCCCGAAGATGTACGAAGGCGGCATCGTGCCGTGGACCGAGTCGATCAAGAGCCCGTATCTCGATCGTCTGCAGCGCGGCGAGCCGTTGTTCGAGCTGAACGGCAACTGGCCGTGGGAAGAAGCGTTCTGGCCGAAGGTCGAGGACGTGCGGCAGGCAATCGCTGACACCGCGAAGAAGGAGATGGCTGCATGAGTCAGGCAACGCCGCAGGGGGAAAGCGCGCTGACGCCTGAAGTGAAAGGCGTCATCGGCGCGACCGGGGAAAAGATCGAAGCGAGCTTTCCCTGGGGCATCGAGCGCGAGGGCCTGCGCATATTCACGCAGGCCATCATGGATCCGGATCCGCGCTACTGGGACGAGGACTTCGCGAAGACGACCAAGTTCGGCGGCATCATCACGCCGCCGATCTACTGCACGTACCTCGGCCGCCGGCAGCGGCCGGGTACGGAAGACCCCGTCACGCGAGCTTTCCAGGAGAACCCGAACTCGGACGGCATCGGCGGTGTGCGGGGGCCGGATGAGAAAGGGGGATTGCCGAACGTTCCCACGTCGCTTAAGCGCATTCTCAATGCGGGTAACGAGATCGAGCTCCGCCAGTATCCGAAGCTCGGCGACCGCATCTACTCGCAGGCGCGCTACGGCGACATCAAGGAGCGTGTAGGCAAGGACGGCACGCGCATGCTGATCGTCACCACCGAAACCACGTATACCAATCAGAATGGCGAGGTCCTCTGCATCCTGCGAGCCTCCCAGATCAGGCGTTGAGGAAGCTCCAATGACGACCGCGCAGGAACTGAGGCAGAAGAAACAGCTCCATTTCGACGATGTGAGCGTCGGCCAGCAATTGCCGCCTCTCATCATCGGCCCGCTTACGGCGACGCATATGTTCCGCTGGAGCGCCGCGATCGAGAACTGGCACCGCATTCACTACGATCAGAGCTTTGCGATCTATCACGAGGGGCTGCCGAGCGTGCTCGGCCAGGGCTCGTGGAAGCAGAGCATATTGCCCCGGTATCTGAAGGATCTCTGCCTGCCGGACGGCTGGCCCTGGAAGGTGAGCTTCCAGCACCGCGCGATGATCGTGCCGGGTGACACGATCACGGTATGGGCGACGGTGACGAAGAAGTACGAAGAGGAAGGCCTCGGCTTCGTGGATCTCGACGTCGGCATGCGCCTCGCGTACGACGCGGAGAGCTGCCCAGGCAAGGCGACCATCGTCCTGCCGATCCGCGGTGGCCGCGCGATTCCGTATCCGTTCGTTCCGCCCAAGAAACTCGCCGGCAATTAGAGAGGAAAGAGCATGCCACGCTGGATTGCAGTAGGACGGGCCGAAGGCTGGGACGATCTCGCGCGCTTCACGAAAGAGATGAAAGGCACGCCGCAATGGCGCGTCGATCCGAAGACGACGATCACGACTGTATACGCCCTCGGAGACGGGCGCGTAGTCGCGGAATGTCACGCACCGTCGCAAGCCGAGTTCGACGAGTGGCTGAAGAACAAAGGCTGGAAAGTCGAAAGCGTGACCCCGATACGCCACGTCGCCAAAGCGGGCGATATTTGGGACGTCAGAAAGAGTTAGTTAGAACCACCGCGTATATGGTGAGCGGGACAACGCCCGTCTAGTAGAACCACCGTCTCCGCAAGCCTCGCACGCTCGGACGAGAGTGCTAAAGAACGTTCGAGTGTTACGCTCGCAGGGCCCCGCTGCTCCGCAGCCCCCGCTCACGAATACGACGTGGGGTCCTAATAGACGGGCTCAGGCCACGTCGTCGTCGCTCGTCCTGAGCGACATCGCATGCTGTAGCGCCGCGATCGCATCGCGGTGATAGCGCGCCATGGCGGCTGACGCGCGATCTTCGGAGCCTTCAGCGATCGCTTCCACGACAGCGCCGAGCTCCTTCACGATCGAGCGCGCCCGGTCGGGCACCATCACCGAGCGGTACCAGAAGCGGATCAGCTTGGTGTTGAGCATCTGAAGGAGCTGGCTGATCGTCTGATGGCCGGAGATCCGCCACATCTCCTCGCGGACGGTGCGCGAGCCGCGCCCGACCGCAACGGGATTTCCGCTGTCGAGCGCATCCTTCATTTCCCGGATCAGGGCGGTCAGCCGATCGGTGTCTGCCGCGGTGGCGCGGGCGACCGTCTGACGGACTAGATAGGGCTCGAGCACGGCGCGCGTCTCGAAAATCTCCATCGCCTCTTCTTCGCTGACCATGCGCACGCGCGCGCCGCGATAGCGCTCGATCGCAACGAGGCCGTCGTGCTCCAGGCGCGCGAGGACGCGACGTATGCGCGCGCGGTTCGAATTCAGGCTTTCTGCGAGCTCGGTCTCTACGAGGCGCTGCTTCGGATGGAAGGCGCCCCGCAGGATCTTGTCACGCAGGATCTCGTATTCGTCCGGTGCCTGTTTTTTCCCCGCCATCGCCCATGATTATCACACGACTGCCGCGGCGGCGTCGCGAACGGCCGTCCGGCCGCGCAGGCCCGCCAGATCGTTCACGTGACGCACGGTGTCGAGGGACATCAGCGCGTCGAAGAGATCTTTCGCGGCGAACGGACGCGGGCTCACCTGCACGCAGCTTTCGAACTTCGTCCACAGCTCGTCGCGCTTCAGCGGAAGCTCCGGACCGCCGCGGACATGCTCGACTTTTGCGCTCTCGAGGGTACGGTCGTCGGCGGTCTCCACGATCACCAGGTCGTAGGGTGCCCTGCCCGGCTGCGTGGGATGTTCGCGGTCGTCCGGACGCACGGCCACGCGCTTCATCAGCGACTGAACTTCCTTGCTTCGCACGAAGTCGTCGCGCAGCTCCGCAAGGCCCGCGCGCCCCGTGATGAGCGCACACGCCATCGCAAATTCCATGCTGAACTTGCCCTCGAGCGCCGTCTGCGGCGAATGATTGCGCAGGATGCGAGCATTGTTGCGACTGAGCGAAACAGTGACACTCTTGATAGCGCGAGCGTCGACAGGTGTGGCTTTAACGAGATCGAGCACGCCATCGAGCGCGCGATGCGTGCAATAGCAGAGCGGGTATTTCTTGATGCCCAGTTTCGCCTTGAGGATCGTCCAGTTCGTCCCCGCACCGACCGGCGACTCGATCTCGAAGCGGCCTTTCGGAGATACCGCCGAAAGAAATCCCTGTGGATGCTCCAACGCGTCCGGCGATGCGGTAAAGCCGTTGGCGGCGAGACGCGCTGCCAACATACCCGCCTGCGCCGCGCGGCCCGCATGAAACGGCTTGCACATCGTTCCGAAATTCGCCATCACACCGGCGCTCTGCGATGCGCCGAGTGCGATCGCATGCGCTGCTTTTTCCGCGTCGAGCTTGCGCAATGATGCGCACGCGGCGGCCGCACCGATCGCGCCGAAGATTCCTGTGGGATGCCAGCCCTTCTCGTGGTGCTGATCCGGGTCGCGCCGCGCAAGCTCGGCCCACGTTTCGTAGCCGGCCGCATACGCCGTGACCATGTCCTTGCCCGACGCGCCCAGCGCTTGCGCCTCCGCGAGGATCGCGGGCACGAGCACCGCGCTGGGGTGACCCCGGTGCGCGACGTCGTCGTAGTCGAGCGCGTGAGCCGCGGTCCCGTTGATCAATGCGGCTGTCAACGCAGGCGCCGACGATGGTCCGAACGTCAGCGTCGCCTCGCCGGGCGGGGGCGCCAGCGTGGTCGTGAGTATGCGCACCGCATCCTCACCTGACCCCGCGATCATCACGCCGACACAGTCGGTGAATCCCAGCGCCACCTGCGTGCGGGCCTCGGCAGGAACGTCCTCGT
>Ga0075431_100004607_pt1 | contig 13536 bp, 6 predicted proteins | sample RhiMetdeltSRZDD5_FD_75297 | JGI IMG/M metagenome (GOLD analysis project Ga0075431, IMG submission 75297) | Populus rhizosphere microbial communities from Tennessee, USA - Rhizosphere MetaG P. deltoides SRZDD5 | ecosystem: Host-associated > Plants > Roots > Rhizosphere > Soil | place: USA... | reverse complement strand
GTCCTGATCGGTTCCGAGGGAGGCGAGCGTCGACGCGAGCGCCTTCGCGTTTGCCGAGCGCGCCGGCTCGTCCTCCGGCAGCCAGGCCAGCAACTGACGCGCGCCGCGGCTGATGTAGGCGGCGAGGGTGCCGTCGATCATGATGACCAGTGCGCCGACGGTTCGCGTCGGGCCGCGGCCGGCCTCGTCGGGCACACCGCCTTGGGGCCAGCGCAGGATTGTGCCGTAGGGATTCGCGGGATCGGTGGCTGACAGAACAACGACCTCCGGAGTATCAGGCGTGTCTCTGAGCGAGCGGAGCAGGTCGAGCGCCGCCGGAAGCGCAAACTGTGTCGCGCCGACGCCGGCGACGAAGTATCCCCGCCGGATGCGTCCCGAGTCTTCCATTGCCTTCAGCACGTCGTAGACGGCACTGAATCCACCCGCGACATTTTCAGCGGCTGCGACCTCGCGCGTCAGAACTCCGTAACGCGACAGCAATTGCTGCGCGAGCGCGGTCGCTGCCTCCGTGGGCGAGACAGCGCCTCCGACTCGATCGCTGATCAGCGACCATCGTCCTTCGGCTGACGGCGGTGCGACGCGGCGGCTTCGGAAGGAACGTCCCGGCTGTGGTCGTCGCGATCGGCGCTCAGGCGGGCGCGTGAACGCGCGCAGCGCATGAAACGTGTCGTTGGTGATTGCACCCCGCCACACGAGATTCCATAGTGCGTCCACTGTCTCGTTTGGATACCCGCCTCCCGACGCGTCGTGCAACACATTGAAGAACGACGCGCCGTTCTTTTCGAGGTGCTTCACGATCGCGCGCTCGCGATCGGGGAGATCGTCGAGAGCAGGTTGGCGATGAAGGCGCGGGAGGTGATCGGTCAGGAAGAGACCGAGCCGTCCATCGCGTTCGCCGAGAGGCTCGATGCCGCACCACACGACTTCTCCTGCCGCCGTCAGCGCATCGAGGTCGGCGGGGTTGTAGCGATCGACGCGCGTGCGCAGGATCTCGGATTCCAGGATCGACGCTGGCAGCGGGGCACCTTGCAGGTTCTCGATCGTGTCGAGCAGCGCATCGAGTCCGGCGCGCGGCCTGACGACACCCTGCCACGTGGTCAGGAGCCTGCCGAGCACGGCTGGTTCGACCGGCTCGACCTGCTTTCTGATTTTCGCAAGAGATCGGCGTCGAATCGACGCGAGTGTGTCTGGATCGCACCACTCGCGGCCGCTCGCGCCCGGGCGGAATTCGCCCTCGATCAGGCGGCCGCCAGCGGCCAGCTCTTTGAGAATCGTTTCCGCTGTCGATCGTCCCAGTCCGTACCGTGACGCGAACTCGCCGGTCGTGAACGGCGCATGGGTTCGCGCGTAACGCCGGCCGAGATCGTGCGCGGCGTTCGGCGCAGGTTCGAGCAGCGTCTCTGGGAGACCCGGCGGGAGCGGCACACCGAGCGCGTCCCGATAGCGGCTCGCATACTCGATCGGAATCAGCCGTAACTGGCCGGCGATGTTGACCGGCAGGACACGGCGGGTTCGCGTCAGCTCGTCGATGGCAACAGGCGCGTCGACGAGGCTTCTGGCTGCCAATTCGGCCGATGTCAGATCGCCGAGTCTGAGCAGCATGTCGTGCACGCCGTCGGTCGTCTTCGCCCGGTAGTCTTCCGCGAGCTGCTGCAGCTGGCTCTCCACATCGGAGATCGCGTCGGCGTCGAGCAGTTCGCGCAGCTCCGCTTCGCCGAGCAGCTCTCGAAGCTGAGCCTGGTCGATAGCCAGCGCCTGGGCCCGCCGCTCGGCAAGCGGTGCATCGCCGTCGTACAGGTAATTGGCGACGTATCCGAACAACAACGACGAGGCAAACGGTGATGGGATCGACGAGTCCACCGTGATGGTCTTGACCTCCCGTCGCTCGATGCGCCGTAACGTTTCCACGAGTGCCGGCATGTCGAAGACATCGCGCAGGATCTCGCGGTAGGCCTCGAGGATCATCGGGAACGATCCAAACCGCGCGGCCACTGCGAGGAGGTCTGCGGCGCGCTTCCGTTGCTGCCACAGCGGTGTGCGGCCGCCCGGCCGGCGCTTCGGGAGCAGCAGGGCCCGGCCTGCTGCCTCACGGAACTTGGCGGCGAAGAGCGCCGTTCCGCCCAACTGCTTGAGTACGAGGGCCTCCACTTCGTCCGACGACGGGATGAGGAGGGACGTGTCGGGCGGCTCGTCGGTTTCTGGAAAGCGCAGGACGAAGCCGTCATCGGTCCACATCGTCTCCGCGTCTACGCCGCGTTCGGTCCGGGCGCGTTCGACAGCGGCCATGGCCCATGGAGCGTGGATTCGTGCGCCAAAAGGCGAGAGCACGCACACGCGCCAGTCTCCGAGGTCGTCGCGGCAGCGTTCCACGAGGATCGTGCGATCGTCAGGGACCGCCCCGGCTGCGGCTGACTGATCCGCCAGATACCTGAGGAGGTTCTCGGCCGCCTGCTCGTCCAGATCGTGATGACGAACCAGCCGTTGAATGGCTGCTGGCGGTGACAGTTGCTGCAGCGACCTGACCATCTCGCCGATGTGACGGCCCAGTTCGAGCGGGCGTCCGGCGGCATCGGCCCGCCAGAACGGCATTTTCCCGGGCTCGCCAGGCGCTGGTGAGACGATCACCCGGTCGTGTGTGATCTGCTCGATGCGCCAGGTCGACGCGCCCAGGAGGAACGTTTCACCGACGCGGCTCTCGAACACCATTTCTTCGTCGAGCTCGCCAACCCGCGCGCCAGGTCCGCGCTCGCCCGACAGGAAGACGCCGTAGAGTCCGCGGTCGGGAATCGTTCCGCCGTTGCTCACCGCGATGCGCTTGGCGCCTTCCCGCGCTGTGAGGACATTGTTCAGTCGATCCCAGGTCAGGCGGGGGCGAAGATCCGCGAAGTCATCTGATGGATATCGGCCCGACAGCATGTCGAGCACGCTGTCGAACACGCTGCGGCTCAGATCCGCGAATGGGGCCGCCTGACGCACGCGCGTGAAGAGCTGATCGACGTTCCAGCTGTCCATGGACACCGTCGCAACGATCTGCTGCGCGAGGACGTCCAGCGGGTTGCGTGGGTACCGGCTCGACTCGATGCGTGCCTCGTGCATGGCTCGCGTTACCGCCGCGCACGCGACCAGGTCGCCGCGGAACTTCGGCACGATCACGCCGCGGCTCGCGGCCCCGATTGTGTGGCCGGCGCGGCCGATCCGCTGCATCCCGCTCGCAACCGACGGCGGCGCCTCGATCTGCACGACGAGATCGATCGCGCCCATGTCGATCCCGAGTTCGAGCGACGACGTGGCGACGAGGCCGCGCAACTGCCCGGCCTTCAAGCGGTCTTCGACCTCGATTCGCTGCGGGCGGGCCAGCGATCCGTGGTGAGAGCGGACGAGCGTTTCACCCGCCAGCTCGTTCAGCGCAGACGCCAGGCGTTCCGCGATACGCCTGCTGTTGACAAAGATCAGCGTGGAGGTGTGTGCCCTGATCAGGGCGAGCAGTTGCGGATGGATGGCGCTCCAGATCGACGGCCGCACCATCCCTTGTGCAGCCGGACCGCTCGGAATCTTGACCTGCTGACCGAGCGCCGCCATGTCTTCCACCGGGACTTCGATCCGCAGGTCGAGCTCTTTCCTGGCCGAGGTCTCGACGACCGTGACCGGACGGTAGGTCGGCGACCGGCCGGCAGCCGACCCGAACTCGTCATGGATGATCTCGTCGGGATCTTTGGTCTTTGGCTTCGCGGTTCCCGAGCGCTCGCGCTTCGCGCCGGTGGTCCCGCCGAGGAACCTGGCGACCTCGTCGAGTGGACGCTGCGTCGCGGACAGCCCGATTCGCTGCATCGGCGGGGCGTCCGGCGCCCTGATGGCATCGAGCCTCTCGAGCGATACCGCCAGGTGCGCCCCACGCTTCGTCGGCACGAGCGCATGGATCTCGTCGATGATGACCGTATCGACGTACCGAAGCGCCTCACGCGCGTTCGACGTCAGCAGAAGGTAGAACGATTCCGGGGTCGTGATCAGAATGTCCGCAGGATCGCGCTGAAATCGGGCGCGCTCGACGGCCGGCGTGTCTCCCGTCCGGATGGCGATCGACGGCACATGCGCCGCGTCGCCGCGCGCCGCGGCGCGGTTCGCGATCCCTGCGAGGGGCGCCCGCAGGTTGCGCTCGACGTCGACGGCCAGCGCCTTGAGGGGCGACAGGTAAAGGACCCGGCAGCGCTCGCCGCGCGCCGGGACCGGCTCGAACATGAGCCGGTCGATGCACCAGAGAAACGCGGTCAGCGTCTTGCCGCTTCCCGTTGGCGCCAGAATTAAGGTCGACTGCCCTTCGGCGATCGCCGGCCAGCCCTGTCGCTGTGGCGGTGTGGGGTTCTCGAACGATGCGCGGAACCACTCCGCGACCGCCGGGTGAAACCGCGCGAGCACATCGTTACGACCCACATACCAATTGTGTCTTGTTCAGCGGCGACTGTTCAACGTTGCGGGTACAGGGTGTGTGTGTGATCCTGCCGTGATTCGTGGTTCGTCGCTCGTAGCTCGAAGAATCCGTCAGCGGCGATGAGGCACTACGAGCTACGAGCGACGAACTACGAACCACGGCAAGGATCAGAATTTCTTGAACACGAAGCCGTAATCAGCCACAATCGAAAGATGGGTGATTCCGGAGAAGGCCTGGTCGACGCTGAGGCGCGCATCCAGGAGCAGATCGAAGAACGTGAGTCCGAACGTCGTCGCCGCAACACCGCGCAGCCGGCGATCGATCCGGAACGGATCCGTCAGATCGAATCGCTGCGGCTGGCACGCGCCGAGCTCGAGCGTCAGTCGGACGTGACGACGCATCCTGTTCGGAAGCAGCAGATCAAGGCGGCCATCGCCGAGATCGACAAGCGCATCGCAGCGAACTAGGAACCAGCAGCGCGGCGCTTCAGCGCCGCGTCATCGCGCAGCTACAGGTCATCGCGCAGCTAAAGCTGCGCGCTGCAGGATTATCCCAAGCCCAGAGACGCCCCAAGCAGGTGGCCGAAGGCCTCCGGCGACGAGGGGCGGCGATCCGGATCGGGATCCAGGGCAGTCCGAATCGCGCGTTCGGCAGCGGGGGGCACCTGTGCGCCTTTCATGGGCGGAACGCCGCGCGCCTGCGCGAGCACCACTTCGCCGAGCGAGCCCCGTCCAAACGGCAGCTCTCCTGTCAGCATTTCGTAGGCGATGACGCCAAGGCTGAACACGTCCGTCCGCGTGTCAGGCTGAACGCCCTGAAACTGTTCGGGCGCCATGTAGGCGGGTGTGCCGATCAGCATCCCGGCTGCGGTAATGAACGTCGGGGCCTCGCTCGGCGCGACGGTCGTGTCGGTCGCCTCGTTGTCGATCACCTTGGCCACGCCGAAGTCGAGCACCTTTGCGTCGACCGAGCCGCCCGGAAGCAGGATGTTTTCCGGTTTGAGATCGCGATGGAGGACGCCCTCGCGATGGGCCGCTTCGATCGCGGCACATACGGCTGTCAGGATCCGCAACGCGCGTTGAGAGTCCAGGCGGCCTTCGCGCTGAAGCACGCGGCGCAGGTCCTCGCCGCGCACGAGCTCCATCACCAGGTACGCGCCCCCATCCTGGAACGTCCCGTAGTCGAACACGGAAACGATCGACGGGTGCTGCAGCCGCGCGACGATTTGTGCTTCGCGCCGGAAACGCTTGCGGGCCTCGACATCGCCCAGGAGCTCCGCGCGCACGACCTTCAGCGCCACCAGCCGATCGAGGCGCATATCGCGCGCCCGGTACACGGCGCCCATGCCGCCCCGGCCCAGCAGCTGCTCGAGGCGATACTTCTTTTCGACCGTTCGCGGGACCGACGGCACGGCTTTCATCGTCGAACCGTCCGACGGGCAGGTTTTGACCTCTGAGTCCTCGCACCGTCCACACCGTGGGCACTCCATCATCGGCGTCAGAAGCGGCGTGACGACCCGCGTGCGATCGCTGTCGGACTCTGCGCTCGGGCCGCTCTGCTGACGCAGCCGCGCGACGTCGAACCCGAGCCCAATCTGCGTGGCGATGCTCGCCAGGAGCTGATGATCTTCGGCCGTGTAAGCCTCCTCCGAACGGCGCTCGCCGAGGGCGATGATGGCGACGAGCGATCGATCCTGGCCAAGGACGGGCACCATCAGCACGGCACCCGTTCGCTCGAGCCACTCGCGCTCTGACGGCGGCAGTCTTCGCGCCGGCGACCTCGGATCGTCGAGAAAGATCTCCAACGGCTCGTCGGACCACCGCAACATGGACACGAGGCCGCCTTCGAGCGGCAGCGATTCGGGCCGTTGCTGCAACGCGGTCACGGGCGTCAGCTGGCCGGTTTCCACGCCGCTCACCAGAATCGCGATCATCTCGGGATGAAGCGCCTCGTCGAGCTGAGTCACGACCATGTTCGCCAGGTCGGTGGGGTCGGTCTCGAACCGCACGCGGCTCGCGAGCGAAAGCAGGATCTTGCGAGCGTCGTATTCCTCGCGGAAAAAGCGCTGATCCAGCCACTGCCGGGCGCGGTCCCGGTACACGAACGCCGCGACCGAGACGACGATCAGGACCATATACAGGCCCGGACTGCTGGTGGCCAGCTCGCCGATCGTCTTCTGACGGTCGCTGACGAGCGACACCAGCAATCCGATGGCCGGCAGCACGGCGAGGAGCGTCAGCGTGCGGTTGGCGAGCGCGTACTGAATGCTTCGGCGGAGCACCACGCGCGGGCCGAGCACGCGCGCCACGCCGACGGCATACACCAGGCCGAACGCCGGCAACAGCACCATCGCCTGCAACGTGATGTAAAGAACCGGCGGAAAGCGCGGCGAGGCACTGCCCATCAGCGTCGCCACAATGGGCAGTCCTTCTTTCACGGCATAGGCGAGGATGCCGGGCACACCGGTATAGAGGGCCATCCGAATCCGGCGCCGCTCGTTCCCATCGTGATTGAACCGATACCGATAGATGCCTTCGATGACCGCCAGCACGTTGATGCCCAGCGCCGCCGCGAACGACGCGTAGAAGATGCCGGGATGCGTCGCGTCCCAGACAGCCATCGGCCGCATCGACTCGACCCCGACCAGAAAGAGGCTGGTGCCGAGTGCCGGCAGGATCATCGGCGCGGCGGCAAGCAACGGCACGGTGTGCAGCAGGGGGTAGCGTCCGAGCAGCGGCGATCGCGTTGGGAAGTAGAAGATGGCGAGCGCGATCACCGGGAACGCGAAGGGGCTGGCGAGCCAGGAAAAGACCGTCAGCACCCAGCCGAAGAGCGGAATCTGCGCTTCGGTTCCGAAGAGCGGCCCCCCGCCGGCGACCGCGCTCAGCGCGAGTGCGAGCACGCACAGCCCGGCGGTCAGGTCGTAGCTGCGAAGCGCGAAGAGCACGAGCGCTGCGGCGGTGAAAACGATGAGCTGAACGATCATCCCGAGATGCCGTCCCGCCCAGCCATCGCTTTCCGTCGTCCACGCCGCCGGCCGGTCAAGGGTGACAGTGCCGCGCCCGGCCGGTCGCTGAAGTGTCCACTCGACCGGGCCGCTTACTCCCAGCCAATACAGGTCGCGCCAGACCCCGATGCGCGCGTTGGCGTCCGGCGCACCGAATTGGACCTCAGCGGGAGGGTCGACGCGCCGCTCGGAAACCAGCCGATCGCCAGGTTTCAGGTCTGCGCTTGCTGCCGGACTGCCTGGGGCAACTTCGAGAACTTCCAGTGGTTTGGCGAGCTCGCCGCGGACGTCCGACGGCCGGGCCATGAGCGGCAGCTTGGCTGAGGGATCGTCGGCAAGGAGCACCCCTGCGCCTGCGGGCCAGAGGTACGGCCGCACGAATCCGGTCTGGAGGATGGCGTAGCAGACGGAGAGGACGAGAACGGCGATGATGCCCCACGCCGTTCGAGGCAGCTGTTCGAGTCTGGTGCGACCTGCCGGCGGAGGGGTGACCATCCGCCAGTCATTGTAAATGTAAGGAGCTAGGAGCTAGAGGCTGGCTTTTCGCCTAGCTCCTAGCTTCGTGCTTATTGCGTCCAGCTCTTTCCAAGATGACCTTGATCTCGTCCGCCTCGAGTGACTCCTGTTGAAGGAGCTCTTCCGCCATCATTCGAACGGCCTCGGTGTTGTCGTCGATGATCTGGCGCGCGCGATCGTAGCCCGTCATGATCACCTTGCGGATTTCGTCGTCCACCCGCTGCGCCGTCGCCTCGCTCAGGACGTGCTGCTTGTCGCCTTCGAACGCATTTCCCGGCTTGCGGTACGCGAGCGGGCCTAGCTCGGACATGCCCCATTCGCAGACCATGTGCTGGGCGATGTCGGTCGCGCGCTCGATGTCGTTCGACGCCCCGCTCGTCATGTGTTGCATGAACCGTTCTTCGGCAACACGACCGCCCATCAGGACGGCGACCTGGGTCTCGAGGAACTCTTTCGTGTAGGTGTGGCGATCGGCCTCGGGCAGCTGCATCGTGACGCCCATGGCGCGGCCGCGCGGAATGATCGTCACCTTGTGAAGCGGGTCGGCCTTGGGCAGCAGGGCCGCAACTACGGCATGGCCAGCTTCGTGATACGCGCAGTTGACGCGATCCAGCTCCGTGAGCTCGATCGAGCGGCGCTCGACGCCCATCAACACCTTGTCGCGCGCCTCGTGCAAATCGGCATTCGACACCGTGTGCCGGCCGGCGCGTGCGGCCAGCAGCGCAGACTCGTTGACCAGATTCGCGAGGTCGGCGCCCGAGAACCCCGGCGTTCCCCGAGCGATCGAGCGGAAGTCGACGTCGGGGTCGACCTGCACCTTGCGCGTGTGGACGCGGAGGATCGCCTCGCGCCCTTTCAGATCCGGGTTGGCGACCATCACCTGGCGGTCGAACCGGCCCGGGCGGAGGAGTGCGGGATCGAGAATATCCTGACGGTTGGTCGCCGCGACGACGACAATTCCGTAGTGGGATTCGAAACCGTCCATCTCGACGAGCAGCTGGTTCAGCGTCTGCTCGCGTTCCTCGTGGCTGAGCGAGTTGCCGCCGCGGCTGCGGCCAACGGCATCGAGCTCGTCGATGAAGACGATGCATGAACCGTGGCGGCGGGCGTCGCGGAACAGGCGCCTGACGCGAGACGCGCCGACGCCAGCATACATTTCGACGAAATCAGAGCCGCTGGCAAACAGGAAGGGCACACCCGCTTCGCCGGCGATGGAGCGGGCAAGCAGCGTCTTGCCGGTTCCCGGAGGGCCGACGAGGAGGACGCCCTTGGGAATCCGGCCGCCGATCGCTGAGAATCGCTGTGGCTCCCGGAGGAAGTCGACGATTTCCTTGACCTCGTCTTTCGCCTCGTCGACCCCCGCGACGTCCTGGAAGGTGATGACGTTCGCGCCCCGTTCCGCGACCCTCGCACGGCCTGACATCGACGGTATGCGTCCCGCCGTCGTCCTATATACAGTGAAACCGAGCAAGGCGAGGAACGCCGCGGCGGTCACGAGCGCGCTCCAGCTCAATGCGGCGGGATCCTGCGGAGCCGATACGTCGACGCGGATGTTCTTCTTCGCGAGGTCTGTCACGAACGTCGCGTTCGCGGCAAGAAAACTGGGCGGGGCGAATGTCTGAATCACTCGCCCGTTGCTGAACGACACGTAGAGAACGCCGGTGTCGAAGGTCACCTGCGTCACCGTTCCGGCCTCGACCTCCTTGAGGAAATCGGAGAAGGCCATCGGTGGCTCTATAGGCGTTCGGTTCGCAAAGTAGATCCCAGCGGGCGCCGCGAAAATCGCAATGATTGCGGCGATCAGAAGAAGGTAGCGGGGCTGACGGAATCGCGATAAATCCACAGTTCTCTTTCCGTTTCGCGTCTCTTTCGGTTTCGCGACGTAAGTAGCCGGGCAGACTGGTGACAGGCAAGCGAAGTGCAGGCGGGGCAGGGGAGCACTCGCCGGATGACATTTCACCTGACCTGAAACAGGCCTGGTCGGCAGATCTCTAGATTGAAAAAGGTCACTCCGCTGGGGATTGGAATGTGCTCAGATTTTACACGACCGGAGCAGCACTGTAAACGGACGAGTGCGCATTTATGCAATCAGTTCGACCGCCGTCAGCTCAGCAATTCACACGTACGCACACGAATACGAACCTCCTGTTCGCGTGGTGCGTCCATCTCTATACGGCGTCAGGGGTCGTCGCCGCGTTTCTGGCCACGCTCGCCGTCATCGGCGGCCGTTATCGCGACGCGTTCATCTGGCTGGCGGTTTCGACCTTTCTCGATGCAACCGATGGTGTGCTGGCCCGGTTGGCCTCGGTCAAGGAGACCCTGCCCGGCTTCGACGGAGCGCGGCTCGACGACATCGTCGATTACCTGACGTTCGTTTTCGTCCCGATCTTGCTGCTTCACCAGGCCGGAGCGTTGCCAGAAGGCTGGGGGCTGGTGGTCGGGTGTGCGGTGCTCCTGAGCAGCGCTTATGGTTTCGCGTCGCTCGATGCCAAGACCGCCGATCACTTTTTCATGGGGTTTCCGTCGTACTGGAACATCGTGGCGCTCTATATGTTTGCCTTCCGGCTTTCACCATCGATCAACGGCGTCATCCTGGCCGCCCTCTGTGCGCTCGTCTTCGTGCGCATCGGCTACATCTATCCGTCCCGGACCCCAACGCTTCGAGGGCTTACCGTCGCACTCGGCGCCATCTGGGCGGTCATGATGATCGCCGTCATCGTCCTGCTTCCTGACGTGCCGCGGCTGCTCCTGACGACATCGCTCTTCTTCCCGGTCTACTACACCATCCTCTCGCTCGTGCTCTGGCAGCGCCGTGATCGCACCGGAGCGCGTCTATGATCGAATGGACGGATCGCCTCCGCGATCGCATCGCCGCAATCATCTTCGGCGCGCTGATCGTCATGACCGTCGTCAGCGTGACCTGGCTCGTTCGTCAGGGCCATGCCGTCTATCGTTTGACGCGCGGCGTCGGCGACACCTGGTTCCTCGCGGCTGACGGACGGCCGTGGTTCAGGCTCGACGAACACCGTCAGGACGTGTCGCTCAGCCAGATCCCGACACATCTTCAGAACGCGTTCATCGCCGTCGAGGATCATCGCTTCTACCACCATCCGGGCGTGGATCCCATCGCGCTCGGCCGGGCCGTCTTCCGCAACGTGCGCGAGCCGGGAACGGTCGAGGGTGGCAGCACGCTCACACAGCAACTGGCTCGTACGCTGTTCCTCTCGAATAAAAAGACATATGGCCGCAAGCTGCGTGAAGCGGTCCTCGCGCTCCTCATCGACGCCCAGCTTTCGAAGGATCAGGTGCTCGAGCTGTATCTGAACCGGATCTATCTGAGCGCGGGCGTCTACGGTGTCGAGGCGATGTCGCGCAGCCTGTTCGGCAGGCCGGCCGCGCGACTGACGCTGGCGGAGTCGGCGCTGATCGCCGGCCTCGCTCGGGCCCCGTCCGCGCTCTCGCCCTGGTCCAATCTCGACGGCGCGATCGCGCGCAGCCATGTCGTCCTCGCTCGCATGCGACAGGAAGGGTTCATCACCGAGGCGCAGGAGCGCGAAGCGAAGCGGGCGGATATCCGCATCCGCCCGTATCCAAGCTCGACCAACGCCCGTGCCGGGTATGCCAAGGAATATCTGCGTCAGTTGTTTCGCGATCGGTTCGGCGGAGATCATCCACCCGACTGGAAAGTACGGACGACGCTCGTCCCGGACCTGCAGGATGCCGCCGAACGTGCCGTCGCCGACGGGCTGAAGCGTTTCGGTGACAACGGGCTTCAGGCAGCGCTCGTGGCGATCGATCCGGGCACTGGGGATCTCCTGGCGGTCGTCGGAGGCCGCGACTTCGGACAGTCACAGTTCAATCGTGCGACCCGCAGCCGCCGTCAGCCAGGTTCCGCGTTCAAACCGCTCGTGTATGCGGTCGCCCTCGAACGGGGCTACTCGCCGGTCTCGATGATCGACGGGCTCGAGAACATCGAGCCGCAGGGGCCGGACGAATGGTCGCCGCGCAACGCGACTGGCGACGTGCCCGATGCGCTGACGCTGCGCGCGGCACTGCTCGAGTCGAACAACCGCGCAGCCACCGCCTTGCAACAGCGCGTCGGGACGCGGCCAGTGCTGCGGCTGGCGTCGGACGTCGGCCTCGAGGACATGCCTGACGTGCCCTCGCTCGCGCTCGGGACCGGACTGGTGACGCCGCTCGACCTGACGGCAGCCTTCGCGATCTTTCCAAATGGCGGCATGGCGGTCACCCCGCGGGCCATCGCCCGCGTGCTCGACGCCGATGGCGGCGTGGCGTTCGAGAACCACATTCACACCGAGCGCGTGATCTCGCCCCAGACCGCCTTCCAGATGACCGAGTTGCTGAGCGACGTCCTCGATCGCGGCACGGGTTCGGCCGCCAGACGCTGGGGCGTGACCTTCCCAGCGGGCGGGAAAACCGGAACGACGAACGACTTCAAGGACGCCTGGTTCGTTGGCTTCTCCTCGTCGGTCGTCGTCGGCGTATGGGTTGGTTACGACCAACCGAAGACGATTGGCCGCGACGGGTATGGCTCGCGGTACGCATTGCCAATCTGGTCGGACTTCATGCGCCGGTCGTCACACATCCGGCGTCCCGAGTCGTTCGAGATTCCCGGCGGCTTGCGGGAGATGCAATTGTGCCGGATTTCCTACGAGCGTCCCGTTGAGGGCTGCCCGATCTACACCGAGTACTTCAAGCCGGACGACCAGACGCCCGGCCGGCTCTGCACGCTGCATCAGGGGACGATGAAGCAGCGGGTGCGGAGGGCCATGGAAGATTTCTTCAGCATTCTGGGCCGCAAGATACGGGGCATCGTCCGGTAACGCGGATGGACACGGGACGCGGATTCAACGCGGATCACTTCTAGGACACGGGACGCGGATTCACGCGGATCACTCTTAAGACACGGGACGCGGATTCACGCGGATACTTAGAGTTGGTCTCAAAATGAAGGATCGGGGGGTTGGGACTCGAAGACCGCTTCCATCGTGATCACTGCGATGGGGCGTGACGATGGCGCGGCGGGCGTGGGACATCTCGGATGAGTTTTGGGCAGCGGTGGAGCCGCTGCTGCCGGCGCGTGAGCGCCGGTTTCGGTATCCGGGGCGTAAGCCGATCGAGGATCGGGCGGTGCTGCAGGGCATCATCTTCGTGTTGGTGACAGGCATTCCGTGGAAGGCGCTGCCGATCGAGCTTGGCTTCGGGTCGGGGCAGACGTGTCATCGCCGGCCGGATCGGCCGGCCACGCCACAAGCCACGGCGGCTGTACGCCGATCGTCGCTACGACTACCCGATCCATCGCCGCCGACTGACATCACGCGGCATCCCGCACAGCATCGCCCGACGTGGCCACCCGCACGGCTCCGGCCTCGGCGAGATCCGCTACGTCGTCGAGCGCAGCTTCGCCTGGCTGCACCGCCACCGTCGCCTCGCCACCTGCTACGAACGCCGCCCCGACATCCACGACGCACTCTTCGGCATCGGCTGCATCCTCATCTGCTGGCGACACCTCGAACGCTCATTTGAGACCAACTCTTAGTTCAGCTGATGGCCGAGGGAGGCGGTC
>Ga0075431_100004604_pt1 | contig 13538 bp, 11 predicted proteins | sample RhiMetdeltSRZDD5_FD_75297 | JGI IMG/M metagenome (GOLD analysis project Ga0075431, IMG submission 75297) | Populus rhizosphere microbial communities from Tennessee, USA - Rhizosphere MetaG P. deltoides SRZDD5 | ecosystem: Host-associated > Plants > Roots > Rhizosphere > Soil | place: USA... | reverse complement strand
ATCCTTGCACCCGTTCGCTACGATCCGGAACACCCAGGCGTCGAAGCGTCCGCGCACCTCAGCGAGGTGTTGGTACGCCTTAATGAAAGACATCTGAAGAATGTCTTCCGCAACATCCGGGCTGCCGGTCATGCCCAACGCGTGACGATACAGTGGGTCGCTGTACCGCGTGATCAGGACGGAGAACGCATCTCGGTTGCCCTGGAGGACTCGCGAGATGATGTCTTGATCTGCTTCCAGTTGGTCGGTCGGAGAGGCCGGCACCGTGGTCTTCACGGCGCTAGTGTAACCCGATTCACGCGCTGTCGTAAGTGCGGGAGCAGCGCGCCTCGCCGCCGGCCTGGCAGTTGTGTTGTTGGTCACACAGGTCTGACGAGCGAGCGACGAGCGCGTAACAACGGGGCGCTTCGACGGTCATAGTCCGCTGTAATTCGGCTGTTGGATGCGCGAGGCTATCGCAGGCGCGCGTAATACAGCAGCTCGTGCACGCGGTCCGCCTTGTAGCGGCGCCCTTCCCGATCGCTGTCGGCGCGGTAGCGCTTGTATCCCCGGGTAAAGCGCCTCACGCGGCCGTCGATCGATGCATCGCGCAGGATGGCGCGGAACTCCGCGTCTGGAATGACCCCCTCGCTGTTGTAGCTGACGAGAACGTGTCGAGCACCAGTCGCCGCGAGCAACTCGTGCAATGCAACGGGAGCGCGCCGCCTCGAGCACCAGGCGCTTCGCTGGTGTGCGTCGCCAATGAGGCCGGTCTTTCCACGGACGGCCACCGGCGCCTCGAACCATCCTCGCGCGATCACCTCCGGAACGTGGTAGTAGCCGGAGTACTGGCGCGTGTTGTATGGCGGGTCGACGTACAGCAGGTCGATTGGCCCGAGGTCACGCGCGACCTGCACGGCGTCGGCGCGGTGGGCGACACACCGCATGCGCGAGCGCACCGGCGGCAGCGGCTGCACCGCGAACGGGCGTAGCGCGTTAGGCTGCCAGTGCTTGATGTACGCCGCGTATACACCCGCGGTGTTCGCCACGCGGTCCGCCCCCTCGATGACCGCCGCGAGCAGCACGTAGAACGTGTCCTCGGTTATCAGGCCGTCGGTCCGCCACGCGTGAAGCGTCGTCCGGGCAGCATCGATCCGGCGCGCGTTCGCATCGGTGAAATACATGCGGCCCCCGACCGGCGCGAAGTGCCGCGTTATGAAACCATCGAGCGGCTCGAGTCCCCGCGACAGGTACTCCGCGATCGCGTCAACGCGGCTCACACGACCGTTGAGCGTGTGGCGCACGTCGGCGACCACGTCAGCGAGGCGGTCAAACCGATCCACCGTCGACGCGACGACGTAGGCGCGCTGCATCACGTAGGAATACGTCATGAGGTCGCTGGAGCTGACGCGCCAGCCGTCGGCCTTCAGCGCCCGACCAACCGACGCCGTCCCGGCGAACGCATCGTGCGCCTTTCCCGGCTGGATTCCGAGACGCTGGATCGTCGACCGGAGGAACGGGAGCAGCTTCGTCTTGTTGCCTATGTAGCGCATCGCAGCAGACGTGGATCGATCAGGTTTGTGCAGAGCCCGTCGCGTGCCGAAAAGCATCCCACCCAAAGCGGCGAACGAGGCTCCCATGCTCGTCGAGACGGGGAGGAGGCAGGCGTACGGAGCCCGGCACCAGGGGCGGGACGCCTGTGAGCTGAGAGGCACCCACCCCATCGAGGGCCTCGCGAACCGTGTGCACCACGCCTGACGGGACGCCCGCGGCGGCGAGGGCCTCGAGCCAGTCGGACGCCGGCCGCTCGCGGACGCGGGTGCTGATGGCGTCAACGACGTGGTGGCGGTGCTGAAGTCGGCCCGCGTTCGTGGCGAGCGTCTCGTCGCTGCCTAACGAATCGAGCTCCAGCGCGCGGACGCAGTTCCGCCACTGCACATCGTTCCCCACCGCAATGACGATCGGCCGATCGGCCGCGAGGAAGAGTTGGTAAGGCACGAGGTTGGCGTGCGCGTTACCCCATCGGCGCGCGTCCCGGCCGGTCACGAGGGTGTTCTGAGCGACATTCACGAGGGCCGCGACCGCCGTGTGGAACAGCGACACGAACACGCGACGCGCGGTCGGCGGACGAGGCGTCGCGCGAGCCGTAAGCCCCGCGAGGATGGCAATCGCGGCGTCCTTCCCGGCAAGCACATCCGCGAGCGCCACACCGACCTTCATTGGCGTACCGTCGGGCTCGCCGGTGATGGCCATCCACCCGCTCTCGGCCTGGACGACGAAGTCGTAGCCCGGCCGCTCGCTTTCCGGACCGAACCCGGTGAGCGTGCACCAGACGAGTGGTGGCCTCAAGTCCAGGATCGCGGCGATATCCAGCCCGCGCCGCTCGAGCGTGCCTGGGCGGAAGTTGTCGATGACCGCGTCGGCCCCGTCCACCAGGCTCCGCAGAAGGGCAAAGTCCAGCCGTGAGTCGAGATCGAGGGCAATGCTGAGCTTGTTTCGGTTGATGCTCAGGTAGTACGCACTTTCGCCGCGCGAGTCGAATGGAGGCCCCCATTCGCGGGTCTCGTCGCCGAGGCCGGGACGTTCGACCTTGATGACATCGGCGCCGAGATCGCCGAGGGTCATCGTCGCGAGCGGGCCGGCGAGGACTCTGGTGAGATCGAGTATTCTTATGCCTTGAAGCGGTGCATGCATTATTCTGTCGTCATACTGTTCGCTACAGGGCACGTAGATACATATGATTTCACCGCGAATTCGGGTCTGGCGAACGGCCGAGTCACTTGCATAGCTTGCGAAAAATCATATACTTACCGCGTCACGGGTGCTCATGCCGCGCGCGCCTCGCGATAACGGTACCGCTCCGGTCGCCCGTCCTCAATCACTGACAGCCCGCTCGAATCAGAGCTGGGCAGGCCTGCCATGTCGGAAAAAGCTCCTGTAACCGAGTCCAAGCCCGTCGGCGCCGAACCGTCGGCCACCCCAACTCCCCCGCCTCGCCGCAGTCCCGGCCACCGCGGCCAGGACGTCCGCGATACTGTCGCCGAAATGGCGGCCCGCGCGCACGAGATCAGTCTCGAAGCCGGCAGCAAGATGGCAGCGGCGATGAAGGACGTCATCAACGCCGCGGCCGGACTTACTGGCTTCGCGGTCGAGAGCGCCCGCGACCTGGTTCAATACATGGTGCGTCGCGGACAGATGACGCAGGACGAGGCGGACAAGTTGATCCGGGAAGCCGAAGAAGCCCACGGCAAGCGTCACCCGGGGGCGCACGCGACAAGCGCCGCCAAAGCGGCAAGCGCCGCGGCCGATCACGCCCCGCGCTCGATCTCCAAGACGCCGGCGAAACCGGCGGTTGCGCAGGCCGCACCTGCGCCGGCTCCGAAGGCGGCGCCGCACGCGCCGCACGCGCCACACGCGCCACACGCGCCGCCGGCGAAAGCCGTTGCGAAGCCGGCGGCGAAAAAGGCGGCGGCGGCTCCGAAAAAGCCCGTTGCATCCAAGGGAGCCGTCAAGCGGCCTGCAGTCGCGAAGGCGAGCGCGAAGCCGACGAAGAAGAAGTAGTCACGCCACCACGACTCCACCGCGACAGGGGCTACGTCCGCTCGGACCTGGCCCCTGTGCGTTCCCGGCGTCGCCTCAGCCGCTCGAGCACGTGCGCACAGTTGATGAGCGCGATATGCGTGAACGCCTGTGGGTGGTTGCCGAGGAATTCACCCGTCGCCGGGTTCAGCTCCTCGCTGTACAGCCCCACGTGGTTCGCGTGCTTCAGCATCCGCTGAAAGATCCGCTCGGCGCGCTCGACCTCGCCGCATAACGCGAGCGCCTCTGCAAGCCAGAACGTGCAGATCGAGAACACACCTTCCTCGCCCGGGAGCCCATCGTCGTTGCGATACCGGTAGACGAGCTCCTGGTCCTCGCTCGTGAGCTCTCTGAGCGTCGCCATTACCGTGCCTCGGACGCGCGGATGATCTCTCGGGAGGAAGTGGACCATGGGGATGACGAGGTTCGAGGCATCGAGCGCTTCGGTTCCGTAGTGCTGGACGAAGCTCTGCTTCTTCTCACTCCAACCGTTCGCCATGACGTCCGCGTGGACAGCACGCCGTTCGGTTTCCCAGCGCTTCAGGTCCGCAGGCAGGTTAAAGCGCCGCGCGAGGCGAATCCCGCGGTCGAGTGCCACCCAGCACATCACCTTGCTGAAGACATAGTGCTGCAGCCCCGCGCGGACTTCCCAGATGCCGCTGTCGGGTCGGCGCCAGTTGTCGGCTACCCAATCAACGAGCCGCGCGAGCGTGACCCACGTTCCCTCGGTGACTTCGTGCCGCCGGCTCCAGAGGTATGCGGTCTCCAACACCTCGCCGTAGACATCGAGTTGCAACTGATCGTACGCGCCGTTCCCAACACGCACGGGCTTAGACTTTCGGTACCCCTCCAGGTGCTCGAGCGTGCGTTCGGGGAGGTGACGGCGACCGTCGATGCCGTACATGATCTGCAGGTGCGTGTCATCGGTCTTCCGACACACGCGTTTGAGGAAGCGCATGAAGCGATCGGCCTCCTCGACGTGACCCAGGATGTTCAACGAATAGAGCACGAAGGCGGAGTCGCGCAGCCACGAGTAGCGGTAATCCCAGTTGCGAATTCCCCCGATCTGCTCCGGGAGTGATGTCGTAGGTGCTGCCACGATCGCCCCAGTGGGCTGAAAGCACATGAGCTTGAGCGCGAGGGCCGACCGTTCGACCACTTCGCGGTACCGACCCGTGTACTGAATCCGCGCCGTCCACGCATCCCAGTAGTCGATGGTTTCCTTGAGCTTCGCGTCGGAGTGATAGTGCTCGATGGGGCGCACATCGTCATCGTCGTAGCGAGCGACGAACCATGTCTGTTCACCCTCGCGGAGCTTGAGCGCGGCGACTGCCGCGCCACCATCGAAACGCCACCACAGGTCCCGCGGGCCCGCGAGCGTGAGCACATCGTCCTGAGCGTCCGTCGCGAGGACACCGTTCCAGCGGGGCTGGAGCCGGATCATCGGCCCGCCATAGTCGAACCTCGGTGCGAATCGCACGACCACTTCGGCCTCGCCGCGGGTACAGCGGACCCGGCGATGGATTTCCGGGAAGTCACCGCGATGGCCCGAGGCCGTCACCGGCATGAAATCGGTCAGTTCCACGACGCCGCCGGCGTCCAGACTGAAGGTGGTGATGACGACGTTCGTCGCAGGGGAATAGCGTTGCTCCGCCGTGTGCGGGACCGCCGGCGAGACGACGAAGTTTCCGCCGCGCGCTGCGTCGAGCAGGGCCGCGAACACGGACGGAGAGTCGAAGTACGGGAAACAGCACCAATCGATCGACCCGTTCAGACCGACGAGAGCGGCAGTGTGCAGATCCCCGATCAGGGCGTACGACGAGATTGGGCGATAGTCGCGGTATTCGCTGAGCCGCCATGGCTGTGGCGTCTCGTGCCAGACCCGAGTCGTCATCAGCGTTCGTCGATGAGTCGCGTGATTCGGGCGAGTAGCGCTCGAATGTCTTCGGTGGAACCGACGGTGAACTCCGCAGCGGTCGCCGGATCGTCGCCGACGTGAATGGTCACGGCGCGCGGCACGCGCAAGCGAAGGATCCGAAACGCGTCCTCATCCGTCGCATCGTCTCCGGCGAAGACGAGCGACGCATCATCGCCTAACGCGCCGAGCTCGCGTGCGAGGCGGTAGACCGCGGTCCCTTTGTCGATGCGGGCAGGCGGGCGGATCTCGAAGATCTTTTTCCCGAGCGTCATGCGCAGACCGTTTCGTGCAACCTCACCCTCGACGGCGGCCCGGAGTCTCGGGATGATCGCCTCGTCGGCCGCGCGGTAATGAACACTCAGTGTCCAACCTTTGTTCTCGAGATGAACACCGCGCAGCGGCGCGAGCAATGGCTGCAGCGTCAGCGCCGTCCGCGCCATCTGCTGTCCGTATCGCGCGACGTCCGGATCCACCGTGACGTCGCCATCGGGATCCATGAGCTCCACACCGTGGTTGCCGACGACCCAGACATTCTCCACTGCCACGAGGCGTCGCGCGTCGTGGGCGGCGCGGCCCGAGACGAGCGCCACGGAGACCGTGTCCTTTGACGCGAGGGCGGCCACGAGCCGTCGCGTATCGGGCGGAACACTTGCCAGCGACGGATGGGGTGCGATCGGTGCGAGCGTTCCGTCCACGTCGAGCATGACCACTGCCGGTCGTCCGGCGATCCGGTCGTCCGGTATGATGGACGCTGCGGGCGCATCCTCCGACCCGCCGGCCGCGGGTGATGACGTCACGGGAGCGCCTCTCGCCAGTCGTCCGCCGACCGAGTGCTCGTGGCCCGCGAGCGTGGTGGCCCGTTCGTAGCGCCATCGCCACCAACGGCATTTCGCTCCCGCCCTCCGTCGTCCGCTAGACGACTGTCCATCAGGGCGGCGCACTTTACGAGGATCGACTCGAGCCAATCGAAGATCGTGGAGCGATGGAGTTGGGCTCGCATTGCTCGCATCCGCCGGCGACGCTCGTCGGGCGGCATCTCGAGCGCGGTTCGAATTCCGTCGGCAAAACCACCCACATTGAACGGGTTGATCAAGACCGCGTCGGCAATCTCCTCGGCGGCACCGGTGAACCGGCTCAGCACCAGGACTCCGTGTTCATCGACCTGGCTGGCCACGAATTCCTTCGCGACCAGGTTCATCCCGTCTTGCAGCGACGAGACGAGACACAGGTCGGCAGCGCGATAGACGGCTGCCAGCAGCTCGGCGTGAACGTTTTCGTGGACGAGCACGATCGGTTCCCAGTCCGGTGTGCCGAATCGTTCGTTGAGTTGGCGAACACTCGCGAGCACCTCCGACTGGAGGTTCTGGTACGGCACCAGCTCCGTCCGCGAGGGTGTTGCGACGATGATCATCGTGAAACGACCACGCAACTCCGGTGTGTCCGTCCAGAGTCGGTCCAGCGCGCGAAGTCGCTCCGGGATGCCCTTCGTGTAGTCTATGCGGTCCACACTGATCCCGAGCGCGCGCCCGCCCCGAGCGTACCGCTGGCGGAGAGCCGTCGCCCGCGCATCGCTCTCCTCGCTCAATGCGAGCCGCTCGAATGCCTCAACGTCGATGCTGATGGGGAACGCGCCGAGCATCACTTGTCGACCGTCGATGCCGACGCGGAGCGACTCGCCTCGAACATCCGCGTCGGGCAGGAACTCGCGCACGCAACTCAGGAAGTTTTGTGCATAGCGCTCCGTGTGAAACTCGACCAAGTCGTTGCCGAGCAGCCCGGTGAGCAATGCCTCGGGGATGCCCATCGGTAGGAGTCGAAGAATGTCCGGAGGCGGAAACGGGATGTGCCAGAAGTGGTGGATGAAGATGTTCCCGGCTCGGCGACGCAGCTCCGCCGGAACGAGGGCGAAGTGGTAGTCTTGAACCCACACCTGCGCCACTCCCTTCGCTCGCAGCGATTCCTCGTGAACTGCGGCGGCGAAGCGTTCGTTTACAGCCTTGTAGGACTCCCAATGCTCCGCGTGGAACTCGAAGTGCTGGATCAGCAGGTGGCACAGCGGCCAGAGCGCGCTGTTCGCGAAGCCGAGATAGTAGCCCTCGATGTCCATCTCGGAGAGCCAGACCCGACGCAGCGTGTAGGCGGGATCGTACGGCGGAACTCCGAGCCGGCCGACGGCGTCGGATGTTTCGCGATCGGCACTGCCGGATCCCCAGGCGACCCACGTGCCGCTCGTGCGTCGCATCGTCGGGTCGAGAGCGGACACGAGCCCGCCCGGTGGTTGGCGCACGTGGACGCGTTCGGAACTCGCGAGATGTTCGTACGGCTCGCGATTCGAAAGCAGAATCAGCGTGCGGCCGTCGAGGTACTTGGTGACGTCCGTCATGGCGCAGATGATGTGGCAACAGCCGTGCGAGCACAGCGGCATTTCGAGTAGCTGTCGGTAAGCTGTTCGCGTGGGTTCGACGTTCGCCGCGTAATTCAGCTCACGCCGACCTGGTGCGATAGGACAGGCCACCCGTGCGGCGCGCGCCTCCTCCGCCGTTTGCATCTCCGTCCCGAGGCGATTAGGCGATGAACTGCGCGAAATAGGGGTGCGTCGGGATACAGCATGTTCCCGCGCGGACATCCACTGTGAATGGCGAGCGCAGCCATATCTGTGCTGAGCTCGCTTGCTCTCGGTTCGAGCGATGTTGATGTTGCGCCCGCCATTGCCCGGTCGTGCCCAGGCACGTGTGGTGTGGCAGGGTAAGCGGCATCGAGGTTCTCCCCGCCCTCGATTTCAGGAGCTTCAATCGGATGACGAGATCGGTCAATTCAGCACGTCGTGGTCTGTGGACGGCCACACTTCTGGTCGGCGCAGCGCCGTCGGTGGTGGTCGCCCAGGACGTTAATAACAGTCGGGTGCACTCAGCAGCCACTCGCGGCGCCGCACCGGAGCTCGTTCGACCGTCGATGAGTTCCGCGAGTCCAGCGGCCGCATCGATCTCGATCGAGGGCGGAGCGCGCCGCATGTTGGTCGGCGCCACGGTGCCCCACACCGCACGCGTTCGCGACGCGGCTGGGGTGGAACGACGTGACGTCGAAGTGCGATGGGTCAGCAGCAACCCAACCGTCGCGTCGGTGAATCAATTCGGCGTGCTGACGGCAGTTCGGCCGGGCGTGGTAATCGTGCGCGCCATCGCTGGCGGTTTGTCGGCGGAGCGGAACTACACCGTCGAAGCGAACCCCGTGAAGTCGCTCACGCTGAGCATTACGGCCGACCGTGCGCGAACCGGCGACGTCGTGGAAGTCACGGCGACAGCGTTCGACGCCAACGGATACAAGGTCGCGAACGTTCCCTTCCTCTACACGTTCACGGCAGCCGTGGAAGACACGGCCGTCGGGCAGTTGGCGCCGGCCGAGCTGGATCAGAAGGGCAGGTTTGTCGCTCAGAAAGCGGGGGACTATCAGATCATCGCGGTCGCGCCCGGACTGGTCGCCCATCGGACCGTCCGCGTGGCGAACCGCAGCGTTGCAGAAACGGCGCGGCTCGTCGGTCGCGTTTCTCTCGGCGCCCCGACGTCCGACGTATTCGCGTGGCGCTCACGGGACGGCCGCGACTTCGCGCTCGCCTGCACCGGCGGGCCCCGCGGTCAGCTCGTGTCGTTCGAGATGGCCGATGGAATACTGCGGCCACTCGACACCGCCACGGTCGACGCCAAATCTGTGACTGATTGTGTCGTCAGCGAGGACGGTGCGATCGCCGTCGTCGCGCGAGAAGGTGCGAACGGCCGCGCGTCGCTCGCCGTCATCGATGTCTCCGACCCGCGGACGATGAAGCCGCTCGCAACGTTCGACGAGGGGCTCGGCGCGATCTCGGGTATCGCTCTCGCGAAGCGGCACGTTTACGCCGTGAGCGACTCGCGACGTCTCGATGTCGTGAGCGTCGAGGATCCGACGCGCCCGCGCCGCGTGGGATCGGTCGATCTCGCGGACGGCGCTGGCGCACCATCGGCAGGCGCGACGGACGTCTCGGTGAGCGATGGCGTCGCATACGTTGCCCTCGGCCGACGCGGCGTGGCGCTCGTGGATGTCGGCGCTGGAAAGGCCGGCGGCTCGCCGAGCAAACCGGCCCGCATCGGTGGGTTCCATGCGGCATTCGCGTCCACTCACGCGGCGTACGGCTACCGCAGCCGCACCGGCAAGTGGTACGTCGTGACGAGTGAGGACCTGGGTCTTCCGAGCGAGTCGAGTCGCCCGGCGACGCCCGCGTCACAGTCGCAGCCCGGTTTCGCCCGCATCATCGACTTCAGCGACCCCTCTCGCCCTGAAGAGGTGGCGCGGTACGAGGTGCCCGAGGCGGGGGTGCAGGATCTCTGGCTCGAAGGCGAGCGTCTCTACGTGGCGGCACAACAGGGCGGTCTGCGGGTGGTCGACATCTCGGCTGACCTGAAGGGGAACCTGTACCATCAGGGGCGAGAGGTCGCACGGTTCGCACCGGCGGACAGCGCCGGCGCGCCTAACGTGGTCGCCGTGCAGCCGCACGGCGGCAACGTGCTCGTCGCTGACCGGAACAGCGGTCTCTGGATGGTTCGGCTAGGGACCCAGCCTTGATGTCGTAAGTCGCCGGAGGTCCTCGCGGGTATCGACGTCGCCCGGAGCCTCCCCCTCGATCTGTGCGCGCGCGACCCGACCCGGGTCGCGCGCGATCACATCACGGGCGCCCACATCGCCGCGCAGCGCCCGAAGCTCTTCGAACACGCTCGCGGCGAATAGCACCGGATGGGATGGGCCGTCGTCGCCGCCGTAGCGTGGGACGACGATCGCCGAACCCGTGGTCATCCACGTCGCGACGACGCGGCGGTATGCGTCGGGACGGACGAGAGGTTGGTCGCCGAGGCCTACGATCACCGCGTCGGTGGAGGGTACGATTGCGTCCAGTCCGCGACGGAGTGACGTCGCGAGCCCGTGAGCGAACGCCGGCTCGTGCACGATCCGGACGTCGAGTCCCGCCAGCGCACCGGCGACGTGGAGCGCTTCGGCACCCGTGACGACGACGACCGACCCGACGCTGGCCTCGACGGCGGCAGCGACCGACAGGCGAACGAGTGGCGTCCCGTCGATGGGCGCTAGCAACTTGTGCCCGGCGTCGCCAAAACGGCTCGATCGGCCGGCCGCGAGCACGATGATGGCAACGGTTGTCACGAGGCGCTGCCTAACGACCGGCGATACCGCAGGAGTCCGGTGTGCAGCACCGTGAGCGGGAGGCGGACGCACGCCAGGCGAGACGGCGGGATGTCGGACTTGAGCTGCGCGATGAGCTCCGGGACCGTAAACGTCTCGACGTCCTCGAGCGGTGCACCGCGTATCAGCTCGGTCAGCATCGACGACGCGGCGACGCAGATGGCACAGGCGTTCGCGGTGAACCGCGCCGCGGTGACCACGTCACCGTCGAGCGCCAGCTCGATGCGCACCCGGTCGCCACACAATGGGTTCGTTCCTTCCTGCGACACTGTCGGCGACGGCAGCGCCCCGCGGTTCCTCGGCCGCTTGAAGTGGTCGAGCATCGTGGGGCTGTAGGGTCCGCCCACGGTTACTCCACGGCCCCGCGCTCGGCACTCGCGCGGTACGCAGGAAGTCTGAACGCCATGTCGCGCGTCAGAAAGCCGCCATGGCCAAGTCGAGCCAGATTGAGTCGCCCGGGGCGCTCGCCAGTCAACAGCCGCGCGATCACGAGATCGAATACCGTCGCTTGGGCGAACAACCCGCAGGTCGGCATCCCGACAATCGACACGCCGTTCCAATCCGCGAGCCAAAGCAGGCTGCCCGGATGTGCCGGCACGCCATGCCGCACCATGCGAGCTCCGGCGCGCTCGAGCGCGGCGAACGTCGGATCCAGCAAATCCATCGCCTTGGTGCCCGCGATGAGCACGACCTCGGAGCCGGCGTCCCGGACCTCGGTCAACGCGCCCGCAATCGCGTCCGTGGACGGCGGCGTGGTGACGACGGCGCATAACGATGATCCGAACCACGTGACCTTTTCGGTCACCGCGTCGCGGAAGCGTGCCACGGCGCGCTCGCCCATCGAATCGTGCACGACTGCGCCGATGCGATGCGCTACGAACCCGCGAACTCGCACCAGCCCGTTGACCGGCTCCGTGATGCCGTCCACGTCAGCAAGTACGCTCTCCGGCACCGCGAACGGGAGGACCTTCGCGCGCCCGACCACTTCCTCACGTTCGACCACCTGACCGTCGAGGAGCGTGTACACGCACGGGCCATCGAGCGCGTTCACTGCGTCGAGCGCTGGGATCTCGACCGACAGCACACCGCGCCTCGTCGAGGCGAGGGACCAGTGCCCCCCCGACGCAGTGCGAACTTCAACCCCCTCACCGGCCGCCGCCCGTGCCACACGCGCCCCGGCGGCGTCCTCGTGCACATCGCCGTCCTCGAGCACGAGGAGGTGCAGTTCCGACCACGGGAGCGCCAACGCGCGCGTAACGTCCTCCTCCGCGAGCACCCGACCCTTGGCGAGGGCTACTCGGCCGTCGTCGCCACGCAGTTCGCGGCAGAGCACGCGACCACTGAGATCGTCTGGGCGAGCCGACACGCGCTCAACGCGTACCGCGCGCATCAGCCACCTCCAACGGGCCGCGTACGATCACGCCCGGCACGCATCGCCACGATCTCCGCGAGCACGCTCAAGGCGATTTCGGCCGGTGTGCGCGCACCAATGTCCAGCCCAACCGGGATGCGCACGCGCGCCACGTCGGCGGGCGATGCGCCGATCTCCTCGAGAAACTCGCGGATCACCGCGGCGCGTCGCCGGCTCCCGAGCACTCCGATGTAGCCGACGCGGCTCCGCACCGCGATCTCGAGCACCGGAAGGTCATATTTGAAGTCGTGTGCGACGAGCACGAGCGCACTCGCGGGCGTCAATGAGCTCGCGCCAATGATTTCCGACGGCATTCCGACGTGCACCTCGTCGGCGAGTGGGAACCGTTCCGCCGTTGCCCAACGCTCGCGACTGTCGATCACGCTGGTGTGATACCCGAGCTGCGCCGCGAGCGGGACCAGCGACACCGCGACGTCGGTTGCGCCGACGATGATCATGGACGCCGGTGGCGCATGGACCTGCGCGAACAGTTCGGTCGAGGACTCGCCCGAGGGCAGCGTGATCACGCCGGAGGCGCGGGCATCGATCAATGACGTCGCGCACGCCGCCGCGGCCTCGTCGAGGACGCTACTGCCTAACGACCCATGCCGCGTCCCATCGTCGAGGACCACGAGCCGTGCCGGGCGATCGGCGAGGGACACGAGCTCCACGGCCGAGCGGCCCTCGCGAATCGCCGCGGCGACGGCCGTCGCCGCGATCGTGACCGGATCATTCGGTTCCGACGCCGCCACCGGCTCGACCAACAGGTCGACGTTTCCGGCGCAGGTCATTCCGAACGCCCAGGCGTCCTCATCGCCGAGAGGAAGCGAGACGTGCCGACTCTTTCCCGTGCGCAGGACGTCTTCCGCCAGCTCGAGCGCACGGCCGTCGACGCACCCGCCGATCGTGACCGATCCGACGATCATCCCGTGGTCGTCGACCCACATCGTTTCGCCCAGGCGGCGAATTGCCCCGCCGGTCGTCGCGACGAGCGTCGCAACGGCGGCTCGGCGCCCGTTGGCGCGCAGCTCGGTAATACGATCGGAGGTCGTAGGCATCGGCGATCTGTCCACTGGCCCGGCCTTGCCGGTCCGGAGCGACGGTCGGAATATCGACGGCGGTGCAGACCCGAACAAGGCAACCCGGGTATCGCGTCGGACCATCGCACCGCACAGCCGACCGTGTTGTCCCATTGCGCCGAAGATCGTCCCGGGTAAGACTCCGCTCACTTTGCTCGCCCGCGCCGCTCAGCGCATGGTAATTCCTCGTTGAGCGCAGCCCTCCGACGACCAGTTTGCGTTCTTCGATGCGCGCTACCGTAGTTGCGTGTGCCCTCGGCGTTGTGTTCGTGATATGTCCGGCCCTTTCCCTCCACGCGCAGGATTCGACCGTCGCCGGACGCCCCTGGTACGAGCGACTGACCATTCG
>Ga0075431_100004602_pt1 | contig 13541 bp, 14 predicted proteins | sample RhiMetdeltSRZDD5_FD_75297 | JGI IMG/M metagenome (GOLD analysis project Ga0075431, IMG submission 75297) | Populus rhizosphere microbial communities from Tennessee, USA - Rhizosphere MetaG P. deltoides SRZDD5 | ecosystem: Host-associated > Plants > Roots > Rhizosphere > Soil | place: USA... | reverse complement strand
CTCGCGCTCGCGATCTGCGCATGGGCGGGATTGGTCGGTCCGTGGACGCTGCTGCTCTTCACGTTCGCGATCGGCTGCGGCTCGGCGTTCTTCGCGCCGGCGTGGCAGGCATCGGTCGGCGACATGGTGCCGCGTCCTGAAGTGCCCGGCGCCGTGGCTCTCAACAGCATGGGCTTCAACATTGCTCGCAGCGTCGGGCCAGCAATCGGTGGTGCGATAGTCGCCGCAGCCGGAGCCGCGGCTGCATTCGGAGTCAACGCCGCGAGCTACATCGCGCTACTCGTCGTACTGGGCCGTTGGCGACGGCCTCCACGCACGAACGCGCTGCCCAGCGAGACTCTCGTCATCGCGATGGGCGCCGGCCTTCGCTACGTCTGGATGTCTCCTCACATTCGCACAGTTCTGCTTCGCGCCGCCGTCTTCGGTTTCGGTGCGAGCTCGATCCTCGCGTTGCTGCCGTTGGTTGCGAAGCATCTCGTCGCGGGTGGACCGTTGACGTACGGACTCTTGCTCGGCGCGTTCGGCATAGGTGCAGTGGCCGGCGCGCTCAGCGCGTCGCGATTGCGAGAGAAGCTGTCGACCGAAGCCATCGTGCGATGGGCGGGCTGCATCATGGCGCTCGCTGCCGCGTTGGTGGCCGTCAGCACATTCCTTGTCGCAACGATGGCTGCGCTTCTCCTGGCAGGCGCGGGCTGGGTGTTGAGCCTGTCGACTTTCAATGTCTCGGTTCAGTTGTCAGCGCCGCGATGGGTCGTCGCACGCGCGTTGGCGCTCTATCAAATGGCTGCGTTCGGTGGATTGGCAGCCGGTAGCTGGGTGTGGGGCGAGCTCGCCGCGGATCTTGGTATCAGCGCTGCGCTACTCATCTCGGCAGGCGCCGTGCTCATCTGTGTTGTGCTCGGCCGCTGGGCACCGCTATCGCAAGCGGGTGAGCTCAATCTCGATCCGCTACGCACACAGCTCTGGAACGCACCGACCACGTCCGTCCCGGTCGACGAGCGAACCGGCCCCGTCGTGATCACCGTCGAATACATCATCGACGAGGACGACGTCGAGGAGTTCCTAGCTCGTATGAACGAGCGTCGTCGCATGCGCCGACGCGATGGTGCACGCAACTGGCGGCTCCTGCGCGATCTCTCCGATCCGCACCTCTGGATCGAGCGCTACGAAACGCCGACGTGGCTCGACTACATCCGCTTGAACAATCGCGCGACACAGGACGATGCATCAGTCCCGACACGGTTGCGCGAGCTGCACCGAGGCACCGAAGGACCTCGCGTCCGCCGCAGGATCGAGCGACAGACCACCTCTTCGCCTATTGCGGGGCAGGCGGCTGAGGAACAGTCGACGGATATCTGACTTCAGACGCTCCGCAGCGTGAGCCTCTGCACCGCTGGCCACGCGCGTTGGTGATGTGCTTTGAGGATCCGTGGCAGCCATCGCTTCAGCGTAAGCTCGATCGCGGCGCAGTACTGATCGAAGTCCTGCGACTTCACGAGGTACCCGTCGGGCGAGAATTCGTTCCCCTCGGCAAAGCGCGGGCGTGTGTCGGTGGTCAGCATGACCACACGAATGCCGCTCATTGCAGGATGTGCACGGATAACGTCCAGGACGCAGTGCCCGCTCATCACCGGCATGTCCGTATCGAGCAGTACGAGGCCGGGCCTTCCTCGCGAACGCTGCGTGAACTCCCCCACTGCGAACAGGTATCGCAAGGCCTCATTGCCATCCCTCAGCCGGAGCAGTTTTGCGTTGGGGATCGATGCTTGCCGCAGGGCAAACAGTGTGACTTCGGCATCAACTGCACGGTCTTCGACTACCAGGACGTCGATGGCGCGAACCATTTGTCTCTTCCTGTTCTCAGCTCATGTCTCATGACACGAGGGGAGAACAGAAAAGGGTCCACGGTCGCGATGCTTAGCGGCAGAGCGTCGGTCGATTTCTCACTTGTCGGCGGGCTGATAGGTTCCCTCGAACACCGTTTCCCACAACTGCCCGTTGTGCGACTGCTCCCACCGCTGGCGCACGCCGCGTGCCGCGGGCGTCCACGTGATCCTGTGAAACGTCGTGAATTCCTCCTGGTCGCGACTGCCGGTTAGCACGAGCGAGTCGCCTTCGATGTTCCCCTCGAGCATCAACGGCTGCGCGGTCTTGTCGAGATACGTCTGATGCCATCGCTTCGCGGCAGGATCGAAGAACGTCAGGCTCTTGCCTTCGCTTCCATCATTACCATGCCAGTGTTCTTCGATGGCGCAGCCGTCCAACACTCGCTTGATCGAGTTGCGACCTTCGGCCGGCTGACCTTGCGGCGTCTTCCACGTGACGCGCCACTCGCCGATCCAGAAGTCGAACGCCCGAAACTCTTTTGCGTCACAGGGCTTCGCGATATCGGCTGATTGCGCTGCGGCGCTAGTGGCGACAAGTGCGACGCACGCAATGAGCTCAACGAATCCGCGACGCGACATATTCTCTCCGGGCAGGGTGACCGATCCCGACTCTACCTGTATCGATGCTCCCCTGCAGCGTCTGTGCCTTCAGATCGCCAACGAACTCTCTATCCTCGACCTCATGCTGAAGATCTACGGCTACGCTGCTTCCATCAACGTTCGCAAAGTTCTCTGGGTCTGCGAGGAGCTCGGCCTGCCGTTCGTGCGCGAAGACCGGGGCGGTGGCTTTCGCCCGACTTCCGAACCCGAATTCCGAGCACTCAATCCGGTCGGAATGGTTCCGGTCATCGATGACGGCGGCACGATCGTCTGGGAGTCGAACGTCATCGTGAGATATCTCGCCGCTCGCCATGGCCGCACGGATCTGTTGCCAACCGATCCACTGCAACGTGCGCACGTCGAGCAATGGATGGACTGGCAGGCATCGGACTTCAACAACAGCTGGCGTGTGCCGTTTCAGGCGCTCGTGCGCAAGAACCCGGACTTCCAGGACAAGGCGGCGATCGAGAAATCAGCGCAGGTGTTCTCGAGCATGGTCGGCATCGTGGACGCGCAGCTTGGTCGCACAGGCGCGTACATCGCTGGCGAGCACTTCACGGTGGCCGACATCGCAATCGGACTCTCGATCCATCGCTGGCATTCGACGCCGATCCCGCGGCCGACATACATCAACGTCGATCGCTACCACAGCCGCTTGCTCGAGCGCAGCGGATTTCGTCGCTACGCACGCGACGGCGGTCCCTGACTAGATCTCCGCCATCCCTTCCATATAGAACACGCAAGCGCCCTCCAGCTCGACGCGCTCGCCCTTCAGCCGACAGACAATCTCGCCGCCACGCGGCGATGCCTGATACGCGCGAAACGCACTGCGCTTGAACTGCTCGGCCCAGTACGGCACGAGCTGGCAATGTGCACCGCCGGTAACCGGATCCTCGGGAATGCCTTTCGCCGGCGCGAAGTAACGGCTGACGAAATCGTAGTCGCCACTTCCCGCTGCCGTGACGATGACGCCGCTGCGATCCAGCCGTGCAATCGCCGGCAGATCTGGTGTCAGCTCGGTAACCGTCTGCTCGCTCGGCAGCACGACCATGTAGTTGAACGCCCCGACGTGAACTTCAACCGGCTCTGTTCCCAACGCTGCAACGAGCTCCGCTGGCGCCGTCACCGGCTCCGAACCCCGCGCTGGAAGATCCATCACATATCCTGCGCTCACCCGGCGAACCGGCAAAGGTCCGCTTGCCGAATGAAACACAACCGACTCCCGCTGCGGTTCGAGCTTCTCCATCACCACCGCAGCGCTGGCCAGCGTCGCATGCCCGCACAGCGGCACTTCGACGCTCGGCGTGAACCACCGAATACGATAGCCGCCACTCTGGCGCACCAGGAACGCCGTCTCGGCAAGATTATTCTCGGCAGCGACCGCCTGCATGATTGCATCGGCCGGGAACGATTCCAGAACCATGACAGCAGCAGGATTCCCGGCAAAGCGCCGCCGCGTAAATGCATCGACCTGATAAATAGGTATGTGCATTGCCGTGCTGTAAGGCTGCGAACTGTATCGCAGACCTGCGTCGCGTCGACATGGACACTCGGAGCCCGCAAGCGCCAGCACAGCAATCGGGGAGGATCATCGATGGCCGACGAACTCACCTTTCACGCAAGCCGCGGCAAAGCCGCGCTCATCCTGCTCGGTGCCATCGCCTTCGTCGTCATCGGCTACTTCATGCGCCTCGAGAAGCCGTTCATCGGCTGGGCCTGCATGATCTTCTTCGGCCTCGGTATTCCCGTCGGCCTCATCATGTTGTTCTCGCCGAACTCGACGTACTTGCGTCTCGATCCGGAGGGCTTCGAGATGGGCTCGTTCGTGAAGAAGACCCGCATCAAGTGGACCGACGTCGCAGGCTTCGAGCTTGCGTCGATTCGCGGCGCCAAGATGATCGCGATCATCTACGCGCCTCACTACGAAGGGCAGAAGATCGGCCGCGCCGTCTCCGAGAATCTCTCCGGTATGGAAGGCGCGATCGGCAACGCCTACAACGCGCCGCTCGCCGAAGTTCTGAAGACGCTCAACGAATGGCGAGCGCGCTACAGTCGGACTGCGTGACGACGCGGCGACTCCCTTCGCCGCTTCAGAAACGGTACTAGCATCGGCACGCGCTTCCTATACTCTGCGTACTCGCGATGTTCGGCGAGCAGGTCGAGCTCTTCCAATTGAATCGCGATCAGGATGTACACGGTCGTTGCGATCGCGAACACCAGATGCGTCAGCGTCATGGTCGGCGTCGACCAGAACGCGAACAGCAAGCCGACGTACAGCGGATGACGCACGACGCGATAGAGCATCGGTGTCTTGAACGGCAGCGGCTTGTAAGGCTTGCGGTGCAGCTGCAGCCAGATCTGGCGCAGGCCGAACAGATCGAAATGATTGATCAGGAACGTCGACAGGAACACCAGGAACCAGCCGAACGCGAAGCCGACGTAGAGCACGTCCCGCGCAATGGGCGATTGCACGTCCCAAACGCCGCCGCCGACCGGCTCCCAGTACACGAACATGATTATGAGTGCGATGGCCGCAAACAGGATGTACGTGCTGCGCTCGGCCGCCTTCGGCACGAACTGCGTCCACCAGCGCTTGAACGCCGGCCGGGCCATCACACTATGTTGAATTGCGAACACCGCAAGAAGCACTACATCGACCAGCAGCGCCAGGTGCGTCTGCACCCGGGGTGCGGAGTCGATCGACTTCGGCACCCACAGGTTGCCGACGAAGCCGATCGCGTAGAGCAGCGTCAGGAAGGCGATGGCGTAACACGCCACTCCATAGAAGAAGATCAGCCAGCGTTTCATGAAGAGCCTCGCGGGTCCTGGGGAAGTACCTCGATCGGGGAATAGACGGCCTCGCCCAGTGAATCGAAAATCGCAATCGAGAGCCGACACGCCGCGGCGGAACCTGTCATCTTTGGACAGCTACATTCTCGAAGGGCCCGGCGGCGGAAGGTGTCATGCAGAGCGAGGAAATCACTTTCATAGGCAATCGCTGGGGCTCGATCACGACCCTCGCCCTCGCAGTGTTGGTCGGCGCGCTCGGTCTCTGGGCGCTGTTGTTCGATCATCAGTGGTTCGGCATCGTCATTCTGCTTGGTGCCGCGGTCCCTGCAGCGATGTCGCTGCCGATCGTCTTCTCACCGAGGTCGCGCTATCTGCGTCTCGACTCGAGCGGCTTCGAAGTCGGCAACTTGCGTCACAAACGCGATCGCGTGAAGTGGGATGACGTCGCGGAGTTTCGCTGGGGATCGCACAACGACGCGCCGGTCATCGAAATCGAGTACGTGCCGGACTACGCACGACGCAAAGGGTTCGAGGGCCAGCAACCTTTCACGGGTCACATTCTCGATCGCTACAACGCTCCGCTCAGCGACGTGCTGGACAAGCTGATCGAGTGGCGCACGCGCTACGTACAAGGCGCACAGCACTAGAGATTTGATAGCACCGACACGCAGGACTAAGATCCGCCGCGGACACTTCCCAACAACACCAAGCAGAGGTGCGCCATGTTCGCGAAGCTATCTGCGGAATTCCTCGGGACGTTCTGGCTGGTTCTCGGCGGCTGCGGCAGCGCGGTGCTCGCGGCGGCGTTCCCGGACGTCGGCATCGGGCTGACGGGTGTTTCGCTTGCATTCGGGTTGACGGTGCTGACGGGCGCCTATGCGTTGGGGCCGATTTCCGGCGGACACTTCAATCCTGCAGTGTCTGTCGGGTTGTGGGCGGGCGGCCGCTTTCCTGCAGGGCAGTTGCTGCCGTACATCGTGTCGCAGGTAGCAGGTGCAGTCGTCGCTGCTGGCGTGCTGTATGTGATCGCCAGCGGCAAGTCGGATTTCAGTCTCGCGGGCGGCTTTGCCTCCAACGGCTATGGCGAGCACTCGCCGGGCCAGTACTCGCTGACGTCGGCGCTGGTGACTGAAGTCGTCATGACCTTCATGTTCCTGATCGTGATCCTCGGCGCGACTCACAAGCGTGCGCCGATCGGCTTTGCCGGCCTCGCGATCGGCTTGATGCTCACACTCATCCACTTGATCAGCATCCCGGTGACGAACACGTCGGTGAATCCGGCGCGAAGCACCGGGCCGGCGATCTTCGTTGGCGGTTGGGCGCTCGCCCAGCTGTGGCTGTTCTGGATCGCACCGATCGTCGGTGCCGCGATCGCAGGCTTCGTCTATCGAGCGGTGCTCGAAGGCGAAGCGGAAGCGCCGCCCGTGACGGGACGCGTCAAGGCCTGAACAAAGTCGGTGATCGCGGCCGCGCACTCGCGCGGCCGCGTCTGCAATAGCAAATGCGGTCCCTCGATTTCCCTGATCTGCACATTCGATAGCCGAGAAGTCAGCTCGAGGCTGAGTCGCGAGCTGACGACTCGGTCATTGGACGCACGAAGATAAAGCACTGGCGTCGCGATGCGCGGGAGCAGTGGACGCACGTCGGCTGTCGCCAAACACGCGAGTCGTGCACGCATGATTGCAGGCGGCACGGTGCTCACCGCCGCTACTGGCGAAGGGCGCAGGGATATCGGAGCGCCGCTGAAGCAGAAGTGATTCACCATCGACGGCAGCAGCGGATTCGGGCGGAACACGCGCGCCGGAACAAACTTGGCCGCGCGCAGCAACGTGCGAAACGGACTCACGGCGAAGGTTGCGCAGAGCACGAGACAGCGAATCTTGCCCGGATGACGAGCTGCGACGGTGATAGCAACGGGGCCAGAGAAAGACTCCGCGATCAGCACACACTGGTCGGGCAATGCCTTGCTCGCTGACTCGACGTACTCATCGAACGTCAGCTCTGCGCCGTAGCGAACGACGGACGTCGTGACGTCTCCCAACGCGTGCAGCAGCGGCGCGAACAGTTCGCCCGTGCCGTCCAGTCCTGGCAGCAGGACGAAGTGGGGTGTGGCGTCCAAGCCTGCTGACGCTACTTCTTGTCAGTGCCGGAGAAGGCAGCAACGACGCCGAGTCCGATGAACAGCACGCCGCTGCCGTAACGCTCGAATCTGAGATAACCGCGGCTGCGTTTCAGCCAACCGCCGGCCGTGCCGGCGAGTAGCGCCCACGCGCCATCCGTGAAGAACCCGAGCACGGCGAATATCAGCCCGAGCAGCGTGATCTGCATCGCGACGTGGCCGCGATTCAGATCGACGAACTGCGGCAGGAACGCGAAGAAGAACAGCGCCGTCTTCGGATTGAGCAGGTTCACGACGAAGCCATCACGGAACAGCCGCGCATTGCTGTAGCGTGGGAGCTCGCCATTGGCGTTAGTGGTCTCCGCTGGGCCGAAGATTTTCCGCAGGCCGAGCCAGATCAAGTACGCAGCACCCGCGTACTTCACGATGCTGAACGCAAGTGCGGAGGAGAGCAGCAGGACCGACAAGCCCAGCGCGGCGGCCAACACGTGAATGAACGTCGCGGCGTGAATCCCGAGCACCGAGACGAGTCCTGCCGTACGTCCCTGCGCGACCGAGCGCGCAACGATGTAAAGGACTGCCGGTCCCGGGATCAGCAGCAGCACCAGGGCCGCGCCGGCGAACAGCAACAGGTTCTGACCGGTCGGAATCACGATTTCCATCGCCGCACCCGCTTACTTATTAGTGGCGTCATCCTACAATCCGGCCATGGATTTCACCAAGCGTTTGCGTCCCGGCGTCCAGCGCGGCGAGATCACGTGCAGCATCCGCATCTGGCAATCGCCGCGCGTGAAGGCCGGCAATCGCTACTCCAGCACCGGAGTAGGGCAGATCGAAGTCGGCTCGATCGAGCAGATCGAGATGTCGGACATCACCCCGGAGCTGGCGCGCGAGTCGGGCTTCAATGGCGTCGTCGACCTGTTGAAGATCGCGAAGCACGGTTACGGCACGAACGTGTACCTCGTGCGGTTTCACTACGTTCTTCCGGAAGGATCGAAGGCCGCGAAAGGCAAGCGCGCGAAGACGCCTGCGCGGAAGGGGCCGAACGGAGAGAAGCAGCGTAAGCGCATCGCGAAGATCGTCGAGGGGTTTCCGGAAGGCGAAGCGAAGCCGACTGGTCGGCACATGAGCCTGGAGGTGCGCAAGAAGCGCTTCGGCTGGTTCATGATCGATCATCACGGCGACGGCCGCGTCGATCTCAACTGCAAGGCGTCGGCCGAAATGCACGATATCTTGCAGCGGCTCGTTCCGGCGCACTTCCACGTGCCGAAGTACGTCGGCAGCAAGGGCTGGGTCGGGGTGTGGCTCGATCTGCCGAAACTGGATTGGGCTGCGGTTGAGTTGGCGCTACGCGAAGCGTACGTGCTGGCAGCGCCGAAGAAGCTGGCGGCTCAGCTTGCTCGCTGAATCAACTCGCGCGCCCGGCTGATCATCGCGGTGCTGAACCCTTCCGGCAGTCGATCGTAGGCTGCCTTCAGCGCTGCAACGTCCTGCTTGCTCGCATCCGACAATTGGCACACGTGCACGAGCAGACGAAGCTCCATCCACAACGATCCCTGATTGCGCGCTTCCGCAATTCCGTTCTCCAGCGACTGACGAGCGGCCGCGATGTCGCCGCGACCGACGTGAATCCGTGACTGCAGCATGTGGTGATACATGAACAGAATGCGTTCGCCAAACCGCTGGCCAAGTTCTCGCGCGTTGTCGAGTTGGACCTGCGCACCGTTCAAATCGTCCGCGCGCAGGAGTGCCTCGACGGCATAGCCGAGCACTTCGGAACCGCCCGAGACCATGCCGGCACGTCTATTGAACTCGAAGCCCTCGAGGATCAGACGCAGTCCTTCCTGCGGCGATCCCAAGTGCGCCTCGGCCCATCCGCGGATCCAGCGGCTCGGTCCCTGCGCCTGACCGATCGCGTGATCGTCGACGAGCTTGCACAGCGCCTGCGCGTGCTCCGCGACGCGGTCGGGTCGCTCCATGCGCATCTCGAACATCGCTGCACACCACAGAGCGATCGTGCGACCCATCAACTCGCCACGTTGTCGACCGCGGATCAGTGCCTCATCCATATGCGCGCGCGCCTGATCGACCAATCCGACGTGCATGAGCGGTATCGCGAGATTCACCTTCAGGACGATGACGGGATCGGCCACAAATGCGGCGAGAGGAACTTTGTCGCCGAGTACCTCGCAGACCTCCAGTCCCCGCTGCAAATACCGTCGCGCTTCGGGATGGTTGCCGCGCATGGTATTGATGACACCGAGCAGGCAGCACGATGCAATCACGAGCACGGGATCGTCATGGGTCAGCGAGAGGAACTCTATCCGCTGCGCCAGCTTCAATGCCTCGTCGTAGTCGGCGCGGATGTAGTACATCCACGCAATGCCTCCAAGCACCTGTGCGCGGCCGGGTGTGAGTGGCAATACGTCGCACAGTTCGAGCGCGCGCTTATAGGCGATCTCACCCTCGCTCGATGCCAAGCCGAACTGCTGTGAGCAAGCCAGACCGCGCACGGACACGAGCGCGAATTCCAGTTCCAAACGTTCAGTGCCTTCTGGGCAGCGAGGCAAGAGGCTCAGAGCATGCGACGTGATGTCGATTGCTTCTCGCGGCGCGAAGTGAGTGCGCGCGCTTCCTGCCGCTTCTACGTAGTAACGCAGCGCCGCCGCATGAGCGAGGCCTGCTTCGTACTGAGACGCCAGTTCCGCAGCGGTCACCGCGATACCTGCTGAGCGGCTGCGTTCGAGCGCGGCGGCTACGCGCCGATGCATCTGGACGCGCGTCGACATCCCTTGACGTTGATAGAACACATGTCGATACAACGCGTGACGGAACGCGTAGCGAGCATCGAGCGTGCCGTCCGGCAACTCGACGATCGCGACGTGCTGAAGCCAATACTGGCGCTGCGCGAGGTCGTCGCAGTGCTGCGTGATGGACTGCAACTCCTGACCTAGCACCGCGCTCAATGTCGTCGCTCGGAACTCCACACCGCAGAAGCTCGCCGCCTCGAGCAGTCGCTGTGACTCTGGAGCGAGCCGCGAGATGTGCTTTTCGATCGCGCCCGCCAGGCTCTCAGGTACGGACCACGCCGTCGATTGCGAGCCGGCGACCAAGTCATCGACAACATTGGCAATGAACAGTGGCAAGCCGCCAGTGTGATCGTGCAGCTTGTGGATGAACGCTTCCTGGATGCCGGCGTCGGGCATGCGACTCTCGAGGTACTCGGCGACTTCCACTTCCGAGAACGGATCGAGCACCACCTCTTCGCACATTCGATGGAGTCGAAGCTCCTGGCGCAGCTCCTTGAGCGGGTGTGACTCCGCAATGACTTGCATGAGCCGATATGTGCCGAGCCACATGATTCGCGCTGGAGAAGTGCGCCGCGCGAAGTGATCGAGCAGCCGCAAAGTCGCGGTGTCGCTCCAGTGCAGATCTTCGGTCAGCAGGAGCAGGGGATGCTGCGCGGTGAAGCGCCCCATCAGCTCCGAGATCTCTCGAACTTTCCGTTCCTGGTTTGCGCCGGACAGGTCGCGGTACAGCGTCGCGCGATCGGTGTCGGACATCAGCCACGGCAGCTGCACCAGCCACGTCGGCGCGAAGGCGCGCATGAGATCCGCAACCTCGGGCTGAGTACGACACAGCTGGCTCAGCGCTTCGAGCACTGGCAGATACGGTTCGCCTGCACCGTATTGCTCGACGCACTGACCACGCATGACGAGAACGCCCGGCAGCTCGCTGATGAATTGCTCGACGAGCGTCGTCTTGCCGACTCCGGCGTCACCCGCAATCCAGAACACCGACCGATTGCCGCCAACGACATTGCGCCACGCAGCGTGCAGCTTGGCCAGCGGCGCCGTGCGCCCGATCATCGATGGACGCGGTTCGGCTACCGCTGGCGTCACTTCCACCGGCATTTTCAGCGCAGGCGCAGGCGCCGGCGCGACGCGCACCGGGACAGGCGCACCGAGAATCACACCGATGAAGCGATATCCACGTCGCGAGGCTGTTTCGATGTAGCGCGGCTTCGCGGCCGGATCGGACAGCGCGGTACGCACCTGACTGATCGTTGTCTTCAGAACGGATTCGCTGACGTGCCGATGACCCCACACGGCATCGAGCAGATCCTCTTTCTTCGTCAGCTTGCCGGGCTGCTTCGCGAGCGCGCACAGCACAGCGAAAGCCTTCGGCGGCAGAGCGACCGGACGGCCGCCCTTGGTGAGCAGAGCGTTCTCCTCATCCAGCTCGAACTCATCGAATCGAAGCGGTCCGGAGGCGACTTCGCTCATGTCGTTATTATATGCACGTATAATCGCCGCGCCATGAGCACGACCAAGCGCCTGCTGCTGATCTTCGCGATCCTGTTCTCCTGCGTGGGTTGCGACCAGGCGACCAAGTCGGTCGCAAAGGCCTACCTCTCGGAAACACATGCGATCGTCCTGCTCGGCGACACCGTCCGGTTGCAGGTCGCGAAGAACTACGGCGCCTTCCTCAGCCTCGGAGCATCGCTCGGCGAAGCGTCGCGCGGCATGCTGATATCGATCGTGGTTGGCGCGGTGTTGGCGGCGTTACTCGCCTATCTGTTCATCTCGAAGCCACAGAACCCGATCGTCAGTGTGTCGGTCGCGCTTATCGTTGGCGGCGGAGTGAGCAATCTGATCGACCGCGTGCGCTACGGCGGTTACGTGGTGGATTTTCTCAACATCGGCATCGGGCCGCTGCGCACGGGGATTTTCAACGTGGCGGATATGGCGATCATGGCGGGCGTGGTGCTGTGGGCGTTCAGCGATAAGTTGTGGGCGAGGAAGGCGGGCTAAAAAGACCTACGTGCAACCCGCGGCGGGGTCCTCGCGTTAGGGGGACCATGGTCACCCAGATCGTACGGTTTTTCAGTCTGGTGTTTGTCGGGCTCACCCTGGCGCCGGGGCTCGCGCACGTTCTGCAGATGCCGCACAAGATGGATCTCTCGGGGGAGGCGTACCTGCGGGTCCAGCAGCTGTACGCCGGATGGGCGTGGCTGGGCCTTGTCGTGATGGGCGCGCTGGTCTCGACGTTCCTGCTCACCGTCCTGGTGCGCGCGCGATTGCGACAATTCGCGCTCGCGTGTATCGCGCTCGGCTCGGTGTTCGTCACGCAGGTGATCTTCTGGACGTTCACGTTCCCGGTGAATCAGCAGACGCACAACTGGACGATGCTGCCCGTCAACTGGATGACGTTGCGCGAGCGCTGGGAATACTCGCACGCGACCGCGGCCGTGTTCGACCTGATCGCCTTTATCGCAGTCGTACTTGCCGTCCTGGCGGCAATCGGCCATCCCCAGGATGAGCCGATGCGATGGTCGGCTCGGCCGGAAGCGGTGGAGGGGGTGGTAGGTCGGGCTTTGGAGCGGCGTCAGCAACGACGTGCGTGATGACGACCGGCGTCGTGACGTACTGCTTCGCGCGATCGAACACCTCGTCGAGTTTCTCGATCGGCTTGGCGCCGAGAATCTGCGAGGCCGTGTGCTGGCCCAACGCGCGATAGCTCTCGAATTGAGATTCGCTGAACCACTGGTCGCTCGTCGATTCGTGCGGGAACGCGTCTGACGCCTTCGAATAGCTGTAGACGTCGTACGGCAGCGGCGCGCCGCCCGCGTGCTTGGTCGCCTTGATATAGATCAGCGTGCCGTCGGAAACGTGCTCGCCGTCGGCCTTCTTGTAGTTGATGGTCGCGACCGCGCAGTACTGGCCAGGCTTGCGCTCATCGTTGCTGCGAATCTCGATCTCGCGCGTGAAGTCGATCGAGATGCCGAAGTCGATGCGGATCTTGCGGATCGCATTGCCGAGGTCTTCGAACGAGGCCTTGCCGTCGCAGCCCGCGTCGCAGACCAGAACATTACGGCACCGGCGCAGCACGACTTCGTACAGACCCAGGTTGTCGAAGTGTCCGCCGTCGGAAAGATTGATGTAACTGCCGTCCGCATGCGTCATGCCGAACAATTCGGCGAACAGCGGCCACAGTGCTTGATGTGGCCCGTTGCGCCGATACGTGTGCGCGCCGTACCGATTCGTATTGCCGAGCCACGCACCGAGCCGCGCGTTGAACAGCGTCATCAGGAAGCCGACCGATGGCGACGAGTTGTAGCCCATGTTGGGATTCGCAGCGGCACC
>Ga0075431_100004601_pt1 | contig 13541 bp, 9 predicted proteins | sample RhiMetdeltSRZDD5_FD_75297 | JGI IMG/M metagenome (GOLD analysis project Ga0075431, IMG submission 75297) | Populus rhizosphere microbial communities from Tennessee, USA - Rhizosphere MetaG P. deltoides SRZDD5 | ecosystem: Host-associated > Plants > Roots > Rhizosphere > Soil | place: USA... | reverse complement strand
CGACGTCCCAGCGTCCTGATCAGCGGCTCCGCCATCGGCTGGTACGGCAACTGGCAGGACGAATCGCTCACCGAGTTCGACGGCGGCAAGCGCTGCTTCGGGCACCGTGTCTGCGAGGCCTGGGAATGCGCGGCGCGAAAGGCGGAACGATCGGGCACGCGGGTGGTGCGCCTGCGCATCGGCCTGGTGCTCGGCACCGACGGCGGCATGCTCGGCAACCTGCTGCCACCGTTCGAGTTCGGCCTCGGCGGCCCGATCGGCTCCGGCCGGCAGTGGATGTCATGGATCGAGCGCGACGATCTGATCCGGCTGATCGCGCACATCATCGCCACCCCGCAGCTTACGGGTGCCGTCAACGGCACCGCGCCGGCGCCGGTACGCAATGCGGCCTTCGCGCAGGAGCTCGGCCGCGCCTTGCATCGCCCGGCGCTGCTGCGCATGCCGGCGGCCTTATTGCACCATTTGGCGGGCGATCTTGCCGACGAGCTCTTACTCGGCGGGCGGCGCGTGTTGCCGGACAAGGCCGAGGCCAGCGGGTTCAAGTTCCGGCACGAGACCTTGCCGAGCGCGTTCTCCGCAATCTTCGGCGCCAGGACCGGACGCCAGCGCGCGAGCGACTTCGGTCGCGGGCGCGCAGGTGCTGAAATTCAGACGACGGAAAACGGACGACAGCGAACGGATATGCGGCTGAGCGCCTGAAAGAAACCGCCGTCGCTCGCCAGTCGGCCCGCGGTTCAACGCCGGCCGAAAATCCGGTCGAGGAACCAACCATCGAGCCCACGGTCGATCGGCTGCGGTCTACCCGCTTGATTGCCGCCGACCGGGGCCGGCGGCGTCGGAGCGCCGATCGGCGGAAAGGCCGAAGCCAGCCACGGTGCGCCCGACAGGCCGGGCAATCCGGCGACCGGCACGCCCTGGTGGGCGCTTCTCATGATCCGGCTCCAGATTTCCACCGGCAGGCCGCCGCCGGTCGCCTTCTTGGTGGGCGAGGAATCGTCGTTGCCGAGCCAGACGCCCGCGACCAGGTGCGCGGTGTAGCCGATGAACCAGGCATCGCGGAAATCCTGGCTCGTGCCGGTCTTGCCGGCGGCCGTCCAGCCGGCAAGCTGCGCCTTCTGGGCGGTGCCGATGGTCAGCGTCTCGCGCATCATCGCGTTCATCATGGCGACGTAGCGCGCCTCGATGATCTGCCCGAGCTCTTGCGACGAGCGCGCGTACAACACCTTGCCGGCGCTGGTGCGCACCCGCTCGATCACGTGCGGGGTGATGGCGTCGCCGCCATTGGCGAACGGCGCATAGGCGGAGACCAGCTCGATCAGCGAGACTTCGGAGGTGCCGAGCGCCAGCGAGGGATTGGCCTCGAGCTTGGAGGCGATGCCGAGCCGATAGGCGGTCTTGGCGACCGCGACCGGTCCAAACTCGAGCGTCAGCCGCACCGACACGGTGTTGAGCGAAAGCGCCAGCGCCTGCGTCAGCTTGACCGGCCCGTGATAGTCGCGCGTGTAGTTCTCCGGCTTCCAGCCTTTGAGCGCGATCGGCTTGTCATCGCGCACGCTGTCGGGCGTAAGCCCGCGCTCGATCGCGGTGAGATAGACGAACGGCTTGAACGCCGAGCCGGGCTGGCGCTTGGCGGCAACCGCCCGGTTGTACTGGCTTTCGGCGTAGTTCTTGCCGCCGACCAGCGCCCGCACCGCGCCGCTCGGCGTCATTGCGACGATCGCGCCCTGCTGGACGTCGAGCTTCGCGCCTTTGAGCGCGAGCTCGTCGACCAGCGCCTTCTCAGCCGTCGCCTGCAGCAGCGGATCGATCGAGGTCTCCACCACGAGATCCTGCTCGACGCGGCCGACAAGGTCGTCGAGCACGTCCATGATCCAGTCGGCGACGTAGTTCACCGAGCCGGCGCCGATGGGCTTGATCGCGCGCGCCGGCTGCGCCAGCGCGCTGGTCGCCATCGTCTCGGTGACGAAGCCGAGCTCGGCCATGGCGGTCAGCACCGCCTGCGCGCGGCGCTCGGCGCCGTTCGGGTTGCGGCTCGGCGCCAGCCGCGACGGCGACTTGACTAGGCCCGCCAGCATCGCGGCCTCGGCGATCTTCACCTGGCGCGCCGACTTGCCGAAATAGCGCTGCGCCGCCGCCTCCACGCCATAGGCGCCAGAGCCGAAATAAACGCGGTTGAGATAGAGCTCGAGGATCTCGCTCTTGCTGAACTTGCGTTCGAGCCACAGCGCCAGCACCAGCTCCTGCAGCTTGCGGAAGAAGGTGCGCTCCTGCGTCAGAAAGAGGTTCTTGGCGAGCTGCTGGGTGATCGTCGATCCGCCTTGCGAGACGCCGCGACGGACGACATTGGCGAGCGCCGCGCGCGCCAGCCCGATCGGATCGACGCCGTAATGGCTGTAGAAGCGGCGGTCCTCGATCGCGATGAACGCCTTCGGCAGATAGGGCGGCAGCGCCTTGATCGGCACGTCGGTGCCGGCCATCTCGCCGCGGGTCGCCAGGATTTTGCCGTCGAGCCCCACGATCTCGATCTTCGGCGGGCGCTTGGGCACTTCGAGCGATTGGATCGGCGGCAGCGTGGAGCCGACCCACGCGATGGTGCCGGCGGCGGTGATCACCGCCCACAGGCCGAGCACCAGCGTCCAATAGATCAGCCGAGAGACCGGCGAGCGGCCGCGCCCGCCGCCGCGTCCGCCGCGCTTGCGCCGGCGGCGGGGCGCCGGCCGATCGCTGGCGCGCGGGCGTTGCGGGGTCGGGCTGTCGTCGTTCGCCGCACCCGGTTCGGCTTGCGGGCGGCCGCCGCCGCTGGCCCGCAGATCGAGGTCGGAATCGGCGTCGAAAACAGGCTCGTCGCGTGCCCCGACTTTTCGCCGTCCCGACCCCATGCCCGTCGTCCCGCGGATTGCCCCGAGGCAACGTAGAGAGGGGGGTTTAAGGGCCGGTTACCGGCCCGGCCGACGGCGGTAGTGCTATCCGGCGGCCGCGCTGCGGGCCGGTTTCGCCGCCGTTTCGGCGGACGGCAACAGCAGCCCCAGCAGCGCGCGCTTGATGGTCGCCTGCCGCGTGGCCGAGGTGATCTTCGCGCCGAACAGATCGGTGACGTAGAACACGTCGACCGCGCGCTCGCCGAAGGTCGCGACATGCGCCGACGCGATGTTGAGATTGAGCTTGGACAAGGTTGCGGTCAGCTCGAACAACAGGCCGGGCCGGTCGAGGCCGGTGACCTCGAGCATGGTGTAGCGGTTCGACCATTGATTGTTGATCGTCACTTCCGGTTCGACCGCGAACGCCTTGATCCGGCCTTTCGCGGCCGCGCGCTTGGCGACCACGTCCGGCAGCCTTAGGTCGCCGCGCAGCGCCTTCTCGATCGAATCGGTGATCCGCGCCGCCCGCCGCGCCTCGTCCTCGTCGTGCTCGAACTCGCGCGACACCGCGATGGTGTCGAGCGCGCGCCCGTCGGTGGTGGTGAAGATCTGCGCGTCCACGATGTTGGCGCCGGCGACTGCGCAGGCGCCGGCCAAGGTCGAGAGCAGCCACGGATGGTCGGGCGCAAGCACGGTGAGCTCGGTCACCCCGCGCGCGGCCGGGAACGAGACCATCGTGGCGAGCGATTTCTTCGCCTCGCGGGTGGCGCGCATGAAGCGGGCATGGGCGAGCTTCTGCGGCAGGTCGACCTTGAGCCAATAGGCCGGATAGTGCAGGCCGACATAGGCGTCGATCTCCGCCGCCGTCCAATCCTTGAGCTCGTCCCTGAATTCGGCCTGCGCCATGGCGACGCGTTGCGCGCGGTTGACCTCGGAGAAGCCGCCGGTGAGCACCGGCTCGGTCTCGTAATAGAGCGAGCGGATGAGCTGCGCCTTCCAGCCGTTCCACACTCCGGGCCCGACCGCCTTGATGTCGGCGGTGGTGAGGATGGTGAGCAGCTTCATGCGCTCGACCGACTGCACCACCGCGGTGAAGTTCTCGATCGTCATCCGGTCGGAGAGGTCGCGCGACTGCGCCACCGTCGACATGACGAGGTGGACCTCGACCAGCCAGGCGACGGTCTCGGTCTCGGCCGGCGAGAAGCCGAGCCGCGGGCAGAAGCTGCGCGCCACCCGCGCGCCGGCGATCGAATGGTCCTCGATGCGGCCCTTGGCGATGTCGTGCAGGAACAGCGCGACGTAGAGCAATGTCCGGTGCTGCGGCTGGATCGTGCGCATCAGGTCGGTGACGAACGGCGTGTCGGCGCTGCGCCCGGCCTCGATGTCGGACAGGATGCCGATGCAGCGCAAGAGATGCTCGTCCACCGTATAGTGGTGGTACATGTTGAACTGCATCATCGCGACGATGCGGCCGAAGGCCGGCACGAACTGGCCGAGCACGCCGGCCTCGTTCATCCTGCGCAGCACCGTCTCGGCGTCGTTCTTGGAGGTGAGGATCTCGATGAACAGGCGGTTCGCCTCCTCGCTCTCGCGCAGCCTCTCGTCGATGAGCTTGAGCGAGCGGGTGGCGACATGCATCGCGTCGGGGTGCAGCGCCAGATTGTACTTCTGCGCGAGATGGAAGATGCGGATCAGGTTGACCGGATCGCGCTTGAAGACGTCGTCGTCGTGCACGTTGATGCGGTTGTAGTCGACGACGAAATCGTCGGTCTCGCTCAGGCTGCGCCGCGCCCGCGGCCGGAACTTGGCCATCAGGCGGCTGAGCACCGGCATCGCCTTGGCCTGGCTGTCCTCGAGCTTGGCGCAGAGGATGGCGGTGAGGTCGCCGACGTCCTTGGCGATCAAAAAGTAGTGCTTCATGAAGCGCTCGACGTCGCGCAGCCCGGGATGCTCGGTATAGCCGAGCCGGACCGCGATCTCGCGCTGGATGTCGAATGAGAGCCGCTCCTCGGCCCGCCCGGTGACGAAGTGCATGTGGCAGCGCACCGCCCACAGGAAGTCCCCGCAGCGGCGGAAGCGGCGATATTCGCGCGGGTCGTAGACGCCGTGCTCGATCAGCTCTTCGCGCTCGCTCACGCGGTAGACGTATTTGGCGATCCAATAGAGCGTATGCAGGTCGCGCAGCCCGCCCTTGCCGTCCTTCACGTTCGGCTCGACCAGGTAGCGCGACTGCCCGGCGCGGCGGTGGCGCTCCTCGCGCTCGGCGAGCTTGGCGGCGACGAACTCGGCGCCGGTGCCCTGCACCACGTCCTTGTCGAACCGGGCGACCATCTCGTCGTAGAGCTTGCGGTCGCCGAGCAGAAAGCGCGCCTCGAGCAAGGCCGTGCGGATGGTCATGTCCGCCTTGGCCTGGCGGATGCACTCGTTGACCGTGCGGGTGGCGTGACCGACCTTGAGCCCCATGTCCCAGAGGCAATAGAGCAGCGCCTCGGCGACGGACTCGCCCCACGCGGTCTGCTTGTAGGGCAGCAGGAACAGGAGGTCGATGTCGGAGCCCGGCGCGAGAACGCCGCGGCCATAGCCGCCGGTGGCGATGATCGCCATCCGTTCGGCCTCCGACGGGTTCTGCGAGGGATAAAGGTGGCGGACCGCGAACTCGAAGAGCACGCGGATGATCTCGTCGAGCATGAAGCACAGCCGTTCGGCGCAGCGCCGACCGTGCCGGTCCTTGATCAGCAAGCGCTCGGCGGCGGCGCGCCCCTCGACCAGGGCGGCCTTGAGGTGCCGCGAAACCGCCAGACGCAGTTCGCGCTCGTTGCCGGCGTGGACATCGACCAGACCCTCGAGCTCGGCCGCGACGGCGCCGGCATCGATGACTTCGGTGGCGCGCGAGGCTTGATCGGTCGGCGTCAACATGGCGCCATCGGGATAGCGGAGCGCGGGCGGTGTGTCACCGTGGGGGTTTGGCAAGGCTGCCGGTGCGGCTGGGGGCGTGCGCATCGGAGAAAGCGGGCTTGAAATCATATTCTACGAACTATCGAAGGAACAGGAGGTATTTTCTCATTGACGGTTTGCTTCCCGGTTTCTAAAGAATAAATATAGCGCCGATTTGAGCAAGCAGCTTGCGGGCGCTCAACAAATGCAGCTAAAGCGCGGGGCCCGCCCCCTCGCCAGGCTGACGGCGGGCAGAAAATCCCGCCTTCATCAACGAGACCTTGCCGCGAGCGAACGCGGGCCGAGGTCGAACGATTGGAGGTCGCCATGACCGTGTCTTCACGCCGTTCGCTGTTCGCCGCAGCCCTGCTGGCCGGGCTCGTGCCGAGCGCGAGCGTGTTCGCCGCCGACAAGCCCAAGGAGATCTACGTCGATTGGGCGACCTACAATCCGGTGTCGATGCTGCTCAAGGACAAGGGCTTTCTCGAGAAGGAATTCGCCAAGGACGGCATCAAGGTGGTCTGGGTGAAGACCGTCTCCTCGAGCAACGCCTTGCAGTTCCTCAATGCCGGCTCGATCAATTTCGGCTCGACCGCGGGCTCCGCCGCCCTGGTCGCCAAGATCAACGGCAACCCGATCAAGTCGGTCTACGTCTATTCGCGGCCGGAATGGACCGCGCTGGTCACCGGCAAGGACAGCAAGATCAGCAAGGTCGCCGACCTCAAGGGCAAGAAGGTCGCGATGGTGCGCGGCACCGACCCGCACATCTTTGCCGTGCGCGCGCTGCTCGCGGCCGGCCTTACCGACAAGGACGTCACTCCGGTGCTGGTGCAGCAGCACGCCGACGGCGGCACCGCGCTGTTGCGCGGCGACGTCGACGCCTGGGCCGGCCTCGACCCGATGATGGCGCAGCACGAGGTGCTCGACGGCGCGCGGCTGTTCTATCGCAAGCCCGAGGCCAATACCTGGGGCATCCTCAACGCGCGCGAGGAGTTCGTGAAGGATCACCCCGACCTGGTGAAGCGGGTGATCTCCGCCTACGAGGAGGCCCGCAAATACTCGCTCGCCAACTACAACGAGCTCAAGAAGATCTTCATCGGGGTGACCAATCTCAACGACGCGGTCGTCGACAAGCAGCTCAAGGAGCGCACCGAGCTCACCCACAACAAGGTCGGCCCGGCGCAGCGCGAGTCGATCCTCGAAGCCGGGCTTGCCCTGCAGAAGGCCGGCGTGATCGGCGCCAGTGTGGACGTGAAGAAGGCGGTCGACGATCTGATCGACGACCGACATGTGACGGTGACCAATTGACGCCAGGAGGCCCATCCCGGGGCGCAGCGCGGCGGCGAGCCCTGGATCAATAAGTCGTCGACTTTGAGCTTATGGGCTCTGGGGCTCGCGGGCTTGCCCCGCGCCCCGGAATGACGGCAGCGGTTGCATTTGTTGAGCCGGTTATGTCTCTTGTCTCCATGACGGCGACGGTCGAACAAGCCGCGGGAGAACGGGCCGCGCCAAAGGCCGGGCGTGCCCGTCTGCTGCGGCCGGTGCTCGGCTTCCTGCTGCCGGTCTGCCTCGCGCTGTTCTGGGAACTCGCTGTGCGCATGGGGCTCTCCAACGGCCGGCTGGTGCCGCCGCCGTCGGTAATCTTCAACACCTTCGTCGACCTGGCGCGCACCGGCGAGCTGCAGACCCACGCGCTCGCCACGCTCACGCGGGTCGCGGCCGGTTTCGTGTGCGGCGTCACCGCCGGCACGATCTTCGGCGCCATCACCGGCTATTCGGCGCTCACCCACCGCGTCGTCGATCCAACCTTGCAGGCGCTGCGCTCGATTCCCTCGATCGCCTGGGTGCCGCTGTTCATCCTCTGGTTCGGCATTTTCGAGGCCTCGAAGATCATCCTGATCGCGGTCGGCGTGTTCTTTCCGGTCTATCTCGGGGTCATGGGCGCGGTCATCTCGGTCGACCGCAAGATCGTCGAGGTCGGGCGCGCCTTCCGGCTGTCGGGCGCCGCGATGGTGCGGCGCATCCTGCTGCCGGCGGTGATGCCCGCTTACGTCATCTCGCTGCGCGCCGGCCTCGGGCTCGGCTGGATGTTCGTGGTCGCCGCCGAGTTCCTCGGCGCCTCGACTGGATTGGGCTTCCTGCTGATCGATGGCCAGCAACTCGGCAAACCGGCGCAGATCGTCGCCGCGATCGTCGCTTTCGCGATCCTCGGCAAGACCAGCGACTGGCTGATCGCGCGCGTCTCGACGCCGTTCCTGCGTTGGGAAGACCGGTTCGCGCGCAACTGAGGACAACGCCATGCTCGTCCTCGACCGCGTCGGCAAGACCTATCCCAACGGGGTGCGGGCCCTCGACGGTATCTCGCTCGAGGTCGCGCCCGGCGAAATTCTGGTCGTCATCGGCGGCTCCGGTTGCGGCAAGTCGACCATGCTGCGGGCGATTTCCGGCCTCGACACGCCGACGCAGGGCAGGGTGGTGCTCGACGGGACCGTCATCACCGAGCCGCATGAGGAAATCGGCATCATCTTCCAGGAGCCGCGGCTGCTGCCCTGGCTGCGGGTCGCCGACAATGTAGGCTTCGGCCTGGAGGATTGTCCGAAGGCGGAACGGCGGGCGCGGGTCGCTACCACCTTGCAGCGCGTCGGCTTGACCGACAAGGCGCGGGTGTGGCCGCGCGAGCTGTCCGGCGGCCAGGCTCAGCGCGTCGCCATCGCGCGGGCGCTGGTGCCGCGGCCGCAGGTGCTCTTGCTGGACGAGCCGTTCTCGGCGCTCGACGCCTTCACCCGCGCCGATCTGCAGGACCATCTGCTGGCGCTGTGGGCGGACCTCAAGCCGACCCTGGTCATGGTCACCCACGACGTCGAGGAGGCGATCGTGCTGGCCGACCGGATCATGGTGATGCGGCCGCATCCCGGCCGGGTCTACGAGGAGATCGCCTGCGACCTGCCGCGGCCGCGCGACCGCCAATCGGCGGCCTTCGATTTCGCCAAGCGCCGCGTGCTGGCCGCGCTCGACCGCTCGCTCGACCGCGCCATCATCACAGAGGACGGCGAAACCAGGGCGGCGCATGGCGGCGGGATGTGGTGGTAGCGCATCGTCATTCCGCCCTCGCGCCGCCCGTCCGGAATGACTAGAAAGGGCGCCGCGGCGCCCGGTCGGCGCCGTAGTCATGTGGGTCTTGCAATGCGAAGCTTCCAAGTCTGCCAGTGCGGCGCGCCGCTGCAGTTCGCCGAGCAGCCGACCCCGACGCCGGCCGGCACCGAGGTGCTGATGAAGGTGCTGGCCGCCGGCGTCTGCCACAGCGACCTGCACATTGCGGACGGCTATTTCGACCTCGGCGGCGGCAAGCGGCTCACCATCGCGGACCGCGGCATCAAGCTGCCGCTGACCATGGGGCACGAGAGCGTCGGCGAGGTGGTGGCGGTCGGGCCGCAGGCGCAGGGCGTGCGGGTCGGCGACCGGCGGCTGGCGCATCCGTGGATGGGCTGCGGCGAGTGCGCCGTCTGCCGGCGCGGCGACGAGCAGCTCTGTCGCACACCGTCGAGCCTCGGCGTGTTCCGCGCTGGCGGCTACAGCGATTTTCTGCTCGTGCCGCACCCACGCTATCTCTTCGACATCGGCGATCTGCCGCCGGAGAAGGCTGCGCCGCTGGCCTGCTCGGGCGTCACCACCTACGGCGCCCTCAAGAAGGTCGGCGCGGTGCTCAAGAGCGAGCCGCTGGTGATCATCGGCGCCGGCGGCCTCGGCCTGATGTGCCTGGCCCTGCACAAGGCGATGGGCGGCCACAGCGCCATCGTGGTCGACATCGATCCGGTCAAGCGCGCGGCCGCCAAGACGGCCGGTGCGCGACAGGTGATCGACGGCGGCGCGCGCGATGCGGCGCAGCAGATCGTGGCGGCGACCAGCGGCGGCGCCTGGGCGGCGATCGATCTGGTCGGCTCGTCGAGCACGGCGCGGCTCGCCATCGACAGCCTGATCAAGGGCGGCAAGCTCATCGTCGTGGGCCTCTACGGTGGCGACATCACGGTTCCGCTGCCGTTCTTTCCGATGCGCGCGATCACGCTGCAGGGCTCCTATGTGGGCAGTCTCACCGAGATGGCCGAGCTGCTCGACCTCGTCCGCCGCGTCGGGCTGCCGCCGATTCCGGTCGCCACCCGCCCGCTCGCCGAGGTCAACGCGGCGCTCGACGACCTGCGCGCCGGCAAGGTGGTCGGGCGGGTCGTGCTGACGCCGGCTAGCGGTCGTCAGTGATCGACCATCAAGGCTTGGATCACCCCGCGGCAACCTTCCGATCACTGACGACCTTACCGACCACCGACAGCAGGAGACTGTGAAATGGACGCCACCGCATTGCGCGCCATGCAGGCGCCGATCAAGGAGCGCTACAAGGGCGACCCCAAGGCCGCTTTCATCACGCTCAAGGCCAAAGGCGCGCTCGACGACGCCCACATCGCCTGTAAGGTCGAGACCGGGCGCGCGCTCGCCGTCGCCGGCCTGCATCCCGCGACCGGCGGCACCGGGCTCGAGCTTTGCTCCGGCGACATGTTGCTCGAGGCGCTGGTCGCCTGCGCGGGCGTGACCCTCAAGGCGGTCGCCACTGCGCTCGACATTCCGCTCAAATCCGGCCGAGTGTCGGCCGAAGGCGATCTCGACTTTCGGGGTACGCTGGGGGTCGCCAAGGACGCGCCGGTCGGCTTCGCGCAGATCCGGCTGCGCTTCGACATCGACACCGACGCGCCGCAGGACAAGCTCGACCAGCTGCTCAAGCTCACCGAGCGCTATTGTGTCGTCTACCAGACGATCAAGAGCGGCCCGCCGATCGAGGTGCGTTTGAATCGCGGGTGATTCTCGGGTAACGACACGAGTCTCGGTATGCTTTCGCTCACCATTGTGGAAGAGGGTGGGGGGTAATGGGGTTTACCTGCGATCGAGACCAAAACCCCTATTCCAGTGGCGATGGGGTTTTACCTGACTTTCGGTATTCCACAGGGCTCGAATTAGGAAACCTAAGGCTGGGAGCAGGCCGAATTGGAGCATGATCCCAAAGGGGATAGCGGTTTTCGGGAAAGATCATGCTCCAACAATAAGCCAGGGCGGGATGACAATTCGAAGACAAAGGTCATCGCGCTCTGGTGTCGATTATTGACACACGACAATTTGAACCCGCGAGCTCGTAATGTTGTCTGATCCCTTCTTCTGGTACGAGCTTGCGCTCAAGATGGTGATGACGGCGGCGATCGTCGTTGCCGCCTCGGTCGCTGTCGAGCGCAGCGGCCCGTTCATCGGCGCGCTGATCGCGGCGCTGCCGACGGCGGCGGGCGCGGCCTACATCATCCTGGCGATCGAGCATTCGTCCGCCTTCGTCGCCGACAGCGCGGTCGGCAGCATCGCTGCGGGCGCCGCGGTGGCGATCTTCGCGCTCGTCTATTCGGCGCTGGCGCAGCGGCACGGGATCGTGCTCAGCATCGGTACGGCGACACTCATATGGTTCGCGGCCGCCGTCGCCTTGCGGTGGGTCGACTGGACGCCGGCCAGCGCGCTCGCGCTCAACGCCGTCGTCTTCGCCGTCACGATTCCTGCCTCCGCGCCCTACCGCACCAACGGGCTGCCGCGGGAGGAAATGCGGCGCGCCCGCTACGACATTCCGCTGCGGGCCCTGACCGCCGCGGTGGTCGTCGCCGTGGTGACAACGGCCAGCCACCAGATCGGCTCGTTCGTCTCCGGCATGTTCGCGGTGTTTCCGATCGTGATGGGGAGCTTCGTGGTGATCATGCATCCACGCGTCGGCGGGCCGGCTGCCGCCAGCGTGCTCGCCCATGCGCAGATTCCGTTGATCGGCCTCGCACTGGGCTTCCTGTCGGTGCACTATCTCGCCGGGCCGATGGGTTCGTGGGGGGCGCTGGCGGTCGGGCTCGCGGTCTGCGTCGGCTGGAACGCGACAGTGTGGGTGTTCAAGACCGCGCGCGGCTAGCGGTTTTTCATTTATCGCATTTTTCGGACGGAAAACCGGTTTCCACCCCGGATCAAATCCGGGACAGGCTTTTTCCTGAAAATGCTCTGTTCGCGTCGCAATGCGGCGAACGTCTTCAACATGTCGTCGTCAGTGAGCGATCTGCAGGTTCTGTTCGCGAATTACCTTGCCCCAGCGTTCCGTCTCGGCCCGGATGTACTGGGAGAATTCCTCGGGCGAGCTGGTCATCGGCTCGTACAGCTGCTTGTTCACGAACTGCTCCTGGATCGCCGGCTCGCCGATGATCTGGCGGACTTCCGCGTTGATCTTCATCACGATGTCGCGCGGCGTGCCGCCGGTGGTGGACAGGCCGAACCAGGTCCCGGCGGTGTAGCCGGGAACGGTCTCGGCGGCGGTCGGAACGTCGGGCAGCCGGGCGAGGCGCTTCGGGCTGCCGATCGCCAGCATCTTCACCTTGCCGGTCTCGTAGGGTCCCAGCACCGAGCCGACGCTGATCATCATCATGTTGGTGTGCCCGCCCATGACGTCGGCCAGCGAGGGCGTAGCGCCGCGGTAGTGCACGGTAAGGAACTTCACCCCGGCGGCGTGCTCGAGCCGCACCATGTTGAGGTGCGGTCCGGAGCCCAGCCCGGCGGTGCCGTAGGTGAGCGAGCCGGGCTTCTGCCTGGCGAGCGCGAGCATTTCGGCAAGCGAGTTCGCCGGCAGCGAGGGCGAGACCACCAGCGAATGGTGGATGCGCACCAGGCCGGTGATCTGGATCAGGTCCTTGTCCAGGTCGTAGTTGAGCTTGTCCTTGGGGTAGACGTTCGGGTTGATGATGTAGGTGCCGGCCTCGGCCACCATCAGCGTGTGGCCGTCGGGCGCCGCCTTGGCGACCGTCTGGGCGCCCAGGATGTGCCCGCCGCCGCCGCGGTTCTCGATCACCACCTGCTGGCCCCATTTCTCCGACAGGCGTTGGCCCACGGCGCGCGCGACCACGTCGGTCACACCGCCGGCCGATGCGGTGACGACCATGGTGATCGTGCGCGACGGATAGGTTTGCGCCTGGGCGGCGCCGGCGCTCGCGAGCAGTGCCAGCAGAATCAATGTGCCGAGCCGATTGGTCATCGTCCGCTCCCTCGACCTGTCGTGCTTGCAGCGATGTTAGAGCACATTCAGTTGAAACTGAATGTGCTCCAGTTCTTTCGTTGGTCGCATTTTCGGACGGAAAACCGGTTCCCACCCCGGATCAGGTCCGGGGCAGGCTTTCCTGAAAATGCTCTGGACGCCGGCTATTTGCCCGGGGTGGCCTTCGCCTTCAACGCATAGAGCGCCTCGAGCGCATCGCGCGGCGACATTTCGTCGGGATGCAGCGCCGCAAGCGCCGCGATGACGGCCTCGAGGGCGGCGTCCTGCGCGGGCGGCGCGGCAGCCGGCTGCGGCGCCGCGGCAAAAAGCGGCAGGTCCTCGAAGCCTCGCGGGGCGGCGCGGTCTTCCGCCTCGAGCTTGGCCAGCACGACCTTGGCGCGCTCGATCACGCTCGCCGGCAGGCCGGCAAGCTGCGCCACCTGGATGCCGTAGCTGCGGTCGGCGGCGCCCGGCACCACCTCGTGCAGGAACACCACCTCGCCATGCCATTCCTTCACCCGCACGGTGGCATTGAACAGCCGCGGCAGCCGGGCGGAGAGCGCGGTCAGCTCGTGGAAATGGGTGGCGAACAGCGCGCGGCAGCGGTTGCTCTCGTGCAGGTGCTCGATCGTCGCCCAGGCGATCGACAGGCCGTCGAAGGTCGCGGTGCC
>Ga0075431_100004599_pt1 | contig 13542 bp, 18 predicted proteins | sample RhiMetdeltSRZDD5_FD_75297 | JGI IMG/M metagenome (GOLD analysis project Ga0075431, IMG submission 75297) | Populus rhizosphere microbial communities from Tennessee, USA - Rhizosphere MetaG P. deltoides SRZDD5 | ecosystem: Host-associated > Plants > Roots > Rhizosphere > Soil | place: USA... | reverse complement strand
CCAAGCATGCACGGAAGCGACGAGCCCGAGCGCGCGCCGCCGAGTTCAGGCCGGGCGCTCGTGCCCCGCTCCCGACCTTCTCAAAGACTACGCCGACGGCCCCCGCACTGGCGTGGAGGCACGTATCCTGCCCAGAAGCTTGTCCCGTACGCCGCCATGTGCGGAACACGAAGGCCGACAGCACGCGGACAAGCGCACACGCGGCTCCTGGCAGGGTCAGCAGAAGCTTCAGCTGGCGCCTGGCAAAGTGGCCGTAGGCGGCACGCCGACGGAGACGAGCCGAGCTCGACGAGGACCGCTTGCGCCGGGCGACCCTCGCCGGACGCGCGAAAGTGAGACATAACTTCGACGAAAGCCACATGAAAGTCCGCCCCGACACAACCGAGCCGAGCATGAACGTCCCGACCTAAGGATCTGGCGCACTTCCGCCAACGGTCCGGGAGTCGCCGTAAGCCGCGCTACCGCGCGGTGGCATAGTAAGGCGGGTAGGAACGGCTCGGCGCATAGCACGTCTTACAGGGGCAGCCGAGGCCATGCGCGGTCGCCGAAGTCGACGACGATTCCGGCGCCTGGCCGCGGTTGCTTATCGGCTACGAATGTCGCAGTGGGCTGCCCACATCGGTCTTGCCGTTTCCACGGCCTCCGCGGCCTCACGGGCCAAGCCCACAAACGCATCGGTTACGTCAAGGTCGATCGTTCCCGCGATCTGTCTTCCCGCAAATGCCGTCGCAACGGCGGTCCATCGCGCCCGCGTGGCACAGCGACGAATCGAAAAGACGGGGGCTGAGGACGTCGGGCTGGGAAGCGTCTGACGGCAGGCGGATCGTTTCCGTGGCCGTGCTTTCGTAGCTCGCGGCTTCCAGCGTGACGGCCCGGCCCTCCCGCACGGCGGGCCGACGGGGACGCCGCTACGAGCAGGCAGCACCGCGCCCATGACGGCCATCGCCGCAGGCCTCCGGGGCAGGGACCTGTTAGTTGTCATCGGAGGGGTCGAAGTAACTGCATACGAAGCGTTTGCCCTGTGTCGGGCCTGTGGCAGGTGATCTGGAGGCCCGCGTAGGCGCGAAGCCCGGAGAAGCAGGCGAAGTCTCCGACCGTGGCGTCGATCTCCGGCACGGCCATGTACGACGGCAACCGGTCTCCTCAGTCGTCCGGAGCGTCGCCGGTCTCGGCCCTCGTCGAACCTTGACGGGGATTGTCAAGGAGTGATTTTTCGGTCCCGTGCCGTCCTTTGCCGAGACCGCGCCGACCGTGCTGACAGACGTCAGTGACGCCAAGCGTTTCGTCCGCGGACTGGATAAGGCCAGCGACCTCATGGAGGCGGCCGCCTCCAGCACAGCGCTCGCCACGCTCGCGCTCGACATCCACCTGCAGCGCGAGGGAAAGGACAACCAGGCCGAGGCGCTGCTGGAAACGGCCTACTGGCTCCAGTCCCAAGTCGACGGACTCGTCGAGCTGTGCAAGACGCTGGAGGACTGACGTAGGACAGGCATCGCCTTGGCGGCTCCGTCGGCTCTTGCAGCGCCCGTCGGCTTTCATGGCGGTTACGTCGGACGTGCGAAAGACTTACTCGGTGACGGCCCTGGTTCTCGGGCCCCTGCCCGGTGCGTCGACAGCCAGTCGGCTCGTATGTGAATGCATCGAGAACCTGGCCGGTGAGCAAGTTTGCCGACCTCGTAACCGCCCCTGAGGAGCTCGATCTCGATCCTGTACGCATTCTCCTGGCTACGGTGACGCCCTTAGAGTTGCTCGATCTCGATTTTGTACGCATTCTCCTGGCTACGGTGACGCCTTTAGAGTTGCTGGGGCGCTGCCCCGGCGCTCGTTGCGCCGACGCTCTATACGCGCTGAGCTACCGCGCGGCCGCGGCGGCCAGCCCGAGCGCCAGTGCGTCCTCCGCGATGGCCGCGGGAACGTCGCCCACGCGCGCCGCAACGGCGACTCGTGCGTCGTGACCGACCCTCGCGCTCGCGAGCGCGGCGGCGGCTGCTACGAGCGCCGACCCGGCCATCGGCCGATCGGCACCGCGCGCCAGCACCGCGCCGGCCCCGCCCGCGAAGGCGGCGCGAAACGCAAGCCCGCGCGGGTCAAGTCGCGACGGCGTGGAGGGCAGTTTGTCCAGCGCGAGCTCGGCGGCCACTCCGAGCATGGCCAACGCGGGCGCTCGCGGATGCGTCAGCGGCGGCGGCAGCCCGGGCGCGCGGGCGTGCGTCAGCGTGGCTAGGCCCACCGTCGAACGCAGGCCGGTGGCCGCACCCGCAAGCACCGCGTCGCGCAGATGGTCTCGCCGCGTCACCGTCCCGCGTCATCCTTCCAGGCCGAGTGATGCCGGGCGACGGTCGCCCTCGCGCGCCGGCGAGAATGCGGCAGACGCAAGAGTGAGCGAAAGCGCGGTGTCGGCAGGACCGCGCCAGATCCCATGCTTAGATCCTAAGTCAGGCGAAGCACGAAAAGGCAGCGCCACCCGACCATGACCAAGATGCCGACCACGACGGCCCAGCCCACGAAAACGCTGCGACGACTCCGATTGCGAGTAACAGGATGCTCAAGCGTGATGGTTAGGGGGCCGACGCTCCCGAGCGCGTTGCCCGCAGGTTGCCCATGCGGCCGCGAGGCCAGCGCTGGTGCGGCGTCACGATCTCCCCTGCGAAGGCCACCGTCGCGCGGCCAAGGATCACCGAAACACGAGGCAGATTGAGTAAGGCTTCTGGTGGCCCATGGCGGCCGAATCTAAGGTGACACTCGGGCCAGAAGCCAGTAGCCCCAGACCGAGAACCCCCTCGGCGCGTAGGCTAGAACGACCAGCGACAGCGCTGGGAGGAATTCGCTCAGCTCCGTGACCGTGATCTCTATGCCCACGCTCATGACCACCGGCGTAGCCCGGGTCGCGGTCGACTTGGGCACGCCACGCCAGCGCTTCCTCGACCGCCTGACCGCCGCGGAGACGGAGTCGCTGCGGGCTCGGGGCCAGTTCCCGCCCGGCAGCATGGGCCCGAGGCTCGAGGCGGCGCTGCGGTTCGTGCGCTCCGGCGGCCGCGCGGCGCTGATCATCTCCGTGGCCTGGGTTTTGGAGGCCGTGCGCGGCGGCGGCGGCACCCGGCTTGTGGCCGACGAGGACCGGGTGGTGGCGTGATGCAGAGCGTCAGCGTCCATCGCGTGCCCATGGGCGACCCCGCGGACGCGTCCGGGCTGCTCGCGCTGATCGACCAAGGCCTCATTGCCCCGGAGGAGATCCTCGCCGTGCTCTGCAAGACGGAGGGCAACGGCTGCGTCAACGACTTCACCCGCGGCTACACGACGCTCGCGCTGTCCACGGCGCTGGCGCCGCGGTTAGGGCTCTCCGCGGCCGAGACGAGAGCTCGCGTGGCGTTCGTCATGTCCGGCGGTTCGGAGGGCGTGATGTCGCCGCACGCCACGGTGTTCGCCCGGCGCGAGACCGACGCCCCGCTGGGCAACGGGAAGCGGCTCGCGGTCGGCGTGGCATTCACCCGCGACTTCGCGCCCGAGGAGATCGGCCGGGCGGCCATGGTGCGGGAGACCGCCGCGGCCGTTCAAGCGGGCATGGCGGCGGCGGGCCTCGAGGGGGTCCAGGACGTCCACTTCGTACAGATCAAGTGCCCGCTGCTCACGGCCGAGCGCGTGCTCGACGCCCGCTCGCGCGGCCAGACGGTCGCCACGGCGGACACCTACGAGTCGATGGGCTACTCGCGTGGCGCCTCGTCGCTTGGAGTCGCGCTCGCGCTGAGCGAGGTCGAGGAGGCCGCGGCCTGCGACGACGCCCGTGTCCTGCACGACTGGCAGCTCTACTCGTCGGTCGCCTCCGCGTCCGCGGGCATCGAGCTGCGCAACAACGAGATAATCGTCATGGGCAACGCGCGGGCGTCGGCCAGCCCGTACGTGATCTCGCACGCTGTGATGCGCGACGCGATCGACGGTGCCGCCGTGCGCGCCGCGCTGCGAGATGCCGGGCTGCGACTGGAGGACGGCGCGCTGGCGGATGGCGCCGCGGTCCGGTTGGTGAACGTCCTGGCCAAGGCGGAGGCGGATCCCACGGGGCTGGTGCGCGGCCGCCGCCACACGATGCTGGACGACTCCGACATCAACAGCACCCGCCACGCCCGCGCGGTGGTCAACAGCGTCATCGCGGCCGTGGTGGGCGACCCGATGGTCTACGTGTCCGGCGGAGCCGAGCACCAGGGTCCGGCGGGCGGCGGTCCGGTGGCCGTCATCGCACGCGTCGAGGAGGAGAGAGAGTGAACAACGTCAGCGCGCGGATGCGTGCCGGCGCCGCGGAGTCCCGCGTCGCCGCCGACAGCCGAGCAGGACGATGTTCTCCCGGCCGGCGAGGAAGTCGAGCTGCGCGAGGTGCAGGACGGTGTGGCGGCGCAGCGAGGTTTGGAAGGCGAAGCCGAGCTCCTCGATCGTCTTGCGCGACGGGAACCGTGCGGCCTTGATCCGCGCTTGGCCGCCGTGCATGTCGCGGCTGGCGATTTCGGTCTTCGACAACGCCGCCGCGAACCGCTCCTAGCTCCACTCCTCCTCGCGAGCTTCGGCAACGCCCTGGCGGCCGCGGGAGCCTTCAGTGCGCGGAACAAGTGCGTGAGCTCTGACGTCGGGCGGCTGATGCGATCGGCTGGTCATAGACCGCGAGCGAGCGAACCTCGAGCTCCGGCCCGCGGCGCCCTTGGCGCTCGAGCCGTTGGTCCTTCAGCGCCCTCGCGTGCTCGAGCGCCGTGATCCCCCCGATGCTTACCGAGCCGCTTCTGACGCGAGCGAGTCGTAAACCGCCTGGAAGAGTTCGTCGGGGACGGCGAATGTCGAGCGCTCGCCGGCGTTCTCGGAATTCGAACGCATCGCGCGGCTCCATCGATCGGGGGTTGACCAGTGCGGCGAGCCACCCGCCGATGACCTACGGGCGGCAGGGCCTATGCCTCGCGTTGACGCTCTCGGTGTACTGGGCGATCGTGGGGCCTCGCGCGCACCCGGAAAAGGCGCCTGGGGCCGGGGCGCCGGCCGGGGATCCCCGCCCCGCACCGGGCGGCGCCAGCGCCGGCGTCCCCGAAGGTATCGGCCTCGCGTATCTCGAGCATGCGCCCGTCGAGGTCATTGACGCCGACCGGATCCGGTGCCGGCGCCCGCCCACGGCGGCCCCGCCAATAGACGCGGCCAGTGCGCCGGGCGACTACCGGATCAATCAGGTCCCCGGTGGGCGGTAGTCGACCGCGTCCCTCGAGCGCTTCGCAGCGTCGTCGACCTGCTGGTGGGTAAGCAGAACGGTCGTCTTGGTCTTCGCCCCTCCGGCCGCGTCGACGGCCAGCGCGACGGCCGCCGCGGCCTCGTTGTCGGGCAGGTCCAAGAGCACGAAAGCGTCGTATTCGCCGAAGGCGAAGTAGAACGCCTCGAGCTTCCCACCCACGCTCTTGGCGGTCTCCGCGACCGCCCTGCGCCGACTCGATCCGCCCTTGGTCCGGACACCCTCGACGCCCTCATGGGTATAGGAGGCCTCGATGAGGTACTTCGGCATGCGCATCCCTCCTTGGACTGGGTCGCAGCAACCATCCCACGACTGCGACGCGCCCGCAAGGAAGCGCAGAAACCGGCGGCGGGTGTCGCACGTGCGCGTTTTCTCTGTGCCACTTTTCGCGGTGACCGACTCGGACGTGTCCGCGTCGCCTCGCATGTGATCTCTACCCCGCCCCCGGTCGTGGCCGTGCGTTCGCCGCTCGTGTCGGCATCAGTAGACGGCGTCCAAAATGCGGCCGAGAGGGGTATCCCTGACGTTGGAGCCGCGGCGCCCACTCCGACCTCCCTGGGACAGGGGCAAGGTGCCGCGGCGCCCGCGGGGTCAGCTGCGCGAACTTGGGCGAGACTGGTGTTGTTGGGGTCCGGGGCGACCCCGGCCACGCTGGTGGGGTGATGGCGAGCAAGGACGGCGAGCGCTCGTTTCCTTGAGCGAGCGTTGCCTGCCCTCGGCGCAGACCGCCGCCCTTCCCGGGCCCGAAGCCGTGGTGCGCAGGCGAACCGGCCCCTAACTGGGGCTTGGCCAGTTGGGAAGGGCGTCCACCGAAAGTATGGAGCGCAAGCACGACGTTCTTCCTCTCTTACGCTCTGTGAGCTTTGGCGTTTGCGCGCATCCCAGTGCGCGGCGGAGCGCAGTCCTGACGATGACGGAGAGGACCTCGCGCTCACGATCCGGTGACCCGTCCCCCCGGTCGAACTTGCCGGGGCCGAACGGTGTGCCCGCCGTCTAATCGACCGCTCGCCCCTCCGCGAGAGCGGATACCGCCTGCTGATGGACGCCGTCGCCGCACAGGGAAATGTCGGTGAGGCCATGCGCGTCTACGACCGCGCGCCTACGACGCTGCGCGAGGAGTTCGGACTGGCACCAGGTCCGGCGATCCAGGAGGCACACGCCCGCCTGCTCGGCCAAGCCACGACGGCACGCGGAACCCGCCGGACGGGTTGAGACCGCGATAGCGCGTTGCACCCCCGGTCGACGGCTCAGCAGGCGCAGGTTGCCGCCGAACCCGCACGCTTCGGGGATGCTGCGCTCGACCACATCACATCCTTCGGATCAGCCGCGAAAGCTCACAGCAGTACAACCCGCTCCCGACGAACGCGGTGCCGGCTCATCTGCCGTGGACACGAGCTGAGACGCCTTTCCAGTAACTGACCTGATTCCGCTCCGTCCGCCACAGGCGCGCGCGGATTGCGGCCGCGCGGCCGGCCATTCGAAGGGAGGGACCGACCGTGGCTCACGGGATGCGATGGGTCGGGCTGGACGGTGCGCGCGGCGGTTCGCGTGGCGGACGGGCGGTTGGGAGCCGGGGGGGCATGCCGATCGTGATGGGCCTTGACCAGCACCGGGCGCAGATCACTGCAGAGTGGATCGACGCGGCGACGGGCGAGGTCTTGCGGTCGCGGGTCGCGCCGGCGCACCGCGAGAGCGGGCGCAAGTTCTTGGCGCGTTTCGATGGTCCGGAGCTCGAGGTGGCGTTGGAGGCAACGACCGGGTGGCGCTTCGTCGTGGAGGAGCTACACCGGGTTGGCGCGACTGTGCTCTGGCCGAGCCGGCGGAGACCGCCGAGCGGCGGGGACGCAAGAAAGCGCCCGAAGACCGATCGCGCTGACGCCCGGCTGTTGCGTGAGCTGGTGCTGGTCGGTCGCTTGCCGGAGTCGTGGATCGCGCCCGATCACATCCTCGAGCTCCGCGCGCGTGTTCGGTTGCGCCACATGCTGGTCGACGCGCGCGGCGAATGGCGGCAGACGATCCACGCGGTGCTCTACCACGGTGCGCCAGCTAAGCCGCACATGAGACCGGCGGCGCTCGATCAACCTTTCAACAACGGAGGCCAGGCCTTGCACGCGCCTGGCCCCGGAAAGGCGCCGCACTGGGAGTCGCGCTGCACGATACCCCGTTCCAGGGTACGTCCGGCCCTGTCACAACCGTCGCCACCGCTTGCTGGTGGCCGCGTTCGCAAGGCATGTGGGCAGGCGAATGCTCGCTTTCGCTGCGCGAAGCGAAGTCCGGCCTCGCGCTTGGTCAGTCCCGCCGGCCGCTCGAGCCGCGGGACCCGCTGTCCGGCGGCCTCGACGACGTCAGTCAGTCCGCCACCGCGCAGAGCGCGACGCCCGGGAGTTCGTAGCCTGCGTCTGCACCGAAGGGGGCGAACGCGGCACCGAGGTGCGTCTTGAGGGCCTGCCGCTCGTCTTCAGGCAGTCCCCGGAGCACCAGCGCGGCCGGCCCGCCCGTGTCGGTTGCATAGGTCGTGTAGTCGTCGATGTCGCGGAAGGCGAAGCGAACCGGGACCTCCTTCGTGCGCACGGCGGTAAAGCCCGCGCCCTCGAGCAGCGCCCGCGTCTGCTCCTCGCTCGCCAGCGCGAACGGGCCCGGGGCGCCGGGCTCGGGTGGGGGCATGTAGCCGCGCTCGACCAGCAGCCCGAAGCCGATCGAGGCCCACGGGTTGCGCTCGGGTGCACCCCAGACCGCCAGCGCGACACGCCCGCCGGGGCGCAGCACGCGGCGTGTCTCGGCGAACGCCGCGGCGGGGTCGGGCATCAGCATGTACCCGAACCGGCAGAGCACGCCGTCGACCGAGTCGCCATCGAGCTCGATGCGCTCGGCGTCCATGAGCCGGTAGTCCACGTTCCCGAGCCCGAGCTGGGCGCCGCGGCGGCGGGCTACCTCCATCATCGCCGGCGAGAAGTCGGTCGAGATCAGCCGGCCGCGCTCGCCGACCATCGCGGCCGCTTCGAAGCCCGTGTCGCCCGCGCCGGCCGCGAGCTCCAGCACCGTGTCGCCGGACCGCGGTGCGAGCTCTTGGATCATCCACTCGCGCAGCGGGGCCGTGATCTCCTCGATGCGAGCTCGCCAGCGCTCCCAACCCGGCGCGATCGCCTCCGCGATCTCGTAGATCTCCCGCCGCTGTGTCTCGATCGGCTCGGTGGTCATCCCGGTCTCCTTCGCTTGCTGCCGCTCGATGAGCTGTCGAGCCGGAGAGGACGCTACGGGGTGAACCGTCGGCCGCCAATCGGGAGTTCTCCCCATGCCACCAGCCCGTGCACCATCGCGAACAGCTTCGCGGCCGCGCGAGTCGAGCCACCGATCCAGCGGTAGGCGTTCTTGGGCGATCGGCGCAGGCTGGCCCGCGGACTCGACGCAGCCGTCACCCCATCGGCGTCAGTCGTCCCGCGCTCGCTTGCTCGCCCAGGAGCTCCGCCGCTCCTTCGGCATGACCGGCCTGCTGGTCGACCTCAGGAATGACGTGCGCGTCCGTGGTGCAGCCCGAATGGGAGAGCAGGCACGCGTAGTAGGTCTGCCAGCGGGTCTCGCGGTCGACGCCGAGGCGGTCGGCGAGGCGCATCGCGATCAACGTGCTGTGCAGGCCGTGCTCGAACGGGAACCCCATGCCGAGGTCCGTCGCCAAACACAGCGCCGCAGCAAGTTCCGCGCCTCGGACCCGCTCGCCGCCCTGCGACGCTCCGGCTGACACGCCGCGACACTACTCCCCGATCGCAACCCGCGGCCGCGCCCCACGCCAGCCAACCGGAGCGACGCCGTGACTGTCGAATCTCGGAACGCATCCCTACCGGGCTGAATGACCCGTTTGACGCGACGCCTGCACAAGCGGGGATGCGGGCGTATCCGCCGTCAATGCCCACACGCCCGCACCGGACGATGAGGAGGCGTCTGCGCTCGTGTGCGCGAGACGCTCGCTGCGCCCGGCTAATGCGAGCGAGCTCAGCGCGGTCGGCGAGGCGCTCGGTGCGCGTATCCCCGACGCCCCCTAGGGGGTCGGGGATACCCCGGCGGCAGTGGAGGCGGCGCCACGCGAACGGTTGCAACAGCGTGTGGCCAGGCGCGTGCACACCCCGCCTCCGTCGTTGAAGGGTTGATCGGGCCTGCCGGTTCTATGTGCTGATTAGGCGGCGCACTGTTGTGACGAACCAGGGCCACGTACCCCAGCCATTCACCGTCGCGGACTACCGCGCTCGCGTCGCGGCGCTCGGCGTCCGCGGCGGCGCGGTCATGTCCGGGTCGTTCCAGGCCGACGACCAGACCTACCTGCGCGCGGCGCTCGCCGAGCTTGGCGAGGGGTTTGTCGGGGTGACGAGCCTCCCGGAAGGCTGCGTCCGACCGGGTCTGAGACCGGGTGGGGGTGGCCGAATGCCGGCGGCGAGCGCGCCTGGAAGCAGGCCGCCGAGCGCAAGGGGGCAGGAAGAGCTAGCCGCTCAGCGCGGGAGCCGACTCGCGCTGCCTGCGGGCGTGCTGCCGGGCCGATGCCGGGTACGCGGCCGCCGGCGCGGGCGGGCGTGTGCGCTCGCCCTTGCTGGCCGCCGGCGCCGGGCGGGTGAGCGGCGCTTGGGTCTTGGCCTGCACGAGCCTGCGGCGCAGGAGCGTGTAGGCGGTTAGGCCCCCGACCGAGGGCACCCATAGCGCGATCGCGTGGTAGACCAGCACCGCCGCGGCGGCAGAGGCGGGCGGCATCCCGTAGAGCACGAGGGCGCCGGCCAGTCCCCCGTCGAGCACGCCCAGGCCGCCGGGGATGGGCATCCAGGTGGCCAGGTAGCCGGCCAGGTAGGCCACGACGAGCGCGCCGATCGCGGGCGCGTACCCGAGGCCGCGCAGCGTGGCCCAGAGCACGGCGATGTCAAACCCCAGGTAGCCCAGCGCGGCGGCCACGCGCCAGTTGGGGCGCGCCAGGGCGCGCTGGGCCTCGCCGATGCCAGCCGCGAGCTCGCGCAGCCAGCCGCGTCGGCCGCCCCCGCGCGCAGGCGCGCGTCGCGCCACCGCGAGCGCGAGGACGATCGCACCGAGCCCGACGGCGATCGGGACCGCCGTGCGCGGGAGGTCGTGCGGTCCGCCGCCGATGCCCGTGGCCAGGAGCGCGCCGCCCGCGGCCAGCGCCGCCACATTGACGGCGCTCGTGAGGAAGAACAGGGCGCTGCTGCGCCGCACGATCCGTGCCGACGGCTGGCCCGCCAGCTTCATCAGCCAACCGCCGGCGGCGAGGCTCGTCAGCCCCCCGCCCGGCAGCAGGGCGCCCGAAGCCATCTCCGTCCAGGCGATCCGGCGCGCGACGGCGGGAGCCACGGTGTCAAAGAAGAAGCGAAACACCGCCACGAAGGCCAGGCACGAGAGCAACTCGAGCACCAGGGCGGCCACCACCCAGCCCGGGCGCATGGCGCCGAAGCGGTCGACGACCTCACCCAGCGACGGCACCGTGAGCAGCAGCCCCGCCATCAACACCACGAGCAGCGCCGCGGTCGCAAAGCGCCGCCGCGCCAGGACGCGCACGTCAAACCGCGGAAGGGCGATCTCGGCGGGCTCTGGCTGCATGGCACTCAAAGCGTCCCCTCCCCCGCTGTCGCTCGACGTGACACCGGTCACGACCAACGCCATCCGGCTGTGGACCTGTATGGCTCACCCACATAGACCGGCGAGGCGGACCGAGCTCATCGGCCCGAGCCCGAGCATCGACCCCGAACGCGGCGAACGCGGCTTTGCGATTCGCGCCGAGAGTCCGCGTGTGAAGCGCGAGGTTGGGCCTCCGTGCGGGCGCGCACCGTGGTTCTCGCGTAGGCGCGATCGCCACCCGTGAGCCCGGTGATGGGGCGGCCTTCACGACCGTGCGCTGGCACGCGCTGGACGCCGACGGGCGTGTTGCACGCGACACGCTGACGACGGATCAACCGCTCGCGACATCCGTCAGGTGGCGCTTTCTCTCGTACACCATCATTTCTGAGCGCCCCGGAGAGCTCGGTGCCAGCGCCCGCCCCTGCAGACAAGTCACGCCCAGCCAGCCATATGGTCCGCCCGCCGGATCACCCGTTCAGATCTGCGCCGGCGTCTCCGTCGGTGTCAACGGGGCCCGGACGTCCAGGCCGTACACGACCGCGTCCTTCCACCACTGGGCGCTGACCTGGTTCGGCGCACTGCGGCGTGCAGCCCGGCATTCGCGCTTCGCTGGCGTAACCTCGCGGCGATGAACATCGCCGCGCACATCGTCGTCGCAGACGCCGCCGAGGCCGCCGCCTGGTACACGAGGGCGTTCGGCGCGCGTGAACTGAGCCGCATTCCGCTGCCGGGCGACAAGGTGATGACCGTCGAGCTCGCCTTCGGAGACTCGGTCGTCCATGTCGGAAGCGAGCTTCCCGACCTTGGCATCGTCTCCCCGCTCACGATCGGCGGCACCGCCACCGTTTTGCAGATCAACACCGATGACGCGGACCGCCTCTGGGCCCGGGCAATCGAGGCCGGCGCGGAGGTCCGCCACGAGCTCGCCGACTCGTTCTGGGGCGAGCGCCACGGGCAGCTCGGCGACCCATTCGGGCACCACTGGAACGTCGCTCAGCGCCTCCGCGACGTCCCACACGACGACATCGTCGTCGCCGCCGCACGGGCGTTCGGCGGCGGCTGAGCACCCGCCATGGCGGCGACGGTGTCAGCCGCCAGGCCGCCATGCCGCCGTATCACGCCTGCTCAGCGACCCATGCCAGGATCGCGCGCGAGTGCGTAAGCACCGTGCCATCCGGCAGCCTGAGCGCCGGCAGCTTCGTATCGCCCGTGGCCTCGCGCAGCTCCTCCCGGGAACCCTTGCACAAAAAAGGGATCGGGTGCCCGTGAGCGGCGATCACCTTCTCGTTGGGGATTCCGGCCGCACGCATCGCCTCCTGCACGCGGCGGCACGGATGGCGGCGCGGTCCACCATCGTCGCCTTGGCAGACGAACAAGATCGGTGGCGCGGTCATCCAGACGCCCGGCTCCTCCGAGTTGGCTCGTCTCGCAGTCTGGGCATGCACTACCCGCCGTCGCACACCTCTGCGTACCCGCTCGAGCCCATCGTCTCGCGGGATGGTGTACTGCTCGGGCTCGCACCGGCCTACGGCGCGTCAGACCTCGCGTACAAGGTGGCTTGGCTTGGACGCTCTCGCCTCGAGCCACCGCAACGTCCGCGTGAGCACGTCCGCGCGGCTGCGCCTGCCGTGCTCAGCCGCGATGAGCTCGTTGCCGATCCAGATCGTCGAGGTCTGCTCCCCGTTCTGGACTATTCCGGGAGCCTGAATGAGTCGCTGCGCCCCGTTCAGAGTTCTCCGACCGAACGCGAGCGGGAGCATGAGGTGGCTCGTAAACCAGATCCAGCCCTTCAGGCGGTCATGCTGGCACCACGTATGGTGTCAGCCAGCGTCCAGCCACTCGCTCGGGCTGTCGAGCTACTCGCATCGCCGTCGGGGGGAGCCGCGAGCCTCGTATGGTTGCTTAGCGTCAGCGCTTTGTCGTGGTGACGGCCGCGCGCCCGTCGCCTGCCCTAGCGGACTTCCGGAGGCCCCCGTGAAGGCGATGACCCAAGACAGATACGGCTCGGCCGATGTCCTCGCACTGGACGAGATCGACAAGCCGACCGTCGGAGAGGACGAGGTCCTGATACGTGTGCGGGCGGCTGGCGTCGGTCCCGATGTGTGGCATCTCATAACCGGCCGGCCATATCTCGTGCGTCTGATGGGCGTCGGGGTGCGCAGGCCGAAGGCGCGCGTCGCGGGTAGGGATGTCGCCGGCATTGTCGAGGCGGTCGGCAGGCGCGTGACGATGTTCAAGCGGGGTGATGAGGTGTTCGGCACCTGCCGCGGCGCCTTTGTCGAGTTCGCCTGCGCTGGAGCCGGCAGCGAAGGCGGCGTGGGTGGCGACGGCGTGCTTGCCCGGCTTTCGAAGCGCACGTTGCCGGCGTGTGCAGCCCGACGAAGCTGGACCTGGTCCGGTCCCTCGGCGCCGACCACGTGATCGACTACGCGCGCGAGGACTTCGCCGATCAGGCGCACCGCTATGACTTGATCCTCGACACGGCGGGAAGGCGTTCTTTGTCGCACCTGCGGCGCGCCCTCGCCCCGCGCGGCACGCTTGTGATCGTGGGTGGCGAAGGGGGCGGGCGCTTGACCGGAGGCTTCGAGCGCCAGCTGCGGGCGGTCCTGCTCTCAGCGTTTTGCCGTCAGCAGCTGCGCTCCCTGACGGCTGTCGAACGCCGCGAGGACCTTCTCTTCCTGATG
>Ga0075431_100004595_pt1 | contig 13548 bp, 12 predicted proteins | sample RhiMetdeltSRZDD5_FD_75297 | JGI IMG/M metagenome (GOLD analysis project Ga0075431, IMG submission 75297) | Populus rhizosphere microbial communities from Tennessee, USA - Rhizosphere MetaG P. deltoides SRZDD5 | ecosystem: Host-associated > Plants > Roots > Rhizosphere > Soil | place: USA... | reverse complement strand
GTGATGCGGGAGACGAGGGCCGCCGCCTCGTCCACGTGACGACGGTAGTGCACGACGACCGCGGCTCCCGCCTCCGCGAAGCGGGCGGCGATGCCGCGGCCGAGTCCTCCCGCCCCGGTGACGAGGGCCACCCTTCCCCGGAAGTCCAGCAGCGCGGCGACGCCCGGTGTCTCCATGTCCCTTCGGATCCGCGCGCATCATAGCCCCGACCCCGGCGGCCGCAGGTGGCGCGGTGTTTGCACGCGACCTGTCGGTCGGTACCCGTGTGCCGGCCGAAAGGAGAACGCGATGCCGGAGAAGGAAACGCTGGAACGTGCGGAAGAGGACCGTCGAGAAGGGAAGTCGCCGAGCACGCAGGCCGGGGAGTTCGTCCGCGAGGAGATCCACCACATCCGCGAGGGCAAGCACGGCGCGCGCTCCTCGAAGCAGGCGATCGCGATCGGCCTGTCCAAGGCGCGTCGGGCCGGCGTCCCCCTCGAGCCGCCCGCCCGCGGCAAGAAGAGCACGAAGCAGCAGGCGGCGCGCGACGTCCGCAAGGGCCGGACGCAGCGCGCACGGAAGCCATCCACGCGCCGGTCCCGCGCGGCTCTCGGTGCGCTCAAGAAGGAAGGCCGCCGCGCGGGATCGAGGACGGCCCTGGCCCGGCAGGCCCGGCGCAGCCGCACCTCTTCGCAAAGGTCGTCCCGCGGCAAGAAGTAAGGGGAATCCTCGAGCTTCTTGAAGCTTTCACGGATCCGGAACGGTCCCGGGCCTCACCTCGTCCATCTCATCAGCCGGCAGAGCCGAGGGATGGGCCGGGGGAGGGTGGCATGAGCGAGCAGCACGCGCTGTCCATGGGTTCCATGGGGCTCGGGACCGGGTCGATCACGAACGAAGTCCTGGCCGTGGTGTCCCACGACCTCCGCAACCCCCTCAACATCATCTCGGCCGGCGCCTCCCTGCTCGACGGCGGCCAGCATTCGGAGCACGAGCGCGCGGAGATCCTCCGCATCATCAAGAGCGCTTCCGATCGGATGGAGCGTCTCCTCGCCGACCTTCTCGCGCTCGCGCGCCTCGACGGCGGCCAGTCGCTCCCCGTGAGCCCGGCGCCCCTCGACCTCGGCCCGCTCCTCGAAGAGGTCCGCGGCGCCTTCGCCTATGCCGCCCAGCGCAACCGCCGCCGGCTCGAGTGCCGGATGACGGGCGCGCTGCCCACCGTCCAGGCCGACCGCGATCGCATCCACCAGGTCCTCTCCAACCTCGTCGGCAACGCGCTGAAGTTCACGCCCACCGGCGGGACCGTCACCATCGAAGCGGAGGCGGTGTCTGGCGAGGTGCGTTGCTCCGTCCGCGACACGGGGCCGGGCCTCACCGAAGAGGAGATGGACCGCCTCTTCGATCCCTTCTGGCAGGCCGAGAAGACGGCCCGCCTCGGATTCGGCCTGGGCTTGAAGATCGCGAAGTGCATCGTCGAGGCCCACGGCGGCAGCCTGTCCGTCGAGAGCGCCCCCGGAGCCGGGAGCACGTTCTCCTTCACGCTGCCCGTGGCCAATGGGCATGCGCGCTGAGGTCAGTCGCGGCTCTGGGTCTCGCCCGCCTGGCCGACGTGGAGCGTCACCACCACGGAGCCCAGGCGGATCTCGTCGCCGTCGCGCAGCGCCACCCTGTCCTTGACGCGCTCTCCGCGCACGTAGGTACCGTTGTGGCTGCCGAGGTCCTCGAGCAGGGCCCCTTCCGTGGAGACGAGGATGCGGGCGTGACGCCTCGAGACGGTGGGGGAGTCCAGCCAGGCCGCCGCGTCGGGGTCCCGGCCGAGGACGTTCTCGCCGACGCGAAGGGAGACCTCGCGCCGCGCCCAGGCAATGCGATAGACGAGGTCGCCGACGCGGAAGGGGTCGCCCGCGGGCGGGCCTTCGAGGACCGTCCCGCAGAAGGCGTAGCCGAAGCCGTGCACCGTGCGGATGAACTGCGACTCACGCGGGCTCTCGCCGAGGGCGGCGCGCAGCTCGGCCACGAGCCCGGCCAGGCTCGTCTCCGCGACGTGGGTCCGGCCCCAGATGCGCCCCTCGAGCTCGCCCTTGGGGACCGCTTCCGGCCGGGAAGCGACCAGCGCGGCCAGCAGCTCGAAGGCCTTCGGGGTGAGGTGCACCATCTCTTCACCGCGCAAGAGCTGGCGCCGCTGCGGATCGAGCCGGAAGTCCCCGAAACGGATGACCACGCTGGTCCCGGCCCGGAATCAGGTCCCTTCGGCCGTGTTCAGCGCGCGCGCGAGGTAGAACTCCTCCAGCACCTGCCGCACGCGGGGATAGGACGCGGTGATCTGGTCGAGAGTCGCGCGGTCCAGCTCGAGCATCTCGCAATGCGTGGCCGCGGTGACGGTGGCCGAGCGCGCCTTGCCGGAGAGGACGGAGATCTCGCCGAAGAAGTCGCCTTCCTTCAGCCGCCGCATCAGGAGCTGTCCGCCCTGGGTGGTGTCGCGCACGAAGGTCTTGACCGTGCCCGTGGTGATCACGTACAGGCTGTCTCCGCGGTCGCCTTCGGTCAGCACGATGTCCCCGGGCTCGAACGTGAGCAGGCGCAGGCCCTTGATGACCGCGACCAGCTCGTCCCGGCTGAAGCCGCTGAAGAGGGGCGTGTCGACGAAAGGCGGCGGGGCGGGGCCGCGGTCGCTCGGGCCCGGAGCCGGCGCGGCGGCGGCCGGCCGCGCCAGCGCGTCCTGGATCACGTCCAGGATCTGGATCTCGACCTCCTCCACCGTGATGGGCTCGTCGCCCCCGGCGGGGGCGGTGGCCGGCTGCGGGCTCTCATCCGGCCGCGTCGCCGGCACCCAGCTCGCGCCCTTCGCGGCCGCGATCCGCTCCGCGTCGCTGTAGATGCGCGGCCCGGCGAATTGCTCGGGGGAGAACGTGCTGGCCGCCCAACTCGGCGGCTCGTAGCCCACCGCCCTCTCGCCCTGCGGATCCCAGCCCTTCGTCCGCCGCTCCTTCGTCTTGATGAGGTCGGCCAGCTTGCCTTCGACGTCGGCGCCGCCGGGATCGATCTTCTGGACCTTCTTGAGGAGCGCGATGCTCTTGGCGGCCTGGCCCTCGGCGGCGAGGGCGTCCGCCAGCTCGAGGAGCACCGGCGCCGCTTCCCTCTCCCGGCCGGCGAGGACGAGGGCATCGGCCAGCTTCATGCGCAGCCGCAGGTCGCCGCCGTGCTTCTGGAGGAGCTGACGGAGGGCCTCGACGGCCTGCGGGTACTTGCGGCGGGCGATCAGCGCGTCCGCGTCCTTCGATCCTCCCAGCCATTCCAGGACCATCTTCGTTCCTCGCGCTGCCTCGGGATGATACTCCCGGTTGTCCGCGAGCCTCGTCTGGGCGACGATGGACGTTTCCGCAAGGGAACGAACCCAGGGAGGATCCATGACTCGTCGTGAGGGACGTACCTTTCTCGTTGCCGTGGCGTGCCTGGCCGCGGGGAGCGGCCTGGCTTCGGCCGACGTCAAGGTCCAGGACCGGACGGCGGTGAAGTTCGAGGGAGTGCTGGGCGGAGTGGTCGGCCTCTTCGGCGGGAAGGCGGCCAGGGAGGGAGTCACGAGCACGGTGTCGGTCAAGGGCGATCGCCGGGCCCGCCTCGGCGAGAGCACGGGCGAGATCGTGGACCTGGCCGAGGAGAAGGTCTACGAGCTCGACCTCAAGGACCGGTCCTACAAGGTGACGACGTTCGCCGAGATGCGGCGCCGGATGCAGGAGCAGGAGGAGAAGGCGCGCCAATCGGCGCCTTCGGATGGCCCCGCCCGCGGCGATTCGTCGGACGCGAAGAAGGGCGAGGCCCCGCCGAAGGAGTACGAGGTCGACTTCAACGTCAAGGACACCGGACAGAAGAAGGCCCTCAACGGCTTCGACACCCACCAGGTCGTGACCACCATCGCCGTGCGCGAGAAGGGCAAGACGCTCGACCAGAGCGGCGGCCTCCTGATCACGTCCGACATGTGGGTGGCGCCGGGAGCGCGCGGGGGCAAGGATCTCCTCACCTTCGAGCAGCGCTACCTGGAGAAGCTGCACGGACCCGCCGCCGTCGCCGGTGCCCAGGCGCAGATGGCGATGCTGCTCGCCACCTATCCCGCCCTGCGGCAGGGCCTGACCCGCCTCTCGTCCGAGGGCGCGAAGGTGGACGGCACGCCCATCCTCACCACCTTGACCATCGAAGCCGTGAAGAGCCCGCAGCAGATGGCCCAGAGCGACGCCTCGAAGCCGGAAGAGGGCGGCGGCGGGCTGGGTGGGCTGCGCGGGAAGCTCGGCCGCAAGCTCGGAGGCAAGAAGGACGACGCGGCCAGGGAGGGCGTGGCGCCCAACCGCTCGCTTCTCATGACCACCACCCACGAGATCCTCAGCATCGCTCCCCAGGTGGCCTCGGCGGACGTGGCCCTGCCCACGGGCCTCAAGCAGAAGTAGCGGTGGCAGCGGGGGCCGTGCGCCGGGATCTCGCCCTCGACGTGGAGGCGATCTCGCGCACGGTCTCTCTCCTGCGCCGGCGCATCGACGAGCGCTTCCCGGACTCCGGCCTCGGCCGCGTCTGCGGAGAGCTGGAGACGATCACCGCGCAGACACGGGAGCGCGCGGCCTGGATCGCCACCCCGATCATGTCCCTTCGCATCGGAGTGGCCGCGCTGGTGGCGGTCATCGCCGCCGGCCTCCTGGGCACCGTGTTCTCGCTGCACCGCCCGAACGAGCCGCTGGAGGTCTTCCAGTTCGTCCAGCTCCTGGAGTCCGGGATCAACGACGTCGTCCTCGTCGGGGCCGGCGTCTTCTTCCTGCTGACCCTGGAAACGCGCATCAAGCGGCGCCGGGCCCTGACCGCGATCCGCGAGCTGCGCGCGATCGCGCACATCATCGACATGCACCAGCTCACCAAGGACCCGGAGTGGATCGTGACGCCGGCCGAAGCGTCCACGCTGCTGCCGGAGCGCCAGATGAGCCGCTTCGAGCTGTCCCGTTATCTCGACTACTGCAGCGAGATGCTTTCGATCACGGGCAAGATCGCGGCCCTCTACATCCAGGGCTTCGACGACGACGTGGCCCTGGCCGCCGTGAACGAAGTGGAGAACCTCACCACGGGGCTCTCGCGGAAGATCTGGCAGAAGCTGATGATCGTCTTCGCCATGGGCCCGGAGGCGGGGACGGCGCAAAGGACGGGGACGGAGACGGAGACGGGGACGCGTTAGACCCGCATCACGCCTGGGAACCGGGAGGCGCTCGAGGCGTGGCCCGGGAACACCTTGGTGAGATCGCGGTCGCCGAGATGGCGCGTCAGCAGCTCGCCCAGGAGGTCGCGGAAGTCGGTGGTGACGGCGAGGTCGCGCGCTTCGTAGAGGCTCCTCTCTTCCAGTCCCGGCCACCGGCCCTGCACCTTGCCCCCCCGCACGCCGCCGCCCATCACCAGCGACACGCTGGCGTGGCCGTGGTCGGTCCCGCGGTTGCCGTTCTCGTGCACGGTGCGGCCGAACTCCGTGAGGGTCACCACCACGACGTCCTGCATGCGGTCGCCCAGGTCCTTCTCGAACGCGGCCAGGGACAGGCCCAGCTCGCGGAGACGCTGGGCCAGCTGCCCCTGCACCCCGCCCTCGGCCGCGTGGTGGTCCCACCCGCCGATCTCGGTGAACGCGACCTCGACCCCGACGTCGGCCTTGATGAGCTGCGCGACCTGCTTGAGGCTGTCGCCGTAGCGGCCGCGCGGATACGCGGCGCCGGCCGCGGGCGCGTAGCGCGCGGGGTCGGACTTCTTGAGGAACTGGATGGCGTCGAAGGTCTCCTGGCCGGTGCCGTGGAGAGCGTCCTTCACCGCCCCCTCGTACATGCCCTCGAAGCCGCTGGCCACGCGCGGGCCCGCGGACGGACGCAGGTCGAACTCGCGGATCGAGCTCATGGCCACCGCGGGCGCGCGGCCGGCCAGCGAGCGCGGCAGGGTCGGGGTGAGAGACACCGCCCGGAACGGCGTCGCGTCGGGGGCGGAGGCGCACTGCAGGTGGCGGTTGATCCAGCCGTCCTCGGTCGCCTTCAGGCCCGGGGTGCCGCTCTCCATGAAGTCCTGGGCGTCGAAGTGCGACCGCGTCGGATCGGGACTGCCCACGGCCTGGACCGCGGCCAGCGTGCCGTCCTTCCAGAGCGGAAGCAGGGGCTCGAGCGAGGGGTGCAGGCCGAAGTAGCCGTCCAGGTCGAGAGCGGCCTCGCGGGTGCCGCCGCGCGGCGCGGGCAGCGCGATCGTCGGACGGAAGCGGCGGTAGATGGGGTCCGCGTAGGGCGCCACCACGTTGAGGCCGTCCATGGCACCGCGCTGGAACACCACGACCAGCGTCTTTTTGGCGCGCGCGCGCCCTTCGGCCGCGTAGACCGACCGGACGAGGGCCCGGGGAGCCGCGCCGAAGGCGACCAGGGCCAGACCCGACGACTTGAGGAAGAAGCGTCGCGACACCATCGTCCTATCTCCTCTGGAACTCGGGCGACCCGAGGACGAGACCGGCCATGCGCGCGGGGTCGAGGCCCTGGCCCTCCGCGGCCAGCGTGCGACGGGTGCTGTCCGAGAGGCCGGCGGGCACGAGCTGCTCCGCGGCCATGCGGCTCGCCGTCACCGTCACGCCGCGAACCCGGCCCCCGGCCAGATCCAGGGCGAAGTTGAGGCGGGCCAGGAGGCCGCTCGTCGAGACCCAGGCCTCCGCCGTGTCCTTGTAGCCGGTGGGCGGCTGCTGCAGGTAGAGCGGCATTCCCATCTGGGCCACGCGCTGGGCCAGGGTGCGTGCGTCCCGCACCTCGGCCCCCGACGCGCGCAGCGCGCTCACCACGAACTCGAACGGCGTCTTCACCTTCGCCTGGCGGTACGCGGGCGCGGAGAACTCGGGCGAGGTCACGATCGTGCGCACGACCTCGCGGATGTCGCCGTCCGTCTTCCGGAAGGTGGCGGCGGCGCGATCGACGAGCGCGGCCGGCGGCTCGTCGGCCACGAACCGGCGGGCCAGCTTGTAGGAGATGAAGCGCGCGGTCGCGGGATGGGTGGCGAGGACGTGGATCATCTGCTCGCCTTCTTTGATCCCGCCGGACTTGATGCGGTGGCCGAGCACGACCTTGTCGCCGTGATCATGGGCGGCGTCCAGGAACACGAACCGCGGATCGTTCTGGCGCAGGCCCGCGATCGTCCATCCGGTCAGGCAGCGCGCGAGCTCGGTGACGTCCTTCTGGGTGTAGCCCCCGTCCACGCCCAGCGTGTGCAGCTCCATGATCTCGCGTGCGTAGTTCTCGTTGAGGCCGGCCTTGCGCTTGCCCTTGCCCACGGCGGGCGGGGCCGGCATCCGGCGTCTCATTCCGTTGCCGCGCCGGGGCCGCACCCGCATCCCGTTCTCCTCCGCCATCGCGCGGCGCAGCTCGCCGAGGTCCGCATTCGGGTCGGTGGAGAGCCAGTTGTCGAGGTAGAACAGCATGGCTGGGCTCTGCGCGGTCGCGCGCAGCAGGTCCTCGAACCGGCCCCAGGCGCGCGGCCGCACGACGTCGCGCTCGTACGCGGTCACGAGGTACCGGTCCTGCCCCTTGCCCGCGAACACGTTGAAGTGGTTCATCCAGAAGTCGACCAGGACCTCGTCGAGCTGCCGCTCGCTGTAGACCGCGCGCAGGAGCTTGGCCTGCTGCAGGTCCTCCACGACCTGGCGTGGGGGACCGGCCATCTGGTCCTTGTACTCGGCGGCCAGCTCGCGCCGCGCCTTGCGCATGTCCTCGTCACTCGCGCTCTCGCCCATCTCCGCGCGCCGCTTCTGGATCTCCTTCTTGAGCGCGGGCGGTGGGTCGTAGCCGCGAAGGATCTCGGCGGTGGAGAGGCTCAGGGTGGGCAAGGAGCCGAGGTGCGCGGCCAGCGCGCCGTCCGGGATCCGATCGGGGTGGAGCTGCAAGGAGATCCATTCGTCGAGACCGGTGCGGCGCACGGCCTCCATGTCGCCCGGACGCGGCCCGAAGGTGAGCCGGCTCAGGGCGTGGACGATCTGCGCATCCTCGTCCGGCGAAGCGGCGGGCCGGGGACGGGCGGCGGCGAGGCCGGCGGGCGCGGCCAGAACCGCGGTCAGGATCAGTCCGGCCGCGCGCCGGAAGCGGGTCGTCATGGGTTTCTCCCTCACGTCCTGTTTGGACCGTCGGCCGGCCTCTCCGGTTGAAGGCGGACTGGCCGACCGGACCCTTGGCGGGGGGGATCGGATGTAGACTAACGGCCGCTGGGTCAAGGCGTTCCCGGCAGAGGAGGGCTCCCCATCCGGCTCCGATCCGCGCTGGCCGCCGTGCTGGCCGTCACCCCGATCGCCCTCCTCGCCGCCTCCTCCGACCCTGTCGTCGTCATCGTGGATCAGCAGCGCCGCGAGATCACGCCGGTGGTGCGCGGCGAGGCGGAGCTGGTCCCGCTGGCCGAGCTGCTGCAAGGCCTGCCCGTCACGGCGACGCCCGACACCCGCGTGGCCGCCATCACGCTCGCCGCGGAGGGCCACAAGGTCACGCTCTACGACCGCAAGAGCCTCGCCTCCGTGGACGGCGATCTGCGGCTCCTCTCGTCGAACGTCCTCCTGGACGGCGGCCGCTGGCTGGTGCCCGTCGACTCCGTGCCGCGCTTCCTGGGGCCGCTCCTGCGCAAGAAGGCGGAGTGGCGCGCCCTGCAGCGCACGCTGCTCGTCGGCAACGTCTCCGTGCCCCGCATCGACGTGCGCACGGCGGCCAGCGGCAACACCGTGCGCGTGGTCATCGAGGCCAGCGAGAAGGTGCCGTTCCGCGTGGCCCAGGAGCAGGGCCGGGTGACGGTGGCCATTCCCCGCGACGTCATCGACGTCTCCCTCCCGCAGCCGGAGCGGCTCACGGGCGGGATCGTGGACGTCGTCCAGTTCAGCGGGGGCAAGGACAACGTCTTCACCATCACGCTGGGCCGGCGCTTCAAGGACCTCCAGGCCCACGAGGAGGAGACGCCGTCGCGGCTCGTCCTGGACTTCCAGGCCCTTCCCCTGGCCGCGGGCGAGCCCAGCCCCTCTCCGAGCGCCGCCGCCAGCGCGGCCCCGCGCCTGCCCGCGCCGGAAGGGCCGGCCGTGCGCACGGTCGTCATCGATCCCGGCCACGGCGGCGACGACGTGGGGGCCAAGGGCCCCGGAGGGACGTTCGAGAAGGACGTGACCCTCGCGATCGCGCGCAAGGTGCGCGCCGCGGTCGCGAACCAGCTCGGCCTGCAGGCGTTCCTGACCCGCGACAAGGACCAGGAGATCGCGCTCGACGAACGGGCCTCCTTCGCCAACAACTACAAGTCCGACCTCTTCATCTCGATCCACGCCAACGCCAGCCGCGCCCAGGGGGCCCGGGGCAGCGAGGTCTACTTCCTGTCCTACCAGGCCAGCGACGACGAGAGCCGCCGCGTGGCCGCCATGGAAGGGGGGGAGATTCCGGCGGGAGCGAGCGCCCCTGCCGGCTCCGACGTCGCCCTGATATTGTGGGACATGGCCCAGGCGGAGCACCTCGAGGAGTCGTCGTCGCTGGCCTCGCGCATCCAGGAGGAGCTGGCCGGGGTCACGGGCAGCGAGGGGCGGGGGGTGAAGCAGGCGCCTTTCCGCGTGCTGGTGGGGGCGGCCATGCCGGCGGTGCTCGTCGAGGTCGCCTTCATCAGCAACAGCGAAGAGGAGAAGCTGCTCACGTCGGAGGCCTACCAGAACAAGATCGCCGCCGCCGTCGTCCGGGGCATCGCGCGCTTCCAGCACGAGCACACGCAGAGGGTGGCCGCGCCGCGCGAGGCGACCCTGCCCGGCCCGAAGTCCTGAGGCGCCGCCTTTCGTGAACCTGCGGCCCAGCCGCGCGACCGTCCTCATCGGCCTCGGACTCCTGGCCCTGCTCGTGGTCGTGGTCCTGGCCGTCCCGCGGCTGTCGCGGCTCCTGACCCGCACCGTGGCCGAAGACGAGGCGGCGGCGGAGGAGGCGCGCCCGGGACACGAAGACGAGGCCGCGGGCGGCGCGGAGCGCACGATCAACGTCAAGCTGTTCTTCCAGGCCGCGGACCGGCCGGGACTGGTGATGGAGGAGCGCACGGTGCCCTTCTCGAGCGACCTCGCCACGCAGCTCAAGGCCGTCGTGGGCGAGCTCGTCCGGGGCTCGAAGTCGGGCCTGGTCGCGACCCTGCCCGCGGAGACGAAGGTGCTGGAGGTGTTCGTGTCCCCGCGGGGCGTCGCCTACGTGGACCTCTCGAAGGAGGCGTCGCAGGGGACCTCGGGCTCGCACGAGGAGCTGCTGTCCGTCTATTCGATCGTGAACTCGCTGACCGTCAACTTCCCGGCGGTGAGGCGCGTCCAGATCCTCCTGGAGGACCGGCCCGCGGACACCCTGGCCGGACACGTCGACCTCAGCCGTCCCCTCACCGCGGACATGACCCTCCTCACCGCCGCCGCCGTCGCCCCCGCCGCGCCCGAGGGATCGCCCGCTCCCGCGCCCGCGTCGCCGGCCCCGGGGGCCGCGCCGCGGTCGTGAGCATCCGCCCGTCGGACAAGGCCACCCGCTTCACGGAGTCGGTGATCCGCGAGATGACCCGGCTGGCCCACCTGCACGGCGCAGTCAACCTCTCGCAGGGCTTTCCCGATTTCCCGGCCCCGGCGGAGGTGAAGGAAGCGGCGCGCCGCGCCATCGAGAGCGACATCAACCAGTACGCGATCACCTGGGGCGCGCGCTCCCTGCGCCAGGCCATCGCCCGCAAGTTCGAGCGGCTCTACGGCGTCCCCGTCGACCCTGAGCGGGAGGTGACGGTCACCTGCGGCTCGACGGAGGCGATGATGGCGACGCTGCTCGCCATCCTGAACCCGGGGGACGAGGTCGTCGTCTTCGAGCCGTTCTACGAGAACTACGGGCCGGACGCCATCCTCTCCGGAGCCGTGCCGCGCTTCGTCAAGCTGCGGCCGCCCTCCTGGACCTTCGACGCGGACGAGCTCGCGCGCGCGTTCTCCGCCCGCACCCGCGCCGTCATCGTGAACACCCCGAACAACCCGACGGGAAAGGTCCTCACGCGCGCGGAGCTGGAGACGATCGCGGACCTGTGCCGCCGCCACGACGCGCTCGCGGTCACGGACGAGATCTACGAGCACATCCTGTACGACGGAGCCGTGCACGTCCCCATGGCCTCCCTGCCCGGCATGGCCGAGCGCACGGTGACCATCAACGGCATGAGCAAGACCTACAGCGTGACGGGCTGGCGCGTGGGATGGACCATCGCCCCCGCCGTGCTCACGAACGCGATACGGAAGGTCCACGACTTCCTGACCGTGGGGGCGGCGGCGCCGCTCCAGGAGGCGGGGGCGCTCGCCCTGGACCTGCCCGCCACCTACTACACGTCGCTGGCCGACGCCTACGCGCGGCGCCGCGACCGTCTCCTGCCCATCCTCGAGCGCGCGGGCTTTCGCGTCTACCGCCCGGCGGGCGCGTACTACGTGATGACGGAGATCGAAGGGCTGGGCTGGGACGACGACTTGGCCTTCGCGCGGCATCTCGTGGAGAACGTCGGGGTCGCGGTCGTGCCCGGCTCGTCGTTCTACAACGATCCGCGCGACGGCCGCCGCCAGGTGCGGTTCGCGTTCTGCAAGAAGGACGAGACGCTGGACGAAGCGGAGCGGCGTTTGGCCCGCCTGACCCGGCGCAGCGAACACAAACCGTAATGATGCGCGTCACAATAGCGATAACTTCTCCTTGACTCGCCTTCCGACGCGGGCGTAGTCTCCGCCGCAAGAAGAAGCCCAGCGGGCAAGCGCACTCCACCTGGGAACCCCGACTCCAGCCTGTATGGGACGTCGTGTGTCCGTCCAACTCCCGGGGGTCGTGAGCGGCCAGCCCTCCACCGGAGCCACCGATGAACCTCTTCAAAGGAGACGTGTAGCGAACTCCGTCTGAAGCGCCGTCGGTCACGGCTTCCGAAAGGAGGCTGTCATGAGAGGCCTGACGTACATCGCTGTGGGTACCCTTCTGGCCGGATCCCTCCTGCCCGAGGCGTTTACCCAGGCCCCAGCCGAGGCCCCGGCGGCGTTCAATCCGGGGACGATGACCCTGGTCACCAACGGCCTGGTCGACCAGGCGACGTTCGACGCGGATCGGGCCGTCTTCGAGGAGCAGGAAGGCCGGGACGAAGGCCTGGGCCCCGTCTACAACGCGCAGTCCTGCGCGGAATGCCACCAGAACCCGGTCACGGGAGGCATCAGCCAGATCACCGAGCTGCGTGCCGGCCACTTCGATGGCGTCAACTTCGTCGACCACGTCGGCGGATCGCTCATCAACGATCGCGCGATCAACCCGGCCTTCCAGGAGCGGGTGCTCGGAGGCAACGAGGTGCGGACGTTCCGCACTTCGCTCAACACGCTGGGCGACGGCTTCGTCGAGGCCGTCGACAGCAATACGCTCGTCGCCATCTCCAACGGCCAGCCGGTGGGGATGCGCGGACAGTTCATCCAGGTGCCGGTCAACGAGGCCGGCAACGCCGTGCGCGGCGGCCGGTTCGGATGGAAGAACCAGCACGCGAGCCTCGTCTCGTTCTCGGCGGACGCGTACCTCAACGAGATGGGCATCACCAGCCCGCTTCAGCCCAACGACAACACGTCCAACGGCGTCGTGGTCAACGACGGCGTCCCCAATCCCGAGGACGACGGCGACGACGTCGAGGTCTTCGCCGAGTTCATGCGGGCTACCGGCGTGCCTCCGCGCGACCTGGTGCTCGCCGCCACCGCCGACGCCCAGGCGGGCAGCTCGCTCTTCAACCAGGTCGGCTGCGCCACGTGCCACGTCCGCAACATCACGACCGCTCCCGTGGGGACGGTCATCAACCAGGGGGCGCTCACCGTGCCCGCCGCTCTCGGCAACAAGCTCATCCACCCCTTCGGCGACTTCCTGCTCCACGACGTGGGGACCGGGGACGGGATCGTCCAGAACGGCGGCCAGTCCACGCGCAACAAGGTGCGCACCGCGCCCCTATGGGGGGTGCGCAGCCGGAACCGCCTCATGCACGACGGGGAGACGGTCAACCGCAACGAAGCGATCCTTCGTCACGCGGGCGAAGCCACCTCGGTGATCAACAACTACCGCAGCCTCAGCACGGCCCAGAAGAACCAGCTCATCGTGTTCCTCAACTCGCTCTGACGTCGTAGTCGGGGAGCCGGCCACCCTGCGGCCGGCTCCCCCCGTTTCACGGGTGGCCCGATGACGAAGCCTCGAAGCACGACGTCGGCTCTGGCCGTACTTGCGGTGGCGGCGAGCGTGGTGTTCTTGAGCGCGCGCGCGAGAGGGCCGGGCATTGAACGGGCGCTTCCCCCCTCGCCGGCGGCGCCGGAGCAGCTGCGGCCGGCCGTGGCCAACCCGGACTTCTCCCCGCCCCTGGCGGGCGAGGTCGTGACCGTTCTCCAGCGCACCTTCGGCAGCGCGGTGGAGATGGAGCGCGACGCCGCCGCCGTCGGGGACTTCAACGGCGACGGATCGCCGGATCTCGCGGTGGACGTCCGCACGGCCGAGGCGCAGGCCGCCGAGATCAACGATCCCTTGGCGAACTGGACGGTGCAGGACTGCG
>Ga0075431_100004591_pt1 | contig 13549 bp, 11 predicted proteins | sample RhiMetdeltSRZDD5_FD_75297 | JGI IMG/M metagenome (GOLD analysis project Ga0075431, IMG submission 75297) | Populus rhizosphere microbial communities from Tennessee, USA - Rhizosphere MetaG P. deltoides SRZDD5 | ecosystem: Host-associated > Plants > Roots > Rhizosphere > Soil | place: USA... | reverse complement strand
TCTTCGACCCACTTAGTCAATGAGTTGGTCCGTTCGAAGAAGCACCGGTTGAGGAATCGTGAGGCCGAGCGCCCTTGATCCGGCAAGCGTTGGTCGGCTGCGCGGCGAACGGCGACCAGAGAGTAAACACCTAAGGCCGCACCGGCTCAAGGTCGCGCGCGCGGTTCACCTGGTTCTCCCACGGGCCGCGTCGGACCTCGGGAGGGATCGGCAGCATCTGCTTGTCCCAGTCCTCGTACGCGCGCTTGAGTTGTTCGAAGATCGTTCCGTGTTTCACCTTGAAGTTCGCGTTCTCCGTCTCGTCCTCGGCGAGGTTCGCGAGGTACTCGCGCGTGTCCCAGCGAACGTACTTCCAGTCGCCCTTGCGGGCAGCCACCATGTCCTGCGTGCGCCAGAACACCGTGCGCTCGAACTCCGGCGTACGGCCGCGGAGGACGGGCATGAGATCGATGCCATCCGCCGGATAGGCGGGATCGGACTTCCCGCCGGCTGCCGACAGGAGCGTCGGCAGCCAGTCCATGCTCATCGCGAGCTGACTCGAGACCTTGCCGGCCGCAAGCACGCGCGGCCAGACGACAATCGCCGGCACGCGGATGCCGCCCTCCCACAGGTAGCCTTTCTCGCCGCGGAACGGCCAGTGGTATGAGTAGCGCTCGCCGCCGTTGTCGCTCGTGAACACGATGATCGTGTCGCCAGCGCGTCCCGACGCTTCCAGTGCCTTGAGGACGCGTCCCACGGCGGCGTCCAGACTCTCCACCATCACCCGAAACGCTCTCGGAGAGCCGCCCTCGTAGTGCGCCATCTCGCGGATGCTCGCGGCCTTTCCCTGATCCTGCGGGCCCTCCCACGGCCAGTGGGGCGCGTTGAAGTGGAGGCTGAGGAAGAACGGCTTCGGATCGGCGCCCTTGATGACGTCGATCGCGCGGTCGGCGAAGAGATCGGTCGAGTAGCCCGCACGCTCGACGCGGGTCTCTCCCTCGTACAGCCCGTGCACCGTCGGCGCGCCGCGGGGGGGACCGCTCTTATGGGTGAAGTAGGTCATCCCACCACCGAGGAAGCCGAAGAACTCGTCGTACCCGCTCTTCAACGGACCGAACGCGGGTGGGAAGCCTAGGTGCCACTTGCCGACGAGCGCCGTCCGATATCCCACCGTCCTGAGCAGGCTCGGGAGCGTTGGATGCTGTGGCGGAAGGCCCGCCGGCGCGCCACCTGGCAGGGGATCGTACAAGCCGACGGGCAGGCGAGTTTGATATCGCCCGGTGATGAGCGCGACTCGCGTTGGGCTGCACGTCGAGGAGTTGGCGTACGCCTGCGTCAGTCTGATCCCGCGGGCGGCGAGATCGTCGAGGACCGGCGTCGTGTAGTCAGGTCGGCCGTAGCAACTGAGATCACCCCAGCCCAGATCATCCGCGACGATGAAGAGGATGTTGGGCTTGGCGCTCGAGGCCGGCTGCTGCGCGCCCGCGTTATGGGCCGTGCAAGCCGTGATCGCTGAACCGACGACGAGGAATTCACGTCGAGTTAGCATGGCTCCTCCTCAGGTTGGCCCGTGGGGCCTCCGAGCCGTCACCGAGATGGACAGTGTTCATTTCTCAATCACCTGGTCTGCCTGCAACAGGAGTTCTCGCGGGATGTTCAGGCCCAGCGTCTTCGCAGTCGCGAGATTGACAACGAGTTCCAGCCGGCTCGGCTGCTCGACGGGGAGGTCGGCGGGCTTCGCGCCACGGAGGATCTTGTCCACGAGCACGGCAGTCAGGCGAAGGACCTCGGCGCCTGCCCCATAGGTCATGAGGAACCCGGCCTCGGCGTACGTGCGCTCGGCTGTCGTCAGCGGTAGCCGTCGCCGGATCGCGAGCTGGGCGATGCGGTGACGGTGCGCGAAAAACATCGGATCGAGCAGCATGAAGGCGGCGTCCGTGGTGATGCGGCCGAACGCGGCCTCGAGATCGTCCGGACCACGGATTTCAAGGATCACGAGCTGCATGCCGAGCTTTCTGGCGGCGGCGTCCATGTACTGAGCGAAGAAGCGGTTCGCGGGATTGGCTGCCGCCTGGATCTGAGTTACCCTGCTGAGCGCTGGCAGCAGCTGCTTCAGGAGCCCGACGTGCTTCTCCATGAGCTCCTGCCCGAGTAGGGACACACCGGTGACGTTGCCGCCGGGACGAGCGAGGCTCTGGACCAGCCCCGCTCCCACAGGGTCGCCACCGCCGGCCATGACAATTGGGACGGTAGTGGTCGCGCTCTGAGCGGCACGGATGGCGGTGGTGCCCCGCGTTACGATGACGTCGACCTTTCGCCGGAGCAGCTCGGCCACGAGTGGTGACAAACGCTCGGGCTTCGCGTCGGCGTACAGCCAGTCGAACGCGATGCTCTTTCCTTCGACCCATCCCAGCTCGCGCATCCGCGCGGGAACAGCTTCTCGCGCCCGCGTGTCAGCAGCCGTCCCAAGCTCGAGCCAGCCCACTCGGCGAAGACGTTCATCGGCGCCAACGCTCGAAGGCGCAACCAAGGCGCCCAATGCGAGCGCCGTCAGGAAGCGACGTCGGTGCACTACTCGATCACCAGGCGAGCCACCATAACGACGATGATCGGCGGCCGCAAATCCCTGCACACGGCGAGGAGCGGTCAATCGTCGGCCACCGACTCGATCACACACCCCTGCATCTCAGTCGATTGTCTCGTCAGCGCGCAGGGCGAGAACCGGCGGAATCTTGTAGCCAATCGCGCGCGCGGTTTTCGCGTTGATGACAAGCTCGTATTTCCTGGGCATCTGGACAGGCAAATCGGCGGGTTTGGCCCCGCGCAGGATTCGATCAACGTAGCCGGCCGTCTGGTCCGCAATGTCGGAGGCAACGGGCCCGTAGTACAGAAGCCCACCCGTGTTGACGACTGCCCTGGCGGACCCGATGGACACCAGTTTGTGCTGGATCGCGAAGGCGACGATTTCGCGCAAGCGGCCTCCGACTACCGGGTCATACAAGACGTGGAGTGCGTCGGCTCGACTCGCGGCGATCCGTTTCAGTACCGCGGGAACCTCCTCGGCTCGCGTGACGTCGAAATATTGGTAGGTCATTCCGAGCGTCCGCGCGGCGCGTTGCTGTTCCGATTCGTAGACCTTATTCACGGGGGAAGAGGGATTCCAAAGCAATGCGACCCGAGCCGCTCCGGGCGCTGCCTCCTTGAGAATCTGCGCAACCTTTCCGGGCATCTCGGGCGAGGTCCACACAGTTCCCGTTACCTGACCACCCGGGCGGGCAAGGGACTCAACAATGCCAAGCTCAACCGGAACCACTCCAATGAACATCACCACGGGGATGGTGGAGGACGCGCGCTGCGCTGCAAGAATGGGGGCGTTCGTGAGGGCCACGATCAGCTCGACATCGCGGCGGACAAGGTCCTGCGCAAGCTCATCCAGGCGGTCAGGTTTGCCTTCGGCAAAGCGCCACTCGATCGTAAGGTTCCGTCCCTCCTCGTAGCCAACACGCCGGAGGGATTCGCGAAACAACCGCTGATTGCGACGTCCCGGTTCGGACTCGGCGGCTTCAAAGGACAGGTATCCGATTCGCCTGACCTTCTCCGTTTGCTGCGCGTGGGCGAGGGACGCGGCGAGAAGCGCGGCTGTCGCAAATAGAAACGTTCGGCGGTGGACGGGCTCATGACCCAGCAGGCGCGGTCTGGATAGCATCGTGGGCTGTCCTCCCCCGGGCCCGAGGATACTCGATTTCACTGACCTTTGGCCGGTCGGGAGAGTGATCGGGGCCGGGGTTTACGGACTTGTGCAGCAAGGCGGGAGACTGCGCAGAGGCGAGACGGGTCAGCGGCCCCCGTGTTCGCCGGAGCCTTGGGCTAGCTCCCAGCCGCCGGGCACTCCGCACCGGTCGAGGCCCAGGCGCGGAGCAGGGCGAAGAAGGTCGCGTGGGTCCCGGGGGCGGGGCGGCGTCCCGTTCCGGGCTCCCACGCCCAGGCCACGAGCGGGTCGTTCGCCACGTGCTTGACCACGTTCTCGAGGCTGCGGCTGCCGTTCTTGTCGGGATCCTTGAGCTGGGCGCAGATCGTGGGAAGCGTGGCGCGCAGGTTCATCGAGCGGGGCGCGAGGTGCCAGTCGGCGACCCCCGGCATTCCCGTCGCGTCGTAGTTCGCCTCGCCGTGGCAGGCGGCGCAGCGCAGGCCCGGGACGCCGTCTCCATCCTTGCCGAACCGCACCGGCGGCTGATGCGAACGGCCCTCCCCTTGCCGAGGATGGTCATCGCCGGAATGGCAGTTCTGGCAGCGGGGATGCTGGAGGACCTTGCCAGCTTCTGTGAAGAGAGCGATCGAGCGCTGGGCGCGGTCGGGGATAGAAGCGAAGGCGTCGGGTGCGCGCAGCGTAGCATTGGCTTGCGCGCGAGCGGGGCGGGGCGGGGTGCCCGAAGCAAGCGCGGCGAGCCCGGCGACGAGGATGGCCGCGCCGGCCACGCGCCACCACCGGCTGCGCGCGGGCATCACGATCTCGCGCCGCCGGCGAGGCGGGAGAAGGGCAGGCGGCGGATCGGCTGGCCGGTGAGCGCGAGCCAAGCATTGGCCACCGCGGGCGCGATGGGCGGCACGCCGGGCTCGCCCACGCCGGTGGGCGGGGCCGCCGAGGGCACGATGTGCACCTCCACGCGCGGCATCTCGTCGATGCGCAGGATGCGGAAGTCGTGGAAGTTCGACTCCTGCACCCGCCCGTCCACCACCGTAATCTCGCTCCAGAGCGCGCTGCCCAGCCCGAAGCCGATGCTGCCCTCCATCTGGGCGCGTACCACGTCGGGGTTCACCGCGATGCCGCAATCCACCGCGCAGACCACCCGCTCCACGCGGGGCAGGCCGTCCGGGCCGCGTGACACCTCGGCCACCTCGGCCACCACGCTGCCGAAGCACTCGTGCACGGCCACGCCGCGGGCCCGGCCCGCGGGCAGGGGCTGGCCCCATCCCGCTTGGCGTGCCGCTAAATCGAGCGCGCCTCGATGACGCGGATGCCCACCCAGCATGGCGCGGCGCACGTCCAGCGGATCGCGCCCGGCGGCGCGGGCCAGCTCGTCCAGGAAGGCTTCGGTGGAGTATGCGGTGTGCGTGCTCCCCACCGCGCGCCACCAGAGCACGGGGATGCCGACGGTGGGCGAGTGGAGATCGACGAGCATGTTGGGAATGGCGTAGGGCAGGTTCGCGGCGCCCTCCACCGAGGTGAGGTCGACGCGGCCCCGGATGCGAAGGGGGGCGAGCGGGGTGCCGGCGACGATGGATTGCCCGACGATGCGGTGCTCCCACGCCACGATGTTGCCCGCGGCGTCGAGCCCGCCCAGCAGCCGGTGCGTGTAGAGCGGCCGGTAGAAGCCGCCCTGCACGTCGTCCTCGCGGGTCCACACGAGCTTCACCGTCCGTGCGCCGCCCAGAGCCTTGACGACGCTGGCCGCCTCGAGGACCAGCTCGCTGCGCGCGGTGGTGCGGCGGCCGAAGCTGCCGCCGGCGAGCATCGTGTGCAGGTGAACCTTGCTCGGTGACAGGCCGACCGCGGACGCGATGGTGCTGTGATCGAGGGTGGGGGCCTGCGAGCCCATCCAGATGTCACAGCGGTCGGGGCCGAGCTCCACCACGCAGTCGAGCGTCTCCATGGGCGTGTGGGCGAGGTAGGGGAACTCGTAGACCGCCTCGAGCACGCGAGCGGCGCCCTTCATGGCCGCCGGCACGTCCCCGAGCCAATGCGCCACCGCCCCCGGCTGCACGGCGAGCGTGCGATAGTGCGCGTAGAGCTCCTCGGTGCCGCGCCGCTCGGCGTTGCTCTCGTCCCAGTCGATGCGGAGCGCTCGCCGTCCTTTTATCGCGGCCCACGTTCCCTTCGCCACCACCGCGACCCCGGACGGCACCTGCACGACGTCGGTCACCCCGTTCACACGCCGCGCGGCGGTGGCGTCAAAAGAACGTACTGTCGCTCCGAAGCGCGGGGGCCGCGCGATGACGGCGGTCAGCATGTTCGGACGCTGCACGTCGAGGGTGTACACCGCGGACCCGTCCGTCTTCGGGCGCGAGTCCACGCGCGGCGCATGCCGGCCGATGAGCTTGAAGTCCTTCGGGTCCTTCAGCTGCACCTTGGCGGGGGGCGTCTGCCGCGCGGCATCGGCGGCCAGCTCGCCGAACGAAGCGCGTCGGCCGCTCGCCGCGTGCGCCACCACGCCACGATCCACCGTGATCTCCGCGGCGGGCACACCCCAGCGCTGCGCGGCGGCTGCGACCAGCATGGCGCGCGCGGTGGCGCCGGCCTGCCGGAGCTGCTCCCACGAGTTCCTGATGGAAGTGCTCCCGCCGGTGCTCTGCACGCTGACGAGCGGGCCCCAGGCCAGGTTGTTGTACCGCTTGGCATCGGCGGGCGCGGCCTCGACGCGGATCTGGCTCCAGTCGGCGTCGAGCTCTTCGGCCAGCAGGGTGGCGAGGCCGGTGTGGACCCCCTGGCCCATCTCGAGGTGCTTGGCCACGATCGTCACGGTGTTGTCCGGCGCGATGCGGACGAAGGCGTTGGGGGCGAGCACGCTCGGCGCCGGCGACGTGGCCTGGGCGCCGGCCGGCTCCAGGCGAAAGTCGATCACGAGCCCCACGCCGACGGCGGCCGCTCCTTTCAAGAATCCCCGGCGGCTCGGCATCAGAGGCCCTTCGCCGCTTCGTGGATGGCGGCGCGGATCCGCTGATACGTGGCGCAGCGGCAGAGATTGCCGGTCATGGCGGCGTCGATGTCGGCATCGGTGGGGCGGGGGATCCCGGTGAGGAGCGCCACCGCCGACATGATCTGCCCCGGCTGGCAGAAGCCGCATTGCACGACGTCCAGCCGGTTCCAGGCCTCCTGGACCGCGCGGGCCACCCGGTCCGTCGCGCCCTCGATGGTGGTGACCTGGCGGCCCTCCGCGGCCGTGATCGGCGTCACGCAGGAGCGGATGGCCTGGCCGTCCAGGTGCACGGTGCAGGCGCCGCACTGCGCGGCCCCGCAGCCGTACTTGGTTCCCGTGAGCCCGAGCTCGTCGCGCAGCGCCCAGAGCAGCGGGGTGTCGGCGTCGACCACCACCTGCACCGCGCGGCCGTTGACGTGAAAGTTGGTCACGGGCGGATCGCCATCAGCGCCTCCGGCGTCTCGGGATTGATGGAGCAATCCGGCCCCAGCAGCAGCCAGCGCCCGCTCATCTCGTCCACCGCGCGCCTCGCGCGCGTGACCAGCTCCTCTGCTTTCATCGATGCGATCTCGGGTTTGGCGGGGAGCCCGCCCACCACTGCCTTGCCGGTGCGCGCGTGCACGGAGTCGAGGCTCGGGTTGCCATCGACCGTGGCCCAGGAAAACGCCGTCACCGGATAGTCGGCGAACTCGTCGAAGTGGATGCCGGTGCCGCAGACGTGGAGTAGGTTGAACGGCGCCGACTTCACCGCTTCCAGCACGCGGATATCGTACGGCCGCTGCCAGCGCCGGCACTCCTCCGGGCTGCCGAGGCTCTTCGTGGCCATGTTGGTGGCATAGAAGAGCCCGTCCGCTCCGGCCGCGAGGCAGGCGCGCGCGTGGGCGGCGAGCGTCTCTGTCATGGCGTCGAAGGCCGCCGCGGTCTCGCGCGGAGCCGAGCGCACGAGCGCGAGCGCCGCGTCCCGGCCGCCCTGGACGAGAAAGGGCAGGACCATGAGCGGCGAGAAGATGGTCCAGATGATCGGCACGTCGGGACCGACGGCGGCGCGGATCAGGCGCAGCGCCTCGAGCTGCTCGCCCAGCGCGCCCGTCGTCGGGTCGACGGGGCGAAGCGCGCGGAGGCCTGCCGCATCCTTGATCGGCGTGCGTGTGACGGTGTACGGCCGCGCCTTGTCGTCGGACGGCGCGTAGGTGAGGCCCCACATCTCGGCGAAGCACTGGGCGCGCGATTGCGGTTTGAGGAAGTCCCAATCGAAGCGGTGGTGCAGGCGCAGGGTCTCTTCCGCCAGGCCCTTGGCCGAATTCTCGGCGGCGAAGTTGTGGAGCCAGAAGGCCAGCGGCACGCGGTCGACCACCTTGCCGTGGAGCGCGGCCAGCACGCGCTGGCGCTTGGTCATGGATCGGAGGGTAGCATGAGCGGAAAGGGGGGCTCTTTCCCCCATATCTTGGGGGATCATTGGTCGACCTCCCCATTATCTTGAATATTGCCTACACTCAACATCTGATGTGTAATACGGCCACTCAGCACGACCGAGCCCCGATCAATGGCCATAACGACAGAGTCCTTGCCCCCGCCAGGGTGGGGTCTCGAGGGAAGCGCCGCCGCCTCCTTGCTGGAGGCGTTTCCCCGAGGCCAGCTCAGCGAGATCGTCGGCCCCCGGTCCGCGGGAGGGAGCAGCCTCGTCACGGGCCTGCTCGCCCACGCGACCGCGGCCGGCGAGCTGGCGGCGCTCGTCGACGGCGCCGATGCGTTCGATCCCGCGGGTGCCGCCGCCGCCGGCGCCGCGCTCCGCTCGCTGTTCTGGGTGCGCGCGGGCCGTCGGCTCGATCACGCCTGCCGCGCGGCCGAGCTGCTTGCGCGCTCGGGCGGCTTCGCCTGGGTGGTGCTCGACCTGGCCGCGGATCCGACGGCGCCGGCGCACCGGCCCGCCCCTGCGCTTGGGCCCGCCACCTGGATTCGCCTCCAGCGCGCGGTGCGCGACACGCCCACCCGCCTCGTCGTCCACGCCTCGCGGCATCTCGCAGGCAGCGCGGCCGCCCTCGTGCTCGAGGTGGCGCGCGGCTCCGCGCGCTGGGCAGGGGCGCCGCGACCGACGCGGCTCGAGGGCATCGGCTCGCGGGTGGAGGTCGTGCGCTCCCGCCCACCCTCACCGCAGCCCTCTCCGTGGGAGGTCGCGTGGCGGCTGTGAGACGCATCGGCTGTCTCCTCGTCCCGCGCTTTGCCGCCGCGGCGGCGGTACGCGCCGAGCCCGTGCTGGGCGGCCGGCCGCTGGCCATCCTCGACGAGGCGCGCCCCGGGCGCCTGGTGATCGAGGCCAGCGCGGAGGCGCGCGCGCTCGGCGTGCTGCCGGGCATGACCGAGGCGGCGGCGCAGGCGCGGCCGGGCGTGGTGCTCTGTCGCGAGCGCGTGCCGGCGCAGGAAGCGGCGGCGCAGCAGGCATTGCTGGAAGTAGCCGTGGTGCACTCGCCTCGCGTCGAGGAGGCCGGGCCGGGCGAGGTGTATCTCGACGCGGCGGGCCTCGGCGCCCTCTTCGGCGACGAGCCGGCGCTGGCGCGGCGGCTGGCCGCGCGCGCCCGCATCGCCGGCCTGTCCGCGCGCGTCGGGCTGGCGGGGAGCCGTGTCGCTGCGCGGCTGGCTGCGCGACGCGCCGAGGAGCTCGTCTGCGTCCCGCCCGGCACCGACGCCACGCATCTCCGCGGGGCGCCGATCGCGCTCCTTGATCTCTCCCTCGAGATGGCGCGGCGCCTCGCCCGCTGGGGCATTCGCACGCTCGGCGAGCTGGCGGATCTGCCCGGCCGCGCCCTCTACGAGCGGCTCGGCCCCGAGGGTGCGCGGCTCCAGGCGCTCGCGCGCGGGGAGGACCCGCGCCCGCTCGACCCCTGGCGGCCGCCGCCCCGCTTCGAGGAGACGCGGGAGCTCGACTGGGCGCTCGACAATCTCGAACCCCTCTTCGCGCTCTTTGCAGAGTGCGCGGATCGTCTCTGCGCGCGGCTCGAGGCGCAGGCGCTCGCTGCCGATCGCTTCGAGTGGTCGTGCCGCCTGGCCGCGCGCGGGGGGGAGACTATTGCCGGTGCTTTCGTGCCGCCGGTGCCCACGCGCGAGGCGCGCGCGGTGATGGCGGTGCTTCGCGCCACGCTGGCGGCGGAGCCGCCGCCCGCCGCGGTGACCGCGCTCGTGCTGCGCGCACAGCCGGTGCGCGTGGCCGCCTCCCAGGAGCCGCTGGACGGCGAGGGGAGGCCCAGCCCGCGCACGCTCGCCGAGACGGTGGCGCGCGTCATCGCGCTCGTGGGGCCGGGGAATCTCGGCGTGCCCGTCTTGCTCGACTCCCATCGCCCCGGCGCCATCCGCCTCGACCCGCTCAGCGCCACCCCCTCACCCTTGCCCTCTCCCCCAGGGGGGAGAGGGAATGGCGGCGTGCTCACGCTGCGGCGCTGCCGCCCGCCGCGGCCGGCGCGCGTACGGCTCATCGGCGGCCGGCCGGTGCATCTCCGCGTCGAGGGCCTGGCTGGGTCCATCGTGGCGAGCGCCGGCCCCTGGCGTACCTCGGGCGAATGGTGGCTCGACAGCCGCTGGGTCTCCGACGAGTGGGACGTGGAGCTGGCCGACGGCACGCTGGGCCGGCTCGCGCATGACGGCTCCACCTGGCTGCTCGAAGGCATCTACGACTGAGGATCAGACCGACTGAGGCCCGCCATGGACATCCGCCCCTTCACCGTGAACGTGCCGCAGCCCGCGCTGGACGACCTGCGGGCCCGTCTCTCCCGCACCCGCTGGCCGGACGAGGTGGACGGCGCGGGCTGGGACTACGGCGCCAATCTCGCGTACATGCGGGAGCTCGTGAAGTACTGGGAGACGGGCTTCGACTGGCGGCGGGAGGAGCGCGCCATGAACGCGCTCCCGCACTTCCGGGCCCAGGTGGACGGCGTGGGCGTTCACTTCATCCACGCGCGCGGCCGCGGGCCCGCGCCCATGCCGCTGCTCGTCACGCATGGCTGGCCCAGCTCGTTCGTGGAGATGCTTCAGATCATCCCGCTCCTCACGGACCCCGGCGCCCACGGCGGCGATCCCGCGGACGCCTTCGACGTGGTGGCGCCGTCCGTGCCCGGCTTCGGCTTTTCCGACCGGCCCGGCCGCGGCATGACGCGGAGCCGCGTGGCCGCGCTCTGGGCGCGCTTGATGGACGGCCTCGGCTATCCGCGCTACGCCGCGCACGCCAACGACATCGGCGCGGTGATCTCGGGCTGGCTGGCCTACGATTTTCCCCAGCGGCTGATCGCGCTGCACACCATGATGCCGGGCTTTCCCTCGCCGGTGATCGGCGAGGACGCGCAGCCGCTCAGCGCCGCCGAGCGGGCGCATGCCGAGGTGCAGGCGCGCTGGATGCGCGAGGAAGCGGGCTACAACGCCATCCAGGAGACGCGTCCGCAGACGCTCGCCTACGGCCTCCACGACTCGCCGGCGGGGCTGGCCGCGTGGATCGTGGAGAAGTGGCGGGCGTGGACGGACCCCGCGGGAGAGGTGGAGCGCTATTTCTCCCGCGATCTCCTCCTCGCCAACGTCACCCTCTACTGGGTCACCGAGACCGCCAATGCCGCCAACCGCTCCTACTACGAGCGGGCGCGCGAGCCCCGCGTCATCACGGAGCGCATCGCCGTGCCCACCGGCGTGGCGCTGTCGACGGAGGCGGTGCAGCGCGCGCCGCGCGAGCGCGCCGAGCGCGGCTACGCCGACATCCGCCGCTGGACGGAGTTCTCGCGCGGCGGCCACTTCATGGCCGCCGAGGAGCCGGCGCTGCTCGCCGCCGAGCTGCGCGAGTTCTTCCGGCCTTTTCGGGACACCCCTGGCCGGAGCGCGCGCTAGCGCCATGCCGCGCGCCGCGGTCGGCGTCGTCGTGACCGACATGGACAACACCCTCTTCGATTGGCTGGCCATGTGGCATGCCGCTTTCGGCGCCATGCTCGACCGGCTCGTCGCCGACAGCGGGGTGCCGCGCGAGACGCTGGAGCGGGAGATCTACGCCCTTCACCAGGCGCATGGCACCACGGAGTACGCCTTCGCCATCCAGGCGCTGCCCTCGCTGCAGGCCCGTCACCCCGGCGAGGACCTGACCGCGCGCTACGCGGGGGCCATCGAGGCCTATCGGGAGGCGCGCCGGGCCACCCTTCGCCTCTATCCCGGCGTGCTCGATACCCTGCGCGCGGTGCGCGGGGCGGGGGCGCGGGTGATCGCCTACACCGAGTCGCTGGCGTATTACGCGGCCTATCGGGTGCGCGCACTCGGCCTCGACGGCGTGCTCGACGCCCTCTATTCGCCGCCGGATCACGCCCTCCCCGAGGGCCTCGACCCCGACACGATTCGCCGCTATCCGCCCGAGTACTATCGCCTGCACGGCACCGCGCATCGCCACACGCGCGCGGGGGCGTGGAAGCCCGATGCCGCCGTGCTCCGCGGCATCCTGGACGAGATCGGCGCCGCGCCCGACGAGGCCGTGTATGTCGGCGACAGCCTCGTGAAAGACGTGGCGATGGCGCAGGCCGCGGGTGTGGCGGACGTGTTCGCCCGCTACGGCGACGTGCGCGGCCGGCCCGGCTACGAGCTGTTGCGCCGGGTGACGCACTGGCCGCCCGCCATGGTCGCGGGCTCGGAGCAGCGCGCGGAGGCCGACGTGCGGCCCACCCACGTGCTGAAGGCCGGCTTCGCCGAGCTGCTTGATCTCGTCGAGCCCCGCCGCTTCGCGCCGCGCCGGTCGCCGGCCTAGCCGGCGCGCGAGGTCCCCCCGTGTTCGTCGAGCTGCACGCCCGCAGCGCCTTCAGCTTCCTCGAAGCCGCCGCCCTGCCCGAGGTGTTGGCCGAGCGCGCCGCCCTGCTGGAGCAGCCGGCCCTGGCGCTGCTGGATCGCGACGGGCTTTACGGCGCGCCCCGCTTCTACCGCGCGGCGACGCGCGTGGGGATCAACCCCCTGGTCGGCGCGGAGGTGACGCTGGCCGAGGGCGGTCGACTGCCGCTGCTGGTGGAGAGCCCCGAGGGCTACCAGAACCTCTGCCGCCTGCTCACGAAGATCAAGATGCGCGCGTCCAAGCCTGACGGAGCTGCCACGCTGGAGGAGGTCGCCGAGCACGCGGCGGGCTCGGTCTGTCTCACGGGCGGTGAGGACGGGCCGATCGCGCTCGCGCTGGAGGCTGGCGGCGCGCCCGTCGCGCGCGATCGGCTCGACCGGCTCGTAGGCATATTCGGCCGCGGCAACGTGTTCGCGGAATTGCAGCGCCATCTGCGCCGCGCCGAGGAGGCGCGTAACGAGTGGCTGCGCGGGCAGGCGGCGGGCCTCGGTTTGCCGCTCCTCGCCACCAACGCGCCGCGCCTGGCCGAACGCGGCCAGCGCCCGCTGCTGGACGCGCTCACGTGCATCCGCCACCACACCACGCTGGACCGCGCGGGGCGCCTCCTCGCCGACAACAGCGAGCGCCATCTCCGCCGCTCGCGCGACATGGAGCGGCTCTTCGCGGATTGTCCGGAGGCGGTGGCCAATACCGGCGAGCTGGCCATTCGCCTCGCCTTTACCTTGAAGCACCTCGGCTACCGCTTTCCCGACTATCCCTTGCCGCCCGGCCAGACGCCCATCGGCTTCCTGCGCCATCTCGCCGAGGCGGGGCGGCGCGTGCGCTACGCGCGGGATCGGGATCTCGCCGAGCGCGCGCGGAAGCAGATCGCCCGGGAGCTCGATCTCATCGCCCGTCTCGACCTCGCCGGCTACTTCCTCATCGTCTGGGATCTGGTCGAGTACTGTCGCCGCGAGAACGTCCTGGTGCAGGGGCGAGGCTCGGCGGCGAACAGCGCGGTGTGTTACGCGCTCGGCATCACCGCCGTGGATCCCGTCGG
>Ga0075431_100004590_pt1 | contig 13550 bp, 13 predicted proteins | sample RhiMetdeltSRZDD5_FD_75297 | JGI IMG/M metagenome (GOLD analysis project Ga0075431, IMG submission 75297) | Populus rhizosphere microbial communities from Tennessee, USA - Rhizosphere MetaG P. deltoides SRZDD5 | ecosystem: Host-associated > Plants > Roots > Rhizosphere > Soil | place: USA... | reverse complement strand
CGCGATCATCGAGCTGGCCGGCGAGCTGGGGGACCACGGGATCGAGAACTTGAGCGACCCGAACCTCGGCGGCACGGTCGAGTTCGACGGCGGCTGGGTGCGGCTCGTGCCGGCCTGGCACACCTCGACCACGCCCGGCGGCACGGTGAACACGCCGGCCGGCCTCGTGATCAACCTCGGCGGCAAGACCGTCTACCACCTGGGCGACACCGCCCTGTTCACCGACCTGCGCCTCGTGGGTGAGCGCGACCGGCTCGACGCCGCGCTCGTGTGCATAGGGGGCCACTACACGATGGATCGCCACGACGCGGCGATCGCGTGCGAGCTGATCGGTGCGCGCACCGTGATCCCCTGCCACTACAACACGTTCCCGCCGATCGAGACCGACGCTCAGGCATTCAAGGCCGACGTCGAGCGGCGCACGAGCGGCGAGGGCCGGGTGCAGGCGACGGTCGAGGTGATCGAGCCCGGCGAGTCGGTCAGTCTCTGAGGGCGCCGCGAAGGACCTCCCCCAACGAACGTCCCGGACTTGCCGCTATGGCGGGTAGTCCGGGACGTTCAATGTGGTGCCGGGTGGGGCCTGGGCTTAGCCTCTAGGGCTTAGACTGCGCGCCGCGCCGGAACCAGACCGGGCGGTCCTTCCAGTCGTGCGCCACGAGCGCCACACCCACGGCCGCCAGCAGGAGGCCGGTGGCGCCGTGATGGACCCGCTGGCCGCCGATCCAGAGGCGCCGGCGGGCCAGGTCGAAGCCGATCACGTGGTTACCGTGTGTCCATGGACGGGTCATCGTTGCGCACCGCACTACCTATGATCGGCAACCCGCGCCGATGTTTCAGTCTTCTGGCACTCCTGGCCGCCCTCTCCCTCGCCTCGTTCGGGTGCGGTGGGGACGACGAGGACACGGACACCTCGGCGCAGACGGACACCGCGCCGGCCGAGACTCGCGGCGAGGAAACCGCCGCCGAGACGGACACGGAGGCGGAGACCGAGACCGAGCCGGCCGAGACGGAGACCACCCCGGTCGAGACGGAGACGGAGACGGAGCCGGCGCCGGAGGAGGAGCCGGGCGGCGCCGGGGACGAGGAGCCGGCGCGCTCGCTGGCGATGTTCACCGGCCGCCGAGGGCAGATCACGCCGCGCACGATCCGCGTGCCCGCCTTCCTCTCGATCCGTGTGGAGCTGCGCTCGGCGGACGGGCGCGACTACGGGCTGCGGATCGCAGGAGAGACCCTGAACGTGACCGGCGTGCTCGGATCGGTGTCCACGACCTTCGACGGGCTGCGCCCGAACCAGGTGCTCGTGGGCACGCCGATCGGGCCGGGCAACCGGGTGCGCATCGAGGCCACCGCCGAGCCCGGCCCCTGACCTCGCAGGGCTGAGTTGGCTGGCCAGCCAGTCCTGAGCTACGCTCCCAGCCAGCCACCGAACGACGCGTCAGGAGAGGCTGCCCGTGAGCGACCAGGTGATCCAGCGGACCGAGCGAGAGGACTTCCAGGCCACGTCCGACCCCGCAGTGCTCGAGTCGGCCGATCGCGGCGAGGTGAACCTCCTGAGCTACGGGCAGCTCTACGAGCTCTGGGAACGGCAGCAGTGGGCCACCCAGGACATCGACTTCAGCCAGGACCGCGTGGACTGGCACGAGCGGATCCCCGAGGACGAGCGCTTCCAGCGCATGTACGGGCTGTCGTCGTTCTTCATCGGGGAGCAGAAGGTGGCCGAGGAACTCGGGCCGATGATGCGGGCGGCGCCCACCGAGGAGATGCGCATCTTCCTCTGCACCCAGATCGCCGACGAGGCGCGCCACGTGCGCTTCTTCAACCGCTTCTACGACGAGGTAGGGATCCTCGAGGCCAGTACGCTCCAGGGACGCCTCGCGGAGACCAGCGAGCACGTGAACCCCGAGTTCACAGAGCTCTTCGACGAGATGCTCAAGGGGCGGGTCGACCGCCTGGCCCGCAACCCCGAGGACACCGAGGTGCTCGTCGAGGCCGTGACGCTCTACCACATGGTGATCGAGGGCATGCTCGCCCTCACCGGCCAGCACTTCATCCTCCAGTACAACGAGGACGTGGGCACGCTGCCGGGCTTCTGCGATGGCTTCAACAAGATCGCGCGCGACGAGCACCGGCACGTGGCGTTCGGGGCGCGCTTCCTGCGCGAGATGGCGCAGCAGGACGGCCGCTACGGCGAGGCCATCATGCGCACGCTTGGGGAGGTGGCGCCGATCGCCGACGCCGTGCTCCAGCCCAAGTGGTACGTGGAGGGCGAGACCGAGGTGCTGGGGGCCTCGCTCGAGGAGACGCGCGCGTTCGCGATGAAGGCGCTCGAGCGGCGGCTCAAGGTGATCGGGCTGGCGCCGGCCGCGGCTGCCTGAGCTACGGCCTAGAACATCCGGCCGCCGATCGGGACTTCCGCGTCAGGGCTCAGCAGGATCACCCGGCCCTCCTCGTCGGGGACGCCGAGCGTGAGCACCTCGGAGCGCACCGGCCCGATCTGCCGAGGCGGGAAGTTCACGACCGCGACCACGAGCTTTCCCTCGAGCTCCGCGCGCGAGTAGTTCGTGATCTGAGCGGAGGAGCGCTTCTCGCCGAGCTCCGGCCCGAAGTCGATGCGCAGCTTCCAGGCGGGTTTGCGCGCTTCGGGGAAGTCCTCGACCGCCACGATCCGGCCCACCCGGACGTCGACCTTCATGAAGTCGTCGAACTCGATCGTCATCGCGCGCGCAGCCTAACGCGCGCGCTTGTGGGGGCCGGGTCTAGAAGCCGGGAGCCGGCGCCGGGGGCGGCGGAGCGGGCTGGGTGACCGTGCCCGGCTCGCCGGCCGGCGGGGCCGTCGGCAGCGGGGGCGTGGGGGTGGTGGTCGTGCCGCCGGGCGGGATGGCGGGCACGGTGGGCTCGCCGGGCGGGGTCGTGGGCTCGGCGGGCTCCTCCCGCGGCGGGAGGGTCACCGTCGAGCCGTCCTCCTGGACCGGCTCGGGGGCCGGCGCCGGGGCGGGCACCGGCTCGGGAGCGGGCACAGGGACCGGCGGCGCCGGCACCGCCGCGACCGGCTCCGGCTTCGGCTCGGGCTTCTCGTGCTTGCGGGCGGCGGCGGGCTTGGGCTCCGGCTTGTCTGCCTTCACCGGGGCGGCCACCGGCGTCGGGACGGCCACCTGCGGGGCGGCGGCCACCTGCGGCGGCGCGGGCGCCGTTCCGCGCTCCTGAGCGTGCCGGACCTCGACCGCGCCTGCCGTCACGATCACGGCGGCGGCCATGCCCGCGGCGGCCTTGGAGGCGAGCGCCGACATCCCGGCCGAGACTGCGCCGCCGGCGGTGATCCCGCCGGCCGCCGTGGCGGCGGCTCCCGCCGCGCCGGCCATGCCGGTGCCCGCCATCCCGGCCCCGGCGCCGCCGCTGGAGGTGGCCGCGGCGGATGCTCCGCCCACGCCGACCTTCGCGACCCAGAGCTTCTTGAGCGCCAGCAGCGGGCCGATCGGGTAGATGGCGGCGAGCGCCTTGGAAGTGGTGCGGAGCTGACCCTTGAAGGTGCGGCAGCGGTCGCAGGTCTTGAGGTGCCGGCGGACCGGGGCAGACGACTTGGTGAGACCCTCGGCCACCTGTCCCAGCTCGAGCCGGACCTCCTCGCACGTGAGGAGCCGCGCCTCGGCGGCCTCGGCGAGCGAGACCCGCGCGCGCACGAGCAGCGACTTGACGCTCGGCACGGTGGTGTCCATCGCCTCGGCGATCTGGTCGTAGGAGAGCGCGTCGATCTCGCGCAGGAGCAGCGCGGTGCGCTGGGTCTCCGGGAGGTCCTGAACGTCCGCGACGATGCGACGGAACTCCTCGCGGCGGTGGACGGTGTCCGCGGTGGTGGTGCCGCCGTCGCGCTCGAACACGTCCATCGAGTCCTGGCCCGCGGGCTGCGGCCGGCGCAGGTGGTTGAGGCAGCGGTTGCGCGCGATCCGGTAGAGCCAGGGACGCGCGTTGATGGGCCGGTTGTCGGCCAGCAGGGCGTTGTAGGAGGCGGTGAACACCTCCTGCAGCACGTCCTCCGCGTCCTCCTTCGAGCTCAGCATGTGGCGGCAGAAGGCGAGCAGCCGCGGCTGGTAGCGCTGCACGAGCGCCTCGAAGGCGCCCTGGTTGCCGCGCCGGACGAGCGCGATCAGGCGCTCGTCGCTCTGCAGCCGCAGTAGCGGAGAGCGCCCCGCCAACGCCGGCAGGGCGGCCGTATGCCTGAGTGCTGAAGCTTCCACGAAAGGAGCCGGGGGTGGGTACCCGGCCTCGAAACACCGTAGCAATGCGGTAGTTGCGCGACTCGGGCCCGCGACCGGCCTACACTCTCCGGGCCCGGATAGCCCAACTGGCAGAGGCAGCGGATTTAAGACCCGCTCAGTGTGGGTTCGAGTCCCACTCCGGGCATCGCACGCGAGGGCGTGACTGCCAGGCCTCCGGTCGGGTATACACCTCCCGATGGCCAAGCTGCTCTTCATCCCCATCTCGATCGTCGCCGGCCTGATCGCGGGATTCATCTCGCGAAAGGTCTTCGATCAGATCTGGGGCATCATGGACAGCGAGGAGCCGCCGGACTCCAAGCACCGGGACATCCGCTGGAGCCGGCTGCTGCTCGCGGGGGCGATCCAGGGCGCCATCTTCCGGATGGTCAAGGAGGCCACCGACCACGGCAGCCGGCGCGCGTTCTACCGCACCACGGGCGCCTGGCCGGGCGAAGAGCGCCCGGATCCCGAGTAGCAGAACGCCCCCTCGCCGCAAGGCGAAATTGGTGCGCAAGCAACGGCGCGCCCCTGGGTTGTCGGCTCTGAGAGTTCGACGCCGAGCTCGGTCCTGACGGGGTTTCCCCGCCATGGGAGGGCGGGGGAGTGGGCCGGCGAGAGGAGCAAGGCAGGGGAATGCGATCGTTCAGCGGGATCGGACGCGTGGCCGCCATGGGCGCGGTCGTGGCGGCGATCGCGCTCGTCGGGCGCGTGCAGCTCGGAGGCGGGGGCGCGGACTACAGCGTGACCGCGCGCTTCCTGACGCGGGCCAGCTCGTGAAGGGCACCCCCGTGCAGGTTGGCGGCGTTCCGGTGGGCTCCGTGAGCGGCATTCGGATCGCCGACGACGGCCGCGCCGAGATCGAGCTCGAGATCGACGCCGAGCACGCGCCGCTGCGTGTCGGAACGCGCGCGGAGATCCGCCAGTTCTCGCAGTCGGGCCTGGCCAACCGCTACGTCGACCTGAGCCTGCCCCCGCACAGCGACAACGAGATCCCCGACGGCGCGGGGCCGGTGGCGAGCGCCTGCAGTCCTTCGTTTCGCAGGCTCGGGCCTTCGCCGCCGACGCGGAGCCCACCGTCCGCGATCTGAGCCTCACGACCCGCCGCGGCGGCCGCGCCAACGACCTGATCAACCTGCTGCGCTCGTTCCCGCCGCTAGCGGACATCGCGACGGTCACGAGGGCGCGCGAGGTCTCGCCCGGCGGCCGCGCGGTCAGCGTGGGAGAGACGCGCGGCGCCTTCCCCGAGTCCGTCGAGGCGCTGCGCGGCGGCGCCGAGGAGATCTCCTTCGCGCGCCCGTACATGTCCTGGTGGCGAGCGGCGCGACCCGCTCGACGCCACCGAGCCGGGTCAGGGCGACGACGCGAAGCGCGTGCCCTGCCTCGTGCAGCAGCCCTCGCTCTACGACGGCAAGCGCTTCCCCATCCCGCAGCCCGGTAGGGCGCCGCTGCGCACCCCGCCGCGCGGCGCCGAGGGACCGAGCCCGGCCGCGGATCCCAACCCGGCCGACTAGCTAGCGCCGCGCGAACGCCGGCTCGGGCTCGGCCGGGTCGCCCAGCGATGCGCGCCTGTCGAGCCCGCCCCCCGGGATCAGCCGGGTGAGCGCCGCTACGGCGAGCCCGACCAGCACGAACACGATCGCGGTGAGCGTGAAGGCGTGCCCGATGCCCTCGTCGTCGGCCGCGAAGAACACGACCCCGGCCATCGCCACGCCGAGCGCGTTGCCGAGCGCCTGGGTCGTCGACACGACCCCCGAGGCCGAGCCCGCGCGCTGGTCGTCGAAGGTCTCGAGCAGGATCGCGTTGAGCGATGTGAGGCACACGCCCATTCCCGCGCCGATCAGGACGAGGCCCGGCACCAGGGCGAGGATCGAGCCGCCGACGCCCACCTCCGACACCGCGATCGCCATCGCCCCGTGGCCGGCCGCGAGCATGAGCCCGCCGCACAGCGGCGCAGCCCGGCCGAAGCGCTCGACCGCCTGCTCGGTGGCGCCGGCGGCCCCCACGTAGACCACCGCAGCGATCGTGAACACGAGACCGGCCTCGAGCGCGTCGAGGCTCCGACCCGCCTGCAGGTAGAGGGCGAAGTACGCGAAGAAGGCCGCCTGGCCGCACCAGAACGTGGTCTGCGCCCCCAGCCCGGCAGTGAAGCGGCGGCTGCGGAACATCGACAGGTCCACGAGCACGCCCTCCCGGCGGCGGCCGCGCTCCCGCTGACGGTGGAGGAACGCCGCCAGCAGCACGCCCGCGGCGCCGAGCGAGACCCACGTCCAGGCGGGCCAGCCGTGCTCGCGTCCCTCGATCAGCGGCATCACGACGGCGGTGAGCGCGAGCGTGAGCAGCACCACGCCGGCCAGGTCGACCCGGCCGGCCGAGGGCGCGCGCGACTCGGGCACGAGCCTGGGAGCGGCCACCAGCGCGGCCAGCCCGATCGGCACGTTGATGAGGAAGCAGGTGCGCCAGCCGAGCCCCGCTACGTCGAGCTCGATCAGAGCCCCGCCCACCAGCTGGGCCGCCGCGGCCGCCAGGCCCATCGCCATGCTGTAGATCGCGAGCGCCTTCACGCGCGCGGCGCCGTCGAACGCAACCCCGATGATCGCGAGCACCTGCGGCATGAGCATCGCCCCCGCGATCCCCTGCGCAATGCGCCCGGCGATCAGGGTCCCGGCGCTCGGCGCCACGGCGCACGCGAGCGAGGCGAGCGTGAACAGCGCTACGCCGATCAAGTACATGCGACGTCGCCCGAGTCGATCGCCGAGCTCCCCGCAGGTCACCAGGAGGATCGCCTCGAGGATCGCGTAGCTGGCCACGATCCACTCGAGCTCGGCCGGGTGGGCGTCGAGGTCGGCGGCGATCGACGGCAGCGCGACGTTCACGATGAAGAAGTCGAGGACGACCATCAGCGCACCGGCGATGATCACGGGCAGGGCGGCCCACGGAGGTGGGGCGGATCCATTCGCGTTCATGTCCCGGACGATTCCGGAGCCACCGCCGCGCGTCGATTACCTCGCAGGTAACGCTCGTCGGCCCGCGAAGCAGTATCAAGCTCTACTTGAGGATGAATCCCTGCACCAGACCGGTAGCCGCCCGGCCGTTCGGGCCACCGCCGCTGTCCGCCTGGGTTGGGCGCTCAGCGCCAGATTGCGCTAAATGGGCAGAATCGGACAATTCTTGTCGCATAAAAGCGGTTCCGCGCACATACTGGAGGCGTGATCCTGTGCACGGACGCGGCCCGCTGCCCGGTTGGCGCGGGCGGGATTAGATTGGACTCACGCGGCGCCCACTACCTGCGGCGGGCGCCCACCTCGTGCCGGTGTACTGACCCGCTTTCAGCCTGGACAAACGTTCGATGCCCCGATCGCGATTGGCTCAAGCCGTTGCGCAGATCTGCCGAGAGATAGAGAACCGTGGCCCCCTTCCATCCCCTGCGTGACGAGACGCGGGTCCTCGCGGCCCGTGTACTGGCTGCGCTGGCAGTCTTCTGCGTAATCGCGGTCGCGCTGCTGTCGGGGAGCGGCGCCGGCCCGCTCGCGAGCGCAGAGGCGCAGGATCCGCCGGGCAACGCGTACGGACTTGACAGCGGGCGCGGCAACAGCGCTCCCAAGGGCGGCGGGGCGAAGCAGGATCCGGTCGACCCGGTCGCCCCCGAGGTCCAGGAGCCCACGACCGCCGTGCCGGTGCCCGCCCCGACCGGCGCGATCGATCCCGCCAACGGCGGCGGCAAGGGCGGGAACACAGGCTCGGCCGCACCCGCGCCGACCGGTGCCACCAAGGGCAACGGCAACGCGAACGGGAACGGGAACGGCAACGGCAACGGGAATGGCAACCAGAGCGGCGCCTCGACCCCGGTGGCCGAGACGCCCGTGACGGAAGCCGCTCTCCCTCCGGCCGTGGAGCAGCCCGCGGCGCCCGGGAACCTTCGCGACCCGGAAGCCAAGGGGGGGGACGCCCCTCTACGTCGGCTGAACCGTCAGCGTCCGCCGAACGAGGTCCTGAACTCCACGAGCGGGACCGAGACGAGCAGCGGCGGCGAGAGCCTCTCGCTGTCGGCCACTCCCGACGACCCCGCCCCGGCGGCCGGCGCCGGCGGCTTCGAGCAGGTCGGCCGCGCCCAGGGAGGCACGGACGGCAGCGCCGCGCCGAAGGGCCGGCGCGGCTCCGCGCGCACGGAGGTAGCCGAGCCTCCGCCCGAGCCGCTCATCACGCGTGTCTTCGCCGATCCGATCGAGGTGGTCCCGGACGGGCTCAAGGTCGCGCTCGCCGCGCTGGCCGCGCTCTCCATCCTGCTCGGCTTCGGCTATCTGCTTACCGCGATTCGCAACCGCTCGCTGGCGCGCCAGCGCCGCGAGCTGCTCACCGAGGTCGGGCTGCTGCAGAGCGCCCTGCTGCCGCCCGTGCCTGAGCGGGTCGGCTCGCTGCGCACCTCGGTCGCCTACCGCCCGGCCGACGGTCCGGGCGCCGGCGGAGACTTCTACGACGTGCTGCCGCTCAGCGGCGGCCGTGTCGGCTTCATCCTCGGCGACGTGTCCGGCCACGGCCGCGGCGCCCTGGCCCGCACCGCTTTCATGCGCTACACGCTGCGCGCGTATCTGGAGGCCGGCCTCGAGCCGCGGGTCGCGCTCCAGGTGGCGGGCCGGGTGATCGACGAGAACCTCGGTGGGGACTTCGCCACCGTGCTCCTGGCGGTGCACGATCCGGAGACGGGCTCGCTCACGTACGCGACGGCCGGGCACCCCGCGCCGATCGTGGTCGGTCCCCAGGCGCACGACCCCGTTACAGTCGGCTCCTCGCCGCCCATCGGGGTCGGCCTGCGCACCGGCCTGCGGCAGACCACGGTGCCGCTGGTGCCCGGCTCGACCGCGTGCATGTTCACCGACGGCCTGATGGAGGCCCGCGTCGAGGGCGGGATCCTCGGGCGCGAGCGGCTCGAGAGCCTGCTCGACGAGCTGGGGCGCGACGCCACGGCCCGCGGCCTGATCGACAGCGTCCATGCCGAGTCGCGTGTGCTCTCGGACGACATCGCCGCCGTGGTCATCCAGCCCGCGAACGGCGTCACGGCCGGGCTCTTCCGGACCGAGCAGCTCGAGCTCACCACCGGCCAGGAGCTCGAGGGCCCCACCGCGCGCCGCTTCCTCGACGCCTGCGGGGTGCCCGAGGCGGACGCCGACGCCGCCGTCTACGACGCCCGCACGCTCGCCGAGCGCTTCGGCGGCGTGATCCTGCACGTGGTCTTCGGCAACCGCCTGCGCGTGGAGGTCCTCCCGCGCAACGTGGAGTCGATCGAGGCCGCGTCCCGCCGCGCCGCCGCCCGCTGAGCTCCCCTCAGCGCAGCGCGTCGATCACGAGGTCCGGCCGGTCCTCCACCACGAAGTGCGACGCATCCTCGAGGCGCAGCACCTCGGCATCAGGGAAGAGCTCGAGCCACTGGTCGAGGAACATCGGCTGGAAGACAGGGTCGCGCATCCCCCAGATCAGCTTGAGCGGCACGTCGAGCCCCTCCAGCCGCTCGTGGATCCGCCCCATAAGGCGGGCGCTGCGGTCGCGCTCGGTGAGCGGGATGTCGCGCTGGAACGCCAGCACCCCCACCCGCGACCAGTAGTCGGGGAACGGGGCGCGGTAGGCGTCCATCATCACGCTGTCGGTGTCGCGCTTGGCCATCCCGCCGGGGATCGACTCGACGAACAGGTTGCCGCCGAGGGCCAGGATCTCCCCCAGCCCCTCCGTGCGGAACTCGCGCAGGAACGGCGGCAGGAAGCTAGGCAGCTCCCACGCCCAGGTGTTGAGGAGCACGACCGCCTCGAAGCGCTCGCGGCGCTCGAGTACGGCGCCGAGACCGATCGGACCGCCCCAGTCGTGGGCCACCAGGGTGATGTCGCGCAGGTCGAGCTCGTCGATCAGCGCGAGCGCGTTGTCGATGTGCCCCTGCAGCGAGTACGCATACAGCCGCGGCGGCTTGTCCGAGCGACCGAAGCCCATGTGGTCGAACGCCACGCAGCGACGCCCTTCGGCCGACAGCTCGGCGATCGGCCGGCGCCACAGGTAGCTCCAGGTGGGGTTGCCGTGCACGAACAGGAGTGGGGGAGCGCCGCGCGGCCCCTCGTCCACGTAGTGGAGTCGCACGTCGTCACTCACGCTCGCGAAGCGAGGCGCGAACGGGAACGTCTCCCTGAAGTTCCCCTGGAGTCCTGCGTCCATCCGTCTCGGCTTATACCCAATCCAGTAGGCTCGCGCTCCCCTTGTCCGCGGAGGCCGCACACACCGAGCAGGGCGCTGCACTGCACGGCGGCCGGCTGGTGGCCAAGCGGCTGAAGGCCCACGGCGTCGCGAAGCTCTTCACGCTGTCCGGCGGCCACCTGTTCTCGATCTACGACGGCTGTCGCGAGGAGGAAATCGACATCGTGGACGTGCGCCACGAGCAGTCCGCGGCCTTCGCGGCCGAGGGCTGGGCGAAGGCCACCCGCGAGCCGGGCGTCTGCGCGCTTACGGCCGGCCCGGGGGTGACAAACGGGATGAGCGCGATCGCCTCGGCGCGTATGAACGGCAGCCCCGTGCTGGCGCTCGGGGGACGCGCGCCGGCGATGCGCTGGGGGATGGGCTCGCTCCAGGAGATCGACCATGTGCCATTCGTTTCCCCGATCGCCAAGCTGGCTCGGACCGCGGACTCAACCGCCGCGATCCCCGGGCTCGTGGACGAGGCGCTCCACGCGGCGCTCGAGCCGCCGAGCGGCCCGGCCTTCGTCGACTTCCCGCTCGACCAGGTGTTCATGGAGTCCGACGTGGACGCCGACGCGCCGGCGTCGCTGCCCGATCCCGCCGGGCTCGGTCCGCCCGACGGCGACGCCCTCGAGCGCGCCGCGGAGCTCCTGCGCTCGGCCTCGAAGCCGGTCGTGATGGCCGGCACCGGCCTCTACTGGGCGCACGCCGAGACGGAGCTGCGCGCGCTCTGCGACGAGCTGCACGTGCCGGTCTTCCTCAATGGGCTCGCGCGCGGCTGCGTGCCGGCCGACAACCCTCTCTTCTTCTCACGCGCGCGGGGGACGGGGCTCAAGGGCGCCGACGTGGCGCTCGTGGTCGGCGTGCCGATGGACTTCAGGCTCGGCTTTGGCGGCTCGTTCGGCGACAACACGAGGATCGTGGTGATCGGCTCCTCCTCCCCCGAGCGCGAGCACCCGCGCGAGGTCGCGGCCGAGCTGTACGGCAGCGTGGCCGGCTCGCTCGACGCGCTTCGCTCGGCTGCGGCCGGCGGTCCCTCGGCGGAGCGCACGGCATGGGCCGCCTCGCTGCGCGAGGTCGAGAACGAGAAGCGCGCCGCGGAGCGGGAGGACCTGACCGACGCTCGCTCGCCGCTTCACCCGATGCGCGTGTATGGCGAGCTGGCCCAGGTGCTCGACCGCGACGCGATCGTGATCGGCGACGGCGGCGACTTCGTGTCCTTCGCCGGTCGCATGATCGAGACCTACGAGCCCGGCTGCTGGATGGATCCGGGCCCCTACGGCTGCTTGGGAGCGGGTCCAGGCTACGCGCTCGCCGCCCAGGTCGCGCATCCCGGGCGCCAGGTCTGCCTGCTGCTCGGCGACGGCGCGTTCGGCTTCGCCGGCATGGAGTTCGACAGCTTCGTGCGCCACGGCCTGCCGATCGTGGGCGTGATGGGCAACAACGGCATCTGGGCGCTCGAGAAGCACCCGATGGAGTTCCTCTATGGCTACTCGGTGGCGGCCGAGCTGCAGCCCGAGTGCCGCTACGACGAGGTGGTGCGCGCGCTTGGCGGCCACGGCGAGCTCGTGAGGCATCCCGACGAGCTGCGCCCCGCCCTCGAGCGGGCCTTTGCCTCGGGCAAGCCCGCGCTGGTGAACGTGCTCACCGATCCCGCGGTCGTGTATCCGCGCAGGGCCAACCTGGCCTAGCGAGGTGGTTGAGGCGGCGGCCGAGCTCAGGGCACGATGTGGGAGACGCAGCTTGTGCAAAGAGGGCTCGCGCCCTTCCCCCGCTGGCGCATCTGGTTTATGATGGCTCCGCTGGGTGGAGAAGCCGTGCCGCAATGACGGTGGGGACGATCCGCTTGGTACATAGGTTCGGGCGAAGCCGCATCGTATCGGCGCCTCCCGCCGTCCGAACCGCAAGGCCCTTTCAAGGCACGTACCCCTGCCCGTCCTGATAGGGCCGTTTAGAGAACCGCCCGCATGATGCGGGCGGTTCTTTGTCCGGACTCAGTCGGTGGAGGCCGCGTCCAAGGCGGCGCCGTGGAGGATGTCCGCTTCGCTCACCTCGATCTCGTCGAGGCCAAAGGCCCGGATCGACTCAACCAGGATCGCCACGCCGGCCACGATCGTGGGCGCGCGGTCGGGATGGAGCCCCGGGACCTGGCGCCGCTCCCCGAGAGGCAGCGCGGCGAGCATCGCGAGGATCCGCTCCGCCGCGGCGAGGGAGACCTGATAGCCGTGGACCTTCGCCGAGGCGTACGGGTCGAGCTCTTGGTCGATCGCGGCAAGCGAGGTGGCCGTGCCGGCCACCGCGATGCCCTGGACGGTCGCCTCCCGCGTGCGCGCCGGCAGGCAGCCCCCGATCACGGCCCTGATGTCGGTCGCGAGCGCGTTGAGCTCGCGATGGGCGGGCGGATCGCTCGCCAGGAAACGCTCGGTGTGGCGCACCGAGCCCATCTGGGTCGACACGTGGAAGCCGAGTCCCTCCGCCGCCGTGCCCGTCACGTACTCGGTCGAGCCGCCGCCGATGTCGATCACCACGGTCTGGGCCCGTTCGTGTTGCGCGCGATCCGCGGTGGCGCCGAGGAAGGTGAGCCGCGCCTCCTCGTCCCCCGAGATCGTGCGCGCGTCGATCCCGAAGCTCTCGTGCAGCTCGTCTCGGAACTCCGGCCCGTTCGAGGCGTCGCGCATGGCACTCGTGGCGACCGCGATCACCTCGCCCACCTCGAGCCGGTCGATCACTTCGCGATAGACGGCGAGCGCGTCCCGCACCCGGTCCATCGCCTCGTCGGCCAGCCGGCCCGTGGCATCCACGCCCTGCCCGAGCCGGGTGATGGTGGTGCGCTTGTCGAGCTCGTGGAGCTCGCCGGATCGCAGCTCCGCCACGAGCAGCCGAGTGGTGTTCGTCCCGAGATCGACGACACCGACCCTCGTGTTCGCGGGCTCTGCCACGCCTGGGACCGTACCCGCACGCGCCAAAGCTGTTGACGCTCGTCCGCTGCGTGGCTAAATTCGTGCGTTCACGCCGCGGGGTGGAGCAGTCAGGTAGCTCGTCGGGCTCATAACCCGAAGGTCGCGGGTTCGAATCCCGCCCCCGCTA
>Ga0075431_100004587_pt1 | contig 13557 bp, 11 predicted proteins | sample RhiMetdeltSRZDD5_FD_75297 | JGI IMG/M metagenome (GOLD analysis project Ga0075431, IMG submission 75297) | Populus rhizosphere microbial communities from Tennessee, USA - Rhizosphere MetaG P. deltoides SRZDD5 | ecosystem: Host-associated > Plants > Roots > Rhizosphere > Soil | place: USA... | reverse complement strand
TGACCAACTTCGGGCCGAACGTGCTCTACCGGAATAACGGCGACGGGACCTTCGCCGAGGTGGCCCGGCAGGCGGGCGTCGGCGATGCGCGCTGGTCGAGTTCGAGCGGCTGGGCCGATTATGACAGCGACGGCGATTTGGATTTGTTCGTCGCGAACTACGTTGAGTATGATCTCGCCCAGTTGCCCGAGTTCGGCCGCGGCAGGTACTGTCTGTATCGATCGCTTGAAGTGCTCTGCGGGCCGCGCGGGATGAAGGGCGCGGGCGACACGCTCTACCGCAATAACGGCGATGGGACGTTTACGGACGTGTCGCAGAAAGCCGGGGTCGCCGACGAGCGCGGGCACTTCGGGCTGGGGGTGGCATGGGGAGACTTCAATAACGACGGCCTGCAAGATTTGTATGTTGCCAACGACACCCAGTCCAACTACCTCTATCTCAATCGCGGCGATCATACGTTCCGCGAGGCCGGCCTGCTTTCGGGCGCGGCGCTCGACGCCAACGGTCGCGCCCGCGCCGGCATGGGGATCGCCGTCGGCGATTACGATCACGACGGCCACCTCGACCTCGGGGTCGCGAACTTCTCGGACGAGGCATACGCGCTCTTCCACAACCAGGGGTCAGGCACTTTCAGCGATCTGGCCTTCCCCGCCGGCATCGGCCAGGCCAGCCTGCCTTACCTCGGCTTTGGGATGCTCTTCGGCGACTTCGACAACGACGGCTGGAGCGATCTCTTCGTCGCCAACGGTCACGTCTACCCGCAAGTTGATCGGGTGGATCTGGGTCTGCGCTACCGTCAGCGTTGCCTCTTGTTTCGCAACCTCGGTCGGGGCAGTTTCGCTGAGGTCACGGCCAAGGCGGGGAGCGGTCTGAACACGCCCCGCGCGCACCGCGGGGCGGCGTCAGGAGATTATGACTGCGACGGCGATCTGGATCTGCTGGTCATGGATCTGGACGGCAACGCGGTGTTGCTCGAAAATCGCAGTCGGCGCGCGGGCAACTACCTGCGCGTCAAAGCCCCGGTCGGATCGCGCCTGACCGTCGAAGCCGCGGGTCTCAAGCAGACGGATGAGGTGCGCGCCTCCGGGAGCTATCAATCAGCCTCCGAAGAGATCGCCCATTTTGGGCTGGGCGATGCTCGGATCGTGGACCGCCTCAGCGTGCGGTTCCCGACCGGCAAGACTCGCACGCTGACCGGGGTGAAGGCCAACCAACTGCTCACGCTCAATCAGGAGACCCAGTAATCATGCCTCGTTTGACCGCCGGCCTGCGCGCCGCCTGGTTGACCCTCGCGCTGCTCATCAGCCTCGCCGACCGGGCTCCAGCGCAACCCGGCCCGGCCGGCGGGATTCAAACGCTCTATCAAAAGGCGCGCGAGGCCGAAGCGCAGAAGAAGTACCCGGAGGCCGCCGGGTACTATGAACAGATCCTCAAACTCGATCCGGCACTTCATCCGCTGCGCGCCAATCTGGGGCTCATGCGCTACCTCAACGGAGAGTACGACAAGGCCGCCCGGGATTTCCGGCAGGCGCTCTCCGGCGATGCCAATCTCTATCTGGCGCACCTCTTTCTCGGCCTCAGTCTGCTGGAGATGAATCAGCCGGGAGAAGCCCTCACGCATCTGGAACGGGCGGTGCGCGACCAGCCGCAGGATGTGACCGCGCGCTTTCATCTGGCCCGTGCCTACTATCTGGCCGAGCGTTACCCGGAGGCGCTCAAGCAACTGCTGGCGCTGCGCGAGAAACATCCTGACGACCCGGAGACGCTGCACCTGCTCGGGCGCGTCTACTTGAAGCTCTCGCTGGCGGCTTACGAAGAGCTCAAGCGGAAGGACCCGGAGAATTACCGGATCTTTCAACTGCTCGGCGAGAATTATGAAGTGCAGGGGCTACACGGCCCGGCGATCGCCAATTATCGCAAAGCCCTGGAGCGCAACCCGCAGGCGCGCGGCATCAATCTCCGGATCGGCGACTTACATCAGGCTGCGGGCGAGCCTGAAAAGGCGCTCGCCGCCTATCGGCAGGAGCTGAGCCTCAATCCCGGCGACGCCTACGCGCTCTATAAATCAGGCGCCATTCTGCTCGATCAAAGTAAGCTGGATGAGGCGGCCGCGGATCTCAAGAAGGCGGTCGCCATCGCGCCGAACCTCGCCCCGGCGCGCGTCGCCTACGGCCGATGCCTGCTCGAGCAGAATCAGGTGCCGGAGGCGATCACCCAGCTGCGCCTCGCCGTCAAGTTGGAGCCGGAGCCGACGGCCTGGTTCCAATTGGCGCGCGCCTATCAAAAACTCGGCGACTCGGCCGCCGCCGAGGAAGCTCTCCGGATGTATGAACAGCTGAAAGCCAAGAACTGAGTCCCGGGGAGCAGGGGGCTCAATGCTCGGCCGCGGGCTCGTCGAGCTCGGCGACGAGCCGGGTCGCGCCGATGACGCCGACCGGCAGCGAGAGCAGGTTGACTAGGGGGATGAGCAGCAGGCAGTAACCGGCGAGGCCGAAGCCGAGGGCAAGCGCCTTGTGGCGCCAGAGCAGCGCGAGCTTACGGCCGAGCGTCAAACCGCGCACCGAGAGCGGTACGTCCAGGTAGTCGAGCCCGGCGAAGATGACCGCGGCGGCGACGCCGATCGGCCCGCCGACCGGCGGCAGGATGAGGCCGAGGGCGAGCGCGGCGGCGAGCACCGTGAGCTGTAGCGTGACCAGCTTCGCGCCTTCAAGCATGGCGCGCGCCCACCCCCCGGTCGCGCGCGGCGGCAGGGACCCGCGCAAGACCGCATGCGCGCGCCGGCTCAGCGCCTCGCTGAAGGGGGCGAGCAGCACGCGCGCGAGCGGCATGTAAATCAAGTACCCGAGCACCAGGGCGAGCAGGAAGACGAAGATCTCGGTCAGCCGCCGGAGCTCCCCGCCGCCCTCGACGAGCGAGCCGGCGAGCCAGGCCCCGCCCGCCGCGAGCCCCACCAGCGCGACTACCGTGAGCGCGATCGGAACGGCCGAGAGCGCGAGCAGGCCCGGATGGCGCGCAAGCAGCCGCAGCCCCGCGAAGTAAAAGCGGAAGCCGGAGACGAAGTGGTAGACGGGGTTTGCCGCGCGCGGGTTGTAGGTGCTGAAGTTCGCCTCGGTCGCCACGCCGGGAGTGTAACCGCGCCTGCCCTCTCAGTTCAATCGGAGTTTGACCGGCGTCTTGCCGCCGCCGACCGAGAGGCTCAGCCCGGTGAGCGCGGTCGAGTCGCGCCGCGTGCCGAAGAAGACGATGCCGCGCCGCTCCTCCCCCGCCGCCAGCCGACCGTCAAGCGGCAGCGCGACCGCCACGTAGCGGGCGCGCGTCTCGCGGTAGGAGCGGACGAAATAGATGCGGTCGCCGTAAAACTTCATGAGCCGCCCGAGCGCCCACTGCGGCTTGATCGGCCGGTAGCTTTGGCCGGCGGCGTCTTCCAGGGTGAGCTTGAGCCGGTCGACCTTGACCTGTTCCGCCGCGCCGTTGGCGAGCTGGAGGTCGACGGCGACGATCCCGGCCAGGGGGAGGTTGGCGTCGAACTCGTCGATCGCGCGGTCCTCGTCGATGAGCGCCGCGCCGACCGAGAGCCCGCCCGGCGTCCGCCCTGAGGCCATGCCGGCCGGGAGCGCGGCCGGCGACGGCGCGACGTTGTAGAGCGGCGCGCCGCAGCCCGCGATCGCGAGGAGACAGGCGCCGCCGGCGAGGCGCGCGAAAATCCGTCCGATGTGTCTCATCCGTGAGCCATCCCCAGCCTGTCGCGGACGATCTCGACGGAGCAGGGGGCCTGCGCCGCGACCGAGGACGAGACGCTGCCGAGGAGGAAGCGCTCGAAGCCCTTGACCTCGCCGGTGCCGAGGAAAATCGAGTCGGCAGCCCAGGCTTCGGCCTCGTCGAGCAGGATCGCCTTCGGGTCGCCGGTCTTGACCAGCGGCGAGACCGCGACGCCCTCGGCGCGCAGCCGCCGGGCCGCGTTCTCAGCCAGCTCGCGCACCTGTCCGCGCTCCGCCTGGTTGACCTCGGCGGTCCAGCCCGCGACCGAGGGGATAATCTTCCCGACGATCGTCGGCCGGAGCGGGTCATGGACGGCGATGACGCGCATCTCGGTCCCCGGCGGCCAGGCGCGCGCTTCCATGGCGCGCACCGCGGCCTCGGCCCGGGGCGAGCCATCGACACCGACGATGATCCGCGGGGGCGCCTCGCCCGGCTCGCGGCGGCTGCGCGCGACGCGTACCGAGCAGGGGGCCTGGGCAAGCACCTCCTGCGAGACGCTGCCGAGGATCAGGCGCCCGAGCTTCGAGCGCCCCTGCGACCCAAGGACGATGAGGTCGGCCCCCGACTCGGTTGCCTTGCCGATGATGACCTCGGCGGGCAGGCCGGTGACGGCCTCGACGCTCACCTCCCACGCGGGGAAAGTGGCGCGCACACGCGCGCCGGCCTGCTCGGCCAACTGGCGCGCCGCCTCCGGGGTCTCGACCCCATGCCGCCGCGCCAGGCGCTCGGTCGAGCTGGCCAGCAGCCGGGCGTCGGTCACCGAGACGATCGCCGCCCGCGCCGCGCTCGGCAACCCCGCGCGCCGCAAATCGTCGAGCGCCGCGTCGGCGCACTCCGACCCGTCATAGGCGACTAAAATGTTCATGCGCACCCCTGCATCTCGTTTAGCTACAGAGGCACGGAGATACAGAGAAGATAACAAAGAGAGGTCTGTTTGCCTTGATCATTCTTGGATCTTCCTTGCTTTTCTCAGTGCCTCTGTGCCTCTCTAGCTAATTCTTGCTTCACCCGACTGAAATTCGCTAGCTTAAGATACCACACCTCAGAACGGTCACGTTTCACCGAACGTGCACCTTTACTGGATTGGCTTCCCGGCCATCGACGATGAGGGTCACGTCGACCTCGCCGCGCCCGGCGAGCCCGCGCGGGAGGCGCACGTTAACTTGATCCAAACCGAGAAAGTCGCCTTGCGGCCCGGCGTAGGTGACCTGCGCTTCAGCGCCGCCGATCCGGGCGCTGACCGCGGCCAGGCTGCTCCGTGCCCGCAGCCCGGTCCCGAAGAGGACGAGGAAGACTTGATCGGCCTCCGGTCCAAGATCGACGGGGAGGGGTAGGTAGCGCCCCGCCCCGGGGTCGAAGGCGGCGATCGGCTCGAAGCTCTGCCCCCCACCTGCCGAGAGGCGCCAGGCCAGGGCCGCGGCCACGCCCCGGCCGTCGGCGTTCGCGGTAAACAAGCCGGGAGAGACCTGATCAATGCTCAGCCACTCGGTCCTCGCGCCGCCGTCCGGGCCGAAGACCGTCACGGCCGCCGTCCCACCGGCTGTTCCCGCCGGCACCAGGAAGTTGATCTGCGTCGGGGAGACGAAGAAGAGCGGGGCGGGGCGGGCGACCCCCGCGCCATCGCGCACGCTGACCGAGGTCCCGCCGAGCGAGGTTGGCAGCGGGGTCACGGTCGCGGACTCGGTCGTCGCTGCCAGGCCGAGGCCGAACGTTGCCGCAATCGACTCCGGCGCGAGCGCCGAGGCGCTGAAACTGGCGGCGGAGACGGTCTTCGCCGGGCGGTCGGCGCCGCCGAGGATTTCCAGCGCCCCGGTCGCCACCGCCCGCCGCGCCCCGTCGGCGACGATCAGATTGCGCGCGCCCGCCGGGGCGTCCGGGCTGACATTGAAGGTCAGCAGAATCTGCGTCGTGCCGTCTGAAAGGCCCGCGATCTGCGTGCCCAGGACGGTGACCCCGGAACCGCTGACGCTGAGCGGGTCGCCGGAGGTTGGGAGCCCGATGCCGCGGACCCCGACCGTGACGTTTGAGTCTCCTGGGGAGACGGCCACGCCAACACTACTCCACAGCCCCCCAGGCCCCCGGACGCGAGTGATCCGGATTCCCGGCGCGCCGCGTGTCACCTGGAAGTCGAGCCCTGTCTCGCGCCCCGCCATGACTTCAGCCGCGGCGTCGGGAGTGGTCCCAAACTCAGTCTCGGCGCTCCCGTAAAAGGGCCCGAGCGAACGTCTGCCCACGAGGCCGCCGTCGGGGCCGAGCGCCTCCGCGTAGACGGCGTAGCGGCCCGGGGGGAGGCCGCGAATCTGATAGCCGCCGTCGGGTTGCGAGAGCGCGCCCGCGGTGACATTGCCCCTCTGGTCGACGGCCACAACGTGGGCGCCGAAGACCGGTGCCGAGTTGGTGTCGCGCACCCGCCCGCCGACGACCCCGGTCGCGGCGAGGAAGTCGGACGTCGGGTAGATCACCGAGGCCCCGATCCGGTCGTCGGTGGCGAGCGTGCGGCGGCGCAGGTCGCCCGGAACCGCGGCCCAGAACATCGTCGCCGAGAGGACCGGGCAATGAGCGAGCCCGATGGCGTGGCCGATCTCGTGGGCGGCGACCGAACCGATGTCGAGACTGCCCGGGTCGCCGCCGGTCGCCCAGCGGTAGTCTCTGCCGTTGAAGACGATATTCGCGTCGACGATTTGCCCTACGTCCCGGCCGCCGGTGATCCGGTAGACGAAAGTGAGCGCCGCCACGCCCGAGATGTCCTGCCCGTCGACGGCGGCCCCATCCTCCACCCAGAAGACGGGGAAGCGCCCGTCGTTGGCTGCGGTCCTGAGCGTGGTATCGGGGCCGCGGGCGAAGGAGACCGTGCTCGTCGGCACGTCCTCCCAGACCTGGAAGGCGCCGGCGACCGCCCGCTCGACCTCGGGGAACGGGACGTCGTCGCTGCCGGCCGGGTTGAGCTCGTAAGTGACTCGGCCGCCGCGGTCCCAAAAAATCGGGCTCCCGTTGACGTCGTCGCGCACGTAGGAGGCGGAATCGGGCGCGGCCAGGGCGAGGATCAAGACCAGGGCACAGAAAAGAGCCAGCCGTTTCATCAATCCCCCCTCCGGGTCACCGGGCGCGGGCGATCCGCCGGCGCAGCTCGCCGAGCGTGAGGCTCTGGCGCGCCAGCTGGAGCGGGCGGGGGGGTCGCCCCGGGCCGCCGTCCGCGATCAGCGTCAGGCCGGAGAAGTCACGCTCGACCTGGTCGCCGGCGAGACGCATCTTGCCCTGCCTCAGCCCGACGACGAGGTAGTCGGCTCCCCGGCCGCGCCTGGTGAAGAGCACCACCGACTCCCCGGCGGCGAACCGCGGCCGGCCGACGAAGTCGAGGAGGACGCCGTCCTTCTCCCCGCCGAGCTGCGTCACGGTCACGGTCTCGCCCGGCGCGGCCGCACCTTTGAGCGTCTCGTCGACCCGGACGCGGACCGCGGTGTAGATGCGGGTCCGCCCTGCGTCCCAGTAAGTTTCGGTCGCGACGACCTGCCCGCGGAAGACGTCGGTCGCGAGCCGGGCCAGCTCCTCGACCTCGAAATACTTCATGAGCGTCGCCCCAGCGACGCCCGCGCCTGCGAGCCAGACGGCGAAGCCGAGGAACAGCGGCCGGAGCCGCCGGCGTAAAGCCGATGAACGTTGCGGGGTCATAGCGCGTGGCACTCCTTGGAATTGGTTAGGGGTACCAAAATTCTGCCACCCGGGGCCGGCAGTGACAAGGCCGGGCGCCGGAGCGATTCCCTTTACTTACGCGGCCGGGATTGACTACAATGCCGTCGTCGCTACGCAGGGGTAAAGTTTCCGCACTCCGTCAACGCATCCGAGTAACGAAGGGGTAACGAAGGGGAGCACCATGAGCAAGCAGCAGGACGTTCTTTCCCGCAGGAAATTCGTGGCGGGCACGACCGCGGCCGCGGCGGCCTCGACCTTCACGATCATCAAGCCCGGGTCGGTGCGCGGCTCGCAGGCCAACTCCACGGTCGAGATCGGCTTCGTCGGTTGCGGCGGCCAGGGCACGCGCGACGCCGAACTGCTCGAGCAGACCAAAGGCGCGAAGATCGTCGCGGTCGCCGACTATTTCCAGGACCAGCTCGACAAAGCGCGCACGAAATTCAAAGTCGACCCGAAGCGGGCCCACGTCGGCGTCAACGGCTATAAGGAGGTCATGGGCTCCAACGTTGATGCGGTGCTGCTCGTCACCCCTCCGGGCTTCCGGCCCGAGCACTTCAAGGCGGCGGTCGCCGCCAAGAAGCACGTCTTCATGGAGAAGCCACTGGCCGTCGACGTCCCGGGCGTGCACGAGATTCTCGAGGCGGGCGACAAGGCGACCAAGGAGAAGCTGACGGTCATCGTCGGGTTGCAGCGCCACTACAGCAAGGCCTACCGCAAGTGCAAGGAGCTGATCGACGGGGGTGCGCTCGGGACGATCGTCATGGCGCACTCAGCCTGGGACCAGGGCGACTTGTGGAAGGACCGGCGGGCGAAGCGCGAGGAGTACAAGGGCTCGAACATGGACTACGAGGTGCGCCACTGGTACTTCTTCAAGTGGCTCTCGGGGGACCACATCGTCGAGCAGAACATCCACAACATCGACGTCATCAACTGGATGCTCGGGGCGCACCCGGTCAAGGCCTACGGCTCGGGCGGGCGGCTGGTGCGCAAGGAGATCGGGGAGATCTACGACCACTTCAACCTGGTCTACGAGTACCCGAACCAGGTGCTCTCGAACAACACGGCGGTCCAGATCGACGGCGTGCGCCCGGACGTCTCGGAGACGATCCGCGGCTCGAAGGGGACCTTCACCACGGTGGCGGGCAAGGGCGGCACGGGCGGCGCCCGGATCGAGGGCGTGCGCGGGCGGCGCGACACCGAGACGCCGGTCGTCTACGCCTACGAGGGCCAGGACGACAAGCACTACGACCAGGAGGCCGAGTACTTCGTCGCGAGCGTCAAGGGCGCGGGCGAGCACCGCGACGACACCAAGTACGGGGCCGAGAGCACCTTCACGGCGATCCTCGGCCGCGAGGCCGCTTACCGCAAGGAGTGCCTCTCCTGGGACGAGCTGTGGAACACCAACAAGCGGCTGACCTTTAACGGGTAAGCACGGAACGCGGATTAATACGGATGCGACGGATTAGCACGGATCAAAACCGCGTTAGTTCGTCGCATCAGTGTTTATATGAAGGTTTTCACCGCCGGGCAGATGCGCGAGCTTGACCGGCTGACGGTCGAGCTCGCCGGCGTCCCCTATGCGACGCTCATGGAGACGGCTGGGGCGCGCGTCGTCGAGGCAATCGTCGAGCATTACGGCCCGGTCGGCGACCGGGCGTGCGCCGTCTTTTGCGGCAAGGGCAACAACGGCGGCGACGGCGCCGTCGTCGCGCGGCTGCTCTGGCTGCGGGGGGCGCGCGTCGCGGTTCACCTGTGCGGCGCGATCGGCGAGGCGAAAGGCGAGACGCGGGCCAATTTCGAGGCCGTGTGGGGGCTCGCCGCCTCCGATCCGCGCCTGAGCCTGGTCGAGGGCGCCGGGGATGCGGAGGCCGAGCTGGTCGTCGACGCGCTGCTCGGGACCGGGCTGGCGCGACCCGCCGAAGGGCTCTACGCCGAGGCCATCGCGGCGATCGACCGCGCGCGCGCGCGCGGCGCCAAGGTCATCTCCGTCGACATTCCCTCTGGGCTTTCCTCCGACAGCGACCGCCCGATCGGCCCGCACGTCACGGCCGATCTCACGGTCGCCTTCACCGGCCCCAAAATCGGCAACGTCCTCCCCCCCGCCTGCTATGCGAACGGCCGGTTGATCGTCGCGCCGATCGGCACACCCGAGCGGTTGCTCGACGAGGCGGGGTCGCGGCTCCACCTGGTCGAAGAGGCCCAGGTCGCGGCCTGGCTGCGCCTGTCGCGGCGCGCGCCCGACGCGCACAAGGGCGCGGTCGGCGACGTGCTCGTCATCGCCGGCTCGCGCGGCAAGACAGGGGCGGCGGCGCTCGCCTCCGAGGCCGCGCTGCGCTCGGGCGCGGGGCTGGTCACCGTCGCCACGGCGCGCTCGGCCCAGCCGCTGCTGGTCACGCAGGCGCCGCCCGAAGTCATGACCGAGCCGCTCGAGGAGACCGACGAGGGCGCGGTCGCCGAGGGGGCCGCTGCACGCGCCCTGGAGCTCGCCGCCCGCCGCACGGTGCTCGCGCTCGGCCCCGGCCTCTCGTCCTCCGACGCCGGCACGCGCCGCTTCGTCGCCCAAACGGTCGGGGGGCGGACCGCGCCGCTCCTCATCGACGCCGACGGGCTCAACGCGCTCTCACCGTGGGGCGAGGACCTGCAAGGCTCTGACGAGCTGCCGCTGGTGATCACGCCGCACCCGGGCGAGATGGCGCGGCTCACCGGACGGCGGACGGACGAGGTGCTCGCCGATCGTGTCGGGGTCGCGCGCGAGTTCGCGACGACCCGGCGGGTGATCACCGTGCTCAAAGGGAGCCGCACGCTGGTCGCGGCGCCGGACGGCGCAGTCTACGTCAACCCGACGGGCAACGCCGGGATGGCGACGGCGGGGGCGGGTGACGTGCTCACGGGGCTGACCGCCGGGCTGCTCGCGCAGCGGCCCGGGGAGCCGCTCCGGGCGGTCGTCGCCGCGGTCTACCTGCACGGGCTCGCCGGTGAGATGGCCGCGGCCACTCTCGGCCAGCGCGCGCTCATCGCCTCGGACATCACCGGGCACCTGGGAGCGGCCTTCGTGCGCGTCGGCGGCGACGAGGAGCGATGACGGGTGAGTACCTCACGCGCTCGGCCGAGGAGACCTTCGGGCTGGCCCGCCGCATGGGCGAGGCGCTCGGCGGCGCGGCCGTCTTCCTCCTCGCGGGGGACCTGGGCGCGGGCAAGACGGTCTTCGCCAAGGGCCTCGGCGCGGGGCTCGGGGTTGATCCGGACGAGGTCAGCAGCCCGACCTTCACGCTCGTCAACGCGCACGACGGGCGGCTCCGGCTCTACCACCTCGACCTCTACCGGATTGAAGGCGGTGCGGCGGAGATTTACGACCTCGGGCTGGAGGAGATGCTCTCCGAGGCGGACGCCGTGGTCGTCATCGAGTGGGCCGAGCGGTTGGGGTCGTTCGCGGTCCCGGGCGCTTACCGGGTAGCCATTTCGGATTTGGGGGGCGACGAGCGGAGGATTGAAATCTCTCACGCGGAACACGCGGAATAGACGGAATGGACGGAAAGCTTCTATATGAGGATGAGAGTTATGCTATCAATGGGGCGTGTGATGAAGTTTATAAGACGCTCGGATGCAGCTTTCTCGAGCCTGTTTACCAGGAGTGCCTGGAGATCGAATTGGCCAAGCGCGGCATTCCCTTTGTACCGCAGAAGCCGTTGACGCTGACCTACGCGGGTCAAGTTCTGACGCAGAAGTATAGGCCGGATCTAATCTCTTATGACGAGATCATCGTGGAGCTGAAGGCGGTATCTAGGCTGAGCGATGAGCACCGTCTCCAAGTCATGAATTACCTTAAGGCCACCAGCTTTCGGCTTGGCCTGCTTTATAACTTTGGTCATCACCCGCTGCTGGAGAAGATCCGCGTGATCAACACTACATGATTTCCGTTTGTTCCGTAAATTCCGCGTGTTCCGCGTGATGTTTTCTCTTGACACCCCACTCGTCGAACTCCACCTCCACGGGCTGCCGCGCGTCGGCCAGGTGACAGCGCACAAGCTCGCGGTCGAGGCCGCGGCGCTCGCTGCCAAGCCCGATGCGCGCGAGGCGACGCTCGAGGACCTGCTCCATTACTTTCCGATGCGCTACGAGGACCGCGCGCGCCTGGCGCGCGTCGGTGACCTCGAGGACGGCGAGTCCGCCTCGGTCGAGGTCATGGTGCGGGTCGGCGGGATCGTCCCGCTCAAGGGCGGGCGGATCAAGATGTACGAGTTCATCGCGACCGACGGCGAGGGGCAGGTGCGCGCCTTCTGGTGGAACCAGGTCTACCTCACCCGCGTCTTCCAGCGCGGCGCGCGCGTCATCCTCTACGGCCAGTGGAAGAAGAACCGGTACAAGGGCTACTTCGAGGTCGAAAACCCGGAGTACGAAATCCTCACGACCGACGAGGAGGAGGACGCCGAGACGGCGGCGGTCCACACGGCGCGGCGGGTCCCCGTCTACCGCAAGCTCGGCGACTTCCGCACGCGCCAACTGCGTGCGGTCCTGCACCACGTGCTCCGCGCCCTCCCGCCCGAGGTCCCGGAATTGCTCCCCCCTGAGGTGGTCGCGCGCCAGGCGCTCATCCCGCGCGGCGAGGCGTTGCGCAAGGCGCACTTCCCGGCCGACGACTCGCCGATCGAGGCCTATAACGAGGCGCGCTCGCCGGCGCACCGGCGGCTCATCTTCGAGGAGTTCTTCTGGCTCGCCGTCGCGCTCGGCGTCCGCCGCGGCGAGCGGGTGAGCGAGCCGAAGGGGGCGGTCATCGAGGTCACCGACCGCGTCCGCGAGGCGGTGCGCGCGGTCCTCCCCTTCACTCCGACCGGCGCGCAGAAGCGCGCGCTCAGGGAGATCGTCGACGACCTGGCGAGCGACCGGCCGATGAACCGCCTGCTCCAAGGCGACGTCGGCAGCGGCAAGACGATCGTCGCCGTCCAGGCCATGGTCGTCGCCGTTGAGAACGGCTACCAGGCCGCGCTCATGGCCCCGACCGAAATTCTGGCCGAGCAGCACGCGCGCAACATCAAGCGCATCCTCGCCCGGACGCCCTACCGCGTCGAGCTGCTCACGGGGGGCCTGCGCGCCCGGGAGAAGCGCGAGCTGCAGGCGGCGATCGCCACGGGCGAGGTGGATCTGGTCGTCGGGACGCACGCCGTCATCCAGGAGGCGGTCGAATTCAAGCGCCTCGGCCTGGCCGTGATCGACGAGCAGCACCGCTTCGGCGTCCTTCAGCGCGCCGAGATCCGGCGGCGCGGCCTGAACCCCGACGTGCTCGTCATGACCGCGACCCCGATCCCCCGCTCGCTCGCCATGACCGTCTACGGCGATCTCGAGGTCTCGGTCATCGACGAATTGCCGCCGGGGCGCACGCCGGTCGCGACCCACGTCCGCGGCGAGGACCGGCGCGAAAAAATCTACGAGTTCATCCGCGCGCAGGTCCGCGCGGGCCGCCAGGCCTACGTCGTCTACCCGATCATCGAGGAGTCGGAGAAGCTCGACCTGCGCAACGCGACCGAGATGTACGAGAGCCTCCGCGCCGAGGTCTTCCCCGAGCTCCGCGTCGGGCTCCTGCACGGGCGCCTCAAGCCCGCCGAGAAGGAAGAGGTCATGCGGGGCTTCACGGCCAACGACATTCAGATTCTCGTCGCGACGACGGTCATCGAGGTCGGGGTCGACGTGCCGAACGCCTCGGTCATGCTCATCGAGCACGCCGAGCGCTTCGGCCTCTCGCAGCTCCACCAGCTGCGTGGGCGCGTCGGGCGCGGCGCGGCCGAGAGCTACTGCATCCTCCTCGCGCAGTACCAGAAGACGAAGGAGGCGCGCGAGCGGCTGGAGATCATGGAGCAGACGAACGACGGCTTCAAGGTCGCCGAGCGCGACCTGGAGATCCGCGGGCCGGGCGAGGTCATGGGCACGCGCCAGTCCGGCATCCCCGCCTTCCGCGTGGCGAACATCGTTCGCGACCAGAAGATCCTCGAGATCGCCCGCCGCGAGGCCGACTACATGCTCTTCGAGCGCGGGCGCACGCGCGAGACCGACCGCCTCATCCAGTACGTCCGCGCCCAGCCGCGGTTCGGCCTCGCGCGGGTCGGATAGCCCACG
>Ga0075431_100004586_pt1 | contig 13558 bp, 10 predicted proteins | sample RhiMetdeltSRZDD5_FD_75297 | JGI IMG/M metagenome (GOLD analysis project Ga0075431, IMG submission 75297) | Populus rhizosphere microbial communities from Tennessee, USA - Rhizosphere MetaG P. deltoides SRZDD5 | ecosystem: Host-associated > Plants > Roots > Rhizosphere > Soil | place: USA... | reverse complement strand
GTCATCTCCCTCACCTCCCCAGCTCCCGGTGCCGGCGGGCCACCAGGCGTGACCGGCGCAGGGCGAGGGTCGAGCGATGGGTGGTCGCCGCCCGCACGTGGTGGGGGCAGCGGCGGACGTGGACCGGGCGACGGGCGCGGGCGGCGCCGCGGCGGAGGACCATGACCGACCTCATGACGCCAGGCACCAGACGACGTAGTCGACGACGTCGCCGGCGGTCAGCTCGGCGAGGTCGTCGATGTCGAGCTCACCGAACCAGCCGATGACGTCGACTTCGGGACCGTAGGTGGCGCCGAGGCGCTCCCCGAGGGCCACCAGCTCACCGCCGTCCATGGCGGCGAGGTCGAGCACCTCGGGCTCGTCGATGGCGACGTCGGCGATCTCCACCACGAGCTGGTGGATCGTCGCCAGGACGGATTCCCGAACGCCCGGCCGCGGGGGAACCGCTTGCGGCCGGGACGCTCGCCCGGGAACCGTGAAGAGCTGCGTGACTGGGCGGTGTGCCACGGTGGACGGCACGGCAGCGGTCGAGTCCGTGCCGTCCACCATGGATCCCCCCAGCGAGGAGAGGTCGGCGGGAGAGGGGCCCGCGACCGGTGCGGTCATGGCGCCCGGCGAGTTCACGATCAGATCCGTCGCCGGGGGAAGTGCGCCAGACGAACGATGACCGCCCCGGCCGCCGACGAGTTGTCCACCCACATGGCAATCCGGCGTCATTGGTTCCCCTCTCCCCCGTTACCCAGCAACGAAAGTATGTGTCCCCAAGGGGTCAATGTCAACGGGCTTTATTGATCCACCGTCGCCAATAACGCGTATTGTTGTCAACGACTACCCGTGGAGGATTTCATGCGTTACGATCACCACGTGAGCGTCAGCGCAACTGCCGACGGGCAACGGGCGACCAAGCGCATCCGCAAGAACCCGGAGGCCCGGCGGGCCGAGATCGTCACCACCGCTCGCGACGTGTTCGCTGCCAACGGCTACGCCCAGTCGGGCCTCGCCGAGGTGGCCAGCGCCGCGAAGGTGTCGAAAGGCCTTCTGTACCACTACTTCCCCGACGGCCGACCCCAGCTGTTCGTCAGCGTCGTGCAGGAGCTCCTCGCCGAGTTCCAGCAGCGGCTGCGCACAGCGGCCAAGGTTCCGTTCTCTCCCCGGACCCGCATGGAGCACCTGCTGGGGGCCCTCTTCGCGTTCTTCGACGAGAACCCGTCGGCCTACCGGCTGCTCTTCCGCGACCCGTGGGTGGCCCACGACGAGGCGGTCGAGGCTTCGGCCATCGCCACCCGGGTGCAGATCGCATCCGAGCTGGCGGCTCTGATGGCGACCTCCGGTCTGCCGGCCGACGACCTCGTCGCCGCCAGCTCGGGTCTCCTGGGCTTCGCCCTGGCCAACGTCGAGCTCTGCCTCGCCGGTCAGCTCGAGCCCGAGGTCGCCTGGCGGGTGACCTGCGAGTACGCAACCACCCGTCTTACCGACTGACCCGTCAGCACGGATCGGTTCAGCCGGCATCGGCGCCGTCGACGGCGGCCAGGATCTGGGGCCCGAGCCAGTCGGCGATGACCCGGCTGCCGTCGAACGTCCAGTGGATGCCGTCCTCCCGGAGCCCCGCCAGGTCCGGCGCCGGGAGCGACGCCGCGTACTTCGCCAGGTCGACGACCACCACGTCGGCGCGCTCGTCGGCCAGCTCGCGGATCATGGCGTTGTAGCGCTCCATCCGGCGGGGCTCGAACTCCGGCGGCCGCTCGCTCAGCGGCGGCTGCACCTTCGTCCAGTCGGAGATCGGCGACGTCAGCCACACCGTCGTGATGCCCCGGTCGGACAGGGTGTCGGCGACCTTGGTCATCTCGCCGTAGAGGTAGTCGTCGTAGTCGTGCTCGCCGATGTGGGTCCAGCCGTCGTGGCCGGGGATGCGGCGGTTGGCGACGTCCCAGAGGCCGGTCTGCACGATGGCGAAGTCGACGTGTCCGTAGCGGTCCTCGTCGCCGCTGATGCTGGTCAGCAGGCGCTTGCGCCATGACGCGCACGGGTCGCCCCGCAGCGGGGCCTTGATGCCCCGGTACTCGACGTCGCCCTCGTCGCCGATGCTGCACCCGGCCTCGGCCGACCCGCCGACCAGCACCATCGTGTTGCCCTGGTCCTGACCCCAGTCGGTCAGGCCCCAGGCGGTGCGCATGACGGTGGAGTCCCCGACGGCCACCCCGATCTTGGCGCTCGGCGGCACCTGGGCGGGGTTCGGCCCCACCATGCCGTCGACGTACTGCGCCCACGGGTCGGGTGGGGGCGGCGACACCTTGGGCACCGCGAAGGCCGTGAGCAGGACCGCGGCGACGCCGCTGACGGCGATGACCTGGGGTGCCGGCACCCGCAGGCGCCAGCCCCGCCGGATCGGCGACTCGATCAGGTGGTACGACGCCACCGCACACGCCAGCACCACCACCATCCGCACGGCGAACAGGCTCCAGTCCCGCAGCTGCACGTCCGAGCCGAAGTGGCGGAACACCCGGTCGAACCGCTGCGGGCTCATCAGCAGGAACAGCGGCCAGTGCAGCAGGTACACGCCGTAGGAGACGAGGCCCAGCTGGGGCAGTGGCGGTAGGGCCAGCACCCGGGAGAACGGCCCCGGCACGGCGGCCGCCAGGACCAGGCCGCCCGAGAGCAGCGCATAGCCCAGGAGGCCGCCGTGGACCAGGCCCAGTGATCCTTGCTCCGCGTTCCACCACGCCCACGCGGACCCCACCAGGGCGGCCACGCCCAGCCCGCTCACGCCCACCCGCACCGAGCGGCGCTCCACCGCCAACGTGGAGCGACCGCCCAGCACCACCGCGAGCACGGCACCCACGAGGATCTCGCCCATGCGGATCGGGGTGGCGTAGTACACGGTGATCGGCGAGGCGCGATAGACCCAGGTCAGCGCCGCCGCGACGCCGACGAGCCCCAGCAGCGCCGCGCCGAAGACGCGAGCCGACCCGCGGGCCACGGCCAGCACACCGGCCGCCACCAGCGGGAACACCCAATAGAACTGCTCCTCGATGGCCAGGCTCCAGAAGTGCAGCGCCGGGGAGGGCGCAGCGAAGAGCTGGCCGTAGTCACGGTGCGAGAAGAGGAAGCGCCAGTTGGCGACCTGCAGCGCCGCGGCCGCCACGTCGCCGGGCAGGCTGCGCTCCCACGCCTCGCTGGTCACCAGCATCGACAGCAGCAGGACCCCGAGGGTCACCGTGGCGGCCGGCAGCAGGCGGCGGACCCGGCGGGCCCAGAACGCCCGCAGGTCTATCCGCCCGGTGCGCCGGTGCTCGTTGAGCAGCAGTGAAGTGATGAGGAAGCCGCTCAACGTGAAGAACGTGGACACCCCGAGGTAGCCACCCCGCGCCCAGGCGAAGCCGCTGTGGAAGAACAGCACCGCGACGATCGCCAGCCCCCGGACACCGTCGAGCGCCGGGTTGTATGGCAGCGATTCCCCCGGGCGCACGGACCGCAGTATCCGTACACGTTTGTCGGTTGTCAACCATTTTATTGACTGTTGCGTCGGTATAGCCTCCTCGCTCAACCAACTCAGAGGGGGAAGTTCCGTGAGCCAACGACCTTCGCGCATCGGAGCACTGCTGTGCACCGTCGCTTGCGCGCTCGCCTTCGCGGTCGGCTGCATCCCGTTGCCCGACTTCTACGTGCCGCCGGACACGCTGCCGGACGACCCGGGCGACATCGTCCGCACCTTCCCCGTCCTGCTGAACAAGCAGCAGACCTACCGCGGCACCGCGGTGATGTACCGCTCGAACGACGCCCTCGACCAGCCCAACGTGGTCACGGGCACGCTCTACGAGCCCAAGGAGGCCTGGGCGGGCTCGGGCCCGCGCCCGCTCATCGCGTTCGCCGTGGGCACCCAGGGCGTCGGCGACAAGTGCGCCCCGTCCCAGACCCTGCCGACGGGCAGCAACTACGAGCTGGGCACCATCCAGGCGCTGCTCAACCAGGGCTGGGCGGTCGCAGTGACCGACTACGACAAGCTCGGCACGCCCGGTGACCCGACCTACATCATCAAGGACGCCGAGGCCCATGCCGTGCTCGACATGGTCCGGGCCGTCGGAAACCTCACCGATACCGACGTCACCGCCGATAGCCCGGTCGGATTGTGGGGCTACTCCCAGGGTGGCCAGGCGTCCGCGGCGGCCGCAGAGATCGAGTCGACCTACGCGCCCGAGCTCGACATCGTCGGTGCGGTGGCCGGCGGCGTCCCGTCGGACCTGGTGAAGATGACCGACTGGCTGAACAGGCCGCCCGGCAACGACTACTTCGCGGTGCTGACGTTCGCGGCGCTCGGCCTCGACTCGGCCTACCCCGAGCTCGACCTCTCGTCGTATCTCAACGCCGACGGCAAGCTGCTGTTCGACGCCGTCCACACCACCGACAACATCTGCCTCTTCGACGCGATCACCCTGCTCAAGGGCAAGACGATCGAGGACTTCACCACTACGAACCCGCTCGAGACGGTGCCGGCGTGGCAGCAGCGCGTGGCTCAGCAGAAGCTCGGATCCAAGGTGCCGCAGGTCCCGGTGTTCCAGTTCCACGGCAACATCGACCAGCTGGTCCCGTACGACCAGGGCACGACCTTGCGGGACGCCTGGTGCGCGGCCGGCGCCGATGTGACGTTCAAGGACTACCCGACCGACCACTTTGGCGGGCTGGTCGCCGGCAACAACGACGGCATCGCGTTCATGACCGCCCGCTTCGCCGGGACACCGTCGACCCTGGTTGTTGACAGCCGATGCCGACGGAGGGGTCAATAAAACTGGAGTTTGAGAACGTGGGGGTCTATATTCGTCGTGTGGCTCCATCACTGGGGTGGAGCCGCACGGCTCTTGGGGGCCGTTCTTTCACTTGGGGGGAAGCAATGACAAAGCGAGTGATCACTCGCGCCGTCGTGGCGCTCTGTGCTGCGGCATTCACCGCCGGCGTGGCGGGGGTGCAACCGTCCTCCGCGGCCCCGGCGGCAGCGTTCCCGATCAGCAACTGGAACGCCAACGTCACAACCCACGTCGGTGCCCTGGTCAACACCGATGTCCAGATCCCGGCCGGCCACTTCACCGGCAACCTCGACACCGACACGTCGAAGCTGACCGGGTCGATGGACTTGCCGCCCGCGACGTTCACGTACAACGCCCTCGGCTTCATCCCGACCACGGTGACCTTCCACGTCGACGAGACAGCGGGGGTCGACGGCACGGTCAACCTGCAGACCGGCGCTGTCAACGTGACCGACAAGTTCAACGTTCGACTCTCGTCGGTGAAGCTGTTCGGGATCGAGGTCCTCGACGCCAACACCACCTGCAAGACGACGACCGAGTCGACCGCAACGTTGACGGGCACGCTCAACCTGTCGGCGACGCCGGCGACCGTGACGCTCAGCGGCAACTACCCGATCGCCTCGCTCGACGGTTGCGGCTTCCTGGGCGGGTTCGTCTCCGCCTTCACCGCCGGCCCGACCAACTCGCTGGACGTGACGATCACCGCTCCGTGAGCCACGTGGCAACCATCTCGGCCTGACCCATCGTCCCGTCAGGTCGGACCACGGGGGGCGGAGGCTTCGGTCTTCGCCCCCCGTTCCCATGTCTGGCCCTGTTTCCTCGTTTCCTCTGCGCACTGGGGCGCACTTCCTGGGAGGGCAAGTTGAGGAGCCTGCTGCGTCGTGCGACGCCCGCGACCCGGCTGCACGCCGGCCTGGCGGCGGTCGCTTACCTGCCGTTGCTGGCCACCCGGCCGGGGTGGATCAGCGCGGACACCAAGACCTACCTGTACCTCGACCCCGGCCAGCTGCTGTCCCGGGCTCCCCACATGTGGGACCCGAGCATCGGGCTGGGGACGGTCCCCCACCAGCGCATCGGGTTCCTCTGGCCGATGGCGCCGTTCTTCTGGCTGGCCGATGGGGCCGGGCTGCCCGACTGGGTCGCCCAGCGCCTGTGGTGGGGGTCGATCATCTTCGCCGCCGGCGCCGGGGTCGCCTACCTCCTGCGGGTGCTCGGCTGGGGCTCCGGCCCGGAGGCCGACGAGGCCCGGCCGGGCGTCGTCGCCGCCGTCTTCACCTACGCGCTCAGCCCCGTCATCCTCACGCTGATCGCCCGCCTGTCGGGCGTGCTGCTGCCGTTCGCCGGGCTGCCGTGGCTGGTGGCCTTCGCCGTCCAGGCCGCGCGCCACCGGGGCTGGCGCTACCCGGCGCTGTTCGCCCTGGCGGTCGCCACGTTCGGCAGCGTCAACGCGACCGGGCTGCTGCTCGTCGGTGTCGCCCCGGTGCTGTGGCTGGGTTGGGCGGCGCTCGGCGCCCGGGAGGTGTCGGTGCGCCGGGCCTTGGTGGCCGGGGCCAAGATCGGCCTGCTGACGGTGGCCGTGTCGGCCTGGTGGATCGCCGGGCTCGACGTCCAGCGCACCAACGGCATCGACATCATCCGCTACACCGAGACGGCCAAGGTGGTGGCGTCGGCGTCGGTGAGCCACGAGGTCTGGCGGGGCCTCGGCTACTGGTTCTTCTACGGCCGGGACCGCCTGGGCCCGTGGATCGAGCCCAGCTACGGCTACACCCAGTGGCCCCACCTCATCGCCATCACCTACCTGGTGCCGATCCTCGGTCTGGTGGGCGCCGCGCTCGCCCGCTGGCGGGAGCGGGCCTACTTCGTGGTGCTGATCGTCGTGGGCATCGCCCTGGCCGTCGGCACCTACCCGTGGGACGCCAACCCGCCGCTCGGGCACCTGCTGCAGCGCTTCCAGACCCGCGACGCCGGGCTGGCGATGCGCAGCCTGCCCCGAGCCGTGCCCCTCGTGGCGCTCGGGACCGCGGTGCTGCTGGGCGCGGGGGTCGTCGCGCTCGTCCGGCGCTGGCCCCGGCTCACCTCGCCGGCGGCCTGGGGTGCCGTGGTGCTGGCCGTCCTGGCGCTGCCGCCGCTGTGGTCGGGGCAGTTCGTGCCACCCAACCTGCGGCGTCACGAGGACGTGCCGAGCTACTGGCGGCGCGCCGCCGATCACCTCGATTCCCGGGGTTCGTCGACGGGGGTGCTGGTGATCCCCGGCAGCGACTTCGCCGCCTACAAGTGGGGCAACACCGTCGACCCGGTGCTGCCGGGGCTGATGGACCGGCCGTCGGTGCAGCGGGAGACCATCCCCAACGGCTCGCCGGCGTCGGCCAACCTGCTCGATGCCTTCGACCTGGCGCTGCAGGAGGGCACGGCCTCGCCGGCGGCGGTGGCGGCCATCGCCCGCCTCATGCGCACGGGCGACGTGCTGGTGGTGAGCGACTGGCAGTACGAGCGCAACAGCCTCCCCGAGCCCCGGCGGCTGTGGCAGCTGGTGAGCTCGGCCGACGGGCTCGGCACGCCGACGGCGTTCAGCTCGGGCGACGAGCGGCGGACCCAAGACCGCGACATGCCGCCCGAGCTCGCCGCCTTCCCGGTGCGCGACGCGGTGCGGATCGTCGCCGCGCAGGCGGCCGACCACCCGCTGCTCGTGGCCGGGGATGGCGCCGGGCTCGTCGACGCCGCGGCGGCCGGGCTGCTCGACGGGCACGAGCTGGTCCGCTACAGCGCCAACCTGTCGTCCGCCGAGATCGCAACGGCCCTCGACCAGGGGGCCGCCCTGCTGTTGACCGACTCGAACCGCAAGCGGGGCGAGCGCTGGAACACGCTGCGCCACAACCGGGGGCTGACCGAGACCGCGTCCGGAGGGCCGCTGGCCACCGACCTCAACGACAACCGGCTGCCCGTCTTCCCTGGCCAGGGGCTCGACAGCCAGACGGTCGCCGTGCGGGAAGGCGGCATCAGCGCGGAGGCCACGTCGTACGGCAACGCCATCACCTACGTGCCGTCCGACCGGCCCATGCTGGCGGTCGACGGCGACCCGGCGACCGCGTGGCGGGTCGCCGCGTTCGGGGACGCCCGGGGTGAGCGGCTGGAGCTTCGCCTGCCCCGCTCGGTGCGAACCGACCGGGTGCGGCTGCTCCAGACCGACGGCGACGCCACCCGGCACATCACCAAGGTGCGGCTGCGGTTCGACGACGGCGACTCGCTGGATGTCGTCCTCGGACGAGGGTCGCAGAAGTCGCCGGGGCAGACCGTGCGGTTCCCGACCCGGGCGTTCTCCCGGTTGTCGATCGAGATCCTGGGCGACTCGGCCGGGCGGGTCGGGAGCTACGCCGGGCACAGCGGGGTGGGGTTCCGGGAGGTCGAGATCGGCGGGCGGGCCAACGTCCCGGCCGACGAGACCGTCCGCCTGCCAACCGACCTGTTGACCGCGGCCGGCACCGCATCGAAGGCCAACCCGCTGGCGATCAGCCTGACCCGGCAACGCCAGGTCGGGGGCGACCGCGCCGACCTCGACGACGAGCCGACCCTCGACCGGACGTTCACCCTGCCGGGGTCCCGGGCGTTCGCCCTGTCGGGGAGCGCCCGGTTGTCGGGGCGGGCCACGGCCGCGGCGATCGACGACCTGCTGGGGCGACCCCACGACGACGACCACGCCTGGGCCCGGCGCAACCGGGAGAAGCGCGAGCCGCTGGTGTCGAGCGCTCCACTGGTGTTCGACGGCGACGCCGCCACCGCCTGGGAGAGCCTCGAGGCCAGCGGCGGCCACGCCGAGGGCCAGTGGGTGGAGGTGACCCTCCCCCGCGAGGTGACCATCGATCACCTGCCGCTGGAAGTGGTCACCGACGACGACCACTCCCTGGTCACGCAGGTGCGGGTGAGCGTCGACGGCGAGAAGGTGGCAACCGTCGACGTGCCGCTGCCTTCCGGCGCCGGCCAGGGCTCGCCGGCCGGGACGGCCTCTCGGGTCGACCTGCTGCTGCCGCCGGTGACCGGGAGCCGGTTCCGGGTCACGGTCACCGAGGTCGAGGCCCGGGTGGCGGAGGATGCCGTGTACGGCGACCCGATCCCGCCGGTCGGCCTCGCCGAGCTGGGGCTGCCGGGGCCGACCGTGCCGGCGATGCCCGACCGCTTCGACACCGGGTGCCGGGACGACCTGTTCACCGTCGACGGCCGGCCGCTGGCCCTGCGGGTGACCGGGCCGATGGACGACGCCCTGGCCGGCAAGCCGCTGCCCGTGGCGCTCTGCGACGCCTCGGACGCCGGCGTGACGTTGACCGGCGGTCAACACCGCCTGGCGTCGGTCGACGGTGCTCTGAGCGGCCTCGACATCGACCACCTCGTCCTCCGCTCCGCCTCCGGCGGGCGGGCCTCCACTGGGAAAGGCCCGCTCGCCACGGAGGCCGCCGCCACCCCTGCCGGGCGGACACCCAAGGTGGAGGTGGTGTCGAGTGATGACACATCGACGCGGGTGCGGGTGACCGGGGCGACGCCGGGGCAGCCGTTCTGGCTGGTGCTCGGGGAGAGCTACAACGACGGGTGGGCGGCGAAGGCCTCGGGGGCGCTGGTCGAGGGGCCCGAGCTCGTCGACGGGTTCGCCAACGGGTGGCTGGTGACGCCGAGCTCGTCGTCGTTCAACGTCGGGCTGGAGTTCGCGCCCCAACGGCGGGTCAACACGGCGCTCTGGGTCTCGCTCGCCGCCGCGCTCGCCTGCCTCGTCCTGGCGCTGCGGCCGGCGGTGCGGCGGGTCATCGTGGAGCCCAGCCTGCCGGCGGCGCTCGATGTCCGGAGGGCGTTGGAGTTCCCGGGCGAGCGGCCGGCCGTCGCTCGGCGGTGGCTCGTCAGCTTGGGGCTCGGGGTCATCGGGACGTTCGTCGCCGGGGTGGGGCTCGGGGTCGTCACCGCCACCGTCGCCGCAGTCGCCTGCCACCGCCGCCGCGCCCGGCGTTGGGTGGTGCTCGGCAGCCCCCTCGCGCTCGGCGCCGCGGCCGTCTTCGTCTGCGTGGTGCAGGTGCTCGACAACCCCGATCCGGGGCTCGATTGGCCCTTCCAGATGCGCGAGGCGCACCCCTTCGGGTGGCTCGCCGCGCTGCTGGTGCTCGTCGACGTCGTGGTGGCCGCCACCTGGCGAAACGTGCCCAACAACATTACGGAACCGATCGGTAACCAAAGGGAGGCCCGCAACGTTCTGTCAATAGGAGGGCAAGAAAAGGGGAGCCTGGTCAAGACCTCTTGAGGGGCTGGGGAGAGGAACGGCGCATGCAGCGGGGGCGATCACGGGCACCGGCGGCCGACACCTTGGAATCCGAGGCTGAACGCCTGGCCGCGAAGGCGAAGCGGAGCGAAGTCCTCTTTCCCCCGATGGTGCGGGCCGGGGCCTGGATCTGGGTGGCGCTCTCGGTGCCGTTCACGACGATCACGGCGCTGTTCGTCCACTCGCAGGCGTCGTACCTCTTCGTCGTCATCTACATGGCGTCGGGGGCGTACACGTTGCCGGCATTGATCATCGGGTTCGTCGCCGTGCGGCGGGGCGTCGCCGAGGACCGCTGGGCCTACCTCTGGATGCAGCTGGGCCTGGCGCTGACGTTCACCATCGGGCTCAGCACGCTGATCGGGCTCGCGACCGGCTGGCGCTTCGCCAACCCGCTCGCTCTGCCCGCGGTGTTCGTTGCCGGCTGCGCCCACATGGTGGGCCTCATCATGCTGGTGCGGCGGCGCTCGGGGCGGCGGTCGCTCTCGGTCGACATCATCGAGTGGCTCGCCGCGACGCTCGCCATCTGCGCCCCGCTGGCGGTGCTGTGGGGGCCGTCGGTGTTCGAGGCCCGGCAGTCCTGGTTCACAGTTCCGTGTGCCCTGATGCTGGTCTTCGTGCTCTCGGGGTGCTATTGGGGCATGGTCCTGTTCGTCCGCTTGGGCCCTGGTCGAGGGGTGTTCGAGCTGTCGGCAGTGGGCCTCGCCATCCTCGGGGCCGTCGACGTGTGCCTGCAGATCGCCCAGGGCGTGTCGGGCTTCACGCTCCCGGCCGCGCCGCTGGTCTTCATCCATGCGCTGTGCTTCAGCCAGTACCTGATGATCCCGATCAACCTGCCGCTGCTGCTGCGGCGGGGCCTGGCCACCATGCCGCTGCGCAACCAGGTGCGGGGCGCGGAGTTCGGGACGTTCGTGTCGCTGGTCGGGCTGGGCGGGCTGCTGCTGGCCACGTGGTCGGTGGCCGACGAGCGGCCGTGGACCATCCCCTTCACGCTCGGGGTGGTCACCGTGCTCTTCGTGCTTGCCGGGCTCCGCCAACTGGCGGTGGTCGGCGAGACCCGGCGGCTGCACCGGCTGGTCGAGGAGGCGTCGGACGAGCGCCGCCACCTGCTCACCCAGCTGCTCGAGCGCAACGTCCACGACCGCCGGCTCTTCGCCGGGCAGCTGTACGAGCAGGCGGTCCAGGCGTACACGTCGCTGACGTTGCTGGCGAAGTCGGGCGGCGCCGGCGCCCCCGCCGACGGCTCGTCCGCCGCCGCCCGGGCGACCGCGCTGGTGGGCGACGACCTCCACCGCCACGCCGAGTCCGTGCGGGAGCTGGTGCAGGCCATCCGGCCGCTGGAGGGCTCGATCGACCGCCGGCACCGCCTCGCCACGCCGCTGCGGGCCTACCTGACGACCGTGTACGGCGACCAGCCCGCACCCCGGCTGACCTTCGAGATCGCCGACGAGCTCAGCCTCGACTGGATCTCCGAGACCGTGCTGCTGCAGATCGCCCAGGAGGCGCTGCACAACGTGTGGCGTCACAGCGAGGCGGCCAGCGTGGGCGTGCGGATCGCCGCCGAGGAGGACACCGTGGCGTTGCGGGTGGTCGACGACGGGCGGGGCTTCGACGTCGCCACCGTCCCCGAGGGCACCGGCATCGCGGTCATGCGGGCATCGGCCGCGGCGGTGGGCGGGACGCTCGCCGTCGAGTCGCTGCCGCTGGGCGGCACCACGGTCACCGCCCGGCTCCTGCCTGGCGGTCCTCCCCCGGCTGGGCCCCCGTCGAAGCCGAAGCCGAGCGGTCGCTCGCTACGGCTCGTTCCCACCGTGACCGACGCCGACACGACCGGCACCGACACCGCCGACGAAGCCTGAGGTTCCCATGGCACTGCTCCGACGACGCCGGCGCGCACCCTCTCAGGGCGCCGCCGACCCCACCCTCGAGGCCGTTGGCACCCGGGTCCTCGACGCCGCCGAGGAGGCCCTCGGCACCCGACCCTCCCTGGTCACGGCACCGGCCGCCCTCCCGGCCGGTGCCGGCCCCGACGCCTACACGGTCGAGGTCGCGGCCGACGACCCGGCGTGGACCGGGACGCTGGTGGTCCGGACGTCGCCGCCGACGGTCCTGGAGGCCGAGCTGTCGTGGATGCAGGCCGCCGCCGAGCGGGGCTTCGCGGTCCCCGAGGTCCTCAGCGAGGACGCCGAGTACGGGCTCGTCGTGCTGCGGCCGCCGGCCGGCGACAACCTCGCCAACCGCATGACCAGCGACCTGATGGCGTTGCCGTCGCTGCTCGCGGGGCTGGGGCGGCTGCACGCCCAGCTGCACGCCCTGCCCACCGAGGGGCTGGCGACGTGCGCCGACGACACGGACGACGTCATCTGCCACGGTGAGCTGCACCCCGGGCACGTCTACCTGGACGGGGACGAGGTGGTCGGCGGGGTGGTGGCCAACTGGACCGGCGCCCGGCTGGCCGAGCCGGCCTACGACGTGGGATCGACGCTGGCGTTCTTCTGGTCGTCGCCGCTGTTCGTCGACAACCTGGCGCAGCGGCAGGTGCTGAAGCTGGCCCGGGACTCGCTGGCGTCGGCCTACCTGGCGGCCTACCGCGCGGCGGCCGTGCGGGAGCTGGACGACGAGCGGCTGGCGCACTGGCAGGCCCACCACCTGGAGCTGCTGGCCGACGAGCTCGAGCGGTTCCAGCGGGAGGGCGCCACAGGGCCGTGGGACCGGGCGTCCTCCGTGTACCGGGCCGACAAGGCGCTCGACGAGCTGCGCGACCGCCGGTCGGAGCTGCTGTCGTCCGGGGTCGTCTGACCCTTCGCTACGGTCGGGGTGTGGAAGCCGAACTGCACCCCGACGTCGTCGCCCTCGCCCCGCTGCTGGGGAGCTGGTCGGGCGAGGGGTCGGGCCAGTACCCGACCATCGAGCCGTTCGACTACCGGGAGACCGTCGACTTCCGGCATGTCGGCAAGCCCTTCCTCGCCTACCAGCAGCGGACGGTGCGGCTCGACACCGGGATGCCGGCGCACTCGGAGATGGGCTACCTGCGGGGCGTCGGTGAGGGCCGGGTCGAGCTGGTGCTGGCGCACCCGACGGGCCTCGCCGAGCTCGCCGCCGGCTCGGTGGAGCCGACCGCCGATGGCCTGCGCCTGGCGCTCCTGACCACCGAGGTCGCCCGCACGTCGACGGCCAAGGACGTCCGCACCGTCGAACGCGTCCTGCTGATCACCGGCGACACCCTCACCTACGACCTCGCCATGGCGGCCGTCGGCGAACCCCTCACCCACCATCTCCACGCCACCCTCCACCGGACGGACTGAAGCCTTTCCGCCCACATCTGGCCCCGGACCGGCCGCCAAGGTGACCGGTCCGGGGGAGATGCGTCAGGTCACCACTCGATCGGGGGGATCGGGGCGGGGTAGCGGCACACGATCTCGGTGGAGGCGATCTCGCCGCTCATGAACTCGAAGTCGAAGTTGCTGGA